>ULPZ01063428.1_pt1 | contig 186392 bp, 165 predicted proteins | sample 1953991 | NCBI WGS metagenome assembly ULPZ01 (sample SAMEA4835642, study PRJEB28245) | human gut metagenome | biome: gut microbiome; material: fecal sample | place: Denmark | collected 2008
TCGCCCACGGCTCGCCGCACCACCTCGCGCCCCAGAGCGTCCTGCAGCGTTATCACCGTCACGCCGTCCGCGTCCTCTTCCATCACGCCTTCCAGTTCGCCCGCGCCATAGTACCCCGAACAGCGCAGCACGGCCCCGTTCCACGACAACTTCCGCACCTTCAGTTCCGCCACCGTAGGATCCGAGCACACTCTCGTCATCTTTGACGCATGACCGCTGAACGGTGTCCCCGCAAGAGTCACCTTCTCAGCCTCTTCCTCCGCCGACACAGGGTACTCGTACTCGGTGAACGCACGCGCATCGCCCAAAGCATCCTCGGCAGCCTGCCCGAGCACGCTCTCGCTCCGCAACGCCTCGCCCACGCTCCCCACGGGCATTTCAGCCCATTGGCGCGTCACACGCCCCAATGCGTCGCGCACCGTGGCCGCCAGCACCGGTCCTCCGGTGCCGTAATCCTCTTTCACACTCCCTATCAAGGCCCCGAGCCCGTCATGGCACTCCCTTGCGACTGCCGCCCCTCCGGCAGCGTGCGAGGTCACCGTGACCATATTGGGCGACACCGCGCCCTCATGCCATGCATAATCATACTCCTCCAGCATCTCCCCGCCACTCTTGTACCACGCAAGGCGCGACCCCTTATAGCCGAACTCATCTTTCTTGCCGTATGGCGATGTTATTGAGGTGCAGCCCACAAGCGGCTGGTGCGTGAACTGCGTCGTCAGCTGATTCCCCTCAGGCCCCGTGCTTATCGCCGCGATGTAATCTCCCGTGTAGCTGTACCTCTCGTCGGCCTTACCCGGACTGAACCGGTTCAGTGGCTGGCCCAATGGCGTATAGGCCGTGAACCGATGCTCCGCCATAACCGGCGCGCCCTTGATCCCCAAGGTCACCCGCGTGGGGCGTGTCAGCCCGTGGTACCTCCCGTACTCGTATCGCTTCAGCAGCGAGTCCCGCCCGTCAACTATCCACATCTCCGCCACAGGCAGTGACGAAGGCTTTCCCGTCTGTCCGGCACGTTGTCCCGCGTATGCGGTGTGATGCTCCGCACGGTGACCTCCTCCGCAGGTCACTATGGCCGTGAGGTACTCGTGCACGCTGCTGTCGGATATCGTGTCTCCGAACACCCTGCTCCTGCCGCCCACAGGTATCACCGGTATTGACGAGCTGTTGCTCCTTTGCACGCTCTGCACGCGCGGCTTTGCCCATGCAACATCGTCTCCCGTTGTCTTTAGAATGCGCGATGTATATCCGTAGGATGTGCCGCTTTGGGCCACACGTTCCGTATTGCCGGGCCGGTAATGGCGTTTCTCCGACACGGAGTCCAGCCGCCAGCGGCCAGAAAGCATGGCGGTCTGCACGTACACAAAATCCTGCAGCGATTTATACGTGTGCGAATGTACGCCTAAGGTGTTCCTGTAATCCTTTGTCAGCAGCTCATGATACAGTCCGGTATAATACGCCGCCGAATCCCTGAGACTGTAGAAATACTCCTTCTCTCTCAGTGGACGGTATGTCCCGTTCTCGCACACCGTCTCCAGTTTTTTCCGCAGGCGCGGCTTGGCGTAATTGCACTCCGCGAAATAATAGTTGGCAAAACCCGCCGACAGCAATTTCTCTGTAGCCGGCCTGCTGCCGTCGGGCATTCTTATATCCTTTTTCAGGTAATATTCGTTGGATGTGTATGCACTGCCGTTTCCCCCGGTTCTTTGCAGCTCGCAGCGTGAGGTGTCAAACTCATATTCCGTGCGCACCGCATCTGTCAGGCCCGTGCCACTCACATCCTCCGTCACTTTGCCGTAATATATTTTTGCTGATGCCAGCGGCGCGCCCGCGAGACGCGACGCGTTCAGCGTGGATGCCATCACATTGTGGCCCGTTACCGGAAACACGCCCCCCGCAGGTATCGTGGCCGAGTGCAGCCCGCTGAGCGACACGAAGGCCGTTATGCCAACTTTCGAGAAGTCAATGTTGCACATCGGCTCCGAATAGCTGAATTCTCTCGTCCTCGTGCGCCCCGTGAATGCGTCTCTCATCCTGATGCTTTTCAGTCTGATGCCAATCTGCAGTGTATCGCCGGTGTTTGGCCTGACCATCGTGTTCGGCTCATAGACGAAATCTGTGCGCACCCCTGCCTGTGTCGTATGGTAACTCATCGCCCCGTGTGCCGCGGACATTCCACCGGGGCGCCTGTTCTGATTGAATTCCCCTGTCGCCGGGTCTATCACTGCCTGACTCCCGGACATGGTCTTGCCGTTGGCGTATCCGAAAAAATCGCCCGGCTGTTTGCCCGGATGCGCCTCATACCCGAACTCATGCCCGTCAAGAAGCACTCCGGCGCTTTTCACCTCTATTTTTGTCAGCACCCTGCGCCCGTCTCGCAATTTTCCCGCCGTAAAGGCACACTCTCGCACCACAGTGCCCTCAGGACTGACAACCTTGAATCCCGAAATATACTGCGGCTCCTCCTCGCTGCCGTATCTTGGCTGATGCATGAATTCCACTGTGGCCGTGCGGCTGCTGATCTTGCTCAGGAGCTTCCCGTCTATGGTTCTTACCACTGAGGTCGCCGAAATCCCGTCGCTTGAGGATGTGTAGCTGTATTTGTAGTTGCTGTAGGCAATGCCGTTCCCTTCCGACCTGTGTCCGCGCGACACGCTCCACATCGGCAGGGTCGCATAATGGTATGTGATCGTGTCTGCCCCCTCCGGAGTGATTATCCGTTTAAGGTGCCAGCGCGTCACTGCGCTCGCATATCCCGGACCCTTGAATCCATGCTTTATGTCAATAGAGTTATGCTGGTATCCCGTGTGCTCCCGCTCGGTGAACTCGCATGCCGTGCCGTCAGGCAGATCTATCCTGAAATCCCTCACCTTGTCGGCCCCCGCTTCTCCGATACGTGTTATCGTCACGTTGTCGGCGGGAAGCATTATTATCGTGTTGCCCTTGATAATGAAACTTCCGCTGTGACCGGGAAATTTGTAGTGGTACCTGTCATACATCGCCTCCACTCTCTTCTCCTCCACATCGGCAAGATACCTCGCGCCACCGCCAAGCTTATTGTCTGTTGACAGGTTTTCGCTTTCAAGTGCGTCTATCTCGGCATTCGACAGAGAGCGAAATGTAGTCTCCTCGTCCGGCTGCCCCGCTATGTCGCGATAAACCATCCCGGCGCAGCTCAAATCCCAGCCCAGGCCCACTATGCCTGACTTCTCGTCAAGGGTGTGCCCCCCGAGCGCATACCCCAGCGACACCGACATCCCGTAATCCCCCACCGTCCATGAGTACAGGCCCACCCCAATGCTCCCGCTTCCGGTGCTAAGGTCCACCTGCGGTGCCTCGTAAACCGGAAAGGCCCACGGCTTCGGGTCGGGGGCCACCACACGCTCATCAATCGTCAGTGCCGGACGCACGTATGACGCGTCGGACGACTCTTGCCCGGAAACCACGAGCGGCATCACCGCCAGCACACCAACCAATATTCTCTTTAGCGTGGGGCTCATGGCTCAAGAATTATTTTTCTGACAACATCACCCGCCTTTATCACATACTCGCCGTAAGGCCAGCCGCCTGTGGACAGCGTCACCGTGCCGTTCACCTCACACTCGTGCATCACACGGCCGGATATGTCCGTCACCGTCACCTGCACTGCGCTCTCCGCGCCGCACTCCACGGTTATCATTCCCGGTGCTGTCTCTATCCTCGGTGTGCCTGCCGGATTCATCGCGGCCTCTCCCTCTGCCTCCCCTTGTCGGGTAATTGGGGCAACGGTTCCGCGAGTGCTGTTAAGGGACATAGTGCCTCCGGCATGCCTCTTGCCCGGCATCTCCGCACCCCACGCATCAGCATTCGCACGGGCCGGGAACACCGCCGTCCACTCCTCGGTGAACACCTCGCCCGTGCGCACATTGTGCGTCTCAGTCACCTCCGTACACGCCAGCAGAGGCCATTGTGGCCCGTAACCCCAGTTCCATATATCTTTCTTCACCACGGCACACAACGAGTCTCCGCTCTGGGCATACGCCACATCCGCCGGCCACACGCTCATCTCCTCATGGCGGTAAGTCATCTGCGCGTTGTCTATCGTGTCACCCTCGGCAAGTATCAGCGTGCAGTCCCCTTTCGGAGCAAACCTCCACATGCCGTTTTCCACATAATGTTCCGATTTGAATCGGCGCACCTTGCGCCGTATCGCGCCTTCACAACTCGCGGCTCTCCACACCGCCGTAGGCACCGTGTCCCGGCTTACCCACACGCGGCTCTCGCGGCATACGAGCCATGCAGTGTCACCGTGCAGCACATGGTCCTCACGCACCGCGGTGCCCTGGCCACGACGCGACACACTCGCCGCCGAGTCGCCCTTTAGCCTGTAATCCCACACAGCCTCGCCAACAGCACCGCACCGTGAGAAATCAAACACCATTTGGCCCTCCTCTGGCACAACGGCACCGCACACAAACCCTCGCACCTCCTGTCCGCCGGCAGTCACAGCCGCCAGCAGCCCCAGCACAAATATGGTCAGTCGCACAAAATTCATGGCACAGATCAGTTTCCGCCCGCAATATACACACAATTCCCCATATCCACAACTCCGATCCCCCATTTTTCAATCCCAATGTTTAATTTTACATTCCTCATCCCCGCCGAGCAGGCGCAGGATGCTATCCCATCCATCGCGAAGCAGTTCCGCTCCCCCGCAGCAAGCGCAGGATGCGCAATCTCCGCACTTCCTCCTGCGCAACCGACAGAAGTGCAGCCGAGACGCAGAGTGCACAGACTCTTTTCTGCTTCTCACAAAGTGAGCCGCGGAGCATGCGATTTTCCTCCATCGCGAAGCTGTTCCGCCCATCACAAAGTGAGCGCAGGATGCGCGATTTTCAGACACACCAGCAAAGTCGGCAGATGTGCAGCCAAGCCGCGGAGCGCGCGATTTTTCTACAACCGCTTGCGGAGCGCCAACGGCGCGGAGTTGGCGGACGCAGCCCCAAAAAGAACCCCGTGACAAGCCGCGGAGCGTGCGCAGTCACGGCACGGCGATAGCCAAGGCCTACATTTGGCCGTTTCAAACGATTCTCCTATCTTTGCCTATTATCTATACCGCCATGAGCAAAGTACTCGCCTTATACCATATTGTATTCGCCACCCAAGGCAGATATCCGGCCTTACACGATGCAAACCGACTTGATCTTCATCGCGTCATAAGCAATATTGTAGCAGATAAAAACTGTAGAATGGTGAGCATCAACAGCGTCACAGACCATCTCCACATGCTCATCAATCTTTCGCCAAGCATATCGCTGAAAGATTTCATCTCGGCGGTCAAATCCAAATCAAGTACGTGGTTGAAGCAAGATTCCCGGACTACAAAGTTCACAAGTTGGTGTAAGGGTTATTACGCATGTACAGTTTCGCCGAGCATGATGCAAAAGACGATAAAATATATAGAATCTCAGACAGAGCACCACAGGCTTGTATATTTTGACACCGAAATCATGACCATGTGCCAGCATCTTGGACTGACCTTTCATCCTGACGACATGCGATAACCCACCATTCGCTAAGCAAGCGCAGGATGCGCGATTTCAGACACACCAGCGAAGTCGGCAGATGTGCAGCCGAGCCGCGGAGCGCGCGATTTTTTTTTACAACCGATTGCGGAGCGTCTGTGGCGCGGAGTTGTCGGACGCAGCCCCAAAAAGAACCCCGTGACAAGCCGCAGAGCGCGCGCAGTCACGGTCCGGCGACAGCCAAGGCCTACACACACAGCCCAATCATCCATTTTTCAATTCTCCCGCTATTTCTCCCTGATTATCAGCATGTAATGCAGCATACACCAGCGATGCTTTTGCTGGACCGACCACAGCCGCCACATCATCCAAATCAGCCTCTCTTAACCTCTTAACACTCTTGAAATGAGTCAGTAACGCAGTTTTAGTCTTCTCGCCCACACCCTTTATGTCATCCAGAGCCGACACCGTTTGGGTCGCACTCCTGCGGTTACGGTGATGCGTGATACCGAATCGGTGAGCCTCATCACGCAAATGCTGCACCACCCTCAAACTCTCACTGTTCTTGTCAATGTACAACGGAATGCTGTCACCCGGAAAATAAATCTCCTCCAGACGCTTCGCAATACCCACCACGGCAATCCGGCCGCGCAAACCCATCTCGTCCAGAGCCTCCACAGCCGCACTCAGCTGACCCTTGCCGCCATCTACAACAATCAACTGAGGCAAACCCTGACCCTCATTCACAAGACGAGTATAGCGGCGCGTAAGCACCTCCTTCATCGAGGCAAAATCATCCGGCCCAACCACCGTCTTGATATTGAAATGCCGATAATCCTTCTTCGATGGCTTCCCGTCCCGGAACACCACGCACGATGCCACAGGATTCGTACCCTGAATATTCGAGTTATCAAAACACTCTATGTGATGCGGAAGCTCCGACAGTCTGAAATCACTCTTCATACGCTCAAGCAACCGCTCCGTACGCTGCTCCGGATTCGTCCGCTCCATATGCTTAAGCATATCTATTTTGTGCTGCCGCGCATTCTTCTCCGACACCTCAAGTAGCTTCGCCTTGTCACCGCGCTGCGGCACGATAAAGGTTACACCCTCCGGCTCCACATCCGGCAGCTGCGCCACAATCACCTCCTCATACTTCACATCAAGCTCCTTTGCAATCTCATTCATAGCATACCCCAACAGCTGCTCCACACTCTCGTCAAGCCTGCGTTTGTATTCCAGAGTCACACTGCGCACCACCGCACCACGGCGCACATGCATATAGTTTATAAACACATCCTGGCCATCGTCATCCACACCAAACACATCCACATCCGCTATCGTCTGACTCACTATGACACTCTTGGCAGTATAGCGCTCCACGAGCTTATATTTCTCCTTCAGCTCCTGCGCCTCCTCAAACCGCAACTCCTCCGCAAGCTTCTGCATCTCCGCACGCAGATACTCCAGAATCTCGGCCATGTCTCCACGCAATATCTGTTTCACTCGCTCTATCTGCTTTCCGTACTCCTCCCTGCTCACCAATCCGGTGCAGCATCCGCCACACCGTTTCAAATGAAAATCCAGACAAAGCCTCCCCTTCTTCTTCTCAACATATTCAGATGTAATCGCGTGACGGCACGAGCGCAGCTTGTACAAATCCCTTATCAAATCCAGCACAACCCTCGCCGCACCCGCATCAGTGTACGGCCCGTAATATTTTGATCCGTCCTTGATTCTTTTCCTCGTCATGAACACGCGTGGAAAATCCTCCTTCGTCACCACAATCCACGGATACGACTTGTCATCCTTTAGCAGCACATTGTATCTCGGCTGATACTCCTTGATCATCGAGTTCTCCAGATTGAGCGCATCCTGTTCTGTAGGCACCACGATATACTTCATGTCGGCGATTGCACGCACAAGCAAATTTGTGCGCAGCGAATCATGGGTGCGGTTGAAATACGACGACACCCTCCGCTTCAAATTTTTTGCCTTACCCACATAAATCACCGTCCCCTCCGAATCAAAATACATATACACACCCGGAGTGGTGGGAAGCACCCTGATCTTCTCTTCCAGTTCAGCCGATTTCTTGTGCTTTGCCATAATACAAGCTTAATACACTCTAAACACCCTATGCAGGTATTTGTTGCAATCCATTTAAACAAAAACACCGGACAGCCCACCCGACAGGTGAAACCATCCGGCATTTCTATACATTTACATTCAATACGTGATGAGCGATGTAACCTCAGCCTCCGCAGGAAGTGCCGAGCGGCCATTGAGCATCCCAAGCTCAATAATAAAGTTTACATAAATCTTTTTTGGATGCATGCTTTTCACCAATTCATACACCGCAGCCATCGTGCCGCCCGTAGCCAGCACATCATCGTGTATCACCACAATGTCATCCGGACCGATAGCATCACGGTGTATTTCGATTGTGTCGGTGCCGTACTCTTTCTCATAGGTGGCCGACACAGTGTCAGCAGGCAGCTTGCCCGGCTTGCGCGCCGGCACAAAACCGGCACCCAGCTCAAATGCGAGTATTGACCCGCCAATGAAACCACGGCTCTCAATGCCCACCACCTTGGTCACTCCCTTGTCACGATAAAGCTGAGACAAATCCCAGCCGATGATGTGAAGTGCACGAGGATCCTTGAACACTGTCGTGAGATCCTTGAACACGATACCCTTCTTGGGAAAATCCATCACATCGCGGATTTTTGATTTGATATATTCCATAATTTATGATTTAGTCCTTTTTAATAAATTTTTGTCCTAAAATTGTTCCACGTGGAACAATTTGTTTCTAACTACCTGCCCATCAGCAACAAAAGTATGTTTATGTCGCTCGGCGATATTCCCGGAATGCGTGATGCCTGCGCCACGGTCTCGGGGTTGATGCGGGCAAGTTTCTGTCTCGCCTCCGTACTCAAGGAATGGACCTGAGAGTAGTTGATGCGCCCGGCGAGCTTCACGTCCTCAAGGCGGCGGATTTTGTCCGCAATCACTTTCTCGCGGTCAATGTACCCTTGGTATTTCATAAGCACCTCGGCAGCCTCTACTATCTCCTCGCGGCGCTCAAGCTCAATACGCGTGTCAATGTATTCGCGGAGCGCAGGAAGAGCGTCAGCGAGCATCGCCACATTGAGCTGCGGACGCAAAACCAAATCCCGGAGCTTCACGGTCTGTTTCAGCGGCGACGACCCTACCCTAACCAAAAGCTCATCCGCTTCGGCAGCGCTCACAGATTTTCTGGAGCACCACTCGATGAACTCGTCACGCTGACGCTTTTTGGACAGCATAAGCTCATATCGTTCATCGGTAACGAGCCCCACCTCATGGCCGCGGGGCGTAAGCCTCATGTCGGCGTCATCCTGACGCAGCAGGATGCGGTATTCAGCCCTTGAAGTGAACATGCGGTACGGCTCGTCCACGCCTTTTGTCACAAGGTCGTCAATGAGCACACCAATGTAAGCCTCGTCCCTGCCCAACACGAACTCGCCTTCGCCGCGATGCGACAAATGAGCGTTGACACCTGCCACGAGGCCCTGACCGGCTGCCTCTTCATAACCGGTGGTGCCGTTGACCTGTCCGGCAAGGAAAAGACCAGGGAGCACCTTTGACTCAAGGGTGTGGCGCAGCTGCGTGGGGTCAAAAAAGTCATACTCTATGGCGTAACCGGGACGATAGATTTGAGCTTTCTCAAGCCCCGGAATCGTGGCAAGCGCACGCACCTGCACATCCAGCGGGAGCGATGACGAAAACCCGTTCAGATAAAATTCTTGGGTGTCCTCGCCCTCCGGCTCAAGAAACAGCTGATGCTCGGTTTTGTCGGCAAAGGTCACAATTTTTGTTTCAATGCTCGGACAGTAACGCGGACCTATGCTTTGAATCTGACCGTTGTAAAGGGGGCTGTCCGGGAGGCCGGCACGCAGTATTTCGTGGGTAGATTCGTTTGTGTAGGTGATGTAACAGTCGCGTTGATGAAGCCCGCGGTGCACATCAGGGAGGAAAGAAAATTTATGGAAATCGTTTTCTCCCGACTGAACGATTGTTTTGGCGAAATCAATGCTGCGGGCATCAATGCGCACAGGGGTGCCGGTTTTCATTCTGTCGGTGCGGATGCCTCGCTCTTTCAATTGCTCGGTGAGTCCGTAGGCAGCAGGCTCGGCAACACGGCCACCGGCTATTTTTACGGGGCCTATGTGCATCAGGCCATCAAGGAATGTGCCGGCGGTTATGACCACAGATTTGGCAGTGAAGGTTACGCCCATATTTGTGACGACACCGGCTACGCGATCATTTTCAATGACCAGTCGGGTAACGGAATCCTGCCACATGCTGAGGTTGGGGGTGTTTTCCAAAACATGACGCCACATGAGAGAAAACTTCATGCGGTCGCTCTGAGCACGGGGACTCCACATGGCGGGGCCTTTGGATCGATTGAGCATACGGAACTGTATAGCCGTACGATCGGTGACGATGCCCATCTGTCCGCCAAGTGCGTCTATTTCCCTGACAATCTGTCCCTTGGCAATGCCGCCAACTGCGGGATTGCACGACATTTGTGCTATCTTGTTCATATCCATTGTGATAAGAAGGGTGTCGCTGCCCAATCGGGCCGCTGCACTGGCGGCCTCGCATCCGGCGTGACCTGCGCCTACCACAATTACATCGTAATCAAACCGCATAATGAGTTACAGTACAGAAGTTTGACTATTTAGCAAGGCTAATGCCTCGTTTTCGTTAGCTTCCATGATTTCGCGTTCGCCGGGGCCTTTGTCATTGATGCCGCACAAATGAAGGACTCCATGAATGATGACGCGCATTAGTTCCTCGTGATAGTCGCATCCGACAAGGAGAGCATTAGAGGCGACTGTGTCAAGCGAGATGAACATGTCACCGCTCACCATACGCGAGCGGCTGTAGTCGAATGTGATTATGTCGGTGAAATAGTCGTGACGCAAAAACTCGCGGTTGACCTCAAGTATTTTATCGTCATTGCAGAATATGTACGTAAGCGGCCCAAGCACGCGGTCATGATTACGCGCCACCTGCTCTATCCATCGCTCAACAAGAGCCACATCAAAGGAGGGCATTTCAACATTTAATGCCTCCCAGCAAATCTTGTTCATAACATCATAAGAATTACCCACAAAAGTAAAAAAAATATCAGTTATCTACAAGATTGAGGGTTGATGTTGAAAAGTGCGATTTTTTGAGGCTTTTCAGGGAGAAGGTGATTTTAGCATTAAAGTGTTGACTGGTAGATTATTGCTAAAATTTTAAGGCTGCGAGAATTAAAAATTTAGAGAAATCCCGACGGATGTGCGGAATTATTTTAGTGAAAAAGCCCAAGTGCTACGCCAAGAAACGCTACATTTAACTTGGTAGGAACTAACTCGAGGAAACAGCCGGGATGGAACTTAGAGTGATAGTGAATGTAAAATTGAAAATTAACGGGCGGCAGTTGGGTGGTGTGTGAGCCTTGGCTGTCGCCGAGCCGTGACTGCGCGCGCTCCCCGGCTCGGCTGCGGGCGGTTTCGCTGGAGGATGGGGGAGATTGCGTGTAGTGCGCTTGCTTGGCAGCAGTTGGGTTTTCACAGGCGGGAGAGAATGGGAAAAATGGGAAGAAGTATGGTATTAAAACTCAAATATTAAGGAGCTGCTTCAATGTCGTGAAATAGCTGTCAGCAGTACGGCTACCAATACCACGTATAATGGCTTTGCGCAAATCAATGTTTTCAAGAGAAATATTCTCATTTGAAGCGAGATCAAAGCATAGATAATGTTCTTGTGGGTTTCGAACAATAAAGCCCATAGAGGCAAGTTTCTCTCCGGTAAAAATTCTCGGAGCAGTGCCGGATAATTTGAAAAGCAGGTAATTTTCTTTATTATGAAGGAAAAGGTACTTACAAGTTTCGGGGCTAACCTCAATGCGAAGCGACCCAGAGCGTGAGCCGATGCGAGTATAATACAACAATGTGCGTTTAATGGCTTTAAGGTGAGCGTCACCATTCAGATATCCGACAAGCACTTTTTCTTCTTCAAGTGATACAGGCATCTCAATACCAGACATATCAATCTGATGCTCTTTAAGAAAAGTATTTCGGTTAATTTCGCTGTCATTAAAGACACGTGCAATAGTTTCGGTGTGAATATTGCTATAGTTGACCGTTCCTTCGGCGGCAATACTTTCATCAAGCAGACGGTCAAAGAAGTTTTCAACTTCTAAATAGTCATGGAACGATTTCCTTTTTGAAACATCACGCGCAATTACAGAGTCAATGTCTTCACCGAGATTATAATCCTTGTGAATTATGAAGTACGGCTTTATATCGTGCAATAGTCCTTCCATTTCGGATTTTGTTTCTGTCTTTTTTTCAAAAGCGAAAATAAGGAAATCGCGATTGTCATAGGGACGGAAAACCTTACCATACAGTCTCTTGAAGTTTATGTCAATAGCCCTATGCAAACTTAGTGACTGTTTGGGTTCAAGAATAAAGAAATGGTATTGTTCATTTAGTAGTTTAATGATATGCTCCTTGAATTTAGCATTGGCGCGTCGTTTGAAATCTCTTTTTTCAAAATCGTTAGCACGAGCATATAACGCAATGATATAAAGGAAATTTATATCATAATGCGATAGCCAAAGCGTATCACGATCAAACAATCGGTTTTTAAAATGGAAATTTACGCGCTTTTGGCGGTAATCTTTTCTAAGAACAAGGTTCGGTTCCGTATATAATAAATCTTTATTGACTTCAGCGCTAATAAAAAAGTTAGGAGTGATGTTGTAACCCTCCGTCAGCTCATCTCTGTATCGAATGTGATTTCGGTTCTGAAAGAACCAGTTGATGTTAAACTGGATGACATTCTTGGCATAAGTATATTGTTTATATACTGAATTTTCGCCGAGCGAACCTCCAATCCGATAATATTTGCTGTCACCGATATAGTAAATTTCATTATCATTTGTCAGGGAGTCATAAGTGAAAATGTGGTCTACAATCTTTCCATCGGGCTGATCTTTAAGGTCCTTAGGCAAAGAGCCTTTAGGATCCCCAATAAGTTCATCAATGATAGCCTCAAATACAATATTAAAATTCTTGGCAAGCATATAATCGCATTCCTGCGTTGATGATGCGATGCGCTCGCTCGCATCAAAGAATGCATAACACAGCCTCCAGAGCAAAACGGCTCTATCAGAGAAATATTTATGCTTTATCTGCAACAGCCTGACTTTTCCATATCCGGAAATATAGTTCTGCATGTCTGCATCTGTCAGCAATTCATAGTTGATGTTTATAGGGGTATTAAATCCATAGAGTCTGTTACAATGACTGAGTATTGAAAAAAAGATAACGAGAAGCTCCTCGTCAAAGTTAACTTGCTTCTTTTTGTTAATAGGATTAAGATATAAAGGAGCACCTTTTCGGGTGATTGCCTTACTATTCGTAAGCGTTTTATTCCAGTTTATCTTATTATAACCCGAATGTATATTCTTTATGGTGAACATAAAGAAGTCTTGGTTCTCGTTATTAAATTTGACAAGTGATAGAATGATGTCAAGCAAAGTGGCATCGGTTTCTCTTGAACTGCCATCAATTAACGAAAAAAGTTTACGCAGGATAATACCACTATCAGGATTCAGACGGTAGTATTCTTTTACAGCACGATATATCCAGACCGCGAAACCATAAATGAATCGGTAGTCGTTATCGTCAATCTTACCGCTACGCAATGCCTCGTCAAGATTGATTATGTCTTCGGGACGGACATTGGGTTTATTGAGAAGATACTTCTTTTCATTGAGAACAACTTTAGGCAAAAAGAAAATGCAGTCAGCTATTTCCTTACTATAGAAATAGCCAACATAGTCCACCGATATTTTATCATTTTTGGCAGAGGGTTCAAAGCCTTTCAATATCGTGGCAACCGCCTCCTGCGGGTATGGATAGCCCTCAATTATTATCTTCATTCAGCCGTGGTTTCGCTATCAGGCTTATCTTCGGCGTAGCTATCAGTGCTCTTATCACCGACAGGTTTTAATTCCAATCCGTGCAGGAAATGTTCGAGCACTTCTTCTTTGATATTACCTGTATAGTCAAAGAAGAAATGGAATTTAGCGTAATCGTTTTTGAATATGGTTTTGGCATTGTGGCCGAAATCTTTGAACACATCGTTCCAAAGAAAGAATATGACCTTTGAAACGAATTTGTCGGCAGAGATTTCAAGCTGCGAGGCGGAATTACCGGTAAACCAATATCCAAGTTTCTTGTCCTCGGATTGAGTTACAACCTCAACTTCCTCATTGACGCGCAACAAAAAATCAGCCCATGAATATTTCTTTCCCTTACAGGAAATATAATGGCCACGATCGGTATAATCAATAGGTAAATATTTCCACTCCCAACGCCTTTTGAAAGCAGAGTCGATAGGAAATAACGACTGGTCGGAGGTGTTCATTGTTGCCCAAAGGTAAAGATTGTTTGGCAACTGCATTGATATTCCGTTTTTGATGGCGTTGTCAACGATTTCTGTATTTTTAAAAGCGTTTGATAGGTATTGCTGTAAATCGCTATCAGGTGCTATTTTGTAGCGAGAAAAACCATTTTCATCGCGATCAAGTAACTGGAAAATGTCACCAAATATTTGAGCACAGTTACCACGATTGATTTCCTCAATTATAAAGAAAATCGGAGTATCAGGATTTTGCCATGCCTTTACATAAGCATTGATGAAGGCCTGAGGGCAAAAATCGTAGGTTATTTCGTCAAGAGCATACTTTTTCCTTTCGGCGAGCAAAGAATTAAGAATTGAAACGAAATAAGTTTCATTATGCCATTTGAATGAGTCCCATATTAATTTATTGGCGGTAACCTGTTTTTCATCTGCGGCAATGACAATACTTTCAGCATTATCGCAGAGAAATTGCACTTGATTTGCCACCCCACTCACTGCACTTGCTTTCTCAATAAGATCTTCCGTTGCCATTAGAGGCTGCTTGTGGAAAGTTTTCTTTGTAGGCTTATAGCAGCCAACAAAGGTAGAATAATCGCTATCGGGATGAAAAGTTGTGCGTAGCGTATTTTTCTCATTTATGTTGGGGTCATTTTTGATGCTGTGAGATTTTCCAGTGCCGGGTGCCCCAAAGACAATTCGCTGTAAAGGATATTTAGAATTATCTAATAATGTCTTATTTTGTGATGTATTATTGCCCGACATATCAGAGCAATAATTAATTATGTATTCGTTTCCACCCAACAAATTTCCGTTATAATCAAAACATTTCCAATCTCCGGGTGTGACTTCCAATATAAGATATTGGTTTTCATAATCTTTGACCTTACTACACCAAGATTGTATAAGGAATTGGAGATGGGACTCATCGTTATTTGAATCATCTGCAATGCGAGCTATGACATATTTTCCTCTCGCCCAACCAGCATTCAGCCTATTTGATTGAGAAGCAAGCTGAGTACGCTTAATTGTGGAATATAAATCTATCTGTGTTTTTGCAGCATTATTACAATAACCAAGACTCTCTAATTTTTTAATTATGTCTTCTAAGTTCATAAATCAAATTGAAATCTCTATTTTGAAAGCATTTGCCATAAATGAAAATTCTCCTTGACAGCAGGTTTTAATGCAGATGCACCAAGTGGGAATCCCATTAGGTATTCAGCATTGACAACGGTAGGCTTACCAAATACAGTCACGAAATTTCTGCACCCCAAATGTTTCATCATAGAAGGCGCGGAATAATTTGCCATCGTAGTAGGAGTATGAACGAGGCCAAAGTCCTCTCCATAAACAGATTTAATCCAAGTCTTTTTTTTCTGAAAGATTTCATCAAGCTCAGACTTATTGACCGCTATAGTTCTGAATTTATGATTGACGTGTCTATTAACCAATATTCTAAAAACTGTGGCGGCAACAAAAGGACATTGCGCATTACCAACAGCTTTTAATTGCTCTCGTCTATTATCTTCGCACACAGACTCACCAACGTCATCGGGCTTGGTTGCCCACCAATCAGGCGAAATCTTTGAAAGTGTATTTATATGTTTAACTAATCTATTGAAAACAGATTTACTTATAACAGCCAACAACCAATATCTATTTCTTCTGTGATCGGCACCAATATCGCCACATGACAAACCGCAGAGTTCAACAGTATATCCAATGCTCTCAAGATCGCTTTTTGCCTTTGTAAGCGCTTTGATTGTGACATTTTCAGCAAATACTATTGGTGCGTTAGATTCCTTTATGAATCTAAACATTTCACCCCATAAATTCTTTTCAGCAATATTTTTGCCATGAGCAGCATGGCTGAAAGCCTGACAAGGGAATCCTCCGCACAAGACATCAAAGGTTCCCTCAAAATCTTTACCGTTTAATTCTGTAATATCATTATATATAGGGAATTTATCCATCCAACCATCTTGCTGGCGTTGTCTTAAAACAGCTTTACAAAAATCATTAATTTCAACTCCGGCACAACATTTGTGTCCGAGCAATTTACCACCATAAATTCCGCCGCCAATTCCGGCAAACAGATGAAATTCTTTTATTTCTGTAAGTTGACCCATTACATGAAAAGAACTTACTTACAGTGCTAACAAACGACCACGAATATATGCAACAAAATAAGCTCCCCTATATTTTGTAAAATTTATTCAGTTTTTTGACAGTGCACACATTTTTATCACAGTACGCGCACATTGGTTTACAAAATTACAAATAATTTCTGAAAGTGACAGCAAGCGGGGCAAAAATTCGGGGGATGAAATAGCTGATATTGCTGATTTGGTGAGCTGTGGGCCTTGGCTCGCGCCGGGCCGTGACTGCGCACGCTCCGCAGTTGTAAAAATATCGCGCATCCTGCGCTTACTTTGCGGGGGTGGTGGTTGATTAGCGGCTGTTGGCTTCGGCGGGTGGGAGTTCGGCGAAGCGGGGGAGGGTTGTTCCGAGGCGGGTGATGCGCTCAAAGAACATTTTTTGCGGGCGTACCCAATAACCGCGCTCGCCATACAGGGCCTGATATACGACCATGCGATTGAGGGTTTCTGAATCTTTGGCAATATGCGCCAAACGATATAGGCCGCCTTTGAAGTGACGGAAGTACCGCTCTCTTGGCGGCTTGATTTCATCAAGGATATTGCGTATGGCGGGGATAAGGTCATGGTGTACGTTATCGACTGTCATGGTGTGAGGTCCATCGTAGTCAATGGCGGATGAATAATATTTCAGGAATTCGTCATGGAAATGGGCGATGGTGTCGCGTGCTCCGAACATGCCCCAGACTCTGTGGCGGTTGTACTCATCGTAGCAATCAAACTGATGCTGCTGCATGCGGGCAAACTCGGCAATAAGTTCCGGCGTAATCTCAAACTGCTGATTATTGTCGGCTCGCGGTGTCTTGTATTGGTGTGTGCCGATTCGCGGTGTGAGAAATTCTGTCATCCTGAAGAATGGGCTGACAAGGATAGCGGGTGCTCCTGTGAGCCTCACAAGCTGCTGGCCATAGAACGAACCGCAGCTTGAACCGACTATCAAATCAAATTGCCGGCTACTGCACAGGTCCTGAAGCATGTCCATCGCTTTGTAAGGGTGCAACGGTATGTCGGGGGCCACGATGTCGGCTAAATCAGCCAAACCGGTGCTGAGTGTGCGGGCTATCTCGCAGGAGCCACCGGATGTGAATCCGTGTAGAAACAGTATTTTTTTAATCATAAGTTTCTGTTTTGTGTGGATGAGGGGGAGAGGACACTGAGGACGATGGAAGAGATGCCGGCTATTATTTTGGCGGTGGCCTGCGTGCTGTAGGGTGAATCGGCGATGAAAACGGCTATTGAATAGTGTCTGCCATCGGGCAGATTGACATAGCCGCAGTCGTTGAGCGCGGTTATGCCTCCTAACGGTGTGGTGAATCCTGTGCCGGTTTTGTGTCCGATGACGGCTTTGGCATGCGATAAGGGCATGGCCAATCTGTCGGCTCCGGTGCGGCACTGCTCAAGCATTGCGGCGATTTCGGCAAAGGATGAGGAGCGGTGCCGGATTTCGGTATTGAAGCGGTGGAAGAGCGCGGCCATGGCGATGGGGGTGGCTTTGTTGAGGAGGATGAGGTCGGGCCGAGAGTGGAGGTCGTTTTCGGAAGCGCCAATGGTGATTGCTTCGGGACAACCGGCTTGCTTCATGAGGTTGGTGGCCGCTTCGGGTCCACCGATGAGGTGGAGGATGATGTCGGCAGCGTTGTTGTCGCTCTCCATCAATGACCATTTGAGGAGCTCCTGTATGGAGAGGGACTGCAACGATGGCCCGTACTTATCGAGCATGGGGCTATAGGTGTCGCGGCGCAAAGCATCGGGGCCGAAAGATATGGAATCGCTCAATACCACGCCGTTGGTTTCGGCCCACTGTGCGACTGCGAGCGCAAGCGGGAATTTGAAGACGCTCATCATGGGGAATTCGTCATGACCATTGACAGAGACGGTGTCTTGGTCGTAGATTACGGCGACGCCGATACGCGCATTCTTGCCGGAGATATATTCCTGCAACCGCGATTGAAGAGCGCAAGAGGTGGAGGCGCGGGCAGAGCAAGCGTAAAGGGGCGCATGAAGTGCAAAGGTGAGGAGGATGAGGATGTGCGGAAGGTATTTGCGGGTTGCAGTCATTGGCGGGGATGAATCAGGGAATGGTATCGCGATGCAAAGTTAATGATTTTTTTGAGTGGGGAAGAATGGTCGGCAACCGGATGGCAACTTTATGTCGATGACGGCGTTATGCTTATATACTACTGATTTGATACATGACGACATATGAATCTGCGAAAAAATTTATCGGGAAGAATGAGCTACCAATCGTTTATCCCGCCCAAAATAAGTGAATATGAATATATAGGGGACGATGCGGTGCTGTCGGAGCTTGCCGGGCTGTTTGCCGAGCTGAAAACGATGGTGGGCGAACTGCCGGAAAGCGAAGTACGGGAACTGGTGAGCATGGAGGCTTATGACTCATGGCGACTATCGGAGGAGAAAGCCGAAAATTCTTTTTCGTTGGTTTCTGCAAAAGGGAACGAGAATGCGGAGAACATAGTCAAGGCAACGCTGTACGGTGCCGGGGCACTTGACGAGCTGCCTATAAGCACAAGGCTGATACGCAATATTCATTACCTGATATGCGAAGGAGAGGATTATGACAGGAAATACCGAGGGGAATACCGGTCCTCACCGGTGTGGATAGGAAATGCGGGAGCCTCGATAGCCAACGCTGCTTTTATGCCTCCCGTTGGGGAAGATATGGTGGCGGCGATAAGTGACCTTGACAATTATATCAATTATGGGGAGGCGAACGTGTTTATCAAATCCGCAATCATACATTATCAATTTGAGATGATTCATCCGTTTATAGACGGTAACGGACGGACGGGAAGGGTGCTCAACAGTTTGTTTCTGCTGGAGAACGGGGCTATGGCGGCTCCGGTGCTTCTTTTATCGCACATCCTCTCCAGAAACTACAACCGATACTGCAACGAGCTGCAACGCGTGAACGAGACAGGCTATATTGCGGGGTGGATAAGGTATTGGCTTGCCACGCTTATGGAGAGTGCCAAATACACGCTACGTGTGGTTAAATTCAGCGACCTAGGATGAAGTGGGAAGAATGGAGATGAGGATTTGGGGCCGATGACGGATGACAGCAAACGACAGAATGCAGTCACCGGAACGGAACCGGATGACCACATCCTGCGGAGTGTTGCTGAAAAGCAGATCAAGGGCCTGCGAATAACGCAGGATTTTGTCGCGGCGGGTGTTATTTACCACTTTACCGGCTCATTGAGTATATTGCCGTCGGCGGCATCTTCGGCGGTGAAAGTGTTGCCACTATACTGCACGCAGAGCATGACAAGAGGCTGTGTGCCGTTGTTGCGGACGCTGCGGCGACCGTCGGGAGCAACGCGAACTACAGAGCCTTCCTCAACGGGAAAAACATCGCCGTCAACCTGAAACTCGCCTTTGCCGGAGAGGAATAAGTAAAGTTCTTCATGGTTTTTGTGGGTGTGGAGGAAACCTGTTTCCTGCCCGGGAGCAAAAACCTGAAATGAGAATTCACCTCCTGTAGTGCCCACAGCATTGCCGCCGAATACTTTTCCGGGGATTTTGATTTCGGGACCGAGTTCAAGAACATAATCCTTGAGGTCGGCGAGGTGGCCAATGTTTGCGGCAGTGAAGTTAGTGCCTTTTTTGATGGTTTGAATCTGTTTCATAACGGGGATTAATTTGTTTGACGATGCAAAGTTATAATGTAAATATATAATTGTCAAGAGGTTACTTTTTGCGCCTATAGTTACTTTTTTATCAGTATTGCAGAATTGCAAGAAGTTAGGGGTGTAAAATTTTTTGAAAAAATTCCGGGGTATTGTGTATGTGCAGTTTTGTGAGTAGCTTTGCAAAATAAAGCGTAAACGTAATGAAAGCTAAAGAGGAGACAAATTCAATAATAGAGATATGCCCCATAAGAAATGTTGTGGCGAGGTTCGGTGACAAATGGTCGCTGCTGGTGCTGCTGGTAATAGACGGGGAAGGCGTGGTGAGATTCAATGAGCTTGGGAGGATGATACCGGACATTTCCACGCGAGTGCTCTCCACTACCCTCAAAACACTTGAAGCAGACGGGCTGATAGACCGCAAGGTGTATGCGCAAGTACCGCCTAAGGTGGAATACACGCTGACGGAGACAGGCAAATCGCTTATACCGCTGATTATGCAGCTGACGGAATGGGCCATGAACAACATGAAAAATGTGATGACACACCGCAAGCGATATGAGCTGGCGATGAGGAAATGAACTGTTGACCTAAAACAGGAACGGTATGGTAAAAGAATGGCAAGAAAAGCTTAGAGCGGCATCGTCGGAAGAGAAGGCAAAGGTGTTGAGACGATTTTTCAAGACCGGCCCGGGCGAGTATGGCGAAGGGGACAAGTTTATCGGCGTAACGGTGCCGGTGGTGCGTGAGATTTCAGCGCCCTACTCTACCCTGCCGCTGGAAGAGATAGGCAAGATGACACAAAGCGAGATTCATGAATTTCGCTTAGCGGGTCTTTTGGCTCTGGTTCAGCGGTACAAGAAAACAAAAGACGATGAAGAGAAAGAGGCGGTGGTGATGTTTTACCTGAGCCAGACAGATCATATCAACAACTGGGACCTCGTGGACCTGAGTGCGCCCAAAATCATAGGGGAACATGTGGCGCGTCATCCCAATTGGGCGCACATTTTATATGAGCTGGCGGAGAGCGGGGATTTATGGTGCGAGAGGATAGCGATGGTGAGCAACTGGACTATTATGCGGCACGGGGTGTATGAGCACACGATAGCTCTTGCCGACCGCTTCATGGAGCATAAACATCAGCTGATGCACAAGGCGACGGGATGGATGCTGAGAGAGATGGGGAAAAGGAATCGCGAGCTGCTGATAAGATACCTTGACGAGAATGCCGCCATAATGCCGAGGACGGCCCTGAGATATGCGATAGAGAAGCTGGAGAGGGATGAGCGGGTACACTATATGAGATTGTGAGGAATAAATTTTGATATTGAGGGACGGTGTTGTATTTTTGCGAAAAATCTGCTGATTATGTCAAAAATCTCCGCTACCATTCTAACATACAATGAGGAAAACCGCATTGAGGCCTGCCTGCAGTCACTGGAAGGGATAGCAGACGAGATTGTGGTGGTGGATTCCGGCTCAACGGACCGTACAGTGGAGATATGCTCGAAACACGGATGCCGGGTGACGGTGCGTGAATTTCGCGGCTACGGGGCCCAACGGCAATATGCTACATCGCTGACAACGCATGCGTATGTACTGTCGGTGGATGCAGACGAGGTGGTGTCGCCGGCACTGCGCCATTCGCTGCTGAAACTGAAAAAGGATGGGTTTTCGCACAGGGGCTACAGCATGTCGCGACTGAATTTTTACTGCGGGCTGCCGGTAAAGCACTGCGGATGGTACCCGGATGTGCAGGTAAGATTGTTTGACAAGCGGTATGCGAACTGGAACATGCGGGATGTGGCCGAAAAGGTGATTTTCCGCGACAACATAAGCCCGGTGCTATTGGACGGAGACATACTCCACTACCGCTGTGAAACGCCGGGAGAGTATGCGGAAAAGGAGCGTAACCATGCGCACATACTGGCGCACGACATAGCGGCGCAGAAAGGTGAAATCACACCCATGACACCTATGGCGGCGGCCGTGAAGGCTTTTTTCAAATGCTATATATTGCAGGGTGGTGTGCTTGACGGCCTTGCAGGACGCCGTATCAGCGTGGCCAAATACCACAGCACGCTTTTGGCGCACACGGCAGCCCGAAAGGTGAGAGCAAAATCATAAATTGCGCAAGACAAACCAAACTAAGACAGCAATGGCCGTAAGGGTTATTGCGGTGGTGCTATTGAGTGTGTTGTAAAGGCGCGGCCAGCGGTTTTTGTGCCACGAGGCGAAGAATAGAAGGATGATGAAGGGGATGGCAAGAATCAAAAGGGCATTGAAGTGCCATGCCTGAGAGAAATGGCCGGTGAGAAGTGCGTGAATGGCTCTCTGCGAGCCGCAACCGGGACACTGCAGGCCGGTGAGGGAGAGAAAGACGCAACGCGGATAGAGATGCGATGACGGGTCAACAAAGGCATACAAAAGGGCAAGAGCCACCAATGTGACGGCTCCGAGAGACAAAGCAATCTTGCGAGAGAGGTGCATCACAGAAGCGTGAGCATGAAGAACGGAGTGGTGATCAGACCAAGAACAAAGCTGAGAATAATCCAAAGCTGTGCGCGGTCGGATGCCTGCAAAGCTCCTTTGATGTCGCCGGACTCATAGCGTGAGGATACCTGCGCTGAAAAATAGATGGCTACAATGCCGCAGGGTATGCAGCAAAGGATTGTGACAATGATGCTCCAAGCAAGATATGTGGGAGGCATAGGCTCCTGATTGCGTGGATCAGACTGCGGGGCCGGGGCACCGGGCACCTGAGAGCCGTAAAGGATGCGGGAACGCGGAACCGGAGGAACGGGAGCGACCGGCGGCGGCGATGCGTGCGATAGAATGGATTGCAGCTCGGGAAGCTCTGAAGCGCGGCACCAGTCGGCAAGACCGGGACGCCACACCGGGGTGTCGGGGCAGATTTTGGCCTGCTCCAACTCCCCGATGGTAAGCGGTCCGAGCTTACTGTCGTTTATTATAACCCAGTATTTGTACATGAGAATGAGTTAGAAAAATTTTTCTTCGTGGCCGAGAATGTCAGCAAGAAGATTGTTAGCGAGGCGTGATGCACCAAGGCGGAAGTAGCGGTTGTTGAGCCACTTGTCGCCAAGGATATGCTTGACAATTGTATAGTAAGCAAGAGCATCATCGGTAGTGGACACACCACCGGCGGGTTTGAATCCTATCATGGTGCCGGTGGCATCATAATATTCTTTTATGCAATGACACATGACATAAGCGGCCTCAAGAGAAGCACCGGGATAGCCTTTGCCGGTAGATGTTTTGATGAAATCGGCACCGGAATACATGGCGAGTATGGCAGCGGCACGGATGTTTTCGGCTGTTTTGAGAGCGCCAGTTTCCAGAATAACTTTCATGTGAGCGTGGCGGCACGAATGCTTGAGTTCCTGAATCTCATCGCACACTTCTTCCCAATCACCATCAAGGAAATTGCCTACGTTGAGGACGATATCGATTTCGTCGGCACCGCCTTCCACAGCAAGAGCCGTTTCGGCCACTTTAACTTCGGGGAATGTCTGGGATGAGGGGAAACCGCCGGATACACAAGCTATCTTGACGCTGCTTACATCAAGGACAGTGCGCACGACCTGAGAGAAATTGGGGTAAACGCAAATTGCAGCCACATTGGGGAGATCGCCATGCTCGGATTCAAAATCGTTGACCCTTTCGGTGAAACGGGCAACGGACACGGGAGAATCGGTGGCATTGAGAGTTGTGAGATCAATACAGTTGAAGAGGAGTTTGAGCACCTCGGGAGTGCGATTCTGCTCCATTTCATCGGACAGGATTTTCGCCACATCGGCAGCGACCTGCTCGTCGCTTGTAGTAACGTGGCTTTTAGCCACGGCTTCATGATATTTGTCAGCCATAATGATGTATGTATATTGGTTATGATTGTTTGAGTTTGGGGTTGTTGAGATGACGGTTTACATCTCTAATGTTTTTCTTGTTGAGATTGTTCAGGATAGCCTGCTGGAGGTCGATACCTTCCTGATTGGCTATGGCAGAAACAACCCAAAGGATGTCGGCCAACTCGTCGGCGAGGTCGGGATTCTCACCGGGCTTAAAAGACTGGTCGCCGTGCTTGCGAGCCATGATACGTGCCACCTCGCCGGTTTCCTCAGCGAGAATAGCCATGTTGGTAAGAGGAGAGAAATAGCGGACACCGACGGTTGTGATCCATTGGTCAACAATCTGCTGAAGGGCCGGTATGGTGATGGGTTGTTGTGTCATGACGGCGTTATTCGCGTAGTTTTGAATCAATGATAATGGTGACAGGGCCATCGTTAACGAGCTGTACCTGCATGTCGGCACCAAAAACGCCCTGAGCTACGGGCTTGCCGAGGCGTTGGGCAACGCGGGAGCAGTAGGCTTCATATAGCGGGACGGCAAGATCGTGACCGGCGGCGCGGATATAGGAGGGGCGGTTGCCCTTGCGAGTAGATGCAGTGAGTGTGAACTGGCTGACAGCGAGCAGGCTGCCATCAATATCCAGAAGGCTGCGGTTCATTACACCATTGTCGTCGGGGAAAATGCGGAGAGCAGCAGTTTTATCGGCAAGCCAAGCGGCATCGTCAAGAGAGTCGCCATGCTCCACACCCACGAGCACCAACAGACCGGGACCGATAGAGGAGTGCACGGAACCGGCGATGCTGACGGAGGCACTGGTGACACGCTGAATAACTATTCTCATTGTGGAAAATTCGTTTACGCAAAAATACAATTTTTTTGCCTTATAATTCCGCAGGGGGCCTAAAATATCAATAATGACGAGTCAAATTAAAGCCAAGTATGATGTGCAATAAAGAGTTATTATGACTATATTTGCAAAAAATTATACAGCAATACCAATCATGAAGTTATATAACGAGCTATTGACCCTTGCCGCTGTAGCCGCCATGAGCATGAGCACAGAGGCAGCCTATGCGTACAACGAACCTTCGGACACCGCCACCACAGCCGACATCGCGGCATGGGAAACAACCCACTGGCGCGGGACGACCGCCCTGACATGGGCATCAAAAGACTCAGTTTACCGCTTTACCGCCCCGGTGGTACAAAGTCAGGTGAGCGATACGACTGTGTATGCATGGAGGGGAGAGAGAATAGGGCTTGAGGCTCTGGTAGTGGCACCGGAAGCCACAGAACCGCTTAAGGTGGAGCTTGGCGACTGGACCGGTCCTGACGGAAAGAAAGTGAAGATGCCTGAGAGCTATGCGGCATGGATGCGCTCGCAGATAGCCACGCACCATCAGGCATGCGGGTATCCGGATCCCAATCTCCCCACCTACACCATAGCCGACATGATAGACCTGCCCGGCAGCGAAGTGGCTTTTGAGGCCAAGCATGTGCGCCCCGTATGGTGCAGCATAGAGGTGCCGTCATCGCTAAAACCGGGTGTATATACCTCGTGGCTGAAGCTTATGCAAGGCAAGAAAGAGCTGCAAAAGATAAAGCTTAATGTGGAGGTAAGCGCGAGACAGCTTCCGGAACCGGAAGATTACAAGTTTTATCTGGATTTGTGGCAACAGCCATACGCCATTTCGCGCTATTACAATGTGGAACCGTGGAGCAAAGAGCATCTTAAATATTACGAGCCATATGCCAAGATGCTGGCGCGTGCAGGGCAGAAGGCCACAAGCGTGATACTGTTCTACGAGCCGTGGGGTGAACAGAGCAATGACAAATTCCAGCCCATGGTGGAGACGACCCGTCATGCGGACGGAAGCTACAGCTATGACTATACCATACTGGACCGCTATGTGGAGTATATGGACTCACTGGGCGTGAAGGGCGACATAGAGTGCTTTACCATGATACCGTGGGAGATGAATTTCCGCTACAAAAATGCAGATACCGGGGAGTATGAGTTTCTGAAAACCACTACTGATGCACCGGAGTATGCGGCTTTGTGGACTCCATTTCTAAAAAATCTTGCACAGCATTTCAAAGAAAAAGGGTGGTATGACAGGCTGCTTATAGTGATGGACGAAAGACCGCTGAATGATATGCTGCGCGCCTATGAGGTGGCACAGAATGCCGTGCCGGGAATACGCATGTCGCTTGCCGGAAATTATCATAAGGAGCTGATAAACGACCTTGATCTGTACACGATAATCAAAACGGAGTTCTTTCCTCTGGAGGACCTGAAACAACGCAGGGAAAAAGGGAAGCTGTCGCTGATGTACACATGCTGCGCTACACCGGCACCGAGCCAGTTCATAAACAGTGCGCCGGCTGACGGGGCATATTTGCCGGTCTATTCCACGGCTACAGGGTTTGACGGTTATCTGCACTGGTCGTTCACCAACTGGACCAACAACCCGATGGAGGACGCAAGATTTCATATGTTCGCCCCGGGTGACACTTATTTCGTATATCCCGACGGACGCAGCTCAGTACGATATGAACGGATGCTTGAGGGGATTCAGATGAGCGAAAAGGTGCGTCTGCTTCGCGAAGAGATGGACCGCAATCAGGATTATGCCGGACTTGCGGCACTGGAGGCCGCTCTGCTGCCAATACGCACAGGTGCTATGCGCGACTACTATACTACCGCTACTGTGGTGAATGATCTACAGAAGGATCTCAAGGCTCTGAGCGAAAGATAAGTTTGACGGAGGGTGGGGGCCTTGGCTCGCGCCGGGCCGTGACTGCGCACACTCCGCGGCTTGTCACGGGTTCCTTTTGGGTGCCTGTGGCCGCCAACTCCGCGCCGTTGGCGCTCCGCAGGCGGTTGTAAAGAAATCGCACGCTCCGCGGCTCTCTTTGTGGATAACGGCTTCGTGAGGTGGGTGTCCGGAGATCGCGCATCCTGCGCTTGCTTTGTGGAGGGCGGATTCGTAAGAGGAGGTGTCCGGAGATCGCGCATCCTGCGCTATCCCATGGTGTCCCGCAGCTGCGTACGAGAGAAGAGCGAATCGCGCATCTTGCGCTCGCTTTGTGAAGGGGCGGGTGCGCAGGGGTGTTGGGGAGGTGCGGGGTCTGCACTTGCCGGTGGGTGAGGGGATTTAAAAATGAAAGTGCACTTCTTCCCAGAAGCGCACCTCCCTCATAACCAAAATTCAAGTATATATATATATTGTCTAACAAAACATCGCAGATACAATATCAGACGACAAAACACTCCAAAACGGATAGGGGTGTGGGAAACCAATTGTAGATAGGGAATAATAATTGCTTTGTTCCATAGCCCGAAATGGGCATCCCTGTGTGCATTGTGTCTTTTTGAATACAAAATTACAACATTATGAAGCATTTGTCAAGATTTCAGGTGCAAACAAAATATAAAATACCTAAATTGTGATTTTAACAAATGGGATTTTGCTATTTTTGTATTCATAATGGAAAGACTTAAACCACTAATAGGACTGACGCTGCCACAGCTACAGGTTGTGGCCCAGGAATGCGGGATGCCCCGCTATGCCGGGGCACAGATGGCCAAATGGCTATATGACAAACGAGTGACGAGTATCAGCGAGATGACCAACCTGAGCAAGGCTTCGCGCGAAAGGCTCGCCCAGGAGTACACTATAGGGCGCACGGAGCCAAAGACAAGGGTTGTGAGCAGCGACGGCACAGCGAAATATTTGTTTGAAGGTGCGGGAGGCCGCGATGTGGAAGCTGTGATGATTCCGGACAAAGAGAGGGCCACACTGTGCATAAGCTCCCAGGCGGGGTGCAAGATGAACTGCTATTTCTGCATGACCGGCAGACAAGGGTGGCACGGGAATCTGAGCGCGGCACAAATAATCAATCAGGTGCTGTCGGTGCCAGAGAGCGGGTCCCTGACCAATATAGTGTTCATGGGTATGGGCGAGCCGATGGACAATCTTGAAGCTGTACTCAATGTGATAGATATTCTCACCTCATCGTGGGGGATGGCATGGAGCCCAAAGAGAATCACGGTGTCATCAATAGGGAAACTCAAAGAGCTTAAAGAGCTGCTTGACACCACGAAAGTGCATATAGCCATAAGCGTCCACTCGCCTTACAGCGAGGAACGCACAGGCCTGATGCCTGTGGAGAAGGCATATCCGATAACGGAAGTGATGGGACTGCTGCGCCAGTATGACTTCGCACACCAGCGGAGACTGAGCGTGGAGTACATAATGTGGCAGGGTGTGAACAGCGACATTCGCCACGCCAATGCGTTGGCCCGTCTGCTCAAGGGCACGGACTGCAGAGTGAACCTGATAAGGTTTCATGCGATACCGGGTGTGGAACTGCGGCCGTGCAGCGAGCAGGTGATGACCGAGTTTCGCGACAGGCTGAACGCACTGGGTATCACGGCAACCATACGAGCCTCGCGCGGCGAAGACATAATGGCCGCCTGCGGAATGCTTGCCGGCAAAGCCAAAGAGAAGAAGGAGCCGGAAGCATGAAAATCCGCGTGACACATAGCCCGGACAGCCCGAACATACTTACCGACGCGGCAAGTGTGATGGAGATGTGCGCACATCCGGAATCGTTTGAGGGGACCAAGGTGATACATGACGGACGGAACAGGGTGGTGCTGTACACGGACAAGGCAAACGGGCGGAAATATGTGATAAAAAGCTTCAAACAGCCCAATACGGCCCAGAGAATAGCGTACACATGGTTCACTCCAAGCAAGGCAAAGCGGGCGTACAATTATGCCGCAGAACTCAGGGCGCGGGGAATTGACACGCCAAAGGAAACGGCCTACATAGAAACATACATGCACGGGCTACTGAGCCATTGCTATTTTATATGCGAATACATACCGTGGCCATCGCTCGCGAGCCTGTGGCTCCCCAATTTGCCGTTTACGGATGCACAGATAGGGCTGCTTGCCGGAACGCTGGTGAAAATGCATGAGGCGGGAGTGCTTCACGGCGACACCAACATAGGCAATTTTCTGTATGACGCGGAGACCAATAAGCTAACCACTGTGGATGTGAACAGGACGAAGTTTCTTGAGCGTGAACCGAGCCACAAGGAGTGCCTTGACAACATGGTGAGGCTGACCCACCGAACTGACGTGCTCGGCAAAACCGGCGAACAATATGCAAGACTGCGTGGTTGGAACGAAAAAGAAGTGACGGAATATCTGCTTGAATCGCTGCATGAGTTTGAGCAGAAGCGAAACCGCCGTCAGAAAATGAAAAAGTTATTTTTACACCGATAAAAAACCATATCCATGAGCAATTCACTCAAAGTATATTGCAAAAACACGGGCCGTTATCTGACCATAAACGGCGGCGACACGCTGCAACAGATTTATGAGGGGGTGAAAGATGAAATACCGTTTGTGCCAATCTGCGCGAGGGTGAACAACCGGAACGAGGACATGCTGTTTCCGGTATATTCACCCAAGATGGTGGAGTTTTTGCCACTGAGCAGCGACTCGGCGCAGCGCACCTACACGCGGTCGCTGAGCATGATGCTTTACAAGGCTGTGAACGAATTGCTGCCGGGGTACAGACTGAGGATAGAACATTCGGTGAGCAGGGGATACTATTGCCGCATAACCGGAAAGGACAAACCGGATATGAACGAATGGGTGCCCAAGCTGAAAGAAAAAATGAAAGAGCTTGTGGAGCAAGACCTGACATTTGAACGCAAAGAGAGGCTGACTGAAGACGCAATAGAGATATTCGAGGGCCAGGGACTTGACGACAAGGTGAAGCTGCTGCGCACGTTGCAGGAACTTTACACGGTTTACTACAAGCTTGACGGCCTGTGCGACAGCTATTATGGAGCACTTGCGCCGTCAACGGGAGTGCTGAGGGTGTTTGACCTTCAACCTTACAAAGAAGGGATGCTACTGCTAGGGCCTAACCGTGAGAACCCGTCGGAAGCGAACGTGCCCATCCAGCAAGAGAAGATGTTTGCGGCGTTTACCGATTACGTGAATTTCAACCATATAGTAGGGGTCAGCAATGTGGGAGAGCTGAACAAGGCCGTCATGGAGGGTCAGGACGCGATGCTCATAAACGTGTCGGAGGCCCTGCACAACAACCGCATAGCCTCCATAGCAGATGACATAAAGCGCAAATTTATGGCCGGGGGGGCAAGAATAGTGATGATAGCCGGTCCATCCTCATCAGGCAAAACCACATTCACAAAGCGTCTGGGCATACAGCTTATGACAAATTTGCTTGAGCCCCAGATGATATCGCTTGACAACTATTTCGTGGACAGGCAACACACGCCTCTGGACGAGAACGGGGAGCTGGATTATGAATCGCTGTACGCGCTTGACCTTGAACGGTTCAACGCGGACCTCAACGCCCTACTGCGCTACGAAGAGGTGGAACTGCCCTACTACAACTTCGCCACAGGCGCGCGTGAGTACCGGGGAGAGAAAATGCGGCTTCATCCCAACTCGATACTGCTGATAGAGGGGATACACGGACTGAATCCGAAGCTTACGGAGAATGTGCCGGACAAGCATAAATACAGAGTGTATGTGTCGGCCCTGACCACCATATCAATTGACGACCACAACTGGGTTCCCACCACCGACAACCGCCTTCTGCGGCGGATAATACGCGACAACAAGTATCGCGGCACATCGGCAGTGGACACCATAAAGAGATGGCCGAGCGTGAGAAGGGGTGAGGAGAAGTGGATATTCCCCTATCAGGAGAATGCGGACGCCACGTTCAATTCGTCGCTGCTGTTTGAGTTAGGCGTGCTAAAGGACCGGGGCGAGGAGGTGCTGAGACATGTGCCGCACAATATACCGGAGTTTGCGGAGGCAGCCCGTCTGCGCACTTTCTTAGGGTATTTCAAACCGATAAGCGAACAATATGTGCCGTCAACATCACTGCTGCGAGAATTTTTGGGCGGATCATCGTTCAAATACTGAAATTATTAGTTACTTTTGTGTATGATCAAAGCACACCAGATAGTTAAAAGCTTCGACCATCTCACAGTGCTGAAAGGGATAGACCTTGAGGTACACAAGGGCGAGATAGTGTCGATAGTGGGACCGAGCGGAGCGGGGAAAAGCACCCTGCTACAGATACTCGGGTCGCTTAGCCGTCCCGACAGCGGGAGTGTAAGCTTTGACGGGACGGACATATTTGCGATGAACGACAACCGGCTGGCACGGTTCAGGAACAAGCACATAGGGTTTGTGTTTCAGTTTCATCAGCTATTGCCGGAGTTCAGCATGGAGGAAAATGTGGCAATGCCGGCAATGATAGGAGGAGCCAGCCGCAGCGAATCACTGGAAAAAGCGAGAAAACTGATAGAATACATGGGACTGAGCGACCGCGCGAAACATAGGCCGTCAGAACTATCGGGCGGCGAAAGACAGCGTGCCGCCGTAGCGAGAGCGCTCGTGTGCAATCCGGGAGTGGTGCTTGCCGACGAGCCGTCAGGGAGCCTTGACAGCCACAACCGTCAGGAACTCCACCGGTTGTTTTTTGACTTGCGCCGTGACATGGGCCACACATTCGTGATAGTGACCCACGATGAACAGTTGGCAGCCGATACAGACCGCATAATCAAGATGCGCGACGGTATGATAACCGAAATACTCACCAAAGAGACCACAACAGCCGAAATATGCATACAGGACTGACGAAAGACAAGATATTGCGCAGGGCTACTCCCCTGCTTTGCCTGCTCACCGTGTGGCTGCTGAGCGCATGCCGCGACGAGCCGGAAGATCCCGACGGCGGAATAGCCATGTACCAGAACATAGCCACCTATGTCGGCGACAACAATTCAGGACGCTCAATGCTGGAATACCGCGAGATAAACGATTCCCCTATTGTCACGCTTACCCTTCAAGGACGGCTGAACCAAGAGCAAGTGCCTATAGGGACACGACTTCTGGTAACCTACACATTGCCTGAGGGGACTGCCTACGGCACAAGTACGGGCATAGAAGCGCGGTCGCTAAACGTGATATACAACGGCACGGTGAAAACCGATGCTACCGCCCTACCCTCTATGGAAGAGTCAGAAGGGATATATGTGATGACATTTTACCGGTCGGGAGAGTATCTGAACCTTATGGCACAGCTGCCAGCCAGCTCGGGCAAAAGAGAGTTTGACCTTGTGGCCGACGCCACGACCCTCAATGACGAGATACCGCAACTGTATCTGACCACTCATGCCGAAAATGAGGAGGGGTACAACCGCAAGACCATAGCATCGCTGAATATGGGCGCAGTATGGAATATGCCTTCATGCAAGGGCGTAGAGGTGCATTTGAAAAACACCAACAATATCTATCAGCAGAGAGTGGTGTTTTTGAAGAGTGAATAAACGACAAAAAAATTATAAAAGATATGGAACAGAAAAAAGGACAAGAAATCAAGATTGAACTGACACCGGAAGTGGCGGGCGGCCATTACTCAAACTTTGCCGTCATAACCCACGGGCCGTCGGAATTTTACTTTGACTTTATAGCCCTCGCTCCGAATATGCCTCAGGCAAAGGTGCAGAGCCGCGTAATCATGACCCCAGAGAATGCCAAAAACCTGATGAACGCGCTGATGGAAAATGTGCAGCGTTATGAAGCAATGTTCGGCGAAATCAAACCGAAGACACCGCGCAACAACCCGGCCAACGGGGGCAACAATCAGGGAGAGATACCCAATCCATTCATGTTCGGCGGCAACGCATAAAAAAGAATAGGCAATGGCAATCAAAGAGAATAATCTGCAAATATATAATTCGCTGTCGCGAATGAAGGAGCTGTTCAAGCCACTGAATCCCGACAGAGTGGGAATGTATGTGTGCGGACCCACAGTGTATGGCGACGGCCATTTAGGACATGCCCGTCCGGCAATAACATTTGATGTGCTGTTCCGCTATCTGCGCCATCTCGGGTACAAGGTGCGCTATGTGCGCAATATCACCGATGTGGGGCATCTGGAGCACGATGCCGACGAGGGAGAGGACAAGATAGCCAAGAAAGCGCGTCTGGAGCAACTGGAACCGATGGAAGTGGTGCAATACTATCTTACGCGGTATCACAAGGCAATGGACGAGCTGAATGTGGTACCGCCGTCAATAGAACCGCATGCATCGGGGCATATCATAGAGCAGATAGAGTACATAAAGAAGATACTTGAGAGCGGATATGCGTATGAGAGCAACGGCTCAGTGTATTTTGACGTGCCCAAGTACAACCGCGACCATAATTACGGAAAGCTGTCGGGGAGAAACATAGATGAGTTACTAAGCGCCACACGCGCACTCGACGGTCAGGAAGAGAAACATAATCCGGCGGATTTCGCGTTGTGGAAGAAGGCTTCGCCCGAACACATAATGCACTGGCCATCGCCATGGAGCGAGGGATTCCCGGGGTGGCATCTAGAATGCTCTACTATGGGAGAAAAGTATCTTGGCGAGCAGTTTGACATACACGGCGGCGGCATGGACCTGAAGTTTCCGCACCATGAATGCGAGATAGCACAGTCGGTGGCCCACAACGGACATGACACCGTGCGGTACTGGATGCACAACAACATGATAACCATCAACGGCCAAAAGATGGGAAAATCATTGGGGAACTTCATTACCCTACAGGAGTTTTTCACCGGTAACCACAAGCTGCTGTCACAGGCATACTCGCCGATGACCATACGTTTCTTCATACTTCAGGCACATTACCGCGGGACGGTGGATTTCAGCAACGAGGCACTGCAGGCCTCGGAGAAAGCGCTGCAACGCATGCTGGAAGGGTACAAACGAGCCGGCGACCTCAAAGCGAGCGACACCTCAACGGTGAACGTGAAGCAGATAGCTGAAAAGTGTTATGAGGCCCTTGACGATGACCTGAACACACCGATGGTGATAGCAGCCCTGTTTGAAGCCGTGGCAATGGTCAACCGCATAAACGACGGCACCGACAAAGCCACTGCCGAGGATATAGAGGCACTGAAAAATGTGTTCCGCACATTCCTTGGCGACATACTCGGCGTGCGTCTTGACGGAGCGGCCGCAACCTCGGGAGCCGAAGAGGGAGCGCTGAAACCGTTTGAAGATGCAGTGGACCTGCTGCTGGGCATACGCGCCGAGGCAAAGGCCAAGAAGGACTGGGCGACGAGTGACCTTATACGCAACCGCATGTCAGAGATAGGATTTGATGTGAAAGACACCAAATCGGGCTGGGAGTGGAAGCTTAAATAGGATTAATATATTACCGCACAATAGGCCACTCATGGCGCTTCAAGGCAGCTATGAGTGGCTTTTCTTTGCCCTGAAGATAAGAGTTGCAGAGAGCGTGGAAACGAGGGGAATGATTCATTTCGGTGAGATGAGCAAGCTCGTGACAGATTATGTATTCGCGAAGCTCCAAAGGGAGGAAAACAAGGGCGCAACTGAGAGTTATGACGCGGGAGCGGGAGCATGTGCCGAGTGTGCGCAAACCGCGGCCAATGCGCCATGAATCGGGTGAGACCCCTACCCTTGCGGCGACCTGCACGGCATACGGAATCAGCAACCGTGGCGCAAGCCTGTAAGCAAGACGGCAAAGGACGGAACTGACAAACTGCTCGGTAGCAGCATCCTCAAGAGAGAGTTCCGAGCCAATGCCGAGCCGCGAACGGGGTATGCCCTCCCCTATTATCACCTGCCTCGGACTGACCGACTGGGAGTAAAGCTCAATGTCAACACCGTGGCAAGAGATGACCTGACCGATATAGTAAAGCTGTGCGGACTGCTGCGGAAAGCGGGCATCAAATCGGGCCACAAGCTCGGAAATCCTGTCGGCAAGATTGTCGGCCGGATAACCGTATGGAACCGTGAGACGAAATTCGTTGTTTTTGCGGCGCAGGATAAGCGTGCGGGCCTGCCGGCGTGGAGTAACCATAATCACGCGGCCATCGGGAAGAAGACCACGCACAGGTGCATAAAGCGGCTTCATGAGCAACTTATAGGTAAGTTTACACTCCCCAAAGGAGTTTGGAACGCAGTGTGAGCGGGAAATCCATGTCAGCGAGGTGAACCACGTGAACCTGCCACGGTGCACGCTCAATGTGAAGACGGACACCTTCGTGAAGCACCTGACTCTTGCCATCAATACTGAGCAGGAAAGAGCCGGAGCGCGAGCGGACATCAGTGTCAACGGTTTCGGAATCGCTCACTACAAGCGGACGCATGGCAAGCGAATGTGCCGCAATGGGGGAAATGACCCACACCGGAGCGGCAGGCGAAACAATGGGACCGCCCACACTGAGATTGTAGCCCGTGCTGCCTGTGGGAGTGGAGACTATGAGGCCATCGGCGCGGTATTCGGCAAGGACGGAACCTCCAAGGCGGGTGGATACCGTGATCATGGAAGCGGTGTCCTGCTTGAGTATGGCGACCTCATTGAGAGCGAAAGCAAAACCTTTGAGGCGGACATCGGGAGACGAAACGGCGAGTACGGAACGAGGCTCGACAGTGCATTTGCCGGAAAGAATCTGCTCCATGACATGAGGCATGTCGTCAATCTGAGCGGCGGCGAGGTAGCCGAGATGCCCGGAATTTATGCCGATAATGGGAGTCTGGAGAGCACCGACAGAGTTGGCGGTGCGCAGAAAAGTGCCATCGCCGCCAATGCTCATCACAAGGTCGGCCACGGGAGGTTTTTCGGACTCAAACACGGGGTATGATGCAGCAACATCGGTGTATTGCACAAGATAGTCGCTGTAGCGTTTCTCAAGCATGAATTTCACGCCCGAACCGGCATAAGTAGCCAAAAGGGTCATAACCCCAATCACCTCGGCCCGACGCTGAGGGTCACGCGGCTTGTTGCCGTAAATAGCAATAGTCATACTCATGGGCTACATATTGATATGGAGAAGCAATTCACCAACCCTTTCGCTAAGAGAATCGGAAATCGGCTCGTCGGCATCATGAATATCCACCACCCGGTAACCATATCGCTCAAGAGAGCGTGCGACAGAAGCGGCACTGCGCCTGTTGACACGCAAATCAACTACGACCTCGCCATGGTCAGTGACGAGAGAGGTGACATTGAGGTTGAGCAGGTGTGCATCCACATCCTCAACGGCATGTGCGATGCGCGAAGCGGAATAGTCGGTTCTGTAGCAAGCCACACTAAGTTCGGAAGATTCCTCGACAGGAGGGAACAGCCGCTCCTCGCGATGCAATGCGGCAGTGGGTGATAAGGGTAATATGTTATCTTTTGCGGTCAATCGCTTTTAATTATGATTAATTCTATCTAATTTTGCCGTTAAGTTTCGGTGGATGCAAAATTAGGCATTTTTATGCATATATCCTTGCTATTTAAACGACCGGAACAAAGATTCAGTTTTTTTATATGACAAACCTGAGTGTAAATATCAACAAAGTAGCCACACTACGCAACGCCCGAGGTGAAAATGTGCCGGATTTGCTGCGTTTTGCGGCAGAATGCGAACGGCTTGGAGCCGCCGGGATTACAGTTCACCCTCGCCCCGATGAACGACATATCAAACGCGAAGATGTGTTCAAACTGCGGCCACTGATAAAAACCGAATTCAATATAGAGGGTTATCCATCGCCGGAATTCATGGAGCTTGTGCTTCAAGTAAAGCCAGCACAAGTAACGCTGGTACCCGATGCCCCGGGCGACCTGACATCGCACGAAGGATGGGATGTGGAGGCCAATATGGAGTTCCTTACATCAATAGTTGACCGTCTTCGCGAAGCCGGGATACGCTCGTCAATATTCGTGGGAACCGATGTGGAGAACATACGCGCCGCCGCACGTGCCGGAGCAGACAGAGTGGAGCTTTATACCAAGCCGTATGCCGACAATTACAACAACGACAGAGCGAAAGCAGTGGAACCGTTTGTGACGGCAGCACGTGCAGCCCGCAGTGCGGGAATGGGCATCAATGCCGGACATGACCTGAATCTGGAGAACCTGAAGTATTTTCACGCCCAAGTGCCGCACCTGAACGAGGTGTCGATAGGTCATGCACTGATCAGCGATGCGCTGTATCTGGGTCTTGCCGAAACTATAAAACAATATAAAGAATGCCTGATATGATAGAGAATGTAGCAGGGCAGGAGCTGTCGGTATGGGAATTGTGCCTTGAAGGCGGATTCATAATGATACCACTGGCACTGCTGGCAGTGATATCAATATACGTGTTCATAGAACGCGCAATCGTGATAAGGAAAGCCTCAAAAGAAGATTCATCGTTTATGCAGCGGATACGCGGCTATATACATGAAGGAGAGATAGATACGGCCCAAAATCTGTGCGCCCGGACAGACACACCTTATGCCCGACTGATTTCAAAGGGAATAAGCCGCATAGGGCGACCGATGAACGATGTGCTCGTGGCGATAGAGAACACGGGCAACCTTGAAGTGGCGAACTTAGGAAAAGGGTTGCCATGGCTGGCAACCACAGCAGCCGGGGCGCCGATGTTAGGTTTTCTCGGAACTGTGATAGGTATGGTGCAGGCGTTTTACAATCTGGCAAGCGCCGGTTCAAGCGCGAATATAGATGTGCTTGCGGGCGGTATCTACGAAGCATTGGTGACCACCGTTGCCGGACTGATAGTGGGCGTTATAGCACTGTTTGCCTACAATTATCTCGTTGCGCGTATCAACGGAGTGATGACACGCCTTGAGGGTAACACCATGGAGTTCATGGACCTGCTAAACGAACCGGCTTGATATGGCACTGAAGCGTCAATTTGAAATGACATCGCTGTTTTCGATGGCGTCGATGACGGATGTGATATTTCTGTTGCTGATATTTTTTATGGTGACGAGCACGTTTGTGTTTCCCACGGCATTGGAAATCAATCTGCCTCAAAGTTCGGAACAAACGGCCATAAAACCGGGCACCAGAGTGTATATTGACAAGGATATGGCGATGTATGCCTCGTTTGAGGATGAGGAACCACGCAAAATGGAGAGCAGAGAAGAGCTGTTGGCATTTCTGCAACTCACTCAGCAGCAGGACAGCACGCGTCAGTTCATAGCCGTTTATGCCGATGAAGAGGTGCCATACGGAAAAGTGATAGAGGTGCTTGACCTTGGAGCGACCTCCAACCTGAAAATGGTGCTTGCCACCAAACCGGCCCCCTCAAAACTTAAAGAAGCCGCACAGTGACACAGGAGCGGAAAGTCAAATCAATAGCCTTGGGAATTACACTGCTGCTATGCGCACTTGTAATAGCCCTAATGCTCGTGCTGACGCTCAAAAGAGCGGAGCATGAGGACAGAGTGTGGCCGCCTGTGGACAGCAGCGAGCTATTGTTTGACGGGGAATATGTGAAATTTGGTGACATACCGGAACCGGCACATAATGACAACAAGGCTTCAAGCACCGCACAATCGCCTGACATATCAGGCATAGACCGCACTGACGGCGGCACTCCAGAAAAGGCTCCGGCTCCTGTAATTACGAGCGAACAGGAATCGCCTGCAAAGGTTACGAAAAAACCGCAGCCGGAAAAAGCCGGACCCACCAAAGAGGAACTTGAAAAAAGAGAGAAAGAGAAACGCCAACAAGAACAAAAAAAGGAGATAGCGAACAGAGTGAAATTCGGCGGCACAGGATCGGGACGCGGTGAATCGGGCAAAAGCGGATCGCCAAACGGCAATGCCGACCACGGCGCTTTGAGCGGCACACCCGGAACCTCGCTAAAAGGGCGTACTCTGGAGTCGTGGGCACGCCCAACAGGTCGCGCGACGGGTACAATAGTGGTGAGTGTGCGCGTGAATCGCCAAGGACATGTGATTGCGGCCTCGTACAGCCGCGGAACAGGTGCGGTGGCAGCGAACACTGCGGCACGGCAAAGCTGCGTACAGGCGGCAAAAAACAGCCGTTTTTCGGTATCAACGGATGCACCGGCCGAGCAGACCGGCACAATTACCTATAAATTTGATTAAAGGAAAGACTAAAAAACATAGTAAGTAATGCAATGCGCCGGTTGCTGAGAATGATGCAACCGGCGCATTGAGTTATAATGAATGTGTATAAGACCTGTTATTTACGGGAAGACGGACGCTGTTTTCTAAAAGAGATGTGCTTTTTAGCTTTAGATGGTGCAACAGCGGGACGGTTCTGAGCGGCAGACTCATCAGAGTATGTGTATGTGACAGAAGAAGAATAAGAGTAACCACCACCATAATGGCTTGTGTCAATTTCAGACTTCACGAGACCCTGTGCATTGAGGGAATATTGCACATCGCTATACTCCTGACTGTCGTTATCAATAATTTTTGTGGGATATTTATTGGGGCCTATGCCAAGAACGCCAACGAACATGAACGGCTCAATGCCTCCATCAAGATCAATGGCGCTTATCACTTCATCGGTGTACTGACAGAAAGCATTGGGATAGGCATTGTCGTACTCAAAGGTGATATTGTTGGTCCAGCTATCGCTCTCGCCCTCATATACCTCAGAATATGTGCCGTATGCAGACAGCAACAATCCATTGCTCCAAGTGAGGGTAGTGCTACCCTTCATCCAATCGGAGTTACCTCTGCCGCGCTCTTCATATACAGCCTCAATGAGATGACCGGAGGAATCGTAGCTGAAGTTCCATGTGACATCAGTAATAACAACCCCGGATTCCTCGTGTTCGGTGAGCGTGGAACTGACGCTTGTAATCAATCCGGAGTCGGTGTTGGTAATGTGCCAAATTTCTTCTTCGTTATATTCGCGATAGGTTACAGTGCCTGTAGCGAAGTCCACGATGTAGGTCTCGTTGCTATCATCAGTAACGGTTTTAATAAGGCCTGCGGCATCGTAAGTGAAACGAGAGCCATAGCCATATTCATCATCCAATACGGACATCAGGCGTACGCCGCCGAAATTGGAAGGAGACTGAGAGGGTACCACCGGCCCTGCGGAAGGGCCACCATTGCCACCGTCGGGGCCATTGGGGTCGTCGTCATCGCTGCCGCAAGAGACACTAATGCCGCATAATGCAGCAGCAACGGCAAAAGCAAAAATTTTTTTCATGTTGGAATGTTGAAGTAATTGATAATTTGCGCAAATATAATGAATTGAAACAATCCAATCCAAAATTTTGCGGGACATAAAAATAGTATCAGACAAAAAAGCCCGCCAAAAGGCGAGCTTTTTCTACTTATGAATTTTGAAAAAAGGGAGGTTGAATGATGCTTAGTCGATCAATTCGTCGGCTTCATATCCGCCCATTTCACGGATAGCGTTTTTGAGCATCACATACTGCTGGAAGAGGTGGTTAACGGGAACCTCACCAGTTGTGTAGTCGTGCATCGGGCTCTTGAGGAAGAAGCTCAGGAAGCGCTGTATGCCGTAACGGCCGGCACGAGCAGCGAGGTCGCTGAGAAGAACGAGGTCAAGACAGAGGGGAGCGGCGAGGATAGAGTCGCGGCAGAGGAAGTTGATCTTGATCTGCATGGGATAACCCATCCAACCGAAGATGTCGATGTTGTCCCATCCTTCCTTGTTATCGTTGCGGGGAGGATAGTAGTTGATACGTACTTTGTGGTAGTAGTCGGTGTAGAGGTCGGGCTGCTTTTCGGGAACGAGGATGGACTCGAGAGTAGAGAGCTTGGAAACCTCTTTGGTACGGAAGTTGGCGGGTTCGTCAAGAACGAGACCGTCACGGTTGCCGAGGATGTTGGTAGAGAACCAACCGCTCAAGCCGAGGCAACGAGTGCCGATGATGGGAGCGAAACCGGATTTAACAAGAGTCTGACCGGTTTTGAAGTCCTTACCGGCGATAGGCATGTGAGTTTTGGTTGAGAGTTCCCACATAGCGGGGATGTCAACGGTGGTGTTAGGAGCACCCATGATGAAGGGAGCACCCTCGCTAAGTGCAGCGTAAGCGTAGCACATAGAAGGAGCGATGTGCTCTTTGTCGTCAGCTTTCATTGCAGCTTCGAGAGCAGCAAGAGTGCCGTGAACTTTTTCGTCAACGGGAACGTAAACTTCGGTAGAAGCAGCCCAAAGAACAACGATACGGTCGCAACCGTTTTCAGCCTTGAATTTGCGGATGTCTTCGCGAATCTGGTTGGTCATGTCCCAACGGTCGGTGCAAGTCTTCACGTTTTCGCCATCAAGACGCTTAGCGTAATTGTGGTCGAAAGCGGCCTTCATAGGAACGATCTTTTCAAGTTCGTCCTTAACGGGGTTGATGTCTTTTTCCTTGAGGACTTCGCAGTTGATAGCGCTTTCGTAAGCGTTAGCAGGATAAACATCCCAAGCGCCGAAAACGATGTCGTTGAGGTCAGCGATAGGAACTATTTCGTTGTATTTGAGATATTTCTTTTCAGCGCCCTGTCCAACACGGATTTTGTCATACTGAGTCATTGAGCCTACGGGTTTAGCGAGGCCTTTGCGGGTCATGAGCACACCGGTCATAAAAGTAGAAGATACAGCACCGAGGCCTACTACGAGTACGCCGAGCTTACCTTCTGCGGGCTTTACGTTAGTTTTTTTCATGAGTGAATTAAAAATAATGTTTTGGTTTTATTGATTTCAAAGTTAAAAAGCCAAATGCCCCGGAGCAGAAAGAAGCCTATGGGGCAAACAGCGCGTAAAAGTACTTCTAATTTTTGAATTGTAAAATAAAATTTATTCTAAAGTTATACCTCTTTTGGTTAATTTTTGAGAAAATAAGGTATATATAGTGAATATAGGTTAATTTTAGTGCAAAAAACAAGTATTATTTGTAATCAAATGTAAATTGCGCTATTGGCGTGAAGAGTGGTCAAAATGTCGCATATATGGGGTCAGTCCACCATTTGAAGGACCTGAGACAGAGTGGAAATGATGGCAGGGTGCATCTGAGCATCCTCTTCGGGAGTCCATCCTTTGCCTTTGAGCCACGCGACACGGCAACCGATGCTTTCGGCCGGTACAATATCCTTTTTATAACTGTCGCCAACCACGAGCACCTGCTGAGGAGGAAGCCCGAGGGCCTCCACACCGAGGCTGAAAATGCGAGGATCAGGCTTGCGGATACCGACGACAGCACTTTCGATAATAGAACGAAAATAGCGACGGAGGTCAAAATCCTCAAGAACGGCCTCAACATTGCCATAGAAGTTGGAGACAAGCACCATAGGGAAGCGGGAATAAAGCTCATCAAGCACTGGGCGCGCATCGGCGATAGAGTTGCGTGCCGCATCGTAGCAATAGTCGGCAACCGGCTTGGCCCAACGCTCTACTGCATCGGCAGGCAGATGCTGCTGATCAACGAGCCATTGCAGCTCAATGCGCATTTTGATGAGCAGTAGATCGGCAAAGGTGTGGTGGGGAAGTATATGGCGAGTGCGTGCAAGCTCACGCTCAGCAAACACATAAGCATCGCGAAAGATGGATTTGTCAACAGGAACATCGGTGGCCTGGTAACCGTCCCATATCACTTCGCTCCAATGCACACCGCGACTGTCGATAGTGCCACCATAGTCGAATATGATACCTTTAATATTTTCCATCTTTGAGCTGAGTGGTGAAGAAACGACAAATTTTTTCGTGACGGAGCACCATCATGACGAGCAGAATGTTGAGGACAGTAAGCTCAAAAGCAAAATAAAGCCACGGCATCTGCAGGAACAGAGATGTGAATAGGGCAATGGTGCGCCAGTTGAAGGAGAGGATATTGGTGTACTTCATCAGCGGGAGACTGCGCTGACGAAATGCCTCACGAAAACTCATGGGGATGACACCATCGGGGAAACGCTTTTTAAGCTCGCGGCGAAGACGCTGCATGGCGGGAGCTGTGGCTTCCTGCTGAACGGTGTAGTTGGTGTAGGTGGTAAGGGTGAGTTTTTGCCAGAAATGTCCTTTCCAAGGGATGGAGTGAAGTTTCTGCTTAAGTTCGGCAGCATTTTCAAGCTCGCTTCCATCCTCGCCTTTGAGGAAATAGAGATGGAATTGCCTGTAGTAGTCGGCCATAGCAGCCTGCTTGGCATGACAGATGCCTGTTACAACGGCAATAACCCATATAAGCCACGGATGCTGCATGAAGAAAGGACTGGTGACATTTTCACGGAGACATATAGCCACATAGATGGTGGCAAACCAGAAGTCGCCGCTGAGTCCGTCAAGAATACGCCCGAGACGGGAGTACTGGTGAGTCATTCGCGCAAGCTGTCCGTCTGCGCTGTCAAAAGAGTTGGCCCAGACGAGCAGGAACATTCCGAGAATATTGATCCAAAGATTATTGAAATAGAATGCAACACCGGCACCTATGCCGAGAAAAATGGATGCTATAGTTATGGCATTGGGGGTGACACCGAGCTTTTTGGCAAGTATAGCCCATGCGTAGCCAATGGGACGATAGAAAGCAAGATCAATGTGCTCCTCGGTGTCCATGGATTTGAGCGAAGCACGGTATCCGCTCTGCTGCTGTTGAGACGCTTCGTTGTTATTAGTGATCATTTACGAGCCTTGATAGTGTTTAGAATACATTTGGCGATGTGAGGAGCGGCCTCGTTGCGGCACGGGGCAAAGCTGGGCCAGTCGTTGAAGTCAATGATGCGGATAGAACCGTCGGGATCGACGATGCAGTCGCCGCCATATATTTTGACATCAAGCACCTCACTTGCGCTCTGGCAGATAGACTGGAGATGCTGCTTGTCGAACTCAATGCCACGGCTCTTGCCGTTTATGGCTTCAAGGCCGTATTTGCTGTGTCCCTCATCGTAAGGATAGAACCACCAGAAGAATGGAGTGCCCTGCACGCCGTAGAATTTGATGAGGTCACCGACAATGTGACGGTTGATAACGGCGCGTTTGATGCCACGGAGGAAGTATTCCTGAAGGACTTCCTGCGCTTCCTCGGGATGGCGCACATAGCTCACATCCTCCTTGTGCATGGCATGGAAATCGCCGCGCTTGATCCAAGCACCGGTGAACTTGGCTTTAACGAGAGCGTCGCGAACGCCTTCGTCGGTGTTGACAATCAGGCTCTCGGGGTAGGGGATGTTGGAGCCGAGAAGGATACGAGTCATGCGCTCGCGAGTGCAATTTTCAATGCCATATCCCGAGTTGATGACAATCTTGCCCTGATCCTCGGCCTGCTGCAGCAACTGGATGGAGCGCTGCTCACGGCACATGTTGACAATAATGTTTTCGGAAACGGAGCCGGCCATCCACTGCTCCTCGCTATATACGTTGACTTCGCATCCGCGCTTGCGGAGATGCTCAGCAACGAGATTGAAAATAGCCGCATCATTGCCGATGTGATTCGGGGAATATGCCCCGGCACGCATGATGCCTGCAATCTTGATTTCTGACATTTTGGTTAGGTTTAACTGTTAAATCTGCTTGATGAACTGCTCGGCGGTGGCAATGTCGCCTGCATGGTCCACATCAATAATCTTATCAAATGGGTATGCCTTAAGGACAAGGCCACTGTCAACGAGGGCTCGCTGATAGTTGCGCATGCGTGAAACGCCCTGCTCCATGCAACGCTCAAGCACGGCCAATGCAGGCGCAGTGAGGCCGTAAATGCCGCCGGAGATGAACTCTACACCATCCCACGGCTGATCGCGAAAAGCAGTGATGCGCATGTCGGGACGCTGCACATCAATATATAGGGGTTTTTCATCGTCAATGAAATTGGTTACAGCCATGTAACCGTCAACAGAGTTGTCGGCCTCAAAAGCCTGAATGTAGCCACGGAACTCATCTTCGCGGAATATTGTGTCAACGGTGGTGAGACAGAATTTGCCGAACTTGAAATTGCGGCTCACCTCGTAGAAGCTGTGCATGCTGCTGGGGGTGGACTTGACAATGAGATGAAACGGCACGGGAAGCTTGAGGCTCTGCAGGTATTCACGAACCTGCACCATCTGTTCATTTACAATAACAGAGATGGACTCGGCATTGCAACGCAGAAAAATATCGATGAGCCGCTTGATCATGGGGGTACCGTCAAGGCGCACAAGAGGCTTGGGAAGCTGAACACCTTCCTGTACAAGACGACTGCCTTCGCCGGCGGCAATAATAGCGTAGTTCATAAAGTGATGTGGTATTAGAGAGATTTATTCATCTTTTGTAAGGTCAAGGACGACATTGTCGGCTTTGTTTTTTTCGTAGTACTGCTTACGGAGAGGGTTGCGGTGGGCACGTGCATGTCCGCGACGGTTGCGCCACACATCAATGGCAGTGTAAATGGCCTGACGCATGCTTTCGGCATCGGCGAGACCGTGTCCGGCGATGTCGAAACCGGTGCCGTGGTCGGGGGAAGTGCGCACAAAATCCAGTCCGGCGGTGAAGTTTACGCCGGCTTCCATGGCAAGAGTTTTGAAGGGCGCGAGGCCCTGATCGTGGTACATGGCCAGAATACCGTCAAATTTGGTGTAAGCACCGCTACCCCAGAATCCGTCGGCGGCATAAGGGCCATAGCAGTGGATTTTCTGTGCCTGAGCCTCTTCAATGGCAGGGGCTATCTGCTCCTGCTCTTCCTTACCGAGCAAGCCTTGCTCACCGGCATGCGGATTGAGTGCGAGGACGGCTATGCGGGGGTGTCCGAGGCCAAAATCTTTTTCAAGGCTCGCATTGAGGGCCAGAATTTTTTCAAGCACGGCATCCTTGGTGATTGCGTCGCTGAGTTGTGAGACGGGTGTGTGGGTGGTGACGAGAGCCACGCGAATGCGATCGGTACACAGAATCATGAGTGCATGTGCGCCATCGCCGAGTGAGGATTCAAGATACTCGGTGTGTCCCGGGAAAGTGAACTGCTCACTCTGAATGGCATTCTTGCTTATAGGGGCTGTGACGAGTACATCGATGTTTCCGGCACGGAGGTCGGCCACGGCTCTTTCAAGTGCGATGAAAGCGGCCTGACCAGCAGCTTTGGATTCTACTCCCGGCTCAACTTTAGTGTCTTCGGGTATGACATTGATAATGTTGTAATCACCGTCAATCGTGTCATCCACGTTGTCAATCTGATGCCACTGAATAGGAGCGAGATTGAGAGCTTTGCGGTAGAAAGCTGCGATTTTACCGCTGCCATAGAGCACTGGGGTGCAAAGCTCAAGGATCCTATTATCCTCCAAAGCTTTGAGAATCACCTCATAGCCTATGCCGTTAATATCGCCCTGGGTTATTCCTACGCGAATTTTTTTATCTGCCATAATAATTGGTCCAAAATTAAGGAGCATGGCCCTATTGAGCCATGATAGTAAATAATGCGCTAAATTACGCATTTTTCACAAAACCGCAAAAGGGAATTTGAGGGGAGGGAGGGTGAGGAGAGTGGAGGCCTTGGCTGTCGCCGTGCCGTGACTGCGCACGCTCCGCGGCTCGTCACGGGGTTCTTTTTGGGGGCTGCGTCCGCCAACTCCACGCTTTCGCGCTCCGCAAGCGGTTGTAAAAAAATCGCACGCTCCGCGGCTCACTTTGCATCTGCCGACTTCGCAGGAGGGTATCCGGAAATCGCGCTCCGCAACTTATTTCGCATCTGCCGACTTCGCAAGAGGGTGTCCTGAAATCGCGCATCCTGCGCTCTCTTTGCGAGGGGACGGGGGATGGGTGAATACAATTGTATGTTGACATGATGTTATATTGAATACTAAGGTATGCCATACAATAGTATTCAACACGATGAAAAATCAAGAGTATCTGAAAAATTTTGCCAATAAGGTGAAGTGTATGAGAGAGAGGCAAGGGATTTCGCAGGAAAAGCTTGCGGAAAAGGCGGGTCTTCACCGCACTTATATAGGTATGGTGGAGAGGGTGGAACGCAATCCTTCTCTAATAAGCATTTACAAGATAGCAGAAGGTCTTGGAACTGATGTGAAAGAATTATTATAAAGATGCAAAAGACTAACAACAAAAGGCTTCAAATGCAGATAGATGCCGGCGTGGCCGGGCGGCAAAAAGGACACAAATATGAAAATGACTTAGCCGATGCCCTCAACGGATTGAAAATGCCATATATCAGAACTCTTAAAAAAGTTCCGATTCTAAACATGGCTGCTCCTCACATCATATTGCTTGAAAAAGTACTTGAAACAATAGGATGGGAAAAGGTGGAGAAAGTGGAGGCATACGCAACCGGAGTATTGGCTACGGCTCAAAACGGTCAAAAGATGATGAGCATAGACGGCAAATCAATAAAGTCGTCAAAGAGCGATATTATAATCAAACTCCAAAAAGGTGATAAGACGGAAATCAAGGGTGTGTCGGTAAAACAATGCAACAACAAGCGTCCGACTAATGCACAGGTGTATTTTACTACTGCTACGGCATTTTACAAGCTACTTGTTGACAACAATATAAATCTGAGTAAGGATGCACTGAAGGCAATGCAACAATTTTGCGGAGATGCCGGATTTCGTCCTATGGATGATTTTGACTGCAAAAACAGGAAATCCACTCCTGAAAGATATTTTTGGGAAGAGACGGATAAAAAAGGGAGGGAAGAATGGGAAGATGCATTTAAGACGCACCAGAAACTGATTACGAAACTTCTGCTCCAGAAAGGTTATGCTAACGATCCGTTTCCTCCTGAGATAATACTGCATAAGACTAAACAGGCTCAAAACCAAAACCAACAGGAGACGGCAATATTCAGCATGAGTGAGTTTCTTGAGTTGTCGGAACGGTTTGGGGGATTCAGCTGTGATGAATACACCGTGAGAAAAGGCAGGTATAAAGAACCGCCGGAGATAAAACATAAAGCGCCTAAATTTGGTGTAGTACAGATGCAACGAGGTGGACAAAAGCAACATCCGACACAGCTGCAATTTAATTTGAAGGCCGGATATTTTTATGCGTTAGCCAAATTGTAGTGCTCAATCAGTTGCCTTGCTATGTGATATGCCAGCAATGGGGGTACGGCATTGCCAATAACGGTGCGAATGGTTTCAGAGGATCCGGTGAATCTGAAAGAATCAGGGAACGACTGCAAACGCAATGCTTCTCTAACAGTGATTGCACGTGTGGCAATCGGATGAACATTGTTGCACCCTGAAATCATAGTGAAATTGGTGGTCACAGTGCAGCCCGGTCGTGACCACACCTGACGCTTATATGTGGTATTGTAGCCGGAAGGAGGCCGCATGTCGGATTCGGCATTGTCGTGGGCGCTGCGGCCCTGAGGCACATCGTAGAGCCAACGGATGACATGCTCGGGATGACGGGTGGCTTTATGCAATGAATCATCAGCGCTACATTCTCCGGATTCCAGAAACTCAAGATCGGAAACGGCATCGCCAAAAGTAAAACAGGGTGGCAGGGAGGCAAAAAGACCGGAGCTGTCACTACATGTCGGGGTCAGCGAGACGGGGGGTACATCCAAGTCGTTGCGTACGCCGATGAAGAAAACGCGCTCTCGGTTCTGTGGCACAGAGTAGTCGGCGGCGTTAACAATATGGAAAGTGCCTGTGTAACCTATGGACTGAAATGTGGAAATAATTTTATCTTTGACAAGAGTACCGTCGGGAGCCTTCATGGATGTCAGAAGTCTCACATTTTCCATCAGTATAATCTTGGGGCGAATTTTTGAAGCAATCTGCAAATAATACTCAAAGAGAGTGTTTCGCTTATCAGAGATGTCTCTTTTGCCTGCGAGACTGAATCCCTGACATGGGGGTCCTCCGGCCATAATATCAATTTCGCCATATTGATCCATCAGTTGCCTTATTTCCTCATCGGTTACATCGCAAATGTTATTGGAAAGAAAGGGGATGTCACCAAAATTCAAACGGTAAATATCTTTGTACGCCTCAACAAGCTCGTTTGCTGCGACTATATTGAAGCCAGCGGCTTTCAATCCGTAACACATTCCACCGCATCCGGTAAAAAAGGATACTGCGACCGGAGCCTGTGGACGGGGAGCACGAAAATGCTGTTCCAACGCTGAAAGGGTGCGTAGGTATTCGGCATTGCGGGGCGTAATGTCATAACTTCTTCGGGGATGCGTCTGGATGATGGATGATTCAAAGGATTTCTTAGAGATTCGCTTGCCCTTTCTCACCTTAATGGAGCCATTTAATACGGCTGCTGCGGTGTTGGAGATTCTGCTGAGTTCATCGGGGGTGGGTGAAGCCTTAAATAACTCAATCTCAGAAAGTCGATATTGGGATATGCCCGTGATTTCTGCGAATCGGGCTTGGCTCAGGGATGCGTCCTGACGTATTTTCCTAATATCAACCATTGCGTCTAATGACAATTTTTTTCAAAAATACCAAATTATAATATAATACACAAACTGGGGAGAAAGAGGGGGCCTGAGGGGGTGGGGATGTTGAGGAGTTTGGGTGTGGGCCGTGACTGCGCGCGCTCCGCGGCTCTCTTTGCGTCTGCCGACTTTGCAAGGGGTGTTGGGAAATCGCGCGGCTTGCGCTTGGCGCGCTGAGCGGAGTGTGTATTGGGGAACTTTATAGCTTGCTTGGGGAGTCAGGGGAGGTGGCGGGCGTTGCGGAGGAGGCCGGCGAGTTTGGTGCGCTTGATGGCGCTGCGGCTGAAAAGGGTGGAGAATTGCTCCTGTGTCATTTGACGGCAGGTTTCGGCGGTCAGGGACAACAATTCGGGGCGTGGACGCAGAGATTCAATGACGGGTTGTGAGGAGGCGTTGGCATTGTGGGGACATACGGCTGCACATGTGTCGCAACCGTAAAGGCATCCATGGAGATCGGTGCCGGGCGGGAAATCGCCACGATGCTCAATGGTGAGGTAGGAGAGACACCGACGGGCATCCACGGAACCGTCGGACCGCAAGGCTCCGGTGGGACATGCGCGAACGCACCGTCCGCATTGTCCGCAATCGGCGTGGAGAGGTGTGTCGGGCGTGAGGGGCAGGGTGGTGAGTATTTCGCTCAAAAAGATATAGCTGCCTACATCAGGAATTATCAGATGATTGTTAAGCCCGATGAAACCGAGGCCGGCACGCATGGCCCAATAACGCTCACGAAGCGGGGCGGTGTCAACGCATACGCGTGTGGCTGCGCCATAAAGGGATTGAATGCGAGCGGCGACTTCCTCCAGACGCTGCCTGATGACGATGTGATAGTCGGTGCCGAGGGCATAGGCGGCTATACGCGCACCCATGCCGGAAGGGGCTGGAGAAAATGCGAAAGCGCAGCATATTATGCTTTTAGCTCCGGGAAGGAGAAGAGCCGGGTCGGCCCGGAGGTCGGGATAGTTTTCAAGATAGTGCATGGAAGCATGCATGCCACGCTCAATCCAACGGTCATAGAGACGCTGCGCCCAATCCTCAACAGGGCACACAGAAGCGACGGCGACACGGCAAGCGCCTTGCCGTAGCAAAAGGTCTTTTATGCTGTCAGAGCATACTGAGGGGACAGAACTCATAGCCCTGCTCTTTTAACCATATTATGGCAGGCTCAAGTGTGGCGCGGAGATTTTTTTGCGCCTTAAGAGAATCGTGAAATACTATGATGGAGCCGTTGCGCGCATATTTCTTCACGTTGCGGAGCACTTTTTCGGGTGTCTGGCGGCGTGAGTAATCACGGGTGACAAGGTCATACATGATGATGTTGTAGTGATCCTTGATGGCGGCAGCCTGACTCCATCGCATCAATCCGTGTGGAGGGCGAAAGAGCGAGCTGCCAATCAAAGCATCGGCCATGGTTATGTCGCGCATGTACTGCCTGCGTCCGGTGTGCATGCCCTGAAGATGGTGCATTGTATGGTTGCCGTAGCTGTGTCCGCGCCGCTTGATTTCCTCCAGCAGCTCGGGATGACGCCTGACATTGTCACCAACCATGAAAAAGGTGGCTTTGATGTTGTGCTTGTCAAGAATATCCAACACCCATGGAGTGACCTCGGGGACGGGGCCATCATCAAAGGTGAGATACACCACCTTGCGGTTGCGCCGCTTGATGCGCCAGTTTGCTTCGGGGAACAAGAGGCGATATAGCAAAGGGGGCTGCTCTATAAACATGCTATCACTCAGTTATTCAATTTCCTGAGGCAACTCGGCACTCTGACGATACTGCTCCTGCTGCTGTAGGAAAGCCTGCTGGCGGGCAAGGTTGACACCACGGTTGCCGAGCCACTTCATAATTTCATCGTAGTCACCGCCGAAGCTCATGTAGCTCTGCAGAAGCTCCATAAGATGGTAGCGATCTATGTAAAGGTCGGTACGCGGAAGAGAAGCATACTGCCATGAATTGAGGCTCTGGTAATAAACGATATTGCCGGCAAACCGCTCGATTTCATCACGGATGATTTTCAGACCGGTCTCTGTGTCGGCCTTGTTGCCGGTGAGGACACCCAAAGTGGCATACTGCTCACCTATCTGCTGGCCCACCTGAACGGCGTAAGGCATAGCCTCCACGGGGAGCTTGGTGCGGATGAGGTCAAGGATATTGCGCGCCTTATTGTAGCGGTCGTCGCGATAAGCCGAGAGCTGCTTGAGTTCCTGCTCGGAGTGAGCAAGAGAATCAATCTGAACCTGAGTGCCGTATCCTTCCTGTACAAGAGCAATGGCCAAATCAAGCATGGTGGAACGGTGGGTCGTAACCATTCGGCGGACTGTCTCGTCCAGATAAACCTGACCGGGCTTCGTGACTTTGTCAAGACCGCCCCAAGCAAAACGCTCGGTGATGTTACGATACATCTTGTCGGTGTTGATAGCCGTGGCCTGAGCGGGATTGTAGAGAGGAGTAACCTCGTAAGCAAGGCCGGTGTTGCGAAGATAGGGTGAAAGGCCCAGATAATACTGATCGGGAACAGTCATGGCGAAATAAACGGGACGCTTCCATCCATCAGCCAAAGAGGTTGAAATCATGTCAAGGCCAATAATCTGACTGAGACGGAGACCGCGCTCAGGCTGCTGAGTCATGTCAATGAAAATGGCGGGCTGTATGCGAGCGGAATCAGCTGCGCTGACACGTCCACTTGCGATAGCCGCACGCTCGTCAACAGGGATATACATGACGGGGTGTTTCATGACAGGCACACCCCACGAATTCTGACGCGACTGCGGAGCGTAAAGCTCGCGAAGACTCATGCGGGCATCGGTGGGCGTGGTGTCGGGCTGAATGAAGTAAGCAAACTGCATACGGTCGTAGGCATAATCCTGAGACTTGGCCTGCATGTCGATACCGGGGGCATCATAGCTCGGACGACGAATCTGGTCAACATACCAATCGGTGGTGAGGTATGACAGGTTGACCACCTTGACATCGGTGCGCCGGCCCTCAACCTCCTGTGCGTACCAAAGCGGGAAGGTATCGTTGTCGCCGTTGGTGAATATAATGGCGTTCTCATCCAGAGACTCAAGATAATTGTTGCCGAAATCGCGAGTTGTGAATCGGCCGGAACGATCGTGATCGTCCCAAGTCTGAGAAACGACCTGCAACGGAACGGCCACTCCGATAACGGCGGCGACTACGGCACAAATCATGGATGTGCGCTTGCATTCACCCTCGGGTTCGTTAAAGGCTTCTTTGTCGCTGGCCGAGCAAGCGAGCTTCTTGTTGCGGAGAGCCATAACGCCAAGGCGCCACAATCCGGCAACACCCATGCCAACCCATATAGCGAAAGCGTAGAACGAGCCAGCATAAGCATAGTCACGCTCACGAGGCTGAGTGGGAGTCTGGTTAAGATACAGCACGATGGCAATACCGGTCATGAAGAAGAGGAAGAATACCACCCAGAACTGCTCAATACCGCGCTTGGATGTGAACGCCTGCCAGCCAAGACCTATTATACCAAGGAGCAGGGGGAGCATATAGAACACATTGTGTCCGGCATTTCCTTCACCCTGATCATCCGGGAGGAGACTCTGATCACCAAGACGGGGATTATCTATGAAGGGGATACCGCTAATCCAGTTACCCTGATTAACGGCACCGTTGCCCTGAATATCGTTCTGACGGCCGGCAAAGTTCCACATGAAATATCTCCAATACATGTGATTGAGCTGATAGCCGAGGAGGAACTGCATGTTTTCACTGAAAGTGGGTCGGATTTTTGTAGATTTCTGCAAGGGATTACCTTCAGTATCAACATATTCGGTAGCAGAAACCGGCGCACCGGTGACCCTGCCGCCACTTTCACCGAGCCAGTCGGCATAAGCAGTCTGGTGCTCGGCACTGTATATGCGAGGAAGGACCATGTTAAGCTCAGGGGTCATGACATATTTCTTTTTGCGTCCTGTCATGACATATTTATCCTTTTCGCCGGGAACAGTTTTAACCTGCTTGGCGTAAAGCTCCTTACCCTCAGTTGCCAAGGGAGTAGTAGTGTCATCGCCCGCCACCTCATAAACGATGCCGGAGTTGAGAGTCTCGCCATAGAAAAGAGGCCGCTCGCCGTACTGCTCGCGGTTAAGGTAGGACGAGAGCGCGAACACATTGTCCGGAGCATTCTGATTCATAGGAGGATGAGCGGATGAGCGGATGAGAAGAAGCGCATAGGAAGAGTAGCCGGCAAATATAACAAGAATGCTTATGGCAGCAAGGTTGAGTATCCGAACCGGGAGCTTCTTGGCAATCCAGAGATAGGCACCGAGGCCCAATATTATGAGACAGGGCACCCAAGAGCTGTCGCCGATAAACGGTATGCCGGAAAGGATGACGCTCAGGAGGAAAGATATGCGAATGGCATTGGGATTGCTCTGCTTGTAGAGGCAACAGATGCACCATATAAGCGATGCCACCAACAGAATAGAGTAGATGAGCACACCCATGTTGAAACTCATGCCGAGAGTGTTGACACAGAAAAGCTCAAAACCCTGCGACACCTCAATGAATCCGGGGACAAGACCGTAGAGGATAAGACCCACAATGACAAATGAGATGCAGAGGGCTATAAGAGAGCCGACAGCGGTGGTATTGGCCCACTTGCGGTAATAAACCACAAGCACAATGGCCGGAATGCAAAGAAGATTGAGTAGGTGGACACCGATGCTTATGCCAATGACATAGGCAATGAGAATGAGGTATTTATCGCTGTGCGGCTGATCGGCGCGGTTTTCCCACTTAAGGATGAGCCAGAACACGAGAGCGGTGCAGAAAGATGAGAAAGCGTAAACCTCGCCTTCCACGGCCGAGAACCAGAAAGTGTCGCTCCATGCATACATCATGGCACCGCAAAAACCACTTGCGAAAATCACAATCATCTTGAGCGGTGAAATGTCGGAGGCATTATCCCTGACAACGAGTTTGCGCACCAAGTGCGTTATGGTCCAGAAGAGCAGAAGGATTGTGCCGGCACTGAGAAGAGCGGACATAGAGTTGACCATCAAAGCAATCTTGGAAATATCGCCACCGGCAAAGTTGACGAAGAAACGTGCGGCAAGCATGAAAATGGGGTTGCCCGGCGGGTGGCCGACTTCAAGTTTAAAAGCCTGCAAAATGAACTCAGGACAGTCCCAGAAGCTTGCCGTAGGCTCAAGAGTGAGTAGGTAGCTCACAGCAGCCACCACGAAGCAAAACCAACCAAGACAATTGTTGATGAGGTTGTATCTTTTCATATAGTAACCGGTTGACAAATTAAGGGTGCTTTGCATCCAAGCTGCAAAGGTATGGCTTTTTCAGCAAACAGGCTTATAAAATATGTGAATTTTTGGTGTTGAGGGTATTTGTCATCCGCATGGATAGCGGTGCGAAGTATTTTTGCAGATAAAACCGACAACTGATTATGAAGATAGATGAGCTGAGCATGGAAGAGCTCCTGAAAGAGAACGCACGCAGAGTGGCCGACCGGAACATGACATTGAAATATGACCCCATAACGGGGGTGGGATGCGTTAGTCCGCGCACAATAGTGAGGCATCCGGTGAGCAAAAACATAGTGCTGGTGCCTGTAAGCATGAAAGAGGATGCGGATTATAATGCCGAAATGGATGAGACGAGCTGGGTGAAACTCAGACACAGACATGATTTTGAATACTGGGCGGCAACATGTGTACACATACGCCATAAGATAACAGGGGCCACGGTAAGACTCGTGCTCAATACGGCACAGCGCAAACTGTTGGCGGAGATGGAGCGTCAGCGCCATGCCGGAGAGCCGGTGAGAATAATTGTGCTGAAGGCGCGTCAATGGGGCGGCAGCACACTTGTGCAGGCCTATTTTGCATGGATTCAATGCTGCAGAAAACATCAGTGGCACTCAATGATAGTGGCAAACGTGTGTGACATATCGGCCACAATCAGAGGTATGTATTCCACCCTGCTCAATGACTATCCGCGAGAATGGTGGCAGGGAGAAGGGGAGCCCAAGCTAAAGATTTATGAGGGGAGCACGAGCATACGGTTCATACCGGACCGCAATTGCCGCATAGCCACCGCATCGGCGTGGCGTCCCGACAGCACAAGAGGTATGGACTGCTCAATGGCGCATCTGAGCGAGGTGGCTTACTGGCCGGAGTCAACCACTATGCAGCCTGAGACAGTGGTGCAAAGCGTGTGCGGAGGAATACCGATGGTGCCGGAAACCGTGGTGGTGATGGAGAGTACCGCCAACGGTGTGGGCAACTATTTTCACAGCGTATGGCTAAAGGCGAAAGAGGGGAGTGTGGCATTCAAACCGGTGTTTGTGGCATGGTATGAGATAGAGATGAACTATATGGAGGTGAAGAATCCCGAATATCTTGTGAAGCATCTCACCAAATATGAGAAAAAGCTATGGGAAAAGGGGTTGACGCTGGAACAGATACTATGGTACAGGCGCAAAAGACTTGAGATGACCTCGGACCTGAAAATGAATGCCGAATATCCCACGACCGACATAGAAGCATTCAACTCGTCAATCAACATGGTATTTGACACCGACAGCATAGAAAGGCTGCGGGGAGAATGCTGCGCCGCAAAAGAACGTGGCGAGGTGACGGGCAGTGCGCCCAAAGGAGTGGCCGCACTGAGGAAAGTGAGATTTCAGGCGGCAGAGAACGGGGAGATGCGAGTATGGGAAAGACCCATACACAGCAACAAGAGACACAAATATGTGGTGGCTGTGGATGTGGGCGGACGAAGCGAGAGTGCAGACTGGAGCGTGATAGCGGTGTTTGACCGCCTTGGGGATGACGGGAGCCCGCTTGTGCGTCCGAAAGTCGTGGCACAATGGCGCGGGCATACATTTCATGACCTGCTGGCATGGAAGGCAGCGGCGATAGCCAAATGGTATGACAACGCATTGCTTGTGGTGGAGAGCAACACACTTGAAACAGAGGAATCGGACGCGGGAATGATACTTGAACTTTTGGCCCAGCACTACCGTGACACGTATGTGCGCCGGTCGCTGGACACGCTGACGCAACATGAAACATCGCGTGTGGGGTTTCATACCAACCGAAGCACCAAGGCACTCATAATAGACAATCTGCTCGGAATGGTGAGAGACGCCGGATATGTGGAGCGAGACGAAATGGCACTTAACGAACTGGCATCGTATGAGAAAAAGAGGAGCGGAGCCTACGGGGCAAGGCAAGGATGCCATGACGATATACTGATGACACGTGCGATAGGACTTTATGTAATCAGCACATTGCCCAAAGCCTCATTAGAGCCGGGGGATTTGCCGTTGTTTGTGCCGCGACTGTAAGAGGCAGAGCACCGTTAACAATATTTAACGATTGGGGGGGGTAATTTTTGTGTTTTTGGGTATATTTGCGCATTATATTAATATTTGTTCACCTTTACAATACCATGAAATAAGCACGGACAAGAAGAAATAAACCAATCAATATACATCAATGAAGAAACTACTGACATTAGTGCTGGCAGCAGCAATACTAAGCCCTATGGCGGTATTGGCCAAGAAAAACGATGAGGGACTGGCTCCCCAGTATCAACTTGAGGGCGCAGGTGTAACTTCACAGAACGCGCAACAAGTATTGGTAACCATTGTCACCAAGAAGAAAGACAAAGTAAAGGAGGATGATCTGGAACGCGCAGCAGTACACGGAATACTGTTCAGAGACTATGACGATGCCACAAATTCGGGATTCGGCTCTGTAGCATCGCACAAATCCATCATGGGTTCACCGACCGCAGAAGCAGAGTACGTGGACTTTTTCGAGCCATTTTTCAAGAACGGTGATTACCGGAAATATGTGCAGCTCGTTGACAACAGCCGCCGCGTGGTGAAATGTGGCAAAGAGTGGAAGGTCAGCGCAGTAGTGCGCGTGAACACAGCAGCACTGCGCAAAGACCTGAAAAAACAAGGAATGATTAAGGATTTAGGATCAGGATGGTAATGAAAAAGATGATAATACTGGCCATGGCAACAATGAGTGTCATGGTATGTGCGGCACAAGAAAACCAAATCAAAAGACTGCCGGAAATAAACACAAACTCAGAACAGAAAGAGTACACAGAGAACAATACCGGCTTCTGGGCAGCCGTGGAAGCAAGCGGGGCATATTCATGCCGCCTGTTTCACAGCAATTTTTCACTTGCAGAAGTTGATGCGGTGTTCGGCTACAGATTCAGCGACTTTGTGCGCATAGGTATAGGAGTGGGCGGCCGCTATTATTTTGACAATGACAAGGTGCGCTACACCAAGAGCGAATGGGCATTTCCACTATACGCCAACGTGCGAGGCAATTTCATACCGATGCAGTACAGAAACGTAGTGCCTTACTATTCGTTTGACATTGGCGGCACGATAAGAGACGGAATGCTTGTGCGCCCGACATTGGGACTGCGTTTCGGAAAAGACCGCTCGGCATTTCTGCTCGGGTTGGGTTATCTGGGACAAGACCTCAAGACCTTTGCGTGCAACGAAAAGGGAGAACTCAAAAGCAAAAGAAAATTCGTGTCGTTCGTGACACTTAAACTCGGATATGAATTCTGATATGAAAACAAGAAACATACTGTGGGCAGCATTATGCGGCGTGATGCTGATACTCGGATCGTGCCGAGGGAACCAAAATGTGAGCGAATCGGTGTCGTATTATGATTTCGGCACATCCTATGTCAACGCCTCCCCATCGGGTATAGTGACCATTCGCTCATGGGGCAGCGGGCCGGACAAATCGCAAGCAATAGAGGAAGCGAAGAAAAATGCGGTGTATGACATGATATTCAAAGGGATAAAAGGTGCGCCGAAAGGGTACATGAGCACAGCCTTAGTAAACGAAGTGAATGCACGCGAAAGATATGCCGAGTATTTTGACCGCTTTTTTGCCAAAGGGGGAGAGTACAAGAAGTTTGTGAAAGAGACCTCCGGCAGCGACAACTCAAGAGTCAAGTCCAAGAGCAACGGCAGAGAGAATTTCGGTGTGACAGTGAATGTGGACCGCCCAGCATTGCAAAAGCAGCTCCGCGAGGACGGCATAATAAAATAAACAACAATAGAAAAATTTATTATGAAACTCAGCAAAATAGTATTAAGTACGGCAGTAGCAGCAGTAAGCGTGCTGACACTGAATGCAGGCGCACCCCCGACAGTGATGTTTATGCCTGACAAAACATGGTGCAATGCCAACAATTATGTGGAACGGAGCGAACGCAACGGCAAAACCCGCATAACAGAAAAATATGACGAGGCATTTTTGAACAGCGACCTGAAAAATGTGGTAGTACAGCTCAACGGCCTGATGAAAGACAACGGCCTTCCGGTGAAGGACTACGGCGCAACCTCCGAAATAGATGACGAGGAGGAGATGGAAGAAGAGGCTTACAACGACGACACCCAGTCGGGTGGAACGATGGATATGACCAACTATGAGGCCCTGATGAACAAACTGCGCCCGGACATAATAATAAAAATAGGATGGGACGTGAACAAAGTAGGGTTCAATTACACCATGTCATACCGTCTTGAGGCCATAGACTCATATTCGGGCAAGAGCATAGCACAAGTGACAGCAGAAACCCCGACAATGAAAACCACAGTGCCCGTAGCAGCGGCCCTCAAAAACGCAGCCACCGAGCATATGGGTGCCTTCATAGGACGCCTCCAAGAGCATTTTGACGACCTGCAAACGAATGGCCGTGAAATCACAGTTGCGTGCCGCATAGGAAACAACGGCAGCGGCATCAACTTCAACAGCGAGTATGATGGTAAAGAGCTGTCCACCATAATCAGCGACTGGATGAACGACAATACCGTGAACCATGTATATAGCACACGCAACTCAAGCCGCAACCGCATCAGTTTTGAACAGGTGCGCATACCGTTCAAAGACAGCGCGGGCAGAGTCATGCAGGCCAAAGAATTTGTGGACCAGCTGAAAAGATATTTGCGAAGCAACTATAACCTGAAAAGTGAAAATACCACCAAGGGTTTAGGCGCAGGAAGACTGTATGACATTTGCGAATAAACTAACAATCACACAATCATGAAGATACAGAAATCAATCATAGCAATAGCCTCACTGTGTGCATCGCTCTGCTCCTACGGACAGGGAGAATGCAACATAGATGTGTCAATAGCTTCCATTACCAAGGGTGATGTGGTGCCAGAGGCCATAAACTCAAAACTTGAAGGGAAACTCACACAGGCATTAGGAAAAGCCGGAATGATCTCGGCCCCGTATGACAGCCGCTTTTTCGTGGCCGGAAGGTTTGACGATGCGTTCAACGATGTGACAGGCGGCCCGTCGCAAAAAGTGTATGTGAAGACTACGCTCACATTATATATAGGTGATGCCGACGAGCAGAAAATATTTGCATCAGAATCGTTTGAACTGAACGGCGTGGGCGGCAGCGACCAGCAGGCCTACACCCGTGCGCTGAACAAACTGAATGCAGGCAACAAGCAGCTCGTGGATTTCCTGCGCACAGGCCAGCAGAAAATAATAGATTATTTTGATGCCAACTATCAGAAATACATCAACGATGCAAGGAAGGCTATGGCAGCCCGCAATTATGACGAGGCACTGTATTATGCCACCGCCATACCGTCGTGCTGCAAAGGGTATGCCCAAGCCAATGAGCTGGCAATGCAGATCTACAAGCAGAGCATGAACCATACAGCACAGCAACTGCTTGCCAAAGCACGCGGTGCATGGGCAGCCAATCCCAACGCAGAGGGAGCAGCAGAGGCACATATGTATCTGTCGCAGATAGATCCGGAGGCATCGTGCGCAGCAGAAGCGCAGGCACTGAGCAAGCAGATAAGCCAGACTACCCAGAAGCAATGGGAATTTGAGAACGTAACAAAATACAAGGATGCCGTGGCTCTGGAAAAACACCGCATCACCGCAGCCAAAGAGGTGGCAGTGGCATGGGCACAGAGCCGACCGAAGCAGGTGAACCGCTACGTGTTTATCACTCCGGGAGCAAGATACTGATTATTAAACCTATAAATTAAACCAAAACCAATGAGAAAACTTACAATTGCATGTGGAGCCTTGGCAGCACTGATATTTGCTCCCACACTGAGTGCAGAGACACAAGCAACAGATTCACTTGTGCAGAAATACATGCGCAGCTCACTGTACACAATTATCCTTAACTCCGAATCAATGAACAACTACTATGAGGAGGAGACAAAGAAGGGTGAGAATGCGGATGCCCTGATGTCAATAGCAAAGGGATTTGCAAAAACCGATGCCAAGAAGGCAAGCAACGATGCTGACTCTACAGCCACATCAATATTCTCGCTGCCGGCCGTAGTATTTTCCACAATAGAAATACCCAACCAGTTCAACGACCACAACTTGGCGTGGCGTGTGGTTGACTTTGACTCCATCAAAGCCACTGTAACCGAAGATGAGCTCAAACAGTTCACACCCAAAAAGAAGAAGAGCGGATTTGGCAGTTTTGCAAAAAGCATGGCAGGAATGTCAACTAAGGGCGACGAGAATAATAATGAGTTTGACAACTACGCTCCCGCAGTAATCAACAAATTCTTCAACGCCAATCATGTGGCACCAACGCTTCTGGCAAAATGGTATGACTATAATCCCAACGGCGAACAGCACTGGGGCGTGGGTACGCTGACTGAACGCGGCAACTACAATTTCAGTGCAGAGGATATAGCCAATGCAGCCAACGACATGAATCTGCAGGCCAAAATAAGCCAGACCGCATTTGATATGATAAGCAACACCTATGTACTGGCAGTAAACCTCCGTTTCCGCTCATATCAGGCAGTGGTGGCCGAAACAGCAGCCATGGCCAAGGCAGTAGGCTCGCAGTTCGGCGGTCTCGGCTCACTGATAGCCAGCGGCGCAAGTGCAGCAGCCAGTGCGGCAGCAGGCGACGGTTATACCGTACAGGCCGTAAGCAACCTTTACCGTCTGAAATGGAACGATGACATCAACCAGAAGTTTGCGGTGGATATCTTTGAGAAAAACGCCACATTAGAGGACCTTATCAACGCCGGTCTCTGCGAACTTGAGTTTGTGGGCCGTGAGAAATCATCATCAAACATCCGCCAAAGCCTGTTCAGCGACAAGCCTATAAGCTCACTTGTGAAACGCGCAACCGCCCGTGCCATAGACGAAGCCATCATCAAGCTTCAGAACAGCCATGAGGAGTTCCGCACCGTTCTGCCTATAATCGGTGGCGACGGAGAACATATCTATGCAGCAATCGGCACCAAGGAAGGTCTGAACGAGAAGGACGAGTACGAAATTCTTGAGCCTAATGAGGATGCCAAAGGCCACAGAACCTACAAATCAGTGGGTACAGTGAAGGCTGTGAAAGGCAAAATAATGAACAATGCCTATGGTGCTGAAGAAGACCTTACCGACCCCAATATCTCGGAAGCCGACAAAGAGGCCATCAACCGCCGCTACAGCGAGTTCAAGGGTAAGAAGGGTGATTACAGCGGTTACTTCCTTCGCCTGAAGAAGAAAAAATAAAAACACACAACTCTTATATAAGGGTCCTTGCCGAGGGGTTAGGACCCTTTTTTATGACCTAAGGTGAATCAAAATAGGGTGAGCTGCCTGTCAAGAAGACGGAACGAAAGGCGATGATGGGGTGTGACACCATAGGCGGCAATGGCGGCGCGATGATCGGCAGTGGGATAACCTTTGTTCCCGGCCCAATTGTAGGCAGGATATTGGTCATGCAGGCGTGTCATGAACTCGTCGCGATGCGTTTTAGCGAGTATCGAAGCGGCGGCAATGTTGCCGAAACGACCGTCTCCCTTGACAAATGTGGTGAACGGCACCTGACGCCACGGGCGGAACTTATTGCCGTCAACTATTACCGCACCGGGAGTAACGGCAAGAAGATCAAGAGCACGGTGCATGGCGGTGATGGAAGCCTGAAGAATGTTGATACGGTCAATTTCAGCAGGCTCAACCATTGCGACAGCCCAAGCTATGGCGTTCTCCTCAATGACAGGGCGCAGAGCGTTTCTGCGAGCCTCTGAGAGCTGCTTGCTGTCGTTAAGCCAAGGATGAGAGAAATCATCGGGGAGTATGACGGCTGCGGCGCATACGGGTCCTGCAAGGCATCCACGGCCGGCCTCATCGCATCCTGCCTCAAGTATGTCCGGAGTGAAACAAGGGGGGAGAGGATTGTGTAATTTTTTAGCCATCAATCACTCAATAAAACCGTAACCAAAACCCTGACGGTTGATTACATGACGACCATAATCGCCGATTTTTTTTGCGGAGACGCGATATGACGGTGTCCACAGTACGCTCGGAGGTTGAGGACTCGTCTTCCCAAGCTTCTTTGAGAATCTCATGACGCTCAAAGAACTGGTTGCGATGCCTGAGAAGCATAGCGAGTATAAGAAATTCGGTGCGCGAGAGGGAAATCTGCTCACCATCAATTTTGGCAGTGCCGGCACCGAGGTCAACTTCCAGTGATTTAAAGCGCATGACGGGACTCATGCGACGACCGGATGTGGTTCGGTGACGCCGGATTACAGAACGGACACGAGCCACAAGCTCACGCGAGGAAAAAGGCTTCGTAAGATAATCATCGGCACCTGAGTCAAGTCCGTTGACAATATCGTCTTCGGAAGCCCGTGCGCTTAATATGATAATAGGTACATGATATGTTTCGGTATTGGACTTGACGGCCCGGGTGAACTGAATGCCGGTAAAGGCACAGTCCATCAAGTCAACAATTATCAGACTATAAGCTGAAAGGTTGCGCTGCAGTGCGGTGTAACCATCGTGTGCGACATCAACAATATAACCCTCGCTTTCAAAACGATATTGAAGAAGTTCGCACATCATCTGCTCACGGTCAACTATAAAAATACTGTCGCACGGAACATCCGTTTTTGAATCAACAGCACTCATAAATTAAAATATATAGCAATGTAATTTTGTGCTGAACAATTGTTCATATGCAAATATACACTAATAACAGGCATAAACAACCGACAACATGGATTTGTAGCCATTTTGTGACACAATATTAACTTGACAAAACAAGCTAACCAGACAATTTTTTGTTGCAAAATGGTGTCAGGCGGCTGCGCGTCGCAATTGTTCACGGATGGTATCAACTACATTAATAATATAGTCACCGGTCTTTTCAAGGTCGGAAATGAGGTCCATGTAGTAGATACCGGCCTGATATTCGTAGTGCTTGTTGTTGATGTTCTCAATGTTGGCTGTACGGAGCTGATTGCGGTAGTTGTTGATTTCGCGCTCAAGGTTGTAGCTCTTTATAACCTCCGGCTCACGAGCATGCTCCATGTCACTCAAGAGAGATACCATATTTTTCATGGCTTTAGACACATGCGAGAACATTATGTCGATATTATCATATATTTCCTGATTGAAATGCACTGCACCCTGCTGCTTGCGAATGAGTATCTTACCGGCACCGAGACAGCAGTCGGCAATACTCTCTATTTCGCCCACGATACGAAGCATAGCTGCGATTTTGAGTTTACCTTCGTTAGAGAGACGCCCTTCGGAGCATCGGTTGAGGTAATGGGCGATTTCAATTTCCATGCGGTCGGAAATGTCCTCGTATTTTTCAAGCCTTGAATAGAGCTGGCTCCATTCGTCACTATCGGCCTTGGTGTGCATGAGAGTCTTGGCCATATCAATCATACGCTCAACGCGCTCGGCAAAGACATAAATTTCTTTTTCTGCCTGAGCAATGTTAAGCTCGGAAGCGTTCATGAGACCGCCGGATATGAACTTGAGCTGGAATTCCTCGTCTTCCTTGTTCTTGGCCGGAACAAGACGTTCCACAATTTTCACATAAAGATTAGTGAACCATATCATTATGCTGAGATTGATAAGATTGAAGACGGTGTGGAACACGGACAAACCTATAGAAACGCTCTGCTGGAGGGAAGCGATTTTCAAAGCCACATCATGTCCTGCAGGGAGGGAATCGTCAAAGAGATGATTGTAGAGTTCGGGCTGCGTAAGCTCAATATGCTGAACATAACCTGAGAGACTTTCGGGGTCACCCTGACCGAGCGCTTCAGTAAGCCATACGTTCAAATCCACAAAGGGGTAGAAGATGCACATGACCCATACGGTGCCCAATAGGTTGAAAAGGAGATGGCATATTGCGGCGCGTTTCGCTGCCACATTACCGCTCATAGAAGCGAGGAGCGGGGTAATGGTGGTACCTATATTGGAACCGAGCACGAGAGCGCATGCGAGGGGGAAATCAATCCATCCCTTGCTACACATGATCAAAGTAATGGCAAATGTGGCTGCCGAAGACTGAATGACCATTGTGAGCAGTATGCCGACAGCAAGGAAAATGAGAACGCTCACGTATCCCATAGAAGCATAACGCTCAAGGAAAGCAAACATTTCGGGGTTGCTCTGCAAATCGGGCACATACTGGCTGATGAGGTCAAGACCCATGAAGAGGAAAGCGAAACCGACAAGGAATTCACCCATGCTCTTGGTGCGGCTCTTGTGGCTGAAAAGCAACGGTACGCTAAGACCGATAAGCGGAAGCACGAAAGCAGAAATGTTGACCTTGAATCCAAACAAGGCAATAACCCAAGCGGTGAACGTGGTGCCGACATTGGCACCCATAATAACAGCAATGGACTGAGCCAAGGTCATCAGACCGGCATTAACAAAACTCACCACCATGACAGTAGAAGCAGAGGAGCTTTGAATCAAGGCGGTGATAAGAAAACCGGTGAGAGTGCCGGTGAAACGATTGCGAGTCATGGCAGAAAGGATGTTGCGCAGCCTGTCGCCAGCGGCTTTTTGCAAGCCTTCACTCATCACTTTCATACCGTAGAGGAACAAACCTACGGCACCTAAGAGACCTAAGAAATCCAGAAAACTGTAGTTCATGTTTTGTGGGTTAAGATATTTAGCGCAAAGATATAATAATTAATTCATAAAAATTTCACTTAAAGTACATATTTTTACATATTGTATTCCAAAAAGGTAAAGGTTGGGGGGATGGAAAATAGTTAGTAAATTTGTGGCCCGAAACTTTAATAATATTAGAGTATGTCAACCTACAACGAACAAGCAAAACCGAAAGTAACAACCGCTCTGCTCCGTAAAATGAAGGAGAACGGGGAAAAAATAGCATGTATCACATCGTATGACTACACCATGGCGAGCATAGTTGATGCAGCGGGTGCAGATTTCATACTTGTGGGCGACAGCGCGAGCAATGTGATGCTCGGAAACGAGACTACGCTACCTATCACCGTTGACGAGATGATCACTTATGCCAAAGGAACTGTGAGAGGCGCAAAACGTGCTCTTGTGGTTGTGGATATGCCATTCGGCACATATCAGGGTGATCCGATGGGAGCGTTGCACAATGCCGTGCGCGTAATGCGTGAAACCGGAGCCGGCGCGGTAAAGATGGAAGGTGGCCAAGAAATACGTGAAAGCATAGAGAAGGTGCTGTGCGCAGGTATTCCTGTATGCGGCCATTTAGGTCTGACCCCTCAGAGCGTGAACAAATTCGGAGGATACGGTGTGCGCGCCAAAGAGGATGCCGAGGCTGAAAGACTACTCAACGATGCCAAAATGCTGGAGGAGTTGGGATGTTTTGCAATAGTGCTTGAAAAGATACCCGCACAGCTTGCCGCCCGTGTGACACGTGAGGTGAACATACCTATAATAGGAATAGGCGCCGGCAGCGAAGTTGACGGCCAAATAATAGTGGTACAGGATATGCTTGGGATGAACAAGGGATTCAAGCCTAAATTCCTGAGAGTATATGCCGACATGTTCAATGCCATAGAGAATGCCGTGGGGCAGTATGTGAAAGATGTGAAAGATGTGAGCTTTCCGAATGCCAACGAGCAATATTGATGACAGAAAACCGCTATTCATATTCGAAGATACTAAAACTCGGTTTTCCGATACTGATAGGACAGTTGGGAAACATCATGGTGGGGTTTGCCGACACCAATATGGTGGGGCAATACTCCACCGAAGCTCTTGCGAGCGCATCGTTTGTCAACAATCTTTTTAATGTGAGCATATTTGCATGTGTGGGATTCACATACGGTCTCACACCACTGATAGGCGCACTATTTTCACAGAAACGCGACAAAGATATAGGGTCGCTGCTGAGAACAGGACTATGGGTGAACGGGCTTTTTGCGCTGCTCATAACCGCCATAATGGGAGCGGTGTATGTGAACATAGAAAAGTTTGACCTTCCGGATGAACTGCTGCCCATCATACGCCCCTATTTTCTAATATACCTTGCGGGAGTATTGCCGATAGCATTTTTCAATGTATTGGCCCAATGGGCATACGCCATACAACGCACCGTGATGCCGATGGTGATAATACTGATAGCCAACTGCGTGAACATAGCAGGAAACTGGCTGCTGATACGCGGCAACATGGGATGTCCCGAGCTTGGACTTACCGGAGCGGGACTTGCATCACTGGCCGCACGCTGGCTATGCGTGCTGATGATAGGAGGAGTGTTTCTGAGCAGAAATATTTTTGCCGGATACCGGCAGGGATTTTTTCACGCCCCACGCCGCAAAGGGGATGTGAAACTACTGAATGTAACATCGTGGCCGGTGGCGATGCAGATGGCATTTGAAAGCGGTTCTTTCACTGCCGCCGCTATTATGGCGGGATGGCTTGGAAAGATACCGTTGGCAGCATTTCAGGTGATAGTGATTGTGGGAACCCTTGGTTTCTGCATATATTACAGCATGGCGGCGGCAGTGAGTGTGCTGGTGTCGAATGCGGCAGGCAAGGGAGACCGCAGGCTGATGAGAAGCGTGGCGGGCAAAGGTTATGTGATAATGCTGATATTGGCCACATGCTCATCGCTACTGTTTATATTTGCAGGCTCGGATGTGATACGCTTTTTCAGTCATGACAGCGAAGTGATAAGCGTAGCCGTCTCTCTGATAGTACCTTTGGTACTGTATCAGTATGGCGATGCAACCCAAATAAATTATGCTAACGCCCTGCGCGGCACAGCCAATGTGATGCCGATGCTATGGATAGCATTTGTGAGCTATGTGGTGGTTGGTGTACCGGCAACCTATCTGCTTGCTTTTCCGGCAGGACTCGGGATATATGGGATAATACTGAGCTTTTCTATCAGCCTATTTCTTGCAGCAGGACTATTCTTATGGTTCTTTATGCGCAGCACACGCTCTTAGTTTTTGGAATTGGAGGCACGGGCTGCAATAAAGCCTATGACAAGTCCAACTACGATAATCAATGCCATAGTGGAAAGAATATCACCTGCACCGAGCCTTACGGGATATTCGGTGACTGCAAGCTGATCGGGATTGGCAGATAATTTGATGAATCCTCCCCACTGCTGGGCAAGTACAAGTATAATGCCAAGCAAGATGCCGATGATGCCTCCGACCAAAGATATGAGCCATCCCTCACAGAAGAATATACCCGAGATTTGACGAGGAGCAGCCCCGAGAGCACGCAGGGTGGCCATGTTGTCGCGTTTCTCAATAATAAGCATGGAAAGAGTAGATACGACATTGAACGAAGCTATAATCAGAATAAAAGCAAGCATGAGAAAAGAAATCCATTTTTCTATTTTAATCATGCGGAAAGAGTTTTGCTGCTGCTCAATGCGATTGGCCACCTTATAATCGGGACCCAAAAGAGAGTAAAGAGAATTTTTTAATTGCTCTATGCTGTAAGTGGAATCAACTTTGATTTCTATAGCCGATGCCTGAGTGGTATAATCAAGAAGCATGCGGGCATGAGACAGGGGAACAAACACGAGTGAGTTGTCGTAATCGCCCTGAGTTACCTCAAACACACCCGAAACCCAAAGAGAATCACTGCGGAAAGAAGCCATAGGGTTGGCCTGCGATATGCGCCCAACACGGCGCGGCACATAAAGGGCCAACAAGGCATCATAACCGGGACGCGCCCCAAGCGTTATGGCTGTGCCCACGCTCATGACAGTGCAACCGGTAAAAGAGAGGGAGTCCTGAAGAGTCCATTGCCCATCAATAATAGAGTTGCGCACATTGACCATCTCGGAAAACCGAGGCGGTACGCCTTTAATCATTACAGGTGTCTGCCTGTCGCCATAAATGGCAAGAGCCTGCTCGGTGAGAGTGGGGAGTGCCATTGCCACCCCGGGTATTTTTGCGATGGAATCAGACAATGAGTCGGCATGCTCAATGACTTTGCCTCTAACGGAAGTGATTTTCAACTCAGGATCTATGAGTGAAAGATTCTTATAGGCAAGATCACTGAAACCATTGAATACGGACAGCACACATATAATGGCCGCAGTTGCTACAGCAACTCCTGCCATAGAGATGACAGAAATCACGTTGACCGCGTTATTGCTTTTTTTTGAAAAAAGATAACGCACCGCTATGCGCAACGACACCATTCAATAAGTGTGTGGAATGTGATGAATCAAAAAAGAGGAAAAAGAGGATTAATCCTGACCGGTATGGTCATCAGCAGCCAAAAGATTATCAATTTTCTCTATATAATCAAGAGAGTCGTCAAGATAGAAAGAGAGTTCGGGTGTTTTGCGCAGCTGATAGCGTACACGCTGAGCCAGTTCATAACGAATGGTACGAACATTTTTATTGATGCTATCAATCATTTCCTGGGCCTTGGCACTTGGAAAAACAGAAAGATAAGCACGTGCCATGCTAAGATCGGGAGTAACACGCACGCTGCTAACTGATACCAGAGTGCCATGAGTTTTGGCAGTCTGCGCACGAAATATTTCACTAAGTTCTTTCTGAATAAGACGAGCTATTTTGGCTTGACGAGTAGATTCCATATAAAAAAGTAGTTAAGTTAGACGTATGAATATATAACGCGTGTGAAGGGATAAAGGCTCACAAAGATAAGCAATTTTGTATATGTTCACAAAGTGTTGATAACCGTTGAAAAATAAAAAGTAAGTTTTAATTAGTTTCTCTTGCATTTAACAAAAGCATGATTGTATAATGAGGGAGAAGCAAGAATACAAATAAGTTAGCATAAAAGAATAGAGGTGTTATATACGGTTATTTTGAGAGTTATTGACTATGAATATTGTATTTTATTATTAACTTTGCACGTTATAAACACGATGTTAATAACTATGCTAAGTTGCTTATTAGCAATGAATGCACGTGTTGACAAAGTGAAAGAAAACGATAGTTGAAGTTCAATAACCCAATATAGCAAGAAAACCTGATAAAAGTTATGACGGTTATCAACGATTCTTATTATTCTTGTTTAAATTTTAAATTTTTGATTTTTCTAAAATTCTAAATATAAAGAAATGAGTGTGGATAACAATCATGGAGGCTCCAAGAGCAAGGAAGAGTTGATTGAAGAAATCAACAGACTTAAGAAAGAAAGGGAAGCCGTGATCATGGCCCACTACTATCAGCAGGGGGATATACAGGATATAGCAGATTATATAGGAGACTCGCTTGCGCTGGCTCAAATAGCAGCCAAAACGGATGCCAAGGTAATAGTGATGTGCGGTGTACACTTCATGGGTGAGACCGCCAAGATACTTTGTCCGGACAAGACGGTGCTTGTGCCGGATATGGAAGCCGGATGCTCTCTTGCCGACAGCTGCGATGCCAAGGAGTTTGAAGAGTTTATAAAAGAACATCCCAACCATACTGTTATAAGCTATGTGAATACCACCGCAGCTGTGAAAGCACTTACAGATATAGTGGTTACTTCCGGCAATGCCCGCAAGATTGTGGAGTCGCTGGACAAGGATGAGAAGATAATATTCGGTCCGGACAAGAATCTTGGAGGATATATAAATTCCGTAAGCGGAAGAAACATGGTGTTGTGGAATGGCGCGTGTCATGTGCATGAACAGTTCTCGCTGGAAAAAATAAAAGAATTGAAGAAAGAACATCCAGAGGCGCTTGTGCTTGTGCATCCGGAATGTAAGAAACCGCTGCAGCTCATAGCCGACAAGATAGGCAGTACGGCAGTGCTGCTGGATTTTGCAGGCAAAAGCGACGCCAAGGAGTTTATAGTGGCTACCGAGAGCGGCATACTTCATGAGATGCAGAAGAAGTATCCTGACAAATTGTTTATCCCCGCTCCGCCCAATGACAGCAGCTGTGCCTGCAACGAATGCAGCTATATGAAGCTCAATACGCTGCAAAAAGTTCGTGACGCGCTCGCAAACATGAGTCCGGCTATAGAGGTGGATGCCGCCGTGGCCGAACGAGCACGCAAGCCCATAGAAAGGATGCTTGAGATAACCGCCAAATAAAAAGTAATCACACATTAATAAATAAAGAATGGAATATAACCACAAAGATATAGAGAGCCGCTGGCAAAACTATTGGAGAGAGAACAAGACTTATGAAGTGGATATAAACAATGACAAGCCTAAATATTATGTGCTTGACATGTTTCCTTATCCGTCAGGAGCCGGACTCCATGTTGGTCATCCTCTCGGATATATAGCATCGGATATTTATGCACGCTATAAAAGACAGCAGGGATTTAATGTGCTTCATCCCATGGGGTATGACGCGTACGGTCTTCCGGCTGAACAATATGCCATACAGACAGGCCAGCATCCGGAAATTACAACCACACAGAATATATCGCGTTATCGCAGCCAATTGGACAAGATAGGGTTCTGTTATGACTGGAGCCGTGAGATACGCACATGTGATCCTAAATATTATAAGTGGACTCAATGGGCATTCATGCAGATGTTCAACTCCTATTATGATACCAAGCTACAGAAGGCACGGCCAATAGCAGATCTGGTAAAGGAGTTTGAAACATCAGGCACACTCAATGTGTATGCTGCGCAGGGCGAGGAACTTACCTTTACAGCCGATGAGTGGAAAAAGATGAGTGTAAAGGAGAAGAGCGATGTGCTGATGAATTACCGCATAGCTTATCTTGGCAATACTATGGTGAACTGGTGCCCCAAACTCGGTACGGTGCTTGCAAATGATGAGGTGAGCGAGGGTGTGAGCATTCGCGGCGGTTATCCCGTGGAACAAAAAGTGATGTGTCAATGGTGTCTGCGTGTGAGTGCCTATGCACAGCGTTTGCTTGAAGGTCTTGATAGACTTGACTGGACCGATTCACTTAAGGAAACACAGCGCAACTGGATAGGAAGATCGGAAGGTGCAGAAATGATATTTACGATAGCCGACAGCGATGTTAAACTCACCATATTCACAACAAGAGCCGATACGGTGTTTGGAGTGACATTTATGGTGCTTGCTCCGGAAAGCGAATACGTGTGGCAGGTAACGACTCCCGAACATAAAGCTGAAGTAGAGGAGTACATAGCTGCCATAAAGCACAAAACAGAGCGCGAGCGCATGATAGACAAAAAGGTGAGCGGAGTGTTCACCGGCGCATATGCAGTGAATCCTTTGAGCGGGAAAAAGATACCGGTGTATGTGAGTGACTATGTGCTTGCCGGATACGGCACAGGTGCCATTATGGCCGTGCCTGCACATGATAGCCGTGACTATGCTTTTGCGCGTCATTTTGATTTGCCCATAATACCGCTGATAGAAGGGGCCGATGTAAGCGAGGAGTCATTTGATGCCAAAGAGGGCAAGATGATAAACAGCTGCGGACCCACTCTGGATCTTAACGGCATGGATGTGAAAGATGCTATAAAAGCAGCAAAACAGCATGTGGAGAAAGCAGGCATAGGAAAAGTGAAGGTAAATTACCGTTTGCGTGACGCCATATTCAGCCGTCAGAGATATTGGGGCGAGCCGTTCCCGGTATATTATAAAGACGGAGTGCCTTATATGTTGCCGGAAAGCGAACTGCCATTGCAGCTGCCTGAGGTGGACAAATATTTGCCTACCGAGACAGGTGAACCTCCTCTGGGACGCGCTAAAAACTGGGTTACATCCGAGGGTGATGCACTTGAACTCTGCACAATGCCCGGATTTGCCGGATCAAGCGCATATTATCTTCGTTATATGGATCCGCATAACAATGAAGCACTGGTAAGCAAGGAGGCAAATGACTACTGGCAGAATGTGGATTTGTATGTGGGTGGTACTGAGCATGCTACCGGTCACTTGATATACAGCCGATTCTGGAACAAATTTTTATATGATTTGGGCTTGGTATGCAAGGATGAGCCTTTTCAGAAGCTGATAAACCAAGGTATGATACAGGGACGAAGCAATTTCGTTTACCGAATCAAGGATACCAATACATTTGTGAGTTACAATCTGCGAAAGGATTATGATGTGACACCGATACATGTGGATGTGAACATAGTGAGCAATGATATACTTGACACAGAAAAATTCCGTGCATGGCGTCCGGAGTTCAAGGATGCGGAGTTTATACTTGAAGATGGCAAATATGTGTGCGGCTATGCTGTGGAGAAGATGTCAAAATCAATGTTCAATGTGGTAAATCCGGATGATATAGTTGACCGCTACGGTGCCGACACATTGCGACTGTATGAGATGTTCCTTGGTCCTGTGGAACAGAGCAAGCCATGGGATACCAACGGTATAGACGGAGTAAACAGATTTATAAAGCGTTTGTGGAATCTTTTCTACAAAGGTGATGAAAACCTTGTGTCTGCCGGTGAGCCTACTAAGGAGGCTCTGAAAAGTATTCACAAGCTTATAAAAAAGGTGACTCAGGATATAGAGAATTTTTCATACAACACATCAATATCCGCATTCATGATATGTGTGAATGAGCTTACCCAACAGAAATGTCACAATGCTCTTATACTGGAGCAGCTTGTGATATTGCTGGCTCCGTTTGCTCCTCATGTGGCTGAAGAATTATGGCATGCTTTGGGTCATGACACAACTGTGTGTGATGCTGCATGGCCCAAGTACAATGAGGAGTATTTGAAAGAGGACAGTGTGAAATATACTGTGTCGGTTAACGGTAAGCCACGTTTCAATATTGAAGTTGCTGCAGGAACACCGAGTGATGAAGTGGAAAAGACGGCTCTCAGCAATGAGGCTGCCGGCAAATGGATAGAAGGGAAAACTATAAGAAAGGTAATAGTGGTGCCCAACAAGATAGTGAATATAGTAGTCTGAAAAAGTTTTTTTATAAATGGAAATGCTCGGATTTGTTCCGGGCATTTTCTTTATGGTAAATAGTGGTGAGTTTTTAGTTAAGGTAGTGGAGGGGATGTTAGTGTGGGCCTTGGCTGTCGCCGATCCGTGCCTGCGGATGCATCCGCAGCTTGTCACGGGGATCTATTTGGTTTGGTATCCTCCAACTCCGCGCCATAGGCGCTCCGCAGGAGGTTGTAGATAAACCGCACGCTTCGCGGCTTTTTTTAAAAAGTGGAGGGCTGAGAGGGAGCTTGTCGGAATGGCTTTTTAGCTTGGGTAGCTAAGATAGCTGATATAGTTAAGGTAGTGGGGAGGGTGTTTTTTTGTTTTTGGGTGGTATTGCCCAATAAAAATGTAGTCAGATGACAATTATTACCCCATAAAAGTGTATCTAAATGACATTTATTCCCTCATAAAAATGTAAATTTGCAAAAAATAAAATTAAGTAAGATGAAAAGAGCTATATATAAGAGCTTGGTAGAGTGGAAAAAAAGTGACCACAGGAAACCTTTGATGATGTATGGTGCTCGTCAAGTAGGAAAAACATATATACTTAAAGAGTTTGGACACAACGAATATAGCAATATGGTATATGTAAATTGCTATATGAACAATGCTATAAAAACACTTTTTTCGGAAGATAAAAATGTTGAAAGAATATTATTGGGATTGTCGGCAATATCCTCAGAAGAGATAGTGCCAGGTGAAACTTTGATATTTCTTGATGAGGTTCAAGATGTGCCCGAAGTGGTGGCTTCATTAAAATATTTCTGCGAAGATGCTCCTGATATACACATAGTAGTAGCCGGATCATTGCTTGGTGTATTGAATATGCACGGATGCTCATTTCCAACAGGAAAAATAGATGTGATGCATCTTTATCCAATGTCATTCATAGAATTTTTAGATGCACTTTCACAAAATGAAAAGGCAGATTTGCTGATGGATGCAGATAATGAGGCAGTGGTTAATGATTTATTGCCGGATTATATAGATTTGCTTCGTCAATATTATTTTGTAGGAGGAATGCCGGAAGCGGTAACAGTATTTAATGAGACACGAAATCCGGATAAAGTGAGGACGGTACAAAATAATATCATATCGGCATACGAAGCCGATATAGCCAAGCATGCAGGTGATGACACTCAGCGGGCGCGCATGGTGTTTCAGTCAATACCTTCGCAATTGGCAAAGGAAAATAAAAAGTTTGTGTTCGGAGCGATAAAAAAGGGTGCAAGAGCATCAAATTTTGAAAAAAGTATTCAGTGGCTTGTAGATGCGGGATTGGTTTATAAGGTATGCAGAGTAAGCAAGGTGTCGATGCCACTTCAGTTTTATAAGCAGAATGATGTATTCAAGCTGTATTTGCTTGATGTAGGTTTACTTGGAGCGATGTCACAGGTTCCACCTGCGCTGATGCTTGTGGGAAGTGATATTTTTTCAGAATATAAGGGTGCTTTTACCGAGAATTATGTGCTTACTCAAATGATGGCAGCAGGAAATGTGGTTGTGAATTATTATTCAAAAGAAAATTCAAGTATGGAGATAGATTTTGTGGTGCAGGCGGGTACCCAAATCTTGCCAATAGAGGTAAAGGCAGAAGAAAATGTTAAATCAAAATCATTGAGGCAGTTTGTGACGGTAGATAATGCAAATAGCGATATGCACGGATACAGGTTCTCAATGAGAGGATACATGCATCAGGATTGGATTAGCAATGTGCCGCTGGTAGGTGTATATTCGTTTATAAAAAGGATGACGATGTCGGGGAACAAGAATAGTATATAATCCTTTTTTTGCGCAAAGAGGCGAGATATAATATAGAGGGTAAAAATGCGTTATAAATGTATGGATAAGACTGTTACTTCACTTGTTTTTGCAACAAACAATGCGCATAAGCTCTCGGAGTTGCGTGCCATTGTAGGTGATAAATACAATATATTGTCGCTCAATGACATAAATTGTCATGATGACATACCTGAAACATGTGCCACATTGCAAGGAAATGCGGAGCAGAAGGCTCGTTACATAAAGGAACATTACGGGTATGACTGTTTTGCAGATGATACGGGCTTGATGGTGGATGCACTCAACGGTGAGCCGGGAGTGTATTCGGCCCGTTATGCCGGTCCGGGTCATGATTCTGAGGCAAATATGAGGCTTCTGCTTAGTAATATGGATCACGAGGATAACCGCAAAGCGCATTTCAGTACTGTGATAGCACTGATAGAGGGTGATGAAATGCGGTTGTTTGAAGGCCGTGTGGATGGAGTTATATCGCGTGAGCCTCACGGAGATGAGGGATTTGGATATGATCCCATATTTGAGCCTGAGGGACGCGGCATGAGCTTTGCGCAAATGAGCGCGGATGAAAAAAATGCCATTTCGCACAGAGGACGCGCGGTGGCCAAGCTGATGGATTATTTACTTAATAAATAAAGGATTAACAAGTATCTATGATTCGTACTATTATATTATGCATGCTGTGTGTGCTGACAGGTGTGTCGGCGAGCGCGCAGCAGTTTACCGAAATAGGCACATGGGAAGTGTTTCCGGTGTTTGCGCCCCCATCGCAAAAGGTAATAGACACCGGGAGCAAGGTGTATTACCAAAGTGGTGGAAATTTATTTGAATATGATCCGAAAAGCGACGAATCGTATTGTTATACGCGTGACAACAAGTTAAGCGGATTTGAAATATCAAATATATTTTACAATTACGATGAAAAGTATCTGCTGATAGTTTATGAAGACGGGAATATGGATGTGCTGTATTCCACCGGCAAACTTGTGAATATAAGTGATATAAGCGACAGTGAGGTAGCTCGTCCTCTAAAGGTCAATGATGTGGCTTTTGGAGAGAAGAAGATGTATCTTGCTACTTCGTTTGGTGTGGTGGAGTATAACATGGACCGTCATGAAGTGGTGCAGAGCGGCGTATGGAATACCAACGTAAGCGGAATAGAGGTGACGGACAATCATCTTGTGATGCTGGTTGACGGTGAGGGTCTGATGACAGTGGCACTTGGTGAAAATTTTGCCACACTCAATACACTGACATTTCTTGTAGAGGCTAATCCTGTACTTGAACTTAAAGCAGCAGGTCCCGGCGTATTATTGTGCCGCAGGACTCGCATAATAAACAAAAACCTTGATAAAGTGACGATAGATTTTGAGAATCTGCAGTGTCTTGAGGTAAAACCATACGGTGGTTTTTACACTACGCATCCACTTATGAGAGGTATAAACAAGAGTTTGTATTTTCGCGGAGACGGATTTTTTTACAGCATAGATTCAGAAGGTAACATAAAATCCTTAGGCGCAGTACCTGAGCCTATTCTAAATGATATAGTGAGCATATACAGTGGGAGAGAAAAAATATGGGCACTGAATACCGAAGGCCTTGCCTGTTATGGTATAGGGGCTGACGGGAGTGTGAATATGTATCACACACGTATCCGTCCCGCAACCCGTAGTGTGAAACTTGCACATTATATACAACCGGCAGCAGACGGCCGACATTTGTATGTGTACAATGTGGGAGGATCGCGCTTTAAGTTCGGTGTGGGTGGCGCATCGGGTTACCGTACACCGTTGTCACTGGATATGATAAGTATGGATGACGGAAGCGTTACGCCCATGACTCCGTTTCCGATAGAAAGTCAGGGGCCATCATTTCCCAATTATCAGACATCGGCAGGTAAATATATATTGTCGCCCATGTCGGTTTGCGGTGATCCTGATGATATAAATGTGCAGTATGTGGGCACTAACGGAGATGGCCTGTACAAGGTGCGCAACGGTAAAATGATAGGGTATTACGGGGCTGACAATTCTCCGCTTGAACTAATCGACAACCGCTGGATAGTGTATGGAGTGAGCATAGACCGGGGTGGCAACCTGTGGATGGTGACAAACAATAACGGGGGCCAAAGCAAGAATATATGGATATTGCCGGCAGACAAACGGGCACTGCCTACCGAAGAGGTAAGACCTGAGGACTGGTATGCTCCCAATATACCAAATACCGTTGGTCATATGGATTTTCGCATGCTGCATTGCAAACAAAGCAACATGATATTTTTGCTTGACGCATCGCCCAGCAATATGGTGCTTGCTTATGACACTCGCGGAACATTCAATGATTTCAGTGATGATCAGATACATGTGTGGAATTCGTTTACAGACCAAGACGGACGCACGTATGATGCAAGTGACCAATATGCAATTATTGAGGACCATACCGGAAAGGTATGGCTGGGCACAAACGAAGGTATCGTTGAGATTTCAAATCCTTCGCAAGCCACCAATCCCAATATGAGGATAAATCATCTTAAGGTGCCGCGCAATGACGGCACAAATGATGCCGATTATCTTCTCGGTAGCTCTACGGTGACTGACATAGCGGTGGATGCAGCCAACCGCAAATGGGTATCCACGGCTGAATCCGGGTTATATTGCGTGTCAGCTCAGGGAAACGAGATACTGGAGCATTATGGAAAGGACAACTCAATGCTTCCATCGGATTATGTCAATTCGGTGTATGCTGATCCCAACAGTAATTATCTGTATGTAGGAACCGACAACGGGGTGATGCGTCTGAGTACGAATGCATCGCCTGCAATGGATAACTATGATGATATCTACGCGTATCCCAATCCGGTGCGTCCCGAACATCGCGGACCGGTGTATGTGAAGGGGCTGATGGAAAATTCGCTCGTAAAGATAACTGATGCCACCGGTAACATAGTGCATCAGGGAATGAGCGAGGGCGGACTGTTCAAATGGGATGCGGCGGACCGCACCGGGCGCAGAGTGCGCACAGGAGTGTACTATGTATATGTGTCGCAGAGCGGTGAGGGTTCTTCAGCCGGTGCAGTGACAAAAATACTGGTAGTAAACTGATGTGATGCGCCAACGCACCGACAGCCGATTTGATACACTCAAAGTGGTTATGGCACTGTTTATAGTGGTGCTTCATACCAAGCTGTGGCCGAGCGTATTCATACCGTTGGTTAGGATTGCCGTACCGGTATTTTTCATCATGTCGGGATATTTCTTTTTTCGAAAAATATATGCAACAGACTCCATGCGCCAAGTGGTTGGTGCGTGGAGTAATTTTTTAAAGCGGAGTATATGGCTTTATCTGTTCTGGTTTGTTGCGATGCTTCCGTTTACGATTGACATACGCCATCGTCTGCATTTGAGCTGCGATGTGTGGAGCATGATTTATTCGGCACTTACCGGAAGCACATTTGTGGCGTCATGGTTCATAATGGCCTGCATTATAGGTATCACCATCATATTTTTGCTAAGGAAACATCTTGTATTCGCGACAGTGGTGTCGCTGGCTGCGTTCCTGCTATGCTGTGAGCAATCAAGTTATTATGGTGCTTTCAACGGGTTCAATGTATGGTTTGCCTCGGTGTTTCCCAAGTATTCGCCTGTAACGAGTTTTCCAGCATCGCTGATATGGATATGCGTTGGAGCATGGTGTGCACGGCAGCGTGAGGCACAAAGTGAAAAACGGGTGCTTTGGGGTGTGATAAGTGTGTTGGGTTTAGTGATGCTTTTTGCCGAGCATTACTGGGTAACGGAGATGCACTGGCAGCGGCTGAATGACTGCTACGTGAGTCTTATAGTGGTGTGTCCGGCACTATTTATGTGGGTCAAGGAGTTACCGCCGGTATATTACAAGGCATCGTTATGGTTGCGTCATGCAACAGTAATCACATATTGCATGCACGGGTCAATAGCGTTCGGATTATTGCCTGTTATGGCAAAGCATCACATAACGCAGCCGTTGCAGGGTGTTGTGGTGTTTCTGATAACGATGGCAGCCGTGAGCGCAGCATCGTGGCTGATTCTGAGCCTGAGCAGAGTAAAGGGGTTCAAATGGCTTAAAATAAGCTATTGAGAGATAATAAGTTTGTGTAAATACAAAGGAGCTTCGGGACCGAGATTGAAGATAAGGTCAAGGATGCTCATAGATGGGAGGAACCCGAGTTTGTCGGCACGTACCTGATAGTATGGAGGCTGATTGTTGATCACAGGTAGAGAACGGCGGTAGTCGTGGACAACCAGACCGGAGTCAAGTTCAGTTTCCGGAATTATTGTGGTATCGATGCCGAGAATGGAACGGATGACGCTGTCAAGCGCGGCATTGAGATCGGTAATGGGGCGATTGACAGCATTCTCACCCAAGAGAGGGAGAATACTGTCGGCGTAATACTCAAAGAAAGGAGTGCGTCCGTAGGCACTTTCCAGCGCGGTGGTATGTATGTGCCACCATTCGCCGTGGGAAGACACGAGAATCTGATTCCACAGAGCACCGTGGGTAATGTCAGGTTTTTGTATCGGTACGGTCAGGGTGAGAGGTCCATGCGTGGACGCTATGGTGGTGCGGTGAGTGTGCTTGGCGCGTTTGTCAAAACGCACCGAAGAGTCAATCACGGCCACAGGATGAGATGCCAAGGCAGCATAATAGGCCACATCGGCACAGAAAGATGAAGGAAGCACGGCCACAGAGCCGTGCTGCGTGACAAGCGGCGACGGCATTACTTATCGGGATTGGCTGAAGAAAAGATGCGGTTCCAGCGAATCTTGCCGTTAAAGAGGGATTTGTCCTTGTCAAACGATACGAGCACTCTCATCGGTTTTCCGACAACGTGATCTTCGGGAACGAAACCCCAGTAACGCGAATCAAGAGAATTGTCGCGGTTGTCACCCATCATGAAGTAATAATCCATGGCAAAGGTATAGTATTCGGTTTCTTTACCATCAATAAATACTTTGCCGTTGCTGATGTATGAGTCGGGATGATTTTCATAATTTCTGATCACGCGCTCATACATAGGCCAATTGGCGGGTGTGATATGGAGAGTGGCACCTTTTTTAGGAATCCAAACGGGACCATAGTCGGAACGCGTCCAGTTGGCACTTATGCTGTCGGGGAATAGGTATTCGCCAAGCGGGGCCGGCATTTTCATTATCTGGCTCATGATGCCGGACTGCTGCATGTCGGTGAGCATCTGCTCGGTAAGCGGAGATACGAAAATGGGTGGTACTGAACCGTCCTCATTGACGGCAAAACCGAGAGTACGCAGGCTCTCGATGTCTTCAGGCGTGACATTGACACGGTTGCGGTCATCGGGCACAATGCCGAATTTGTCCCACATCTGCTCGGTGAGCATTGTTTTTGGCTGATAGTAGAAATTGAACTGAACCATCTTAGGCATTGGCTGCATGGAGTCGTTGATGAACACGCGTCCATTGTGGATGGAGAGCCATTCACCGGGCAATCCGACGGCACGTTTCACATAGTTTTCCCTGCGGTCAACAGGACGATAGATGACCTCACCGAACTTGTCAGGATTGGCAAGAATTGTTTCGCGTCCGAAATATTTGACGAGGGTATAGTAATCGGGATTCTGCATGTTCACGGCTACAGTGTCGCCCGCCGGGAAATTGAAGACTACAATGTCGCCGGTTTCAATTTTGCCAAGTCCGGCGAGACGGCGATATTTCCACTGCGGATTATCAAGGTAGCTTTTGGTGTTGATAATGGGGAAAGTGTTCTGTACAAGAGGGAAATGAACGGGTGTCATGGGAACACGCGGTCCATAGGCCATTTTGTTGACCCAAAGATAATCGCCTACAAGCAGAGATTTTTCAAGTGAAGATGAGGGGATTTCATAATTCTGACCGACAAAGGAGAATACGAAATAAACCAATACAAGAGCGTAAACAATGGCATCCACCCAGCTCATTACGGTGCGAACCACGGCACTTTTGCTTTTTTTCCACCATGTGAAAGGTATATAGCCGGTGATGTATATGTCAAAGAGCAGCGGGAGGAAGATGAGAACCCACCAACTGCCGAGCCAAGCAACCCAAGCAATAAAGAGAATGGCTACAACGGCAAAACGAATCCAACGGGTGACGCGGACTGCGCGGACGCGTTGGGAGAAGGATTTATTAGGTTCGGAGGATGTCATTTTTTGTCAGTTACTGGTGAAAGAATATCGTGCATCATCATGTCCATGGTCAAAAAACCTTTTCGGTTGCTGACCCATTCGGCTGCTATTACGGCACCGAGGGCAAAACCTTGACGGCTTTTGGCACAGTGCTCAATTGTAATGGTGTCAACGGGGGAATCCCAAGTGATGATGTGAGTGCCCGGGACCTCACCCTCGCGACGGTGCGCAATGGGAATCTCTCCGGGGGCCGGAGCAGGATTTTCGGTCCATGATGTAAAAGTAGAATCGTTGTTGATAATACCTTCGGCAAGCGTAATGGCTGTGCCGCTGGGATGGTCAAGCTTGTGGATATGGTGAATTTCGGTGATGGACGGAGAGTATTGCGGCTCGGCGGCCATTATAGCTGCGAGATATTTGTTAAGCGCAAAAAAGATGTTGACTCCGATACTGAAATTGGAAGTCCAGAAAAACGTGGCATCGCCGTTGTCACACAAATCCTTGACCTGAGACATGTTTTCAGTCCATCCCGTAGTGCCGGATACTACAGGCACTCCTGCCTTGAAAGCCCGTAGATAGTTGCCTAAGGCTGTTGCCGGAGTGGTGAACTCAATGGCCACATCTGCGGACGCAAATTGCGGCGAGTCAAAATCCTCAGGATTGTTTATGTCAATTTTAGCCACAATGTTGTGGCCTCGGCTGAGGGCTATCTGCTCAATGGCATGCCCCATTTTGCCATATCCTATTAATGCTATTTTCAAGAGAGTAAGATGTTAGATTAGTTTTCGGAAGTGTAATGTCGTACCCAGTCTATTTCCATTTTCACCGGGAGGGTGGCGGGGTCGGCTTTGCCTACCCATCCGCCCTGAATCTGCATGTCAATGAGCAGGTACATGGGGAGGAAATAAGGGTATTGGCCCGGGATGGAGTCAACACGCGGATAACGGAAAGTTTCAGTGCCGTTGATGTGAAACACCAAAGCATCGGGTGTAATATCAACGCCATATACATTCCAATCGTTCAGTTTTATGGGGTGAGTGGCAAAATGAGGGGGATTGTCGGCTCCTCCCTGATATAAAGTGTAATTGGAATGTACTGTTTGGTAAGCGATTGAATCGTAGTTGAGATGCTCCATCATGTCAATTTCGCCACCATTTGGCCACGCATAATTGACGGTGTCAAACGGGAGGAGCCATATTGCGGGCCACGCACCCTGTGCATTGCCAAATCGAGCCTTGACTTCAATGCGTCCGGGAGAGAAAGATTTTTTGCCGAGAGTCCAAACACCGCCGGTAAGGAATCGTGCAGTGTCGGCATCAAGGTTGTGATTGTTGACTCCATGAAGAGTGAGGATGCCATTGGAAACCTCATATAAAGAATCATAAGGGGCCATGTGACGGTTCCAGTCAGCATTTCCGCGAGGAATTTTGGACCAAACGGAATCGTTGATACAAGGTGAATCAAAATCCTCGCACCATACCAGGTTCCATCGTTGCTGTGAATCGGAAGCTACGGCAACGGAGCCAGAAATAAAAGCGGCAATTAAAAATAAAGGTAAAAACCGTATCATAGCGCAAAGATAAAGAATAAAAGCAAGCTACCGAATTATTTCAACCCAAGAAGAATCAAAATTAATAGATGATAGGATAGTTTCATGTGACATTATCGGGGGACGCTTGATTGTAAAGCGGATGGCATTATGTGGAATTTCCGCATGAATAGTGAATTGAGAACCGTGAGGTTGCCAAGTAAAAACAGTTTTTTGAGAAACGATTGATTTGCCGATTAGATTACCATTTTTGTTTGTTTCCCAAATATAATCATTGGATGGGTATCTGTGTGTGTCTTCTTCAAAAAGGCAAAAACTAAGGCAATCTTCAGAACGTATCAAAACCAGAGTTCTTACAGGGTTATAATTGTCAAGAGCAAGATTAATGCGTTCATTCCAGATACCTAAAACAGCTCGTCCGGTTTGTTGAATGTCTTTGTGAGGGTCACTTATTCCGTAAGAATAATCAGGAGAGCATCTTCCACTAATCAATCGAACCTTTTTTATAGTTAAAGGATTGGTGCATTTTACGGTTTTCATTGACCAAGCCATTTTCTCCAAAACCACATCAGCAATACCTACTGGAGAATCCAAATGAACGCCGTCAATAGCAGCAGCGAAAGCATCGCCCCAGTACTCACCAGAGATGTCCTTTCTGCCAACATAAAGAAGATAAGTGAAATACCCGGCAATTTTAATAATAATTTCGTCAGGAATTTCATTTAGAGGATAAATCTCGTTGGTTTTGAGTTTATGCCCATCTCTAAGTTTTGGGTGTTGCATGATTAAGAATTAATAATGAAGATTAAGAATGTCATTAATTTTCGCTGCAATTTGTCTTATCATAGGGACGGCAACACTGTTGCCAGTTTGGCGTCGTATCTCATTGAGTGAGACAGCAATTTTGAATTTGTCGGGAAATCCTTGAAATCTGAGAAGCTCTCGTGATGAAGGACGTCTGATGCCATTGATAAGCAGGTAATTATATGAAGCACCGGTTCTGAGGGCGCAAGCGTAATTGAGTATTGAAATATTGCCGGATTTGTTTTCATGCCAAACAGAAGGGTAAAATATTTCTTTATCCTTAGTACGTGCAATTCTTTTTTGCACGATTGTTTGAGATGCAAACAAAGAAGAATCAACAATAGAATCATCCTCTAAAATACCTTTAAGATCATAAGGTTGTTTTTCAAAATTGAAGTCGAACTCTTCAATTAAATCTTTTTCTAAAAAACCGACAATAATAACTCTCTCTCTCTTTTGAGGCACACCAAAATCAAGAGCGTTCAAGACGGCCCATTTATAAGAATATCCCAATTCGTCAAGAGAGGATAGGATGGTTTTGAATGTCTTACCGCCATTATGAGATGTTAGTTGCTTGACATTTTCAAGTAGAAATGCTTTTGGCCGATGTTTTTTAAGGATAGAGGCCACTTCAAAAAAGAGAGTACCGCGAGTGTCTTCAAATCCTTTCATCTTGCCCATAATAGAAAATGCCTGACAAGGAAAACCAGCCAAAAGGAGGTCAAAGGAATCTGGAATGAATTTTTTTGTTGACTCCTTGCAAATATCTCCAAAAGGCATTTCACCGAAGTTGGCCAAGTATGTTTTTTGAGCGTTTTTGTCCCATTCAGAAGAAAACACACATTTATATCCAAGTTCAGAAAAAGGTAATCTTATACCGCCTATACCAGCAAAAAGATCAATGAAAGTGAATTTAGATGTTTTTGGATTTGTAAACGGCACTTTAAAAAAGTCGGAGAACAACTGAGTTTGTTCCGGCTCATTCATGAGGTTGAGAAGAGCTTCATCGGATGAATCACTGTTGGATTTTGAGTTAAGAAACGCACGAAGAGAATCAAGCAATTCAATTCTATCATTATCAGAAAGGATGGAATTATGATTGTGCAGATAATGACTCAGAACCGCCAATCGGTTTTCAATGCTTGAACCATCAAAAATTTTGATGTGATTATCCGTGTCAATTTCAGCCGTGAAATTGACAAGAGAAAAATCACTATTGTGAGAGGTGTTGTTTACATCTTGGCTCCACATACCGAGTGCAAAATTACGATAAAAAACAAAAGAAGAGGTGTGTTGAGGTAGCAATGTGAGGATGTTCAATGAAAATTTAACTAAAAAGCAAATAAAAAATAATTGTATAAGGGCGTATGGAATGGATAAAATGTATTAATTTTGGAAAAATCTTTAATATAAGCAAATAAAGCTTGACCACTCTCCACGCCGCAGGGATGCGCCGTATGGCCGTTCTTGCAGAAGGGACGAACGAAATATTAACCAAAAATAACTAATTACCAAACATTTATGAGATTTAAATTATCTTTGCTATTGTTGCTGGCATCAATAGTTCCTGCGCTTGCCCAAAATACAGGGGTGAGTGGCGTGGTGCTGGATGCCTCGGGCAATCCTGTGTCCGGGGCAGCGGTGATGCTCAACGACCAAGGAATTGTGGTAACCACGGGTCCGGCAGGAGAATTCCGCATCAGCAATGCCGTTCCGGGCACGGATGTGATAACCGTTGCCGCGTACGGGTACAATGACCTCACTCAGCCGGTGCAGATGGTAGTTAATACTATCTCGGATCTGGGTCAAATCAAGCTTAAAAATTCTCAGTCGCAAAACATGATACTGGAGGAGCAGCAGGAGTTGCTGTTTGATCAAAGTGCGCTTGAGGATGACGAGGGCACATCACAGAGCGTCGGAGTGCTGACGGGAGCTTCGGATAATATTTATTATAATACGGCCAACTACAGGTTCAGTCTGTTGAGATTCCGTAACAGAGGTTACGACTCATATTTCACGACTACCTATGTCAACGGGTTGCCGTTTAATGACCTTGGCCGCGGCCGCTTCAATTTCTCCACACTTGGAGGTATGACAAGTACAGCGTTCCGCAACCGCACCAATACTGTGGGTATGGATGCATCGCGTTACGGATTCGGTGGAGTAGGCGGTTCAACCAACTTCAACACCATTACCTCGACTTACTCACCCGGTTTTCGCGGAAGTGTGGCCTACACCAACAGCGCATATATGCTGCGTGCCTCATTGCTCTACTCAACCGGCATCAATGCCAAGGGCTGGGGCGTGACCATAGGGGCCATAGGCCGTTATGCCAACGAAGGTGTGATAGACGGTACGTTCTACAATTCTGGCGGTTTGTTCCTGTCGCTGGAAAAAGTGCTAAACGACAAGCACAATATTACCCTTACCGCTTTTGGCGCACCGACACAGCGTGCCACCGCGAGTGCCACATATCTTGAGGCATACGAGATGGCGGGAAGCAATCTCTATAACCCGAACTGGGGCTATCAGGACGGCAAAAAACGTGCATCGCGCATAGTAGAGTCGTTTGACCCGACAGTGATGCTGAACTGGCAGTACAAAATCAATGAAAAAACACATCTCAACACCGGTGTTGCCACCCGCTGGACACACTACAGCACAACGGCACTGAACTGGTACAATGCAGCAGATCCCCGTCCTGACTACTACCGTAATCTGCCGTCATATTTCAGCGATTATCCCGGAGAATACGAGTATTACGCAGATTTGTGGCGCAACAATGTGAATTTCCGTCAGATAGACTGGGACGGTCTGTATCAGGCAAACTATCTCAACAACAGATACAATGCCGAGACCCCGACAGCCGACCCCAAAGGAAGCACATATATCCAAGAGAAGCGTCACAGCAACCAGTTCAATTTCATATTCGCTACAGTACTTAATCACAAGTTCAATGAGCACAATTCGCTTCAGGCCGGTTTGACTGCCAATGTGACCCGCGCTCATTACTACAAGACCATCAAGGATCTGCTTGGCGGTGAGTTCTGGCTGGATGTGGATCAGTTTGCAGAGCGCGATTTCCCCAATAATCCCGATCTGCTCCAGAACAACCTTAATGATCCCAACCGCAAGGTGAAAGAGGGAGACATATTCGGTTACAACTACTATGTGAATGCCGTTCAAGCAAGCGCATGGATTCAGGATATGATACGGCTGGACCACTGGAACATCAACTACGGTATGGAGATGAGCTACACTCAGTTCTTCCGTGACGGCAAGATGCGCAATGGCCGCGCTCCCGAGAATTCTTACGGCAAGGGTGAGAACCACAGATTTGACAACGGAGCAATCAAAGCCGGCATCACCTACAAGCTTGACGGCCGCAATGCATTCAGCCTTCATGGAGAATATGCCACCAAGGCACCGCTGTTTGAGTATGCTTACGTATCGCCCCGTACCAAGGACACCGCGATAGACGGTCTTCAAAACATGCGAATACTCAGCGCTGACTTTACCTATGCATGGAACTATCGTCGTTTCCGCGGTGCCATAAGCGCATTCTATACTGACATGTATGATCTGACAGAGAAGAGCGGATTCTATGATGACAACTACTCAACTTACATGAACTATGTGATATTCGGTGTCCGCCAAAATTATAAGGGCATAGAGTTGGGTCTGGAATACAGCATCCTGCCTTCATTGAAACTTCAGGCTGCGGGAACTATTGCAAGCTACCGCTACAAGAACAATCCTATGGGTGTGCGCAGCTACGAGAACGGAGCCGAGGCAGATGTATATGCCCGCTCGTATCTCAAGAACTACCATATCGGCGGCACTCCCCAAAAGGCGGTGAACGTGGGTCTGGATTATGCCGCACCCAAGAGCTGGTTCTTCAATGTCAACGCCACATGGATGGGTGACACTTACGTGAACCTTGCCCCCGTGCGTCACGAGGTTATACCCGACCTGTGGGCACAGCCCAATGCAGAGGAGCTTAACCATCAACTTTGCGGCGAAGAGAAGCTGCACAACGCATTTACATTGAATGCATCGATAGGCAAGCTCATATATCTCAAACGCAAATATTCACTGAACATCAATGTGAATATCGACAATATACTCAACAACCGCAACATCATGACCTACGGTTATCAGCAGGGCCGTTTCGACTACAACAACTTTACAGAGAAAGTTGCCAACCGTTACAGCTATGCTCAGGGCATAAAGGTGTTTGTGAATGTGGGTCTGCGTTTCTAATGGCAAGCTATTAATCACACCTTATAATATAAAGACTATATGAACTTCAAGAAATATATACATTCATTGTTGGCTGTGGCGATAGCACTTGCCGGAAGTTCGGCACTCAGCAGCTGCAGCGAGGATTTGGATTACCCGCCACTCGGGTATCCGACATCCGACCTCAAGGCCAACATGACAATCCTTGAACTCAAGGATAAATACTGGCAGCCGAACACCGACAACTACTGTACCCTTGTGAAGCAGAATGAACTGGGCGAGGATATTGTGATAAGCGGTCGTGTGATAGGCAACGACATAACCGGCAATATCTATCAGCAGCTCATAATTCAGGATGAAACCGCAGCTGTGACAATATCAGTGACCAAAAGCGATATCTACAAGAGCTTCCCTGTTGGTGAAGAAGTGTTCGTGAAAATGACCGGACTTTATGTGGGCAAGTATGCCAACCTGTTTCAGATAGGCGCGGCAGGAACCCGCACAGACGGTAGTCCCACAACCAACCGCATGGACGAGAAGACATTTGACGCACATGTGGAGCGCAACGGCGCACCGGAGCCAGACAAGATACATACCTTTGAGTTCTCTATTGCCCAGATACAGGGTATGAAGAACAATGTATCGGACCAGCAGAAGTATCAGAGCCAGCTGGTTGAAATCAAAGATGTGTCGTTTGTGGGCGGAGGTTCCGAGACATGGGCTACCCAGGGTTCATCAGGCGACAACCGCTATCTGCAGAGTGCGAGCGGCCAGCAACTGCTTGTGCGCAACAGCGGTAAATCCAATTTCTGCACAGAAAAACTTCCGGCAGGCACCGGCACAGTGGTGGGCGTGCTGCAGTGGTTCAGCAATGACTGGCAGTTTGTGTTCCGCACCAATGCTGACTGCTACGGATTCAGTGCAGCACCGACGGAGCCCGAAGCACCGTCAGACGGTCTTAACGAGACATTTACCGGCGGCATACCTACATCATGGACCAATGAGGCAGTGAGCGGTAACGCCAAATGGTTCTACCGCGACCGTGACAACAATGGTTCAGCCGAAGTTACAGGTTACAATAAGACTCCGGGTGCAAACGGCTTTGAGAGCTGGTTGATATCACCGGCTGTGGATCTGGACAAGGTGAGCACGAAGCAGCTGTCGTTTGACTCCATGGTAGGTTATTCCGGAGCGGGTACGTTGGAGGCTTATATTCTTACCGATGTTGATCCCACCAAGGGCACAGCAACCAAACTTAACGCAAACAACATACCGCAGGCCAACAACAGCTGGAGCGACTGGAAAAACAGCACAGTTGACTTGAGCAGTTTCAGCGGCGTGGTATATGTGGGATTTGTGTACCGCGCAGAAACAGCGGCCAACTATACCACCTATCGCGTGGACAATGTGGTGGTTGGTGAGGCATCATCCACTCCCGATGTTCCTGACCAGCCAACCGGAGAGGCCAAATTCCGTTTGGCAACCTCAGTGACCTCCGGCAACCAGTATGTGCTGGTGGTTGACGGTCAGGTAGGAAGTTGCATAAGTGAAAGTCTCAGCTATGGCCGTCTGGCAATGGAGTCAGTAGCAATTACCGACAACGAGTTTACAACAGATATGGCCAATGCCATCACCATCACAGCAGTGACCGGAGGATATACCTTGGTTGACAGCTTTGGCCGCTATCTGTCAATGGATTCCAACCCCTCTCATGCCAGCACATTCCAGCTTTACACCTCGGCGGAACAAGGAAGCATGTGGAGCATAAGCGTGGATGCACAGGGAATAGTTACCATAGTGAACAATCTCAATTCCAACTGTAACGTGGTGCGCTCCGGCACATTTACCAACATTGCACCCAGCGATATTGAGAAGTACACTACGTTTGACCGGCCTGTTCTTTATGAACTGGTGAAATAATCACACAAAAAGATCAGAACAATGAATAAATTGAAATCCATATTTGGCTTGATGCTGGCTGCGGTTCTTGTCTGCGGAGCACTCACATCGTGTCAGGATGACATGGACGCTCCCGAGATGAAGGTGCCTGTTGCCACGCTCAAACCCAACACCACCATAGCCGAAGTGAAAGAAGCTTTCTGGCAGGATGGTGACAATTATATCGCCTCAATCGGAGCGAAGGATAACGGCGAGCATTACATAATATCGGGTCGCGTGATTTCATCGGACCGCTCAGGCAATATCTACAAGAACCTCGTGATCCAAGATGAAACAGCCGCTCTCGCCATCTCCATCAACCAGAGCAATCTGTACAATGAGTACCGCGTGGGTCAGGAGATAGTGATGGACCTTACCGGAATGTACATAGGCAAGTATGCAAGTCTGCAGCAGCTCGGCTATCCGAGTTATGATGTGAAGTACGGCGACCAAGCCACATTTATGGCATTTGCCATGTTCAAGGAGCATGCGCAGCTCAACGGTCTGCCCGAGCCTAACAAGGTGAAAGTGCTTGACATCAATATTTCAGACCTCGGCAACTCAAAGGATGCGCTGATCAAATACCAGAGCCAGCTTGTGCGTCTGCACAATGTGACTTTTGAAGAGGGTGGCAAAGCAACCTTCTGCACAGCGCACAAGGAGAATACCAACCGCACAATCAAGGATGCCAACAATGTAAGCCTGACGGTGCGTACCAGTGGCTATGCAACATTCTGGGCAACCAAACTGCCGGAAGGACCTGTTGACCTTGTGGGTATAATCTCAACCTACAACGGCACATGGCAGCTTGTGCTCCGCTCACTTGACGATATATTGGGTGTTGACACCAAGGGTACTAAAGATAATCCATACGACATTATCGAAGCCATTGAGCAGATAGCAACCGACACCAATGTGGGCAAGAAATGGTATACCGGATTTATTGTGGGCACAGTGAAACCTGAAGTCACCACAGTAAGCAGTGTGGATGACCTGCAATTTGAAGCACCGTTTATTATCAACAATACTCTCGTGATAGGCCAGAGTGCTGAATCACGTTCACTTGACGACTGCGTGATAGTGCGTCTGCCTCAGGAATCAGCCCTGCGCGAGTATGGAAACCTGCGCGAACATCCCACCAACCTCGGCAAGCAGATATGGCTGCAGGGTGTGGCCGGTACTGAAATGGGTACAAACGCCATCACTCAGAACGAGGGTACAGTGGACGAATTCCGCATAGAAGGCGTGGAAACCGGCGGCGGCTCAGTGGATGCCGGCAACGGAACCGAAGCGAGTCCTTACAATGTGAGCCAAGTAGTGGCTATGGGCACCAGCGCCAACGAATCAGACAAATGGATGGCCGGTTATATTGTGGGCTGGGTTGACAACAGCAAGAACAACGGCCAGTATGCCGATGAAACCAACTGCATGTTCACCACTCCCGCAACAAGCCCCACCAACGTGCTTGTGGCCGATGTGGCTACCGAAACAGACTGGACCAAATGCGTGGTGGTTAATCTGCCCAATACAGACAATATCCGTGCATCAGTGAATCTTGTGGACAATCCTACCAACCTCGGCCGCAAGATAGCCTTCCACGGCACAGTACGCAAATACTTCGCTATGCCCGGCTTCCGTGACCTCGTTGGTTACAAGTGGCTTGACGGCGGCAGCGACAAACCCGATGAACCGGACCAGCCCGGCACCCCTGTGACCTCACTTGACGAGACCTTCCCCACAGCCACAATACCGACAGGATGGAAGGTAGTGACCACTTCTGGCAACCGCAACTGGCAGGCAAGCACATTCTCAGGCAACAGCTTCGTGTCGTGCACCGGTTATAACGGCACACCCGGAACCGACGGATTCGAATCATGGTTCATTTCTCCTGCCGTGGATATGAACGGCGTTACCAACAAAGTACTGACATTTACCACAGCCGCCGGCTATGCCGGATCAGGAACAGTGGAAGTGTATGTTCTCAGTTCCAATGACCCGACAACAGCACAGCGCACCAAACTTCAGGCAAAAGTGGCCACACCTCCCGGCTCAGGGTTCACAGCATTTGAGCCGAGCGGCGATGTGTCGCTGAGCAGCTTCAGCGGAGTGGTATATATAGGATTCCGCTTCTATGCGCCCACATCATCATCGTATGCTACCATGCAGCTTGACGACATAAAGCTCGGTGCAGGCGGCTCCACTCCCGATCAGCCTACTGATCCTACCAATACCACATCAGCCGATTTCGGCACATTCAACAACGGTACAGCCACAAACTCCTACGGCAGCTATACATCGGCTGACGGCTGGACCGCTACATGGTGTGCAATAGCCCAAGGCGGCGGCGACAATGTGAACTCAATGATATTCCCGTTCCTTGGCGGTGCGGATGTGTTTGGCGTGGTAATAGACGGCACAACACAGCGTCCCGGAAGTCTGGTGTCACCCACACTGGCCAACGGCTGCAAGACTTTGATGTTCAAGTACGGATTTGCATTCAACGAGTCAAAAGGTATTCAGTTCGATGTAAATGTGAAGCAGAACGGTGCTGTCAAGGCCACCAAGCGCGTGACAATTCCGGCGGGAAGTGTCAAGAAGGGCGAGGCCTATGAATTCAGTATGGATGCCAACGTGAGCGGTAATTTTACAATAGAGATAGTCAACGACGTGACCTATGTGAACAATACCGGCAAAAACGGCTGTCGCGTGTGCGTATGGGACCTCAAATGGACCCGCTAACAGCGATAAGCTGAACAGATAAAAGCAAAGCCTTCCCCAAGCGGGAGGGCTTTGCTGCTCTATAGCTGTTTTGGAAAAAATATTGTATTTTTGCAGAGTGAAAAACGCTCTCTCCGGAATCAAAAAAAACGTGTGATATGCTAAGCTATAAAAACGACAAAGATAAAATATACGGGGCTACCGGCATGGCCGTGAGCCTTGTGGTGATGGATGGCGATGAGTATCTTGACGGAGTGAATGTGGACGCAGAGCCGCATGCCATAATATCGCTAACCGACGACTATTATTTTCCGGGAAATCCGGATGTGTCGGCACGCTCAGCATGGAATGTGATTTTGAAACATTTCAATCTCGCTGCCTCAATGGCCATAGCCAATGTGGTATGCCGCAGTCTGCTGCTGGACCGAATGGAACCAACGGCAGAGACGCGCAAGTGTCTGAGAGATTATGTGGTGGAAGACGCCGCTGAATCGTGCTCGCTGGAGCAGGATGAGGCAGAGGCTTTGTTTGCCAAGCGTTACAATTATTTTACCCGTGTGTTTGCCCATCCGGGCGTGCAACAGGTGGCAAATGAGTTTGCGCACACGCTTGAGGCACACCGCAGCCTGAGCCGTCTTGAGGTGCTTGAGGCCCTCAGGACACTGGCGATGTTATAGGTACTTGTCATCGAAGTGCTGACGCACATCGTTGACCATCTGCTTGATTTTCTGCTCTTCGCTTTTTGGGCAAATGAGAAGCACATCGCCGGAATCGGCCACGATATAATCGTGGATGCCGGACACCACGGCGAGCTTGTCGCCGGGCATAAGGAATATGTTGCCGGAACTTCCATACGCGAGAACATTGCAGTTCTGGGTCACGTTGTTGTCGCGGTTTTTAGGCGAATTGTCGTAAAGCGAGCTCCAAGTGCCGAGGTCGTTCCATCCGAAATTCACACATTCCACAAACACATTGTCGGCTTTTTCCATAATGGCGTAGTCAACAGACACGCTCGGACAATCGGTGAAATGGGCTTTGATATATTCGTTTTCACGCGGGGTGCCGAAGAGGTCGGCTCCGCGCTCAAATGTGGCACTGAGATCGGGCGCAAACCGGTGAACGGCCTCAATTATGGATGAAGCTTTCCAAAGGAAAATGCCGGCGTTCCAGAAAAATTCGCCTGAATCCACAAATACTTCGGCCAAATCGCGGTCGGGCTTTTCGGTGAATGTTTTCACTTTGAGGATGCCTTGCTCTACCTGTTCGCCTATCTGAATGTATCCGTAGCCGGTTTCAGGGCGGGTGGGAGTGATGCCGAGCGTGAGAAGGGCATTGTGTTGCTCTACGAACTCAAATCCATGCTCCACACAGTGCTCAAAAACGCTTTCGCGGGTTATGAGATGGTCGCTGGGCGAGACAATCATGGAAGCCTGTGGGTCTCTGGCCGCGATATGGTAAGCGGCCCAAGTGACGCAAGGTGCCGTGTTGCGGCGGTCAGGCTCCAGAAGAAGCTGCTTTTCATCAAGCTCCGGGAGCTGCTTGCGCACGAGGTCGGCGTAGGTGGCGTTGGTGACCACAACGATGTTTTCGGGAGGAACGATAGGAAGAATGCGGTCGTATGTCATTTGCAACAGGGATCTTCCTGTGCCGAAAAAGTCAATGAACTGCTTGGGCATATCGGTGCGGCTATAGGGCCAGAAACGGCTTCCGATGCCGCCACACATAATCACACAGTAGCGATGATTGTCTATACTCATAATTATAAATATTAGTTAGGCACCGCTAATATAGCAATTAATTCATAATTCCTAACCCTTGAATCGGAAAAATTCAAGGTCCCTAATAAAAACTTTTGGGATGAAACCGCTCACCACACAAAACCTTGTCGGGAGAAATAAGCCGAGATACAGGTGATTTTATGGGTGAGTTGGTTGAGCGTAATGAGTTCGCCTTGATGCCACATAAGCTCGGCCAAAGCAAAAATACGCGGAAAAATACGATTGTCAATCATGTCATCGGTCAGTCCGTAATCGGTCCATAATGCAGCGGTGATGCCCATCAGGAGCGGATTGTCGCGCGAAATCTCAGTATGGGCAGGATTGCGGAGATATGCGTCCGCAAGATCAAAAGTGCGGTCATTTTCATAGCCTCGCCAAGGAGTTTCGGGGAAATTGAGGTAGCAGTAGTAGTTCGGACTAAGCACAACCGGAAGGCCGAGCGACTTAGCTTTGTGTACTGCATCATTGCCGTGACCGCGATAATTCCACCATTGAATCACAGCGTTGTCTGGAAGCCTCGGGCCGGTATTATGAACTACATCTTCCCAAAGAACGGCCTTGCGACCTTTGGATGCGAGATGTGCCGCCATTCGGGTCGACAGCCACAGTTGCAGCTCATGAGAGTCAGCCAAACCCTCATGCTCCATACGGGCGCGACAACGGGGACAATTGTTCCAATTTTCTTTCGGCGCTTCATCGCCTCCGAGGTGAATATATTCACCGGGAAATAGAGCGCATATCTCATTGAGTATGGTGTAAAGGGCATTGAGTGTAGAATCGTTTCCGGCACAGAATATGTCGGAGGTAAATCCGGTGCGCGGAATCTCCGGACGCACGCCTCTGCACCCAAGCTCGGGATAGGCATAAAGTGCGGCTTCGCTGTGGCCCGGAATATCTATTTCAGGTACAATCTCAATGCCCCATCGCCCGGCATAGTCCACAATCTCGCGCATGTCGCTCTGCGAGAAATATCCCTGCTGTCCTTCGCCGTCAGCCACATATCCTCCGACAGAGGAGAGCAACGGCAAAGCTTTTATTTCAGGGCGCCAACCGAGTCCCTCGGTAAGATGCCAGTGAAAACGGTTCATTTTGAGCATGGATGCCATGCGTATATATTTCTTGACCACATCTACAGAATGCATCTGCCGTCCGGAATCGAGCATAAATGCACGCCAACCGCATCGCGGGGAGTCGCTCACTGTTATATTAGCGGCAATGCTATCGCTCTGCAACAACTGCGCAAGAGTGTGCAGCGCATATATGTACCCTCTGTAGTCGGCAGCTTCAATTACGGCATTATCGCCAGTCAAGTCAAGCCTGTAACTTTCAGGCTTCAGGTGCGAAGGGTGTGGTGAACAGAATATCCGAGATAGGGGAACGCCTGCGATTTCACGAACCATTTCATCGGAAGGGGCATTCGCATCGCCTTTAAGCGTTACAGACACTTGCCCCGGAGCCGGTAGTACAGCACCCTGAGTGCTGACGGACAGAGGTGTGGGGAGGAGATTCTGAGCGTTGACAACAACTGCCATTGCCACACTGAGTATCAGCAGTAAATAATGTTGCATTTAATTTTTGAGGTTTATTATGGTCATGCCGTCGCGAATGGGTAGAATGGAAACTTCCACGCGAGGGTCTTTTGCCACAAAATCGTTGAACTCCAATATGCCCTGAGTCTGCGCGTCGGCAGGGGTCGGCGTGGCGGTCACTTTGCCGTCCCAAAGAGTATTGTCGGCGATGATATAGCCGGAGGGGTTGAGCAGCGGCAGGAGCATGTGGTAATAGTCAAGATAATGACGCTTGTTGGCATCAATGAACACGAGGTCCCATTTCTCGTCAATCTGCGGCACTATGTCAATGGCATCGCCAATGTGAAGGTGCATGCGGTCGCCCCATGGCGATGCGAGGAACAGGGAGCGGATTTCGTCTTCCCACTCGTCCTCAATCTCCACGGTGTGGAGTTGGGCTGACTGCGGCATCCCCTCGGCCATGCAGAGCGCAGAATAGCCGGTGAAAGTACCCAGCTCAAGGATGCGCTGGGGGGCAATCATGCGTGTGAGCGTCTTGAGCATGCGTCCCTGCACATGTCCGGAGCACATGCGCGGATAGAGCCGGTGAAGATATGTGTGGCGATAGAGCCGCGCCAGCATGTCAGGCTCGGGTGAGATGTGGGCGGCTATGTATTGTTCAAGTCCGTTGTTCATGTCTCAGAGCAGTGTATGGTTTCGGCGGTGGCTTTGACGCATTCAAGCGGGAAAGATCCTTGGGCGGTTTCGCCGCAAAGGAGCATGTAGTCGGCGCCCTGCCAAGTGCCGAGGGCAATGTCGCTGAGTTCGGCGCGGGTAGGCTCGGGAGAGTGCATCATGCTTTGCAGAATCTGGGTGGCAATGATGAAGGATTTGGACGCGTTGCGGCACAGCTCGGCGCAGCGACGCTGGACAGCAGGGATGGCGAAAGGGGAGATTTGTGTGCCGAGATCGCCACGTGCCATCAGTAGGCCGTCGCATGCATCAAGAATGGAGTCCATGTGCTGCACGGCGAGCCGTGTTTCCACCTTGGCAAGCAGGCGTACGGTGGCGTTGGAGAGATGTGAGCGCACCTGGAGGATGTCGTCGGCAGAGCGCACAAACGAGTGGGCCACCATGTCGATGCCGAGTTGCGCGGCGGCGTGAAGATTGATGCTGTCGCGCTGAGAGACGGCGGGTAGAGGCGGCATCTCGCAACCTACAAGGTTGACGGACTTGCGCTCGCCGAGGAGTCCGGGTTTGGTTACAACGGCTCGGTCACCGGATGTAAGGCGCAGATGAATTTCGCCATCGTCCAGAATCAGTTCTATTCCTTGGCGAAGAGCGGGTCCGATGCCGGGGATGTTGATGCAGGAGGAAGTGGATAGGGCATCGGAGTCGCGAACTATTACTGACTGATTGAGCGAAAGCGGAATATCAGCATTGTGCTCATGGGCAGTGGTGCGAAGTTCGGGGCCTTTGGTGTCCATGAGAATGGCCACGCCGGGAGCATGGAGGCGCAGAGAGTGTACCATGGCCTCAAGCTGCTGCGGAGTGACATGCGCGGAATTGATGCGCACTCCTTTCATTCCGGCGGAGCATAGCGAGGCGAGAAGCTGCGCATCGGCACACTGCCCATAGGTGAGAGTGGCCATTACTTTGGTGCGGTGTGTCATAGGGTCAACGCTTCAATGGCAAGGCGGTAGGAATCTATGCCGAAACCGGCAATGACACCGCGACAAGCGGGCGAAATAAGGGATGTATGGCGCACGGTTTCGCGTGCCCATACATTGCTGATGTGCACCTCCACTACAGGAGTTTCAATGGCGTAAATGGCATCGGCAATGGCGAGAGAGGTGTGGGTGTATGCACCGGCGTTGAGCACCACACCGGAGTAAGAGGAGTCAAACCCCACGGCATGGAGGCGGTCAATAATGTCGCCTTCATGATTGCTCTGCGCATACTCAATGACGAGCTGTGGGAAACGCACACGCAAATTGTCAAGCAACTGCTGCATGGACAGAGAGCCGTATATGTCAGGCTCACGTTTGCCCAAAAGGTTAAGATTGGGTCCGTTGAGAATAAGTATTTTGCCTGTTTTCATAATCAAATACCGTTAATAGCGAGAGTCCAGATGGCTGCATGGCTGAGAGCCATCAATACGAGTAGCACCCAAGCCAGAGCGTGTCGCGCAGGATAGGATTGCCAAGCGAGCCATGCGGCAGCGAGCAGATAGACCGGATAGAGCCAAATCCATACCTTGACACCGCTCTGCCCGGCGCAAGGTGCGGCGAGCAGCCACGGCATGAGGAAGAGCGGGAGGCACAGAATGACGGCAATGGCCGTGAACCAGCGCGGGGTGGGAGGTAATGTAGGCATCATGATGATTTGTGTGCCTCCTCCTCAGGCTGATGCTTGCGCCGCAGATATTCCTGAACGGTGACATGAATGCCCTGCTCAAGAGAGAAACGTGGGCTGAAACCGAAATCGCGCTGTGCGGGGGTGGTGTCGCAGTTCCAGTTACGCTGGCGCATGATTTTGAATTTATCTCTGTTAAGAGTGCTGGGCTGCATTTTTGCGACGCCCCATTTCTCGGCCACTACGCTTGCGGCATAAACGGCCCACATGGGCAGCTTTACGGGGATTACCCACTTGCCGCCCAGTTCGCGTGCCACGATGGTGCGGAACTCCTTTTGGGTGTAGGCACGCGGCTCGGAGATGATGTATTTTTTGCGCAAAGTGTCCGGTGACTCAATGGCCTGAAACATGGCGGTGACGAGGTCTTCCACATAAATGAAAGTGAGCATCTGCTTGCGGAATCCCACGCCGAAATCCCAATGAGAGTCAATGCTCCTGATCATCATGAGGTAGTCCTGCTCGTGAGGGCCATAAACGCCGGTTGGGCGGAAGATGGTCCAAGGCACATCGGCACTCATGTCAAGGAGAGTCTCAGCCTTGATTTTGGAAACGCCGTAGCGGGTGTCGGGCATGGGTATCATGTCTCCGGTCAAAGGAGCGTAATGTTTTTCATCGCCTTTGCCGAGAGCACTAAGGCTGCTCATGAAGAGTAACCGTTGCGGCATTTTGTCACTTTGGCGCAGGGCATACAGAAAATTGCGGAGATACTCGTAGTTTATGCGGTTGAAATCGGCAAAATTCATGCATTTGGTGGCACCGAGATTGTAGATGATGTAATCCCACCGCTCACCTTCGGGGAGGGCCTGCTGCAGCTTCGAGACCATGGCTTCGGGCGAATCGTAGGTCAGGGTGACGAAATGGAGACGCTCGTCGGTCAGCCAACGGCGAGATGTGGACTGCCGTACGGCGGCCCATGTGTCATATCCGCGCCTGATGGCTTCGGAGCAAATAAACCCGCCGATGAACCCACCGGCACCTACCACCAGCACTCGCTTGGTGGCATCGTTAGCAGCCAATGTGCTCATTCCTTAATGCCGTAGGCCAGATCGCCGGCATCGCCCAGTCCAGGAACAATGTAGGAGTGGGAGTTGATGGTATCGTCAATGGCACCTACCCAAACAGTGGTGTTGTCGGGGAAAGTCTCTTTAACGTAGTCAATGGCGACCTGTGAGGCGATGACGGAGGCCACGTGCACCTTGGCGGGTGTGCCCTTGGTGAGGAGTGCGCGGTAGCTCAGTTCCATAGACGATCCTGTGGCAAGCATGGGGTCGGCAAGAATCAGGGTTTTGCCCTCAAGGGAAGGGGATGCGAGGTATTCAATGAACACATCAAAGTTTTCTTTTTCCTTGTACTTGCGGTAGGCAGACACGAAAGCATTTTGAGCGCGGTCAAAATAATTGAGGAACCCCTGATGAAACGGTACGCCGGCGCGGAAAATTGTGCCGAGCACGATGGGTTCGTCAATAACGTGGCAGTGAGCAGTGCCGAGCGGGGTGGTGATGTCCTCTACTTTATAATTGAGTGTTTTGCTGATTTCATAAGCCATGATTCCGCCAATGCGCTCAAGATTGCGGCGGAAACGGAGCATGTCGGCCTGAACCTTAATATCTCTCAGCTCGGCCATGTACTGGCTCACGAGCGATGGCTGATTATCAAAATTGATTATTTGCATGTTGGTTTGGATTTTATTGCCACAAATATAACAAAAAATAAGCGCACGATGCGCTTATTTTTGTGGAGATTGGAAAGAAGCAACGAGTCTCGGCGGGGATGAGGATGTGTGCCTTGGCTGTCGCCCTGCCGTGACTGCGCATGCTCCGCAGCTTGTCACGGGGTTTGTTTGAGGGTCCGCGTCCGACAGCTCCGCGCCACAGGCGCTCCGCAATCGGTTATAGAAAAATCGCGCGCTCCGCGGCTCTTTGCGTCTGCCGACTTTGCAGGAGTGTGTCCTGAAATGGCGCATCCTGCGCTTGCTTCCGCGGCTCTCTTTGCGTCTTCCGACTTCGCAAGGTGTGCTGGGATATCGCGCGTCTTGCGCTTGATTCCGCGGCTCTCTTTGCATCTGCCGACTTCGCAAGTGGATGTCCTGAAATGGCGCATCCTGCGCTTATTTTGATGGGTAGGGGTGAGAGGATAACAAAAAAAGGCGGCCCCGAGGAGGGGCCGCCTGATTATAGAGAGATTAAGTTATCAGAGTTTGATGAACTTGAGAGTGTAAGCCTTGCCATTGACAGTAGCCTTGGCGAAGTAAACACCCTTAACGAGGTCGCTAACGGTGATTTCGTTAGCAGCAACACTGCGGAGAGTGCGACCGTTGAGATCGAAAATGTCGATCTGAGCGTTGTCGGCAGCTACGCGGATAGTGTAACCTGCGAAAGAAATCATGCCTTCAGCATCAACACCAACACCGATTATACCATCATAGAGCTGCTGGTTAATAACGATGGTGTGGTCGGCCTGGATATTGCTCATAGGATAGATGTAGCAATTTTCGCCACCGGGGAAGAGGTCGGTGCCCGGAACTTCAACACCATTGTCGGTGAGTTTGGTGAACTCATAATAAGAGTCAGCAACACCATGGTTCTCAGCAAAAGAGATCAAGAGGTAAACAGTGGTGCCCGGAGTAACATCGAGACCATCAGCATCCTCATATTCCAGACGGTTCATCTGGTTGTCAACGAATTCACCATAGACATTGTTCTCAGGAGTAGGATCATCGGAAGGATTGATGATAGTGAGCTTGTAGGTGAACAGGTCGTAGATGGCAGCGAGAGTGTAGTCAGCATCAATAGCATCGATGGTGTAAGTGCCATCGGTGAGCTGAGCGTCTTCACCATTAACGGTAAGAGACTTGAATACGGCACCCTCATTGCCGGTGAAGGTGAGGACAACCTTGCTGCCGTTAGCAACTTCAGTGCCTTCGGCGGCAACAGCAGTAGCTTCGCCATCGTTGACAGAGATGGTAACGGTGCCGTTTTCAGCGGTAGCGATTACCTTGAAGAGGTCGTTGAGACGGAGACTGATAGTCATGTCGCCTGTAGCGCGGATGGGGAACTGGTCAAGAGTGTAGGTTGTTTTAACACCATCGGCTTCCACGATAACGCCAAGCACTTCAACACCTTCGGCAAGAGCGGGAACAACATTGAGTTTCTCGAAGAGAGTTACTTCAGCAGCTATTTCCTTACCCTTGGCATCGGTAACCTTGAACGAGTTTCCTTCGGTAGTGGGCTGAACGAGAGTGATAGCGGCAGTGCCGAGAACACGGTCTTCGTCAATCAGCTCAATGTCCTGAGGTGTACCGTTGTAAACGTAAGCCCACTGGCTAGAGTCGTAGGAACTGGTTCCCATAAGGAGCTGGCCGGGAACATCGGTGCCTACGGTGCCGAGGTTGCGGAGGTCGGTAGTTGAATTTTCTACGAGTTCAGCGGGCTTGTAGTAGGCGGCGAGGTTTTCGGGAGTTTCGGTGAACTTGAGATTATAGGAATCCATAAGCTCATCGGGAGTGAGTGCCTTGTTCCAGAGCTGAACTTCGGTGAATTCAACAGAGGTGCCATTGCCACCGATGAAGAAGCTGGACTTATCGGGGAGAAGACCAATCTTGTTGGTTACATCGTAATGAGAGATGGCCTTACAGTTCTTGTAAAGAGTAACAGTCTTGGCCTCTCTGTCAGCAACTACAGAAACGAATACCCATTCGTCATTAGCAGTACCGGGGTCGGTAGTTTCAGTGGCACTGGGCTGTTCGTTTGCATATCCGGAGTCGGAAGTGTTGCCACGACCGCTGAGGTTGAGTTTGCCGTCTTTGAGAGAAACAACGAATGCGCCGGTGGCATCAATGAACTGCGACTGTATGTTACCCATTATAGGACCAGAAGTAGTGTTCTTGATGTTGATCCACGCAGAATAGGTGAAGTTGTGGCTGCGGAGGTCGTTTGCATCGCAAGAACCGTTGGTGTGGCTGCCGAGAACGGCGTCGTCAATGCGGAATGTGTAGATGTTTCTGCCATTGGCGGAGGGCACGAGGAGAGCCTTACCGGGCTGCGGGATGTCTTCAAGGGTAACAGAGAGAGTTCCGTCGGCGTTAACGGTGATGGTGTATGTGCCGTCTTCGTTAGTGGTGATGGTCTCATCATTGTAGGTTACAGAAGCAATCTGCTTGCCTTCGGGAGCAGTGATGGTGAATGTAACTTCAGTGCCTTCTTCCACTGCTGTAAGATCCTCTACGTTAGCTTCAACAGTAGCCTCGGTTTCGGCGATGGTCACAGCGTAAGTTGGAACGGGAGCTGCAACAGCGTTGACAACGATGTCGTAAGCTACACCGCCATTGATATACTGTGAATTGGGGTCTGCGGCCTCCATACCCTGATTCTGATCGCTGCTGTTAGTACCGGGAACGGACCAAGCGCTGGCGTATATAACGCGGATGCGGCTTTCGGTGCCAACGGGTACGTCGGCAGGCATTGTGAGAGCCTGAGCGATGTTGAGAACATCGTAGTTGCCACCTATGTTGTGGGAAGGAGGAACGGTGCCGTGGAACTCTACTTTTTCCCATTCAGACAAACCGTACCAGTCAGCCCAAATGTATGCGCAGGTGTAACGGATGTCCTGACGAACGGTAGAAGTGCTGTATTCGCCAAGGCTCTTAGCGATGAGATTGAGAGTGAAAGATTCACCGGGAACAACCTCTGCTTTGTCCTCAATGAGGGCGTAGATATTATCATCAGTGGGCTGTTCAGTGAAAGCGGCAGCCATGTCTTTTGCTGCACCGGTGGTGTTGATAGTTTCAACATATGTGTTGGTGCCATTGGTTTCAACATGACCGGCAGGAGCAGTATAGGAAGCGACCTTATCAACGAAGGTACCACCGATTTCCACATCTTCGTTGACCTCGTAGGTGAAGCCTTCGATAGGAGCACCGTTAACGGTAGCAGAACCAAGCATGTAGCCGCGTTCAGCGTCACCGGCAATAGTGATAATAGTGCCTTCGTTGACCTGTGAACCGGAAGCTATTTCTTCAGAACCGGCAAGAACCTTGATGGTGCCGTGCTCAGCGGGAGCGATTGTAACATTGTATTTGGTGGGAACAGCGATGCGGATGGTGAAGTCGGCAATCATACCACCGTTTGCTTCCAAAGTGTTTTTGGTACGAGAGGGTTGCGGTGTCGGGTCAAGAATGTTGTAGTCAACAATGTAGCGAGCGCGGTATTCACCGGCAGGGAGATCCTCGGGAACAACAAATGAGAATCCGGCATTGGGTGTACCACTACCGCCATTAGAGAGTGTGGTGCCGTTGCTGTTGTGCCATGTGCCACCACCGTCAGGGTTGGAGTTGTAGTTGGAGAAACCAACAAGTTCGGAAGAAGCGGTGGGAAGATCGCTGCTGTTGAGTTCGTAAGAGAACTGGTAGTCCTTATTGTAGTCAATCCAGAGGTAACCGTGCATCCAAGAACCTACATAGTTGGCAGTAACATTCACAGTGGCTCCCGGAGCAAGTTCAGCAATCTGAGCGGTAGCGTCACGGTAGATGTGCTTTTCGGATGCAGACTGGAGGTCGGAGATGGTTTGCTCTTTTCCATCGGAAGTCAGAACAATGTTGGAAGTGTATCGTGTGTCAGTACGATTTATAACATTGTCGGCAGGATAGGTTTCGTATTCGCCGGCGGGAATTTCAACTTCAGTAACATTGATGATGTTGATCTGAATGTTTCCGTTGTGGTAGCTCATGAAGCCTTCCACATTGTAGGTCTTGCCGTCGGTAGCTTCGGGAAGGGTGAGGCCGAACTGGTTGTAGTAAACAAGTTCGTTGCCATCCTGAGTCAGCTTGGTGTTGGTGAGATCGATAGCCACGCCTTCAAGCTTAACGAAGTAGTTCATCAGAGCTGTGCCGTAAGAGTTGACTTCAGCGATGGTGATAGCGGTAGGATCAACCGGAGTGCCACCTTCGGTAACATTGCCGAGGGTTACGTTTGTCATTTCGGGGATTACATCCTTGTAGAGGGTGTAAGAACCTGTGACAGCGTCAAGCTGGGCACCGTTAGTGTAGGTGTCGTCGCTGGAAACACCATAGAGAAGCAGGAAGATGTTGTCCTGAGCGACATACATGTAGCGACCATTGTGGTAAACAATAGTCATGGGAGCCTGCACGGTGAGAGAGTGAGTCAAATCACCGAGGTCAATAAGCTCTTCAAGAGAAGAAAGGGTGTTGAGGTAAGCGTTGAAAGTAGCAACGGAGCTGCTCTTGCCGTCCACAACAGCGATAGCTTTAACTACAGTGGCGTTGGAGATGGTGAAAGCGCCGGTGTAGAGAGTGCCGGTTTCGGCGGTGGGATCGTCACCATTGGTGGTGTAGTAGATCTGAGCACCGTCGGCAGCGGAGATTTCTACAGTGTTGTTGGCGCCCATCTTAACGACGGGAGAAGCGGGACCGGAAACTTCACCACCATCGTCATAAGTGACAACGAGTTTGGTAAGATACATGCGCTTGGTAGCGTCAATCTTGAGGGTAGTTGTGTTTTCAGTAGGCGCAAATGTAAAAGTGTAGTCAGCAAAGTCGGTGGTGAGATCCTGAGCGTCAGCACCATTGATGCTGATTTTGGATGCGTCACTGCCGTAAGCACAAGCTGTGGCTACAATTTTAGTGATTTTCTTAGCACCGTCAGTGCTGAGAGCAAAAGTCAGAGAGCCGTTTTTGCTCCCGGATGAAAATTTGAGACCATAACCTTGTTTTGCAGAGTAAACATTGTTTACTGCAGAGATTTTGGTCACGTAGTTGGATTCCTCCACTACCAGGGTGATGTCTTTCGATGTGTTGAACGCGGCGGTGTTGTCGCTTGTACCGCCGTTGTCCTTAAATGTGAGTGTGTATTCACCCGCAAAAGCAGATGAGGTCACAAACAACATCGAAAGAACAAACAGTAAGAGTTTTTTCATGTGTTTATAAATTGGTTAATATAAAGTGTATATTTTGGACAAAGGTAAATAATATTAGATTCGGTTACAAATTTTTAACAGTGAAAAATGGGTTTTTATGGTGGGTATGATATATATACGGTGTTTTTTTGTGTAAAATATTGAAATTATGGAAGAAAAAAAGAGATTCAATGAGTTAATGAACCTGATTATGGGCGCTGACTGGAAGCCGGTGGCGGAAACCGGTAAAGGGAACAATGTGTTGGGGGCACTGGCACATGCAACTGAATTCACAGATTTCAAGGCGCATTTTGATAGGATGGCGAGTGGGTTGTATGGCATCTATCGGCACAATGTCAAAGAATTGGATAAGCTCGTGAAAACATTTCGGGAGCTTGCAGACGAAAGAAACTGGCAGGGGGCATACGCCGAGCTTTGCGCGCTGCATGTGCTTAACTTAGATGGGTATCCGGCAATAGAAACGGATGTGACGCTACCTGCAAGCGAGTCGTGTGCGGCCCAATTAGGCCATAAAGCAGACACGAATATGGACGGCTATGTGAGCGTGGCAGGGCTTTATTTTGACACGAAAGCTTTCAGAGACACTGTGACTCCGATACTGAAGAGCGTGACGAACACGGCTATCATAGAATTGAAAAAAGAGGGGCGATGGACGGAGAGGAAAGAGCGATTACAGTTGGTATTTTTACAAGAATCCGCGAGCCGACAACAAGATGCGGTCAAGTGAGTTTTATTTCCGCGAGCTTGGGCAAGCGAAGAGGGATATGTGCAAGGTGTGGGATGATTTTGAGGATGATAATTACTGACAAAAGCGGCGGGGTGCTTCTCAGCGTCCCGCCGTATTCCAATTAACCATGAAAAAACCTAAATAGTAATTATTGTACCAATTATTAACCTTATGTGAAAATATCTTATGTTGACCTTAAGAGAGGGTCTGTTGTCTTACCAATTGAATCACAAATCAGTTTAATGCGGCTTTAGTCCAAGAGACCGACTTTGAGTAATGTGAACAGAAGTTATGAGGGAGGTGTCAACGGTAGTCGGCGAAACGCTGCTGAAGCTCCTGACGGGCGAAGAAAATGCGGCTCTTGACGGTACCAAGCGGGAGGTTCATTTTTTCGGCGATTTCGTTGTACTTGTATCCGGCAACGTGCATTGAGAAGGGTACGCGGTATTTTTCGGGGAACGCCTCGATGGCATCGGCGATTTCGTTGGCGGAGAAAGAGCCTTCGGGGGTCTCGAAGCCTGAGTCCTGGCTGATGTTGAGGTGGTAGTAGTCCTCGGTGTGGTCAATGACGGTTGCGCTGCGGGCCACGCGGCGATAGTTGTTGATAAAGATGTTGCGCATTATGGTGAAGACCCACCCCTTGAAGTTGGTGTTGTCGGTATATTTGTCGGCGTTGGCGAGTACCTTGAGGGTTGTGTCCTGCAGGAGGTCGTAAGCGTCGTCGCGGTTGGAGGTGAGCATGTAGGCGAAGTTGAGCATATTGTCCTGAAGCCCCATGAGTCGGTTTTGGAAAGAGGTTGAAGCGTTCATAATATTATGTTTTGTTAGTTTGTCGTGAATGTTTGTTTGTCGTTTGACGATACAAAGATACGCAATATTGAATTATCCAAATAATTGTTGCGTTAATGTATGTTAAAACTATTACAGAGTTGTTACAATAATATGTAATACGCAGATATACAATGGTATGTAATATTTAAATAATAGTTGCAAAAATGTGACGAAACATGAATAATCGTGTTACAGATGGATTAGATTTGGTCGGTTTCGCGCAAGAGGCGGTCGTGTGGGATTGCGGCGAGAGTGTCGGGGTTGTGGCGCGGGCCGAGGCTGAGATAGAATCCTTGGCTGAGGAACATCTGCGCAAGGGCGGGTTTGCCTCTGAAGCCGTGGATGATCCATGGCTGGGTGGGGCGTAGGGCGGAGTGAAGGGCAAGGATTTCCTGATGGGCGCGGACATCGTGGATGATGAGAGGCTTGGAGAAGCGTTCGCTAAGGGCGATGTGTCGTCGGAATGCGTCAAGCTGTACTTGAAAGGGTACGGCGGTTTGTTTGTCAAGGCCGGTTTCACCTATAGCTACGACATCGGGGCGTGCGGCGAGTGATTCAAGTTGCTGCCATTGGTCGGGCGAAGCGTCGGCGGTGTGCCACGGGTGTATGCCGACGCTGTAGGTGTAGCCCTGAGGCATGGGGTCGCCCGGGTAGCGGTTGACAACGGCGTCGTGCTTTAATATATGTGTGTGGGCATCGGATACGCCAAAAAGATTGCTGCACATGGTCATGGCACGGGGTCATACCCGCTTCCTCCCCACGGATGGCAACGAAGGATGCGCCGGATGGCGAGCCAAGAGCCCTTGATGGGGCCGTACTTGCGCAGGGCTTCGATGGCGTACTGGCTGCAGGTGGGCACAAAGCGGCAGCTTGGGGGCGTGAAGGGGGAGATGCACGCCTTGTAGAAATAAATGGGGATGAGCATAATGCCGACTATGACGCGGCGCAGGAGGTCAACAAGCGTTTTCATCGGGAGAAACTGCTTGGGTGATGGAGGAGAGCATTTTGGTCATGGCGCGCAGTGTCTTGGGGTAGGGTGTGACGGTGTCGGCCACATATATAAAGGCAATGTCGATGCCGGGACAAGGAGAGGGAAGGAGGTGACGGCTGAGACGGTATGCCTCGCGGCATCTGCGGCGCATCTGCACACGGTCCACGGCGTGGCGCAGGCGTTTTTTTGGCACGGAGATGAGGAATTGCGCCACCTCGGGGCGATGGGGGTTGACGGACCAGACCACGCGCCAAGGGTATGCCATAACGGAAGCCACCGGAGAGTCGGAAGAGACGCTCCGGGGGCTAAATAATCGTTCAATAGCCGTTAGGCTACGAAGTTTTTCTTTTTTGTATAAACGCAGAGAGTTCACTTTTTCTGCTCTTCGCGCAGGTAATTGTCAAGAGCTGCGGTCATTGATGGCGCTTTGACGGACGGGGCCTCGATGTCGAGTCGGAGTCCGGCATCCTTAACGGCCTGTGCGGTAGAGGCACCGAAGCATCCGATGCGGATGTCGTTCTGCTCAAACTTGGGGAAGTTTTTGAGCAGAGAGGTGATGCCGGCGGGGCTGAAGAAGAGGAGCATATCGTAATCGAAAGGCTCATCGGGACCGAAGTCGTTGCTGACGGTGCGGTACATCACGGCTTTGGTGTAGTTGATGTTGTTGGCATCAAGGATGTTGGCATCATCGTTGTGCACATCGCTGACAGCGAAGATGAATTTTTCTTTTTTGTGCTTAACAAGAGATGCAACAAGCTGTGGATCATCAAGATGCCCAGTAAGACCGTGAAATATCTTGCGCTTGCGGTAGGGGATGTATTTCTGCAAGTAAAGGGCGATAGCTTCGGTGGTGCAGAAATATTTCATTGTGTCGGGGATATTGACGCGCATTTCTTCACAGAGGCGGAAGAAATGGTCAATAGCAGTGCGTGCCGTAAAGATAATTGCGGTGAAGTCGGATATCGAAATCTTGGACTGGCGGAATTCTTTGGCAGACAGCCCTTCTACTTTGATAAAGGGGCGGAACTCAATCTGAACGCCATATTTCTCGGCAATTTCATAATAGGGTGATTTGTCCGACGACGGTTTGGGCTGAGATACTAATACCTTCTTAACTTTCACGTGAATAAAATAGATATGTGATTTAAGTCATTGTGCGAAATAGCGGGCCAGTTTGAAAAGGACAAGCGGGGGTGCTATTTCCAGGGTGCAAAGGTACAAAATAAAGTACACCAGGGAGAATGAATTGATGTAAAAAATCCTAAAACCTTTGCAAATAAACAATATCCGGACAAACAGGTATAGCACTGCAGCAATAGCGGCAACGGTCATTGCCGTGCCGGGGTTGAAGAGAACCCATAGAGCCGGGATGGTGAGCGTGATGGTTAGTAGCGACTGGGAGGCGTTGAACCCCTTGAGCCAAAGGCTGCGTGCTCTCGGGGTGGCAAAAATGTAGCCGGTGGCGGAGTATGCCGCGAGCTGGGCCACGTAGTAGAATGCGGCTACGGAAGTGGCAATGGCTACACCGGCTCCGGCAGACCATCCGGGAGGAACAATGGAGGGGAAAATGGAATAGATGATGATGCCCTCCATGACGCAGACGATGAGCGCAAGGGCAAAGACGATGCGCGTTTCGCTGAGGGTGTGGGTGGGGGAGAAGGCGTTGTCGCGGTTTTTGACGCTCCACAGGTAGTCGGGAAGATTCTTGAGGTAGGTGGAGCAGTGGCGGAAATTGACCGCGAGCATCAGCAGGGCCGTGATGAGTAGGCACATGACACCGGAGTCGTAGCCGGGGAGCATGGCGCGTGGCTGCGGGGTGATGCCCTGCGACCAAGGAATCTTGCCGATGGTGAAGTGCTGCACGGATTCAATCATCTGCGGGGCCTCGTGGGGACGGCACACCGACGGCTGCCACGGAGCGGGTGCCGGAGCAATGGTGTCGAGAGGTGCGGATGATATGGAATCGGGCATCAGGATATAGTCTGGGTGAATTCGTGCTGTGTAACAGGCTCAAGGGCCATGCTCACAGCCTGAGCCGGGGTGGCGGCTACCTGCCAGAGAGCAAGATGCTCACGGTGCATGAACCCCTGCTCGACAGTGCGCTCAAGCATCTGAATGAGCGGATCAAAGAAGCCGTCGGTGTTGAGGATGACTACCTGTCCGCGAAAGAGGTTGAGCTTGCGCCAAGTGATGATTTCGGTCAGCTCCTCAAGTGTGCCAATGCCTCCGGGGAGAGCTATGGCGGCTGAACTCAGGGATGCCATGCGGCTTTTGCGTGCATGCATTGAAGGCTCGCATATCATTTGTGAAAGGCCGGGGTGCTGCCATCCTTTCTGCACCATGAAATCGGGGAGTACCCCAATGGCCTGTCCTCCCTGACTGAGTGCGCCGTCAATGGCGCAGCGCATGAGACCGGCCTTGCCACCGCCGCATACCAAATCGGCCCCGGCAAGTGCGATAAGGCGGCCACATTCAAAAGCGGCATCCTTGTATGCCTGCGGAATGTTTTCGCTTGAAGCTCCGTAAATGCAAATAGCTTGGTTCATGATGCAAAATTAGTACTTTTTTCATACATTTGCGCTATGCAAACCGTACTGTTTCATTCCACCATATTCGGACCTATCCATTCACGCCGTCTGGGCACCTCGCTGGGCGTGAACCTGTCGCCGGTGGACGGCAAGGTGTGCTCGTTTGACTGCCTGTACTGCGAGGCAGGGTTCAATGCGCAGGGACCCGGCAAATCGGGTTTGCCGGAGCGCGCAACAGTGAAGCGCGAGCTGGAACAGAAGCTCAAAGCGATGAAAAACGAGGGAGCGACGCTGGATGTGATTACCTTTTCGGGAAACGGGGAGCCAACGCTGCATCCGGAGTTTGAGGGTATAATAGACGACACTATAGAACTGCGCGACAAATATTTTCCCGGAGTGAAGATTTCGGTGCTGTGCAACTCCACGCGTCTTGACCGGGATGATGTGTGCCGGGCATTGACGAAGGTGGACAACAATATACTGAAACTTGACTCGGCCATCACAGCGACCATGCGGAGGATAGACCGGCCCAACTCGCCTACATTCACGAGCGAAGGTGTAATAGAGCAGATAGCGGGGTTCGGAAGCCAGTGCATAGTGCAGACGATGATGCTGCGCGGAGAGCACGAGGGGCAGAAGATAGACAACACCACCGATGAGGAGGTGGATGCGCTGATAAAGGCATACCGGCGGATAGGACCCCGCGAGGTGATGCTGTACTCACTGGACCGCAAAACACCGGCGGAGCATCTGCAAAAAGTGCCCAAAGAGGAGCTTGAGCAGATCGCTGACAGAATACGCGCCAACGGCATAAAAGTGGAGGTGGCATGAGAAGATCGCTTATAGTGCCGGCACCGCTGAAAACGGGTGACAAGATGGTGATATTGTCACCGTCGGGGGCCACCAATCACGAGAATGTGCACGAAGCCGCAAGAGTGCTTGAGGAGCACGGGCTGAGAGTGAGCGTGATGCCTCATGCGCTCGGGCGTAACGGCAGTTACTCAGGGAGCTATTCGGAACGTATGGGCGACCTGACAGATGCCCTGAATGATCCGGAGGTGAAAGCGATAATGTGCTCACGGGGGGGTTACGGGGCGGTGCATCTGCTTGAAACGCTTGACGAGCTGCCATTGCGTGAGAATGCCAAATGGATAATAGGGTTCAGCGACATATCGTGTCTGCATGCGCTGATGACGCGCCACGGCATAGCAAGCATACATGCCCCGATGACGAAGCATATAGCAGCCACCGGCGGCGAGGATGAAGATACACAGGCATTGCTGGGGATGCTGCGCGGCGAAAAGCAACAGTATCATTTCGTTCCACACGGCTATAACCGCACCGGCACAGTGAGCGGCACTCTCGTGGGAGGCAACATGGCCGTGCTGTCGGGACTGATGGGAACGCCATTTGACATATACGGCCACGGTGACGTGATATTCATAGAAGATGTCAGCGAGCCGGTGTACAAGGTGGAGCGCATGATGTATCAGCTGGAACTGGCCGGAGTGTTCCGGCGCATAAAAGGGATGATAGTGGGCAGATTTACCAACTACAGCGCGGATGCCGACTCGGAACCGATGGAGGCGATGATACACAGGATAGTGTCGCCCTATGGATTTCCGGTGGCATTTGAAGCTCCGGTGGGCCATGTGGACCACAATGTGCCGCTGATGGAAAGCGGAAATGTGACGCTGGAGGTAACGCCGGTGGGCGTGACAATCACACAGTAGCCACGAGCCAAGCGGAATAGGCGATATAGCAGGAGGCCATTATGATTCCCTCGGCGCGGGTGATCTGACGGTGACGGAACTGCCATCCAAAGATAAAGAACATGAGGCTCGCACCCATGAGCACCCACAAATCGGTGTGGGTGATGCCGTCAAACGGCAACGGGCGCACTACTGCGGCAGTGCCGAGAACCATAAGAACATTGAATATGTTGCTGCCAATGACATTTCCCACAGCAATTGCAGCCTGATTTTTTGCAGCAGCCACCACCGATGTGGCGAGTTCGGGCAATGAAGTGCCTACCGCCACGATGGTAAGACCGATTACGGCATCGCTCACACCTATGGCGTGTGCAATGCCTGTGGCACCGCCTACAAATTTGTCACCTCCCCAAACGAGAGCTGCCAGTCCGCCAATAACGTACAGTACCGAACGCCATAGGGGGAGACTGATGGAGCTGCTTGCTGTCTCGGCCGGGTCCGTAACGGCCGGATCCTTGCGTCGCGCAGTGGCAAAAGTGTAGCGCATGAAGAGGATGAAAAATATGAGAAGCAGTATGCCGTCCACGCGGCTGACGATGTTGGGTGTGCCGTCAAGAACAAAGGTATAGCCCAGAGTGAGGAGTATGACGGAAGATAGTATGACCATGGGAATTTCGGTGGTCATGACACTCTTTTCTATGTTTATGGGGCGGACAATGGCGGTGATGCCGATAATGGCAAGGATATTGAAAATATTGCTACCCACCACGTTGCCGACGGCGAGCGGCGCGCTGCCATTGATGGCGGCGACAATGGAGATGACAAGCTCGGGGGTGGATGTGCCGAAAGCTACAACCGTGAGGCCGATCACGAGGTTGGAGATGCCGAATTTTTTAGCTATGGCCGAAGCTCCGTCGGTGAGGAAGTTTGCCCCGGCGAGAATCAGTACCAGTCCTAATACGAGCCATAATAAGTTAATCCACATAGAAAAAAGAGTTAAAATTGGATGGTTATTGCATAAATCAGAGAGAGCCGATGGTGAGGCAGGCGAGGCCGAGAAGCAGGATGCCGAGGTCAATGAGCTTGGTGCGGATGCATTGCTCATGAAGAGCAAGGACACCATAGGCGAACGAGACAATGACGCTGCCGCGACGCATCATTGACACTATGGCTATCATGGAACCCGGAAGTGACAGAGCATAGAAATATGCCATGTCGGCAGCGGTGAGAAAGAGAGCAATGCACGGTATGGCCCAGCGCCATTTGAAAGGACCTACTTTGGCCCGGAACACCGGAGTGCGGAGAAGCACGAGCGTGACTATACCCATTATGATACACTGATATAAGGAGTACCAAGCCTGTACCTGAAGGGGTGAGTAAAGGCGGATGAGGTATTTGTCGTACAGGGCACTGACGGCACCGAGCAGAGTGGCTCCGATAGACATCCAGAGCCAGTGGGAGCGGCGCAGAGAGAATCCTTCACCGGCACCTATGCGCGAAATCATGTATAGCGACACAATGCCGAGAAGAACACCGGCCCATTGCCAGATGTTGAGCCGCTCACCGAAGATAATGAGCGCACCGATGAGAACCAGCACGGGGCGGGTGGCATTGATGGGGCCCTGAATGGTGAGGGGGAGATGCTTAATGGCAAAATAGCCCAGAATCCATGACCCGAGCACGATGACGGCTTTGAGAAGTATATGGGCGTGAGCAATCAGAGGGAGAAAATCGTGTGGCGAAGAGAGTGACTGCACTATTACCGGACTCAGCAGCAGGGTGCCGAAGAGTGTGTTGAGCCACAGCACAACAGGGACATTGTTGTTCCGAACCGACAGTTTTTTGAAAATGTCGTAGAATCCGAGCAACAGAGCCGAAGCGGCTGCAAGCAAAATCCACATGGTCAGGAGCGTTTGAGAAGCTCGTTGAACAAATCAATGTACTTTTGCGCCACTATGTCGGAAGAAAATTTCAGGCGCACGGATTCGTGGAGCCGGTTACGGTCGGGAGTCTGCGACATGGCCCACTCAATGCCTTGTGCCACGCTTTTTGCGTTGCAGTATTCAGCGATGTATCCGTTGACCATGTGCTCCACTATGTCGTCCTGTCCGCCTCGCCCGAAAGTAACGGGGAGACAACCGGCAGCCTGTCCTTCAATGAGAGTGCCGGGCAGAGTTTCGTACAAAGAGGTGGATAATACGACTTTGGCAGATGCGTAAAGGCATCGGAGAGTCAGGGGGTCGTTGATGCGTCCCACATGGGTGTAAGGGAAACGAAGTTGCTCAAGAGCGAGGGGGTTTTTGAGCGCACCAAAGAACACGGCCTGACTGTTGTTGGCAAGGCGAGGATTGTTGTCGAACAGAATGTTGAGCGCGTCAATGGCATATTGAAGACCCTTGATGGGGTCGTCAAGGCGCGCAGCCCCAAATACAATCAGATTTTTGTCGGGAGAGACAGTTGGAAGAGCAACGCCTGACCGTGGTGTTGTTGGGAAAGAATCAACCGGGAAAGCATTGGGAATCACCCTGACATCGCAGTTGCGTAAAAGAGATGAAGCCCTGCAACAGCCGGCAAGCCAGTTGCTCACGGCAACAAATGTGATGGGAACGGCGGAGTAAAGCTTACGCTTTTTGAGCCATACGGCATGTGAAAGGTCGGCAGACGATGTGCCGGAGAGGAACTGGCAATGGCCGCATTGCCGGAGATAACCCCGACATTCATGGGCGTGGTGGCATATTCCGGTAAGATTCCACATGTCGTGCATGGTCCAGATGATGGGTTTGTTGAGCGAAGCAAGTTTCCGGATGCCATTGAGAGACATCAGTCCCTGATTGATCCATCCAAGCACCACGACATCGGCCTGACGCACAAGCGGATGCTTGTGAATGGGCATGCCAATGTTGGCTATAGAGACACTGAAAAGATTGGCTCGGTTTATACCGTTTGAAATAGCGATGCGGATTCGTTCGGCCATGAATTTCACGCCTCTGATCCAACGTGAGCCGGTAAGGTGCACATACGGGTCGTCGGACAGTTTGGTATATACCACCATTTGGGCGTCAACCCCGTGCCGTCTGAGTGCCTCCATGAGCCGGTAAGTGACAACAGCGGCTCCGCCAAGGAGGTCGCTATGGCTCACGAGGGTGACTTTTAATGGGCGAGAGGGTGCTTTAGCGGAGGTCATTTGCTGAAATTGAGATTTAGATTGTTGGCATTGACGATCTGTATGTCGCTGAGTTTTAATCTTGCCTCAAGGTATTCCTTGAATTTTTCGGTCTGCGCCTTGTCAAGCGGTTTTGTGAAGCTGACAATAGCCACGTGGACGGTGTCGGGCACATCGTTGTTGACGGACGCGAAAACGCTGTGGTTTATGGCGATGTCCTTGATTTGCGGCCAAAGCACCTTGATTTCAGGAGCAATGGCTGTGCTTGCATTCTGTGCGGCACGCGATTCCTCCACAATGTAGCGCAGAGAATCAATAGTGGCTTGCTGTCGTGTGATGGTGGACTGTGCGAGGAGATAAAAATCTCTAACGCCGTTTTCCTCATTGGCAACGGTTTCCACGCCACCCTGAACAAAGGTGAGTTTGGTGCCCTGAAGCCCATAGAATCTCAGGCGGGGAGTGAGGGCCAGTTCCAAGGAATCGACCGGAAGCGTCTTGCCGATAAGAGTGAGGCGTATGGTCTTTTGTCCGTCAGAGTCTTGTGTCTGGGTGTTTACGACCTGAGTATCGGGCCAATGGCATTGTTCGGCCACAAAATTGTTGACCTGCATGTTGAACTTATTGGCCTGCAACATGCGATATGTGAGATATATGCTCGGAAGCATTGTGAGTATGGCGAGCGTATAGACAATTTTGCGCACATGGCGTGATCGCGAGGGGTCGGCGGACGGAGTAGCCTTGTAGCCGAGCAGCTTCACGCCGATAAATGTGGCGAAAGCGATGTAGATGGAGTTGATGAGGAAAAGATATGTGGCACCGAAGAAATAGTTGAGCTGCCAAGTGGCAAGCCCATATCCGGCGGTGCAAAGCGGCGGCATAAGAGCGGTGGCTATAGCCACGCCCGGAATGACATTGCCTTTATTGCGGCTTCCGAGAGCTATTATGCCTGCGCCGCCACCCACAAATCCTATGAGCACATCGTAGATGGTGGGAGAGGTGCGAGCCAACAGTTCGCTATGACCTTCATTGACAGGAGATATGAGGAAGTAGATGGTGGAGGCTATGACGGAGAAACCGGCAGCCATGATGAGGTTGCGTATGCATCGCTTGATGAGGTCAAAATCCTGCACACCTACACCGAGACCAATGCCAATGATAGGTCCCATGAGCGGAGAAATGAGCATGGCACCGATGATGACGGCAGTGGAGTTGGTGTTCAGCCCGAGAGAGGCGATTAGAATGGCGAGAATGAGGATGAGAATATTGGTGCCGCGAAATGAAACGCCATCGCGGATGGACTGTTCGGCATCGTGCTGAGGAACGAGGTCGGGAGCGAGAGTGAAAAAGTTTTTGAAGAAGTTGGCTATCTTCAAAGGCCAATCTGTTTTCATAAGGATAACCGATTAGGAATGAGTGATTTTATGGATAGGTGCTGGTGCTTTAGCACAAACCAGATATAGGCAATGAGCAGAGGAGTGCGGATAGCCATGTCAATCCAATGATTGCCGGTGGTGATGAGGATGCTTACGATCCACACTCCGATAGCAGAAAAGAAATACAGCGCGAGCCGAGGTACATTGTACCCGATGGGGTGGCAAATCTTGCCCACAATCCAGCTTGCTACCATCATAGTGCCGTAGCAGGCCAGTGCAGCCCACGCGCAACCCATATAGCCGAATTTCGGCACGAGCAGAATGTTGAGTGTGAGCGTAATGGCGAGGCCACCGAGAGAGAATATCATGCCCCAGTAGGTACGGTCGGTGAGTTTGTACCAAAGAGACAGATTGAAAAATATGCCGAAAAAGAATTCAGCAATCATTATCACCGGCACAACTTTAAGTCCGGAAAAGTAATGCGGGGAGATGAAGTAGCGCAGGACGGGGAGATAGAACATCACTCCAAGGAAAATTACCATGGAGAATATCACGAAATATGTCATGGCATCGCGGAAAGCCTGAAGCTTGTCGGTGCCCTGCTGCTTGTTCTGAGCGAAGATAAAAGGCTCATAGGCGAAACGGAAAGCCTGAATAAACATGACCATGACAATGGCAATCTTGTAGTTGGCACCGTATATGCCGAGCTGGGTCATAGCATCGGCCTTGTCAGTCACGAGCCAAGGTAGCAGAATCTTGTCAACAGTCTGGTTCATGATTCCTGCCACTCCGAGAACAAGAAGCGGAAGAGAGTAGAAAATCATTTCGCGCCACAGATGCTTGTTGAAGGTCCATCGGAACCCCCGTAGCTGCGGAATCAAAAGCAAGAGAGTGAGAGCAGAAGCAACAAGGTTGGCGGCAAAGATGTAGCCAATGCCGAAGGTTGGGGAGTAGCACCAGCTCACTACATCGGGGGCCTGAGTCATGAGCCATGGACACAGGAGGATGAAGAATAGGTTAAGGCTGATGTTGACAGCAATGTTGATGAGCTTGATGGTGGCGAACCGTATGGGCTGATGCTTGTAGCGCAGAAATGAGAAGGGCAAGCAGGTAAAAGCATCTATGGCCACGGCGAGAGCCATCATCCAAACATATTCGGTGTGATCGCCACACTGCATGGCATGGCTTACCTGCGGCAGGAAGATGAGCACAAGAACCATGAACAAGGATGAGCTTACGGCCAAGGAAATCAAGGCGGTGGAATACACCTCCATGGGATTTTTGTAACGCTCATGGTTGGCAAAACGGAAAAATCCGGTTTCCATGCCGTAAGTGAGTATGATCAGCGCGAGTGCCACAATGGAGTACACGTATGTTACCACGCCATATTCAGCGGCAACGAATTTTATGGTGTAGAGAGGCACAAGGCACCAGTTAAGAAAGCGCCCGATGATGCTGCTCAATCCGTAAACGGCAGTATCTTTTGCCAAACTTTTAATAGCTCCCATAGGCAAGTTAAAACAGAGATAGTTGCGAATCGGATGATTTTTGTCCGAGATGAGTGTAGGCAAGTTGAGTTACTTCGCGGCCTCGTGGTGTACGTTTAATAAAACCCTCTTTGATGAGATAAGGTTCGTAAACTTCCTCAATTGTGCCGGGATCCTCGCTGAGTGCGGTGGCAATGGTGTTGAGCCCTACCGGACCGCCATTGAATTTTGTGATAATGGTGGTGAGAATCTTATTGTCGATTTCATCAAGTCCGTAGCGGTCAATGTTGAGAGCTTCAAGAGCGAAGCGTGCTATTTCCGGCTCAATGATGCCGTTGCCTTTGACTTGAGCGAAATCGCGCACACGCCTCAGGAGCGCGTTGGCGATACGTGGAGTCCCGCGAGAGCGGAGCGCTATTTCATGAGCGGCGGGAGCGGTGCATTTGACCCCGAGAAGGGCTGCACTGCGTAGAATTATCCGCTCAAGCACCGGGTGGTCGTAATATTGCAGATGACAGTTGATGCCAAAGCGGGCACGCAATGGGCTTGTGAGGAGTCCGCTTCGGGTAGTGGCACCGATGAGTGTGAACGGCGAGAGAGTGAGCTGTACGCTTCGTGCTCCCGGACCCTTGTCAATCATTATGTCAATACGGTAGTCCTCCATGGCAGAGTAAAGATACTCCTCCACAATGGGGCTGAGGCGATGAATTTCATCAATGAACAGCACATCGTTCTCTTCCAAAGATGTGAGGATGCCGGCGAGATCACCCGGCTTGTCCAAAACCGGTCCGGAGGTGACTTTAAAGCCCACGCCGAGCTCGTTGGAAACGATGCCGGCAAGCGTGGTCTTGCCTAATCCCGGAGGACCGAACAGCAGTATATGGTCAAGAGCTTCGCCCCTCATGCGTGCTGCAGCGACAAAAACCTTGAGGTTCTCTACGATTTTGTCCTGTCCGCTGAATGAGTCAAAACTTCCGGGGCGCAATGCTTTCTCTACATCGCGTTCACTGTCGGAAATGTTGCCTGAAGTGTTTCTTATGTCAAAATCTTCTGTCATTGAATCAATTTCGTCACTTTATCGATAATCATTTGCGGAGATATTGAGCGCATGCACCTGAAGTCACCTATGTAACATTCCTTATTGCCGAATACCGAGCAAGGACGGCACGGTATGTCAAGCTGCACGGCAAGGTCGGGGCTCTGGTGCCAACCGCTGAAACCGCAATAAGGATGCGTCGGGCCCCATATGCTGACCACAGGGGTGTGGACGAGCGAGGCGAGGTGCATGTTGGCCGAGTCCATTGATACCATTGCGTCAAGCCAACTCATGAGTGCCAGCTCCACGGCAAATCCATGTCGTTTGTCAGCGAGTGAGACGGTGTGAGGTATATCCTGTGCCCAAGCAGCGAGTATTTGTCGTTCGTCGTCTCCGCCGCCGAAGAGAAATATTTTTATGTCAGGAATCAGGGCGAGTTGCTTTACCACCTGCTTCATCATTTCAAGCGGATATATTTTGCCGGGGTGTGCTGCAAACGGTGCTATTCCAATCCATTTTTCGCCTTGTTGTTTCGGGGCAGAAATGCCGGAGAAATCATCAGGATTACCCTTGCCGTCACCATAAAGCGACTTAAAGGATGTGTCGATTTTCAGCCCAAGGCGTTTGAATACATCAATGTAGCGTTCGGCGCTTTCTTCCAGAGGCTCAAACACTTTGTCAGTGCGTCGGGTAAGAAGTTTCTTGTCTGCCCGTCCTTTGTTGATGCGGGCGGCCTCAACACCGCGCAGACGGCAGAATATGTCAATCATGCGTGTGCGCAATACATCATGAAGGTCGGCAAAAGCATCAATGTGGTATTTTTGGCGGAGCTCGGAAAAAAGTCGTCTCAGTCCGGTGATGCCGGAATATTGGTGTTTGACATCCGCGCCTACCACCACGAGGTTTTCAGGAGGATTAATAAACAGTCCAGTGACTGCCGGTTTTGTCACAAAGACAACCCGGACATCGGGATTGGCGCGGCACACACCGTAAACCACGGGTATGGCCATGCACACATCGCCGAGTGCCGAAAACCGCGCCACAAGCACATTTGTGGGTGATGTAGCTGTCGGAGACAGGTTATTTGCCACCATATAGTACCGGATTGGTGTCGGGATCGTTATACATTTTCATTTGTCTATAGACTTTCATGTATTTGCGTCCGGCAGCAATGTCATCCAACAGGGTGTCAATGGCCTGCGTAAGGTCTGCGCGCTGCTCAAGGAGAACAGACAGTTTGGAATTGCAGCGGGCCTTGTGGCTGTCAGAGGCATCAGTACGCTGAGTTTCGGCCTGCATGTGATAAATCTTCAGGGCGAGTATCGACAGTCTGTCAATGGCCCAAGCAGGACTCTCAGTGTTGATGGTAGCATCGGGGAGGGGCGTTACGCCGGAGTATTTGTTGCGGAAGTAAGTGTCAAGTTCTTCCACGCAGTCGGTTCTACGCTGATTGGAGTCATCAATGCGGCGTTTGAGCTTGAGAGCCTCCACGGGATCAATATTGACATCGCGTATTATATCTTCCATGTGCCATTGCACGGCATCAATCCAGTTTTTGTGGAAGAGGGTGTGTTCAATGGTTCCTTCCTCAAACGGGTTGGGTTCGGGTGCATCAATGGAGTCAGTGTTATGATAGCATATTGTGCTGCGGTTGAATATATCGTTGCAGAGCTGTGTAAAGGTGGTCATGGATTAGTGGAGTTTAGGTTCGGGTTTAGCAAGTTTGTTGGAATAAAAATCACGAAGCAGGCTCCATTTGTAGTATGGGAAGTTTTGTGTAGCAACGGGCAGGTGGCGTTCTTTCTCATTAAGAAGCACTTTGACCAGTACGTTGTCGGGGGTAGGAGTCTGACCTTTAGGGGCATAGAATATCATCTGTATGTTTCCGCCCATAGGGAATATGTCGTAGTTGTGCCATTTGCCGGCAATTTCTTCCATGTTTTCAATCGGCGCGCCGTAATGGTCAAGTTCCATCAGGACAGTCAGCGGGAGGAGGCATGTCTCATGTCCGAAACGAAGGTTGGCACTTGGCTTGCCATAGACAATGGCTGTATCGGCACTGTGGATGATGTTGTTGAGGAGGTTGCGCTGGATGTGCTGGCCCGCGCCCGAGGAGTGTGGGGAGTTGCCGTAGCTGAGATACCAGTCGGCGTTGTCAATGGTCCAGCGGCGGGTGATTTCATCGTCAGTGAAAATGTCGTAGAATCCTTTTTGATCCTTATGGCTTTGGGAATTGGCGTTGATTATGAACAGATGCCAGAACAGGGAACCGGTGTTGAGAGAGTCCTTGGCCCATTTGGTATCGGTGAAGAGCTTTCCAATCCATTGTCCGGTGTTGGCATAAAGAGAGTCAATGCGTGGCATTCCCAAATTACGTGCCCTGTCGGTGAGCTTGCGCATGAGAGTGTCGTGATGGTTCATATAGTCCATATCGGCATAAGAAGCATCGGAGGTGATGCGCAGTTTAGGGTTGGCAGCGAGCATTTCCTGAAGCTCGTTGTCCATAGAGAGGATGCATCGGATTACCACAGTAGAACGGGCATCAATACGTGCGGAGTCGGCAAATACCTGTGGGAAATTGTGCACCATGCGCCGTGCAATGCCCCTGTGCTGTTCGGCTCCGAGAGGAGTCAGCTCGCCGTCGCGTCCCCGGGCGGCATCGGCAATCCGTGACAGTTCGGCAAGAAGTTCCTTGCCTCGCGGCGTTAGTTTGTGGCAGGAATCAGCCTTGAGCATTATTGAGACCGGGGTTGAGTAAACATACTCGCCGATATGCCAACGGCTTCCATGGCGTCCGTAGTGCTCAATGTGAAAAGGCTCATACCCCTGCGGCGCATCGGTAAGTTCGGGCAACGGCAGCTCAGGGTACGGGTAGGCATAATAATTGGATGCCATTTGTCTGTTTGCCACAGACGGTTCGGCAGCGTAAGACGCACAAGAGACTGCGAGAAGCAGCAAAGTGTGGATTAGCTTCATGACTGATTATTTGGTGCCGGGACGCGGAGTTTTGTTGGTTTCTTTGTCGCGGAAGCGGGCAAGGTTGTCGTAAAGTTCAGCGAGGTCAATCCGGCCGGCTTTCTGCATTTTTTTCAGTTCACGTTCGTTGGCTTTCTGTGTTCCAGTGCCAATGGAGCTCCAAGCTGCATCAACGACCTTTATTGCGGAGGCGTTGGTGGCTCTGCCGGGTGTAGCGAAGTATTCGTTGGAGGCTATGGCATTGATGTTGCCTTCGGTAATGGCATCGTAAAGCGCACGGTACTTGTCGGATTTCAGTTTGGAGCGTTCCCAAACGCCGGAATTGTTGAGGTATGCCAAATCGGCGGCTTCATCTTCGGGAGCAGCAGTCTGCACGGGGGTATCAACCTTGGGCGTTGTGTCCTCGTCGGCAACAGGCTGCGCCGGAGTAACGGTGTCAACACGTTCGGTAAGGGTGGTGGCGGCAGTGTCAACAGTATCGTCATCGGGAGAAGAAGATCCAATAGCTTTTGGAAGATACCATACCAAAGCAGCCGCTACGGCAACAGCCAGAATAAAGCCTACGATAGTGAGAATACGTTTGGTTTTGGGCTTTTCGGGCTGAGAGTCGGAGGTGTCATCATCGGAGTCGGAGAAATCCACTATTTCCGGCTGCACAGGTTTTTGTGGCATCGGCTTTTGTGGCTCTGTTTTCTGAGGCTCAGGCTTTTGTGACTCGGGTTTGTGCTTGACTTCGGCTACCTCCTGTCTGGCCGGTTGCGACGGTGTTTCTTGCTTGACCGGAGAAGTCATGTCAACATTGTAGGTTTCACCTCCGGGTGATGCGAGACGGTGTGCTCTGAAGCCATGAAAGTTGCCGGCACGGAGCTGGCAATATTCGGGGGAGCTTTTGCCAACAGCGATACGCTGCTCAATAACTCGCGAATCGCTGAAGTTGAGGCGCAGAAGCACACTGCTTTCTTCCTGTTCAAGGGTGAATTGCAGAGGAGTGTCAGGGGAGATTTGAGCGGGGGTGATGCTGCGCGTGGTGGAAATGAAGTTAGTGGAGGATATGCTGAGGCTTGCCACGCCCGAGGGGTGGAAATCAGTGCTTCGGAATATTATTTTGTCACCATCCATGTCGGCAGGATGACCGTTGACGGTCACTGAGAACTGTCGCACGGGAGTGCCGTCGGGCATGCTGACTTCACATTTGCAGGGGAGTGAACGGAAGTCAATGCCGGCATGCAGGGCATCTTTCACCACGAGTGCCGGCCCTTGAATGGTGGCATAGCAATTGGGCTCATCGGGAGTAAATGTGATGTCCACCGACTGGAAATGCGGCATGGAATAGGTGATGGTCAGAGGCTTGTTGGCCGGAGCGGTGTCGGTGGCAGCTGTCACATTTTTCGGGCAAACAACAGCGAGAAGAGCTTCAGGAAGCCCCTGTAAACGAGGCAGGCTGCTGTTCAGTGCCACGATTGTGGCCGGAACAACGACAATATCGGTGTAGTCGGAATATTGCGGCTGACGCGGGAATGTGAGAATACGGTTAAGCTCGGTGGGAGACACATAGGTGCGGTAGCAGATGCCGGAACGGTCAGCAGCCGGGGCGGCGCACGGACGACGGAGCGGTGCTACCGGAAATCCTATGGCGCGGATAAGATGATTGACTGTGGGTTCAGACAGCCGGTCAGTTTCACCAAGCTGGCTGCTAAGCTCGGCAAGGAGCTTTACGATAAGTCTCCCCGGGAGTAGCACATCGCTGTCAATCGAGACAGTGACAGCAAGAACGGGAGCATTGGGCGCATCGGCATGCAGAAGCGTGAAAACCAGTTTGTTTTGCCGTTGGCTAATGACATATCCGGTAGAAAAATTGGCGAACTGCTCGGCAATATTGCGACCATCAATGGCCGGGATACGCGCGGCAGCTCCCTGGGGACACGTGAACATCGTGACCATGGAACCGCCATGATCGTAGCGCACGGCCACATCTATATATGGAAATTCTGCACTCATTTTTCTGATAATAGGGTATTAAATGCAAATGTACATAAAAACCCAATACCTCGCAACAAAAAAATTGATGACAAGAGAATGAGGCAGTGTAACGGAGTTCCGCGAGGGAGAAAAATCAGATAGAGCCAAGCTCTACGGCACAAGCAACACGCTCAATTATGGCATCTTTCCGGTCTTTTTCGGGTCGGAAGTCGCCTTTGAGGTTCACTCCGAAGAAACGGCCGAATGTCTGCCAGAATCCGGCGCGGAAAGAACCAAGAAAAGCTTTGATGATAGAGTAGCTGTTTTGGTTGGTTTCGCGCTTGATGAGCTTTATAAGCATCTGAGCCTGAGATTTGGTGAATTTTTTAAGCACAGGCTTGTATTGCTTGAAGATGGCAGACTCCATGGCCTTGAGATAGTCTTCACGCTCCTTTTGAGTGGGGAAAGTTTCGATATACTCGTATGTTTCAAGCAGAGTTGCGCAGATGAGTTTGGCATACGGAAGTGTTTTCTTGACATCCCTAACGGTGCGCCAATAAAATTCTTCCTCTTTTTTGTTCTTGAACTTCAACGGTGGATAGACCACGACATCGTTGAGAACAATCATTTTTGCTTCCTCACCGTCAATGTCGGTATAATAGTACCCCCTTGCACCGGGTATGCGTCCGGTGCCCACTTCGTCAGGAAGAGTGGGAGCGGAAATCTGGGCTGCTGCTGCAATAGAAGCCAAGCACAGAATTATGCAGAGAGTCAGGCGATGAATATTCATATATTCTATTAACGCCCGTTGTGGCAATTTGTTATATTACATCTTGCCGTGAGTGGGCGGATAGTCAAGGGTGTAATGGAGTCCACGTGACTCATGGCGTTCCTTGGCCTGTCGCATGATGAGGTAGCCTACATTGATGATGTTGCGCAGCTCGCAAATTTCGCGAGAAGCCTTGGAGCATTTGAACAGGCGTTCAGTTTCCTCATAAAGAATGTCAAGACGGTTCCAAGCGCGATCAAGACGAAGGTTGCTTCTGACGATTCCCACATAGGCACTCATGATTTGCCCTACTTCCTTGATGCTTTGGGTGATAAGAACCATTTCTTCGTTATGGCGTGTTCCCTCATCGTTCCAGTCGGGCACATCATGCCGCAACTCGTAGGAATGTGAGTGCTCCAAGGCATGCTTGGCAGCGGCATCGGCATACACCACAGCCTCAATGAGCGAGTTGGACGCAAGGCGGTTGCCACCGTGAAGGCCGGTGCAAGAACATTCGCCGACGGCGTACAGGCGGTGGATGGAGGATTCGCCGTTGGTGTCCACTTTGATGCCTCCGCAGAGGTAGTGGGCGGCGGGAGCTACGGGGATATAGTCCTTGGTGATGTCAATGCCGAGGCTCAGGCATTTGGCATATATATTGGGGAAATGCTTTTTGGTTTCTTCGGGGTCCTTGTGAGTCACATCAAGGTACACATGATCATCGCCGTGAAGTTTCATCTCGGAGTCAATGGCGCGCGCCACAATGTCGCGTGGAGCGAGAGAAAGGCGCGAGTCATAGTTCTGCATGAATTCTTCCCCTTTGAGGTTGCGGAGCACCGCGCCGTACCCGCGCATGGCTTCGGTGATCAGGAATGAAGGACGGTCGCCGGGATGATAGAGGGCAGTGGGATGGAACTGGATAAATTCCATATCGCTTACGGTGCCTTTGGCGCGATACACCATGGCTATTCCGTCGCCGGTGGCAACAAGCGGGTTGGTGGTAGTGGTGTAAACGGCACCGACACCACCGGTGGCCATGAGGGTGACACGAGCAAGGAACTTGTCAACGCTGCCGTTGTCGAGATTGAGCACGTACGCTCCGTAGCAAGTGATGTCGGGTGTACGTCGTGTAACAATCTTGCCCAAATGGTGCTGGGTTATTATCTCAATGGCAAAATGATGCTCAAAAATGGTGATGTTGGGGTTGTTTTTTACGGCTTTGATGAGGCTTTGCTGAATTTCGTATCCGGTGTTGTCGGCATGGTGCAGGATGCGGAATTCGCTGTGGCCGCCTTCGCGGTGTAGGTCAAAAGAGCCGTCTTCCTTTTTGTCAAAATCCACTCCCCACTCCAGCAGCTGACGAATTTGTTCGGGTGCATTAGTGACCACTTTTTCCACAGCTTCGGGATTAGAGAGCCAGTCACCGGCTACCATAGTGTCGTGGATATGTTTCTGAAAGTCATCTACTTCCAGGTTGGTAACAGAAGCTACGCCACCTTGAGCAAGAGCGGTGTTTGCTTCATCGAGCGTGGTTTTGCATACCAAAGCCACTTTGCCGCCTTTAGCGGCCACTTTCAGAGCGAAGCTCATACCGGCAATGCCGGAACCAATCACGAGATAATCAAATTCGTAGGTCATAGTGAGGGAGAAGGGAGGTGAATGCTGATTATTTTTTAGTTACGTTGACTTTGATGGTAGGAGGTAATGTGGCCTCACGTTCAGCCACGGCATCAACCACCTCATGGGCAAGATGCAGAAAAGCGTGGGCAGTAACGGTGTCGGCGAGAGCAATGGGATGGCCGTTGTCGGAATCATCGCAAATGCTCTGAACCAAAGGAATCTGGGCCAACAGGCGCACATGAAGCTCGCGGGCAAGCTCAACGGCACCTTCACGGCCAAAGAGGTAGTAACGCTCGTCAGGATGCTTCTCGGGGGTGAACCATGCCATGTTCTCTACAAGTCCGAGAATGGGAACATTGACTTTTTCGCCCGTGAACATGGCAATGCCTTTGCGCGCATCGGCCAGAGCTACTTGCTGCGGTGTGCTGACAATGACAACCCCGGTGATGGGAAGAGTCTGGACGAGAGTGAGGTGTATGTCGGAAGTGCCCGGCGGCATGTCAATGACGAAATAGTCAAGGTCGCCCCAATCGGCTTCCTCAATCAGCTGTCGCAGAGCGTTGGATGCCATTGAGCCGCGCCAAAGCACGGGACTGTTCTTGTCAACAAGAAAGCCTATGGACAGGAGCTTTACTCCATAGCGTTCGGTGGGGATGATAAGCTGCCGTCCGTCAACTTCATGCATATAAAGCTGTTCGTCCTCTATGCCAAACATTTTAGGTACACTCGGGCCGAATATGTCGGCGTCAAGAAGCCCTACCTTGTAGCCTTCGCGAGCAAGAGCGACGGCAAGGTTTGCGGCAACTGTGGATTTGCCTACTCCACCTTTGCCGGATGAGACTCCGATGATGTGTTTTACACCGGGCAGTACCTGAGGCTTCTGTTGCGGGGTGATGTCAGGTACCTTGGTGTGTATGGTCACTTTCACTTCAGGTGAAATGTAGGTGTGAATGGCAGCTTCGGAGGCTTTAATCAGAGATTTAATGAACGGATCGGTGGGTTTGGTGAATACCAGAGAGAATTCCACCGAAGAACCGGAAATGCGTATGTCGTCCTCAACCATGTTGAGGGATACTATGTCCTTGCCGTTGCCGGGGTAGCGCACATTGCGCAGGGCATCAAGAATGAGGGCTGGATAGAGTGTTTCCATATCGGATAAAAATAATTATTCTGTGATATCCTTTGGCGTGACAACCGGGTTGCAAAGCCAAGGGCATTGGACCTCACCACGTGAGTAACTGCGGTAGGTGTCATGTTCTATCTCTACCTGTGGTTCGCGCAGGTCGGTATCAGCTGGCAGCTTCAATGCTATATATTTAATGGTGAGTCCACGGTCAAGCCACTGCTGCTCGTAGTGAGTGCGAATGCCGAGAATGGGGTTTCCCGCATGTGTAAGGTAAAGATCCTTTGTGTTCTCTATGACAGGGAGATTGTTTTCTTTGGCCAGTTCGCAGGTGTAGGTGTAGAGGAAAGGACTGTCGGTTTTGAGATGAATTAACCCTCCGGGCTTGAGTATGCTTCGGTAAAGCTGCAAGAAACGTGTGGATGTGAGGCGTTTGCGCACTTTCTTCATCTGAGGGTCGGGAAAAGTGATCCAGATTTCACTTACCTCACCCGGGGCAAAAAAGTGACTCAGAAGCTCAATGTCGGTGCGCAAAAAGGCCACGTTGCCGAGCTGCATCTCGCGAACCCTGCATGCACCGGTCCACATGCGAGCACCTTTTATATCCACGCCTATGAAATTCTTGTCGGGATGCTGCAAGGCAAGCCCCACGGTGTATTCTCCTTTGCCGCATCCAAGCTCCAGCACAATGGGGTTGGAATTATGAAAGAAATCGTCATTCCATGAGCCACGGAAAGGAAAGTTGCCTTTCTGAAGCTCTCCAAAGGGGTATTGAAGCACAAAATCCATTGTGCTCATGTCGGAGAATTTCTTGAGTTTGTTTTTGCCCATAAGCAGTGATGAATAGTGAGTGCAAAAGTAATAAAAATCCCGAAGCTTGAAAACTTCGGGATTATATTTGAGAGATAAGCAGTAGCCTATACAGTGAGGATTTCTTTCTCTTTGGCGGCGAAAAGCTCATCAATTTTCTTAAGATATTTGTCATGAAGCTTTTGAGCGGTGGCTTCGGCATCTTTTTCGGTGTCTTCCGGAAGACCCTGCTTTATGGCTTTCTTGAGACCTTCAATAGCTTCGCGACGAGCGTTGCGTACAGAAACTTTGGCGGTTTCGGCTTCGGCCTTGCTCTGCTTAACGAGGGTTTTGCGGCGCTCCTCGGTGAGAGGCGGGATGCTGAGGCGAATCACTTCGCCGTTGTTTTCGGGAGTGATGCCAAGCTCGGAGTTGATGATTGCTTTTTCAATTTCTTTGAACATGGCCTTTTCCCAAGGGGTTATGGCAATTGTGCGTGCATCGGGCACGGATACGTTGGCCACATTGGAGATGGGAACGGCACTGCCGTAGTATTCCACACGAATGCCGTCAATGATTTTGGGATTGGCTTTGCCGGCACGGATGTGAGCAAGGGATTCGTCGAGGTATGCGACTGCGAGTTCCATTTTTTCCTCGGCGGGGTTGAGATAATCTTTAACGTCCATATATAGCTGTTTTTTTGATTAATATACTAATGTGCCGATAGGCTCACCTGCAAGCACTTTGGCAAGGTTGCCACGTGTGTCCATGTCGAATACAACGATAGGCATCTTGTTTTCTTTGCAAAGGGCAGTCGCGGTGAGGTCCATTACTTTGAGTCCCCGGGTGTAAACTTCATCGTAGGTGATTTCGGTGAATTTTACGGCATCGGGATGTTTTTCGGGGTCGGCAGTGTATATGCCATCCACACGAGTGCCTTTGAGCATCACATCAGCTTCAACCTCTACAGCGCGTAGGGCACTGCCGGTGTCGGTGGTGAAGAAGGGGTTGCCTGTTCCGCCGGAAATTATGGCAACAGTGCCTGCTTGCAGTGCTTCAATGGCACGCCACTTGCTATAGTGCTCGCCAATAGGAAACATGTTGATGGCGGTGAACACTTTGGCCGGCTGTCCGACGGCTTCGAGAGCGGAGCTGAGGGCAAGAGAGTTGATAACAGTGGCAAGCATGCCCATCTGGTCGCCTTTGACGCGGTCAAACCCTTTGGATGCGCCCTGAAGGCCACGGAAAATATTGCCTCCTCCAATTACAATTGCCACTTGTACGCCGTTCTGAACGGCTTGTGCTATTTGTTCGGCATAGTCGGCAAGACGCTTGGTGTCAATGCCGTAGTGCTGCTCGCCCATAAGGGATTCGCCACTGAGCTTAAGGAGCACACGGGAGTATTTGGTTCTCATATCATTTAACTCTTTTAATCAGAAATATTTCGGTAGGGAAGTGGTCGGAGTAACCGTTGAGCCATCTGCCGGCAGAATAAGTGCGGAGCGGCTGGTCGCTGTTGTCCTGACGCAGGAAGTTGAAGTTGTTGACTTTGCATTTCCAGTATTCAAGACCCGAGGGAGTATTGTTTTCTTTAAGAACCGTGCCACCTACGATGATTTGGTCAAAAAGGTTCCAAGCTCCTTTGTAAGCGAGTGTGCCGATGCCTTTGTCCAGCATTTTCCACCACGGGTTGTAGAATCCGTGGTCGGCCACCTTGTCGGGGTTTTTCATTGCGCCGAGTACTTTGGCGCAAGATTTGTCGTAAGGGTCATCGTTGAGGTCGCCCATAATGACAACAGCCTGTTTCGGGTCAATAGCCCATACGCTGTCGGCGATATGTTTGCTGAGTGCGGCAGCGGCTTCACGTAAGTGTGAGGATTGCTCCTGACCGCCAAGTCTTGAAGGCCAATGGTTGACTATAATGCTTATGCGCTCGCCGCCAAGCAAACCGGTGACGCACATCTGGTCGCGGGTGCGGAAATTATCAAACCCTTCTCTGGGAATCTTGAGGGTGTGATTAGTTACGTTTTCTACTTTAAAAAAGCGTGGATTATATAGCAGGGCAACATCCACTCCACGACGGTCGGGGGAGTCATGATGGATGACCTGAAACATGGATTTGCGTATGGCGGGTTCCCTTACAAGGTCGTCAAGAACAGATTTGTTCTCAATTTCGGAAATACCGATTATTGCCGGTCCAAGAGGTGTGGTTTCTGTTTTCATGGCCTCAATGGCGCGGGCAAGGTTCTGAAGCTTGGCGCGGTATTTACGCCCATCCCACTGGCGAGAACCATTAGGAGAAAACTCCAAGTCGTAGTTGCCATTGTTGTTGATTGTGTCAAAAAGATTTTCAAGGTTATAAAAAGCCACACCATATACGGCTATTTTGCCCTGAGCGTGGATATTAGCCGGAATGCAAAGTGTGAATACCATGCATAGAGGCAAGAGAAAACGGGTTATGGGTTTCATATGTAATGAAGGGTTGTTGAAATTTTGCGTAAATATAACCATAAATCCCGATACAATTTATAATTCGCGAGTCATAATTCGCAGAAGAAGTCAAAAAAAGCAGCCGAACTCGCATGGAGGCAGCTGCTGTGTGTGATTGTGTTGAAGGTTTACTTGATGTTTTCGTAGTCGCGGAGTGCCTGTTCAAACCGTGCGTTTACATCGCTCATAAGATACAGCCCGTCAGTGTTTTTCTGCAGTCCTTTAAGGGTGAGAGGATATATTATTGGAGGGTTGTTGAGATCAAGTAGTTCCATGTTGCGGAGCTGGTCAACACTCTGGTACACGATGTTGATGTCGGCATATTCCTTGCCGTCGGCACCGAGGAATTTTTCTATCACGATTTTGGAGCCGATGGGGGTTTTCTTTTCAATGGCATTGGGGAGTTCGTATTCTTCTACGCCCAGAGCGGTGGCAACAGAAGAGAGGTTGCTGTCGTGGCCCACAAGGAAAGTGAATTTGCGTGCCGGTGAACGGAGTTCATCATACATGTACTGGATGAGAGGATGGGCCACGTTGGCGGCCACGATGGGGGCGGTGAAGAGCACATCCTGATATGTGTCCTTGACATGGGCTATTTTTTCCCAATCCTTGCGGGAGATGTTGTGACCGAAAGCTGCCTTGAGAGTATCGGGCTGCTCATAATACTGGAGGATGAGGGCATCGGAAGCCGAGTTGAGTTCCTTGAGTGCGGATCCGGATTTTAGGCGCGGTTCCTGATACACTTCCCATAGGAGTTCGGTATCGTAATTGTTGAGGGCATTGAGTTTGGGATTTTTCTCTTTGGCCATGGGCGATTCATCCACATCAAGCACTTCGGTGATCATTGCATAGTCGGGAGCTATTGCCTCGTTGATGCCCTTTATGCCTTTTTTCCCTCCCATTGCCTTGATTTGCTCCATGGCTGTGGCTATGAATTCTGGCGACACCTTGGTGAGCTGGGGATTGAAGAGGGGATCCATTTTGCTGGGCATGTAGCGGTGAATAACCTTTATACCCCCTACGGGCATGAAGCCAGAAGTGAAGTATTGGGCAGTGGCTATGCAACGCTGCATGGAGTTTGCAATCACGTTCACATCATCGGCATCGGGTGTGTGGTTGACGGGGAAAAGACCGGCATCCTCGGCCCATTTGCGGAAATATTGCCCCATTTGGGTTTCCAAGACTCCACCGCGTAGGGTGAGCTCGCTCTTGGGGGCGGTCCATTCGGTCCATTTATGGGGAGTCATTCGTCCCAGATCGCTCTTGCTGTCGCTGAGCGGGGAGCGGATGTTGTGGCGGCTGAGTACGACGGCTTCTTTAAGCTGATATTTCTGTTTGAATTCCGGAGAGCGTTGAGCTTGCGCGGCCAGTAGAGACGGAAAAGCGACAGCAAGGCAAAGCGTCAACGCAATAAAAATAGTTCTCATGTGAAATTACATTATTAAGGTAAAATATGTGATTGAGAAAAGGTGTATAGCAATAATCGTCTTCAATGTAAACATGGGATACAAAAAAATGTTTTGAAAAAATGGAACATTTTCAGGCGAGGGGATGTTAGACAATCGTATCAAGCAATAATCATCGCATTTGTCAACCCATACCATTAAGAACAAATCCACTAAAGATTATGCGCACCACAAAGGTTACGCTCGTTGCCGCACTGATGGCGGTCATGGGCACATTCAACGCTTCTGCTGCCTTTGACAGCATACCTTCATTAAAAATCAATAAAGTGAATATCACTCCTACGGGCCGTGTGCTGTTGGATGGAGCATTCTTCATGCCCGGCGGCGACGGGCTCAATGCAGGTGTGGCAATCCCGGACATACGTGTCGGCGCCAAGGTGAACTACGGCAACTGGGATGCCAAGATAGATGTGGGATACGGTTTCGGAAAAATCAGCATGAAGGATGTGTATATCCAATATAAATTCAATGAAGCCAACTTGATACGCGGCGGTTATTTCGTACACCAGTTTGGTTTGAATGCGGCTACCTCCAGCTCTATGAAACCGGCGATGGAAGCGCCCACCAGCGACAATTTCTTCCAGGCCACGGGGCGTAATATCGGTATCATGTATGTGTATGACAAAGGTGACTTCTTTGCCGGAGTAAGTGCAATCATAGCAGGTACATCGCTGACTACTCCCGCAAACGAACAGGGAAAGGTGAGCTATGGAGGCCTGACGCGTTTGGTTTACCGTCCGTGGCACAGCACCGGTATTGTGGGTCAGGTGGGTGTATCGGGATGGATACAGAGCGCATTGCACAAGTCAGTGGAAGAGGATGGCGTGATTATGCCCGGTGAGGGGTATTTCAATTACAATGCCACATTCCCCACCCGTGTGTGCAAAACCACGATGATAGGTGCAAGTGTAAGCGATGCACGCAATGTATTCAAATTCACACCGGAACTGCTTGTGGCAAAGGGCAGAGTGGCTCTTGAAGGGCAGTATTATTATATGAACGTGAAACGCAAAAACGGTTTGTCATCTTATAAAGCAAGTGGCGTTTACGGATTGCTTCGCGGTGTCCTGATAGGTGGTGACTACGGTTATTCGCATGCCGATGCCGGACTTGCCACGCCGGCTCCAAAAACACTGGAAGTGGTAGCCGGTTACAATTACACCGATGCCACATGCGGCAAAGCGGGTATCTATGGGGGACGCACCAACGATGCCTCCATCACATTCAACTATTATATAAACAAGTATGTGATAGCCCGTCTGCGCTACAGTTACACCAACGTGGAAGGAAGCGATGTGATGCGTGACCGCCATGTCAACACCATTCAGGCGCGTATCCAGTTCAAGTTCTAAGGAATTTTGATTTACCGAATATGACAGGTTTTATAGGTCTATATTTTATAGATTTTATAGAACCTGTTATCTTTGCATTGGATTTTCTGACACGTAAGCATCATGATTAAGAATTTGCTTTTTGATTTAGGCGGCGTGATAATGGATATACGCCGTGAGAATTGTGTGAAGGCAATGAAGGCCATAGGAATGGCTGATGCCGACGAGTATTTGGGAGAATATTCCCAAAAGGGTCCGTTTGCCAAAATAGAGAACGGTGAATGGGACGAGAAGCAGTTTCATGACGGAATCCGCGAAATCATAGGGACGAAGGTGAGCGACGAGCAGATAAATGCAGCGTTCAATGCGTTTCTGATAGGGATACCGGAAGAGCGGCTCAATGAGCTGGTGAAGCTTCATGAGAGGTTTGCAATATATATGCTGAGCAATACCAACCCGATAATGTGGAGAATGAAGATAGCCGATGAGTTTGCCAAGCAGGGACACGATGTGAATTATTATTTTGACGGCGTGGTGCGCAGCTACAAGGCCGGGTGCATGAAGCCTGCCAAAAAGATATTTGAGATAGTGGAGCAGAAGTTCGGTATCCGTCCAGAGGAAACAGTGTTTTTTGATGATTCACAGCGAAATCTCAATGCGGCTGCCGAGATGGGATTTCACACTATACTTGTAAAGCCGGGCGATGAGTTCTATGCATTGCTGGCCAAAAGCGGTTATATAGACTGATGGCCATACTGACCCGCAAAGATGCTACCAAGCGGCGCATTGCGTCAGTAGGAATGATGGACGGCGTGCACGCCGGTCACTGTTTTCTGCTTGATTTTCTTCGTGCGCAAGGAGACCAGCTTAATTTAAGTGCGGCAGTGGTGACTTTTGAAGATCACCCTCTCATGACCGTAGCGCCTGACCGTGCGCCGCAATTGCTCACCACACCCGAACAGAAACTGGATATGCTGAGCAAAAGTGTGGTGGATGATGTGATAGTGCTTAACTTCAATCATAGGATGAGCCGCATGAGTGCGTCAAAATTTTTGGAAATGCTGCACGACAGGTGGGGTATAGATGCGCTTGTAGTAGGATTCAACAATCGTTTCGGACGCGACAGGAAAGAAGGGATAGATGCGTATCAAGCCATAGGCGAGAAGATAGGCATGAAGATTATTGAGGCCCCCGAGATGACGGCAGAGAACGGTCAACCGTTAAGCTCAAGTGCAATACGCCAATGCATACAGCAGGGTAATATGGAACAGGCCGCCGTGATGCTCACGCATCCCTACACTATGATCGGTAAGGTGGTGCATGGCCAAGCCCTCGGGCGTAAAATCGGGTTCCCGACAGCCAATATTGATCCCGAGACACCACGGCAACTTGTGCCTAAGAGCGGGGTCTATGCCGCATGGGTGGTGACTCCTGATGGCAGGAAAAATGCCGCAATGGTGAATATAGGTGTGCGGCCAACTGTGAGCGGCGAGGGAAGCGAACCGACGATAGAGGCACATATAATAGATTACACGGGTTATTTGTATGACGAGAATGTGAGCGTGGAGTTTGTGGCGAGACTCAGGGACGAGAAAAAGTTCAAAAATATGGACTCTCTTGTCAAGCAGTTGCACAAGGATGAAAATAAGGTGCGTAAAATGTTGCTATGATACAACTAAAATAATTCCCGAGTGTTATATCCTCAGCTAAAAGAGGTGTAATAATCAAGCATTTAATAATTTTTTATTAAAAAAGTGCTCGCAAGGGGGATATTTCTCCTATCTTTGTGCCCGATTATGCACTCAGTATATATATAATGTGCAACAAATCAAACTAACAAAACCTAACAGTTATGGAATCAAAAGAACTTGATCGTATCAGCTATGCTTTGGGATTAAGCATGGGTAATAATTTCCGTTCAAGCGGTATAGAAAAAATCGATGTGAAAGATTTTGCCGACGGCGTAGCAGCAGTGTTTTCAGGAGAAAAACCCCGCATGACATACGATGAGGCAAAGGCCGAAATACAGAAATTTTTTACAGCAATGGAAGAGCGTCAGCGTGCAGCAGCCGAGGAGATCGGAAAAGTCAACGCAGCAGCCGGAGAAGAATTTCTTGGTAAGAACGGTCAGCGTTCAGAAGTCAAAATCACAACAAGCGGACTGCAGTATGAGGTACTGGAAGAAGGCACAGGCATACAGCCTAAGGCCACTGACCGCGTGATGGTGCATTACACCGGCAAACTTATTGACGGAACAGTATTTGACAGCTCAGTGGAGCGTGGCGAGCCGGCTACATTCGGCGTGACACAGGTTATCCCCGGCTGGGTAGAGGCACTGCAGCTGATGAAGGAAGGCGCAAAATGGCGTCTGTTCATCCCAAGCAATCTGGCTTATGGACCCAACGGCGCCGGCGGAGTGATAGGCCCGAATGCCACTCTTATATTTGATGTGGAGCTTATAAAGGTGTTTCCCGCCTAACAAAGAATGAAGATGATAAAGAAATTGTTACTTCTTGTGGCGGTAGTGATGTGCGTGGGCCAAGCCCGTGCAGTGTCACCGCTCACCACATGGGAAAGTGACTCAGTGTCGGCAGCTCTTGCCGGAGTGTGGGGCGATTATTTTGCCAAAAGAGGCTCCATGAGCGACGCTCCCAGCAAAGCAGCCTATCTGGCGGGTCTTAAGGCCGCCCTTTCGGCTGCCGACAGTACTGCCGCATATGCCGAAGGCGTGGAGTCGGGAGTACTTGTGAACACTCGTCTGCACCAGATAGAGCAGATGGGCAACATGAAGATTGACCGCGCGCGTTTTTTGCAAGAAGTAGAGAAGATACTTTCCGGTGAACCGGCCCAATACACAGCTGATAAAGGTAACGAATACATGGAGCAGCTGATGTATCGCCGCAATTATCGAGGCAATGAGGTGATTGCAGGTGAGGCAATGATGGATTCGGTGGCAAAAATCCCCGGAATTGTAAAAACGCCTAACGGAGTGTTCGTGCAGATACTTACCGAAGGCGAAGGAAATTATCCGAAAGAGGATTCAAGCGTCAAACTGATGTATATCGGCAAACTGCCGAGCGGCAAAATTTTTGACGGCACCCGCGATATGCCTGAGACCATGTCGCTGACACGTGTCATTCCCGGTTTTCGCGAGGGTGTAATGCATATGAAGCCGGGTGGCAAATACCGCATGTGGGTGCCTTCAAATCTGGGCTACGGCTCCATAGGAGTGCCCGGTACCATACCCAGCAACTGCGTGTTGCAGTTTGATGTGGATTTGCGTGATTTTTTCAATGAATAACAAACTATCAAATAAATTTTTATAATCGATTATGAAAAAAATTTTATGTGTAATGGGTGTAGCCGCACTTATGCTCGGCGCATCCTCGTGCTCCAAGAGTGGCAGCACAGCTTCTACTCCCGAAGCCGATTCACTCGGTATCACCATGGGTAAGGCTATCGGTATGAGTATCGGTGCAGATTTCAAAACAATGCCTGAAGCAGACAAGGCTAAATTCAACAAAGATCAGTTCCTTGCCGGTTTGAAGACTGTGCTTTTGGCAGACACCGCCAATATGGCATATCTCCAGGGTGTAAGCGTGGGTATGAACATGCTCATGCAGCTCATGCAGATGAACACAGACAGTGTGCAGGTGAACCGCGATCTTCTTTACAAGAACTTTGCAGAATATTATAAACTTGACAGCGTAAGCGCCGACCAGCAGCAGGCAATCCAGATGGAATATCAGACCCTGATGCAGAGCGTACAGGCCAAGGCTATGGCACGTTATCAGGCACGCCAGCAGGCTGCCCAGCAGGCAAAGCAGGTTCAGGGCGACAGCATTGAAGCAGCCGACAAAGCTTACATGGAGAAAGTGAAAGCTGCTGATCCTGAAATCAAGACCACAGAAGACGGCCTGAGCTACAAGGTGATTGCCAACGGCACCGGCGCCAAGGCTAAAGACGGCGACACCGTAATGGTGAAATATGTAGGTAAACTTACCAACGGCACACAGTTTGACGCCAGCGGTGACGAACCCGTGCGCATGAATGTGAACGGTGTTGTTCCCGGTTTCAAAGAAGGCCTCAAGATGATGTCTCCGGGCTCAAAGATGATTCTTTATATCCCCGGTAACCTTGCTTATGGTCTGAACAGCCCGAGCCCCGCTATTCCTCCTATGAGCACACTGGTGTTTGAGGTAGAGCTGGTAGATGTAAATCCTTCCAAATAATCTGTCTGAACAGTATAAATCAAGGGGACGCGCCGAAATTGGTGCGTCCCCTTTTTGTTGTGAACTGCCGGTTGTCAGCCAAGTACGGATTGGTAAACATCCATTATGCCATTTGCAAAATTGGAGCGTGAAAAGCGTTGCACCCATTCCTTTCCCGCGCGTACCATGTCGGCACGCAACTGAGTGTCAAAAAGGAGCCGGGACGCAGCATCGGCAAACTCATTAGGGAAATCGGGCCGGACATATAAAGCCCCCGGGCCTCCGGCTTCCTCAAGGCATGAGCCGGTTGCCGCTATGACAGGAGTGCCGCTGTTGATGGCCTCAATAACGGGTATGCCGAAACCCTCGTAGCGCGAAGGGTATGCGGCTATGGTGGCAAGAGAATATACAGCCGGGAGGAAGCAGCTTTCAACAAACGGCAATATCTTTACCCTTTGCTCAAGGTTGAGTCTGCGTATTTCGCGTCGGATAAGATCATCGTAGCCCATGCGTCCGCGACCGATTATTACGAGGCTGACATCTTTTGTCAGGTAGCTCATGGCCCGGACGGCGAGCAGCTGGTTTTTGCGAGGCTCAATCGTGCCTACCATTGCTATGAAGGTGTCGGGAAGGTCAAACTGCTTCTTTACGGCTGCTTGTCGTTCGGGTGAAACAGGCCGGGTAAATACCGGATTGCATCCTTGGTAAACAACCGAAATTTTTGACTCGGGAATATGATAGAGGTCAATGAGGTCGCGTTTGGTACATTCGCTTATGGCTATGACATGTGATGCGTTGAGCGCGGCATGACGGAATTTGTAATCGTAAATTTGGCGGTCAATGGCTTTGTATCCCTCGGGACAACGCCGAAAAATAAGGTCATGTATGGTGACAACCGACGGGATGCCTGAGCGCGCAATGTCAAGCGGAAGCTCATTGCTGAGTCCATGAAACAGCTGAACTCCGTTACGAGCCAGCTGGCGTGTGATGCCGTTGCGCACACGCCAAATCGCGGAAGCATGTTGCCACAGGTTGGTGTCGGGGCCCAAAAGCTGTACGTTGGGCCTGCTTAACAAAGTCCGGACGCGCTCAGTGTTGTGTGTGTGAGGAGCATAGAGCATGTAGTTGTGCATGGGGTAGAGGTCGGAGAGGACATCCACCACAAGGCGGCTGTAATTGCCGAGTCCGGTGTTGTTTGCTACTGCGCGTTTGGCGTCGAAACCTATATTGAGATGCTCCATGCCACAAAAGTAAGAATTATTTGTTTATATTTGTAACAAAAAGAGATATCGTATGAATAGCAAACCAAAATTAGTGATTTCCACCGGTGCCGGAATGAGTGCCGAAAGCGGATTGAGTACGTTTCGCGACAGTGGCGGCCTGTGGGACAATTACAATGTGATGGATGTGGCAAGTGCCGATGGATTTGCCCGAAATCCAGAGCTTGTGCATAAATTTTACAATATCCGCCGCCGTGAGCTTATGAACGTGGAGCCTAACGAAGGACACCGCGGGCTGGTGGAGCTTGAAAAATGGTATGACACTTATGTGATAACGCAGAATGTGGACAACCTGCATGAGCGCGCCGGCAGCAGCAATGTTGTGCATCTGCATGGCGAGCTGATGAAGATACGCTCACTTACACATCCGGAAAGAGTGTATGAGCTTGGTCCGGACAATCTTGAAACGACTGTGGACACTGTGGACAAATACGGAGACCATGTGCGTCCGCATATAGTGTTTTTTCAGGAGGCGGTGCCAATGTTTGAAAGAGCTGTGGAGCTTGCCGAGGAGGCTGATGTGTTTGTGGTTATAGGCACTTCGCTCGTGGTGTATCCGGCAGCTGCGCTTTTGCATTATGTGCGTCGCGGCATACCGGTGTATTACATAGACCCCAATCCGGCTCCTGTGCCGGACGGCGTAACCGTGCTTAAGATGGGTGCGAGTGAGGGAGTCCGCAAGCTTGTGGAGATACTTCGCCCAAAATAAAGCAGTTCCGAAACGCATTTACATTTGCAAACGCTTCGCTATCCTCGGATAAGCGAGGCGTTTGTTGTTGAAATACAGGCGCGTGGATGGGTGTTGATAACTTATTTGAATAAGGGGTTAAAATTTTGGTGTTTCTATTTGTAAATTACCGATAAAAATAACTAATTTTACATCCTAAGACACGGTTTGTACAATAGGCTGAATATCAATAGATTATGGAGTCAGAGGTATATCATATTCCCGCATTGCTATCAGAAACGATAGAGGCACTTCAGGTGCGTCCGGATGGAGTGTATGTTGACGCCACGTTTGGCGGTGGCGGTCATTCCATGGCAATAATGGAGCGTCTGAGCCTGAGCGGGCATCTGTATTCGTTTGACCAAGATGATGAGGCCGTGAGCCGTGCGCCTAAGGACGAGCGGTTTACAATCGTTTACAGCAACTTCAGGTTTCTCCGCAATTTCATGCGCTATTACGGCGTGGAAAGTGTGGACGGCGTGTTGGGAGACCTTGGGGTGTCGTTTCATCATTTTGATGCTGCGGAACGCGGATTTTCGTTTCGTCAGGACGCACCTCTTGACATGCGCATGAATCGCCACGGAGCGCGGACGGCAGCCGATCTGCTTGCCACATTGAGTGAAGAAGAGCTGGCAAATGTGCTGTATCTCTACGGCGAACTCAAGCAGTCGCGCCGCATGGCATCGGCTATTGTGAAAAGTCGTGAGGCCGGCAAGCCTGTACATACCACCGGCGAGCTGCTTGAGCTGATCAAGCCGATGATCAATCCCCGGCAGGAGAAGAAGGAGCTTGCCATGGTTTTTCAGGCATTGCGTATTGCCGTCAACGGCGAGCTGACAGCATTGGAAGAGTTTCTCATGCAGGCTTGCGAGCTTCTGAAACCGGGAGGAAGACTTGCCATCATCACCTATCATTCGCTTGAAGACAGGCTGGTGAAAAACTTCATGCGCAGCGGCAACATACGCGGCGAAGTGGAAAAAGATTTTTTCGGGCGGTCGGCATCTCCGCTCAAAATGCTCGGAAGCAAGCCTATAGTGCCGAGTGCAGAAGAGGTGGAACGAAATCCGAGATCACGCAGCGCAAAACTCAGAGTGGCAGTGAAGTTATAGCAACATAATACAGAATTGCAGAATCATTATCATCGCAATGGCAAAAAACAATCAAAATAAAAGACAGACAAAACACAAGGCATCGTTATGGAGCAAACTGTTCCATGGTCGTGTTGTGTCAAGCGATTTTTTTGCCCGCAACTGGCTTGTCATAGCACTGGTGGTAATATTTGTAATGGCTTATATCTCGTCGAACTATACCAACAAAATCAAGCGTGAGCAGGTGGCGAGTTACAAAGCGCAGAGCGAGGTGATGAAAACAGAGCGTAACCGTGCACGCAGCAAATACATGGGCAAAGTGCGCGAGTCGGCCATGCAGCATCTTGTTGATTCGTTGCATTTGGGACTTCAGGTGCAGGACGATCCTGCATTTGAGGTGAAAGGACATACAAAGAGAACATCAGAATGACAGTATAAACCGGGATATAGTTATGAAAAGAGAAAACAGACATAATATATTGCTGCGTTATGCATTCATTCTGATATGCATATTGCTGATGGCGGCCGCCATTGTGTACAAGCTCATTGACAATACGGTGATTTCAGCTCCGGAATGGAACAAAAAAGCGATGACCGAATTATCGCGTACAGAAAAAATCATGCCCGAGCGCGGCAACATACTTGCGTCGGACGGCAGTGTACTTGCCACAAGCCTGTGGTTTTACACGGTGAGGATAGATTATCGATGCGAAAAATTTGCTGAGGACACATTGCGCAAAAATATTGTGCCGCTCGGAGATTCGCTTGCCAAATATTTTCCGGTGCGCAATTCCAAAGAGTGGCAGAAACATCTTCTGGCACCACTGGACAAACCGGCAGAAAAACGCTCGCGTCACCACAAGCTGATAAGCAATCTGAGCGAAAGTGAGTGTGACATGATAGCTTACTTCCCGTTTTTCAAGGTCGGTAAACGCTCGGGAATGGTGCGTGAGAAATATTTGAAACGTATCAATCCTTACGGAGATATGGCACGCCGCAGTATAGGCGGAGTGGGGGCGACAAAGGAAAACAGTGAAGTTCACGGAATTTCCGGTCTTGAAAAAGCACTTGACTCGCTGCTGTACGGTAAAGCCGGTGTTGCCAAAAAGGTGCCGCTGACCCGCCAGATTACCAATTGGGCCGACACGCCGGCCGTGAAAGGATTTGATATCCGCACCACAATAGATATAAAAATGCAGGATATTGTGGAAAACGAGCTTAACAATATGCTTGAATACTGCAATGCCGACTGGGGCGTGGCAGTGCTCATGGAGGTAAGCACGGGCGACATAAAAGCAATATCAAACCTTGAGAAAAATCCTAACGGAAGCGGCTATATAGAAGGAATGAACCGTGCCGTGTTGGGTTATGAACCCGGCTCGGTGGTTAAAACCATATCAATGCTCTTGGCACTTGAAGACGGTATCGTGACCAATGTAAACGAGGTGATACCCACGGGGCGCTCATGGGCGTATGCCGGAGGCCGTCCCATCACAGATGCCCACGGTGTGGGATCGGTGACGGTGGGCGAGGTGATAGAGCGGTCGTCCAATATAGGAATGGCAAAAATCATAACACGCCGCTATGATTCGCATCCGGGAGGTTACTATGCAAGACTGAAGGAGATAGGTTTTCTTGAGCCTATGCATACCGGCATAGCCGGTGAAAGAGTGCCTAGAGTGGACAGTGTGCCATCCGATCGCGGAGGGCGTATAGCACTGTCGCGCCAAAGCTATGGTTATGCAACCGAGATACCGCCTCTTTACACACTGTCGATATACAACGCCATAGCCAACGGCGGAAGATATGTGCGCCCGAGACTCGTGAGCGGATTGATAGGCGAGGGTGTGGACACAGTGTTTCCTGTAACATACATCAGAGACCGGATATGCAGCGAAACCAATGCTGAAAAGCTCCGCAATATGCTGACAGCTGTGGTATGGGGAGACCATGGTACCGGGCGGCGCCTGCGTGACAAGCGCGTGGCTATAGCCGGAAAGACGGGGACATGCTACATGATAGACAACGGAGCCTACAACACATCGCGCAAACGCTTGGCATTTTGTGGATTTTTCCCGGCTGAAGCACCAAAATACTCATGTATAGTGCTGACGGCAGCGCCGAAGCAAAATGCCATGGGGGCCGCGAGCACCAGCGGCGAAGTGCTGAAAGGTGTGGCATTGAAAATGTATTCACGCGGGATGCTCGGTCCGGGTCCGGACTATCATACCGGCGAACAATCGTCTCCCACGCTGTATGCATCGCTCAGAAGTGACAATGTGAACCGTGTGACAAAGGATCTCAACATAAAGTCGCGACAAGTGCTCCGCACACCCCAAAAAACGAGAAAGGGAGTGCCCGATGTACACGGGTACGGACTGCGCGATGCCATACTGGCACTTGAGCGAGCCGGATACAATGTGAAATACACCGGTGTAGGATATGTTTCAGGACAAAATCCTGTTCCGGGAGCATCCGTAGCCAACGGCTCAGTGGTGCATTTGAGATTAACAGAATAAATCATAACCCCAACCGCATAAAGAATATGAAATCATTATCTGACCTGCTCTCGGCAATAGAAGTAGAGCAAATAATAGGAAGCGACAGTAAGGAGATAACCTCGCTGGAGTGTGATTCCCGCAAAATCAAGTTAGGCTCTTTGTTTGTGGCTGTGCGCGGATACAACGTGGACGGACACAAGTTTATTCCGCTTGTGACACTTGCCGGAGCCGCCGCCATAGTGTGTGAGGAGCTTCCGGAACGGTTGGAATCGAATGTGACATATATAAAGGTTACCAATAGCGCCGTGGCTTTGGGATTTCTGGCCTCGCAGTGGTGGGGTAATCCGTCGCGCAAGCTGCATTTGGTTGGCGTGACCGGCACCAACGGCAAAACCACAACTGCCACGCTGATTTATGAGATGGCCCGTATGATGGGGTATAAGGCCGGATTGCTTTCTACTGTGTGCAACTACATTGATTCAGAGGCTGTGCCTACAAACCAGACCACTCCGGACCCACTTACCCTCAATGAACTGCTGCACCGGATGGTAGTGGCAGGATGTACGTATGCGGCCATGGAAGTAAGCTCGCATGCCGCGCATCAGCATCGCATAGCAGGGCTGAAGTTTGCCGGTGGGGTGTTTACAAATCTTACCCGCGACCATCTTGACTATCACAAAACAGTGGAGGCGTATCTGAGTGCAAAGAAGTCGTTTTTTGACAATCTGTCATCCGATGCTTTTGCCTTAACCAATATAGATGACAAGGTGGGTCTGGTGATGCTGCAGAACTGCGATGCCAAACGCCGCACATACTCCTTGCGGGCTAATGCCGATTTTATGGGGCGTGTGATAGAAAGCCGTCTTGACGGCACGCTGATGTCGTTTAACGGCCATGAGGTGGAAACATTGTTTACCGGCAGATATAACGCATATAATCTTACCGCTGTTTACGGTACGGCGACAATGCTTGGCTGGGACGCGGAAAAAATACTTGTGGACATGAGCCGTCTTGTGCCGGTGGCAGGACGCTTCCAGACCATACACTCGCCGGCGGGCGTGACCGCTGTGGTGGACTATGCGCATACTCCCGATGCGGTGGTGAATGTGCTTCAGGCCATAAGAGAAGTTACGGGTCATGACCATAATATCATAACTGTGGTGGGAGCCGGAGGTAACCGCGACAAGGGTAAGCGTCCAATAATGGCCCGCGAGGCTGCCATGCGTTCAGACCGCGTGGTGCTCACTTCGGATAATCCTCGTGATGAGGAGCCGGAAGAGATACTCCGTGAAATGGAGGCTGGTCTTGACACCCCGGAATTACGTGCCAATGTGCTTAGCATAACCGACCGCAAGGAAGCCATACGCACAGCAGTGATGCTTGCCAAGGCTGGTGATGTGGTGCTAATAGCCGGAAAAGGACATGAGAATTATCAGGAAGTGAAAGGTGTGAAACATCATTTTGACGACTGCGAAGTGGTGAAAGAGATTTTTGACACTCAGAAATAATAGATGACCCAAGATGCTGTACTTTTTGTTTGAATTACTTCGGGAAATAGATGTGCCGGGGGCGAGACTGATGAGCTACATCACCTTTCGCTCCGGAGCGGCTTTTGTTCTCGCGCTGCTGATAGCGATGATATTCGGCCGTAAGATTATATCGCGGCTGCAGCTCATGCAAGTGGGCGAAATAATACGAGACCTCGGCCTTGAGGGTCAGATGGCAAAACAGGGGACACCCACGATGGGCGGCGTAATAATACTGCTTGCCATTCTTGTGCCCTGCCTGCTGCTTGGCGATTTGTGCAATGTGTATATGCTTCTGATGGTGGTCAGCACAATGTGGCTTGGCTCTCTGGGATTTATGGACGATTATCTGAAGATGAGGCGTCACAACAAAGAGGGAATGAAAGGCAAATTCAAGATTGTGGGCCAAGTGGGTCTTGGACTTATGGTGGGTCTTACGATGGTGCTGAGTCCGCAGGTGGTGATGCGCGAAAATGTGGAAGTACCCGCAACAGACCCTACGGAAACGGTTGTGACCTACAAGTCAGAAGATGTGAAAACCCCTCAAACCACACTGCCATTCATCAAGAACCATAATTTCAACTATCAGAGCCTTACCCAGTGGATGGGAAAATATTCAGAGACCGGCGGCTGGATAGTGTTTGTACTGATTGTGATATTTGTGGTGACCGCTACCTCCAACGGGGCCAATCTTACCGACGGCCTTGACGGACTGTGTACGGGAACATCAGCTATAATAGGGGTGGCACTTGCCATCATGGCATATCTCGGTGGCAACATCATATACTCGTCATACCTTAATATAATGTATATACCGGGAAGTGCGGAACTGGTGGTGTATATGTCGGCATTCATAGGTGCCCTGATAGGATTTTTGTGGTACAATACCTATCCGGCGCAGGTGTTTATGGGTGACACCGGCAGCCTTACAATAGGAGGCGTGGTGGCCGTGTTTGCTATTCTCATACGCAAGGAGCTGCTGATACCGATATTGTGTGCCATATATTTTGCCGAGGATTTGTCGGTGCTCATCCAAGTGGGGTATTACAAATTATCGCGCCGCCTTACCGGGACGCCCAAGAGGATATTCAAGATGACACCGTTGCACCATCATTTCCAAAAGGCCGGTAATTCAGGAATAGATGCCATAATTCAGTCTCCGATTACACCAGTACCCGAATCGCGTATAGTGACCCGATTCTGGATAGTTGGGATATTGCTGGCAGTAATTACATTTGTAACTTTGAAAATACGATAAACTAACATAAAAGCTATGAGCGAAAGTAAAAAAACACTTGTTGTGCTTGGCGGCGGAGAGAGCGGCGTGGGGGCCGCCATACTTGCCAAGGCCAAAGGAATGGATGTGTTTGTGTCGGATTATGGCACGATTGCACCCCATTATCGCCAAATGCTTGACGAGGAAAATATAGAATGGGAGGACGGGAAGCACAGTATGGACAGGATACTTGCTGCCGATGAAATAGTGAAAAGTCCCGGAATAGCTCCCACCACTCCCGTAATGAAGGCTGTGGCAGAAAAAGGGATACCGGTGATTTCGGAGATTGAATTTGCCGGACGCTACACTAATGCCAAAATGGTTTGTATCACAGGCTCCAACGGTAAAACCACCACCACGCTGCTCACATATCATATTTTAAAGAATGCGGGCATCAATGTGGGACTCGCAGGGAATGTGGGTAAGAGTCTTGCCCTGCAGGTGCTCCGTGAAAACCATGATGTGTATGTGATAGAGCTGTCAAGTTTTCAGTTAGAGAACATGTATCATTTCAAGGCAAATATTGCAGTGATACTGAACATAACACCTGATCATCTTGACCGCTACGACTATAAAATGCAGAATTATGTCAATGCAAAATTCCGCATAATCCAAAACCTCACTGCCCGTGATGCTATAATATACTGGCAGGACGACCCTGTGATACAGGCGCAACTCAAGCACGTGACAACGGAGGCACAGCTTATGCCGTTTGCCGAACATGAGGAGGGGGGACAGACCAAAGCGTTTGTAAACGATCAGAATGATATTGTGTTTTCTCCGCTGCGGGATGGATTTACAGTGCCCCGCGAATCATTGTCGCTCAAAGGGCTGCATAATCTGTACAACAGTATGGCTGCCGGACTGTCGGCATGCCTGCTTGACATAAAAAAGGAGGATATACGCCGTGCGCTTGCCGATTTTGAAGGTGTGGAGCACAGACTGGAATATGTGGCAGATGTGGATGGCGTGCGCTATATCAATGACTCCAAGGCAACCAATGTAAACTCCTGCTGGTATGCGCTTGAGAGTATGCCGCGCAACACAGTGCTGATACTCGGTGGCAAAGATAAAGGCAATGACTACACCGAAATAGAACCGCTCGTGAAAGAGAAAGTAAAGGCGATAGTGTGCATGGGCAAAGACAATGACAAACTGATGAAGTTTTTCAGCGACAAAGTGCCTTATATACGTTCGACACATTCGCTTGAGGATGCCCTTAAGGCATGTCGCGAGCTGTCAAAAGCCGGCGATACAGTGCTGCTTTCGCCCTGTTGCGCAAGTTTTGACCTTTTTCACAGCTATGAAGAAAGAGGCACAATGTTCAAGGATGCGGTAAAAGCAATGAACAACAAATAATACTTTAGATATAAACAACTATGAATACGCAGACTATTGATTCCTATCAGCCCGAGACGATGGCGGCTCCTTCTGAGGCTGCCGTTTCGGAAAAGCCGGAAACCCATGCCGACAAACATATATGGGGGATATTTCTGTTTCTCTGTCTGATTTCAATAGTGGAACTGTACAGCGCATCGTCGCGAGAAGTGTCGTTGGGATCGTTCGGGGTGTATGGCCCTGTGGTGCGTCACGGCGGCATGCTCCTTGCGGGAGTGTGCATAGTATATCTGCTCCAAACAGTGCATTACCGCAACTTCTTGCTCTGGGTGCCGGTTTTCGCCCTTGTGTCAGTAATCATGATGGGGTATGTAATGGTTAACGGCGAGATAGTGAACGGTGCGCGCCGCAGCATAACATTGCTCGGAGTGACATTGCAACCAAGTGAATTTCTGAAGTTCAGTGCAGCCGGAGTGATAGCGCTGATAATGAGCCGAACCCAAACCAAGGGTGGAGTGAAAAACAGCGGTGTGATATGGGCTGCGGCAATAGTGGCATTGTTTGGCGGAATGCTTATACGCCAGGGATTGACCAACACCCTTCTTCTGATGGTTATCTCAATGAGCATGATGCTGATAGGCGGTGTGCCGTTAAAGAAGTTTGCAATAGTACTGCTGTTTTATGCGGCACTACTCGGTATATTCAAGGCAGTAGGCTCGGGGAATGATGATAGTGATGTTGACCGTTCCGGTACATGGCAACAGCGCATAGAGCGATACCTCGGCGACGGTAAACCCAAGTACGAGCAGACAATCAATGCCGAGAACCGTCAGGAGATGTATGCGTTCATGGCACAGGCCAATGGTGGCGTGACAGGTGTGTTCCCGGGAAATTCGCGTGAGGCATCGCGTTTGCCGCTCGCATTTTCTGATTATATATATTCTATAATTGTGGAGGATACCGGTTTGCTGGGCGGTTTGCTGGTGCTGGTGCTGTATCTTTGGCTGTTGGCGCGAGCGAGTGCCATAGCATCGCGATGCACAAGAGCGTTTCCCGCGCTGCTGGTAATAGGTATGGCCGTGATGATAGTGATGCAGGCTTTGTTTCATATAGCCATTGTCACGGGTGTGTTCCCGGTGTCGGGGCAGCCGTTGCCGTTGATTTCCAAAGGAGGCACATCCATACTTGTGACATCGCTGGCGTTCGGAGTCATGCTGTCGGTGAGCAGATTTGCCGTGCAGTCAAGCAAAAAAGCTCCGGCGGCTGAACTTGCCGAAGCTCCTGAAGGTGACAGGGCCGCTAATCCCACCCAACTTTTGTAACACAAAGATAATGAACAAACAAGTCAAAAATATAAAAACCAATACTCATCATCGTTTTCTGATAAGCGGTGGCGGCACGGGAGGTCATATATTTCCTGCCGTGGCTATTGCCAAGGCCATATTGCGGCGTGAGCCGGACGCAGAGATTCTGTTTGTAGGTGCCGAAGGCCGTATGGAGATGGAGAAAGTACCTGCGGAGGGGTTCAAGATAGTAGGACTGCCGGTGGCAGGGTTTGACCGCAAGCGCATATGGCGCAATTTCAAAGTGCTGGCAAAGCTTTGGCGCAGTATGCGCAAAGCCCGGAAAGTGCTCGCGGATTTTCATCCTGATATGGCTATAGGTGTTGGCGGATATGCCTCCGGACCAATGCTTAAAGCCGCGCAGAAGGCCGGCATACCTACCGTGCTGCAGGAGCAGAACTCTTATGCCGGAGTGACCAACAAGTTGCTCGCCGCCAAAGCCAAGGCCATATGTGTGGCATACGAGGGTATGAACAGATTTTTCCCGGCCGAGACGATAACGCTCACCGGAAATCCTGTGCGACCTGCATTGCTGGAGCACCGTACCGATGCAGCTTCCGCCCGCAAGAAACTGGGGCTTGATCCGGAGCGCGATGTGGTGTTTGTGACCGGAGGCAGTCTCGGGGCACGGACAATTAACCGGAGTGTGGCTGCGGCTCTTGATGCCATTACTGCTACGGGAGCACAGGTTTTTTGGCAAACAGGCAAACTGTATGCCGATGAGTGCTCATCAATAGCCCGTGGCCGCGATGATGTGTATGCCATGCCGTTTGTGGCCAATATGGGGCTGGCGTACAGCGCGGCAACCCTTGTTGTGGCACGTGCAGGCGCAGGAACCATAAGTGAGCTGCAGCTGCTCGGAGTACCGGCAGTGCTTGTGCCGAGTCCAAATGTGGCTGAAGACCATCAGCGCAAAAATGCAGAGGCTCTGGTAAATCGCGAGGCGGCAGTAATGATACTTGATGCAGATGCAGAGAATCAGCTCGGCGATACAGTAGTGAAGCTTCTTAAAGACAAAGAGCGCCGCGAAACATTGAAAAAGAATGTGCGCGGCATGGCCCTTGAAGGCAGTGACGATAAAATAGCAGATATAATATTCAATATTCTGGAAAAGAGATGGATTTGAAGCGTAATATATATTTTCTTGGTGCGGGTGGCATAGGTATGGCTGCCCTTGAGCGTTATTTCCTGAATGCAGGATGCCGCGTGGGGGGGTATGACCGCACACCATCAGCACTTACGGAAGCACTTGAGAAGGAAGGTGTGACCATAAACTTCACGCCCGAGGCTGAAGCCATACCTGAGGAGTTTCGCAATCCGGAAACAACACTTGTGGTATATACGCCGGCAGTGCCGGAGAGCAACGGGCAGATGCAGTGGTTTCGTGCCAACGGTTTTGAACCTGTGAAACGTGCCAAGGTGCTCGGGCTTATCACCGGGCAACTGAAAGGATTGTGTTTCGCAGGCACCCATGGCAAAACCACCACATCATCAATGGCGGCGCATATTCTTCATGAGTCAAGTGTGGGGTGCAACGCATTCCTCGGCGGGGTGTTGCGCAACTATAATACAAATTGCCTGCTCAATGCAGCTTCACCTTATGCGGTGATAGAGGCTGATGAGTATGACCGTTCGTTTCATCATCTGCACCCTTATGTGGCGGTGATAACGGCAATGGATCCGGACCATCTTGACATATACGGCACTCCCGAAGCTTACCGTGAGAGTTTTGCGGTGTTTACCGAAAAAATATTGCCGGATGGGAAATTGTTGATGCATACCGGTTTAGACCTTGTTCCCCGGTGCCCTGACAGTGTAGGCGTATTTACATATTCAAGAGACAAGGGTGATTTTCATGCCGAGAACATACGCCGGGCTCAAGGCACAATCATATTTGATTTCGTTAACCCCGAAGGTATTGTGACCGATATAGAACTTGGGGTGCCTGTAGAGGTAAATATTGAAAATGCCATAGCCGCCATGGGTGCTGTGTGGCTCACCGGAGAATTCGATGCCGAGTGCGTGCGCAGGGCCATGAAGAGTTTCAGAGGTCCCAAACGCAGGTTTGAGTTCTGGATGAAAGAGGAGGGAGCAGACGGTCAAGTGGTGATAGACGATTATGCCCATCACCCCATGGAGTTGAAACGAAGCATTGAGTCGGTAAAGGCCCTGTATCCGGGCAGGGAACTTACAGTGGCGTTTCAACCGCATCTTTACAGCCGCACACGTGATTTCGCTCCCGAATTTGCAGAGGCATTGTCGCTGGCTGATAATGTGGTGCTTCTTGACATATATCCGGCCCGTGAGGAACCTATTCCCGGTGTGACTTCGGAGATAATATTCAAGGATATAACCTCGCCCCGCAAACAGCTTATTAAAAAATCGCAGCTTGTGAGCGTGATAGGTGAGCAGCACCCGTCGTTGCTTCTGACCGCAGGCGCAGGAGATATATGCAATTATTTGCCTGAAATAGTGGAAACTTTGGCTTCTAAAACTCAATGCTGATGAAACGTCACACGCTTTACTCCTTGTTGTTTGTCGTCGGGACACTGATTATGGTGGCCTATGTTGTGACGATACTGTGCTTTACATCCAAGGCCGGCAGCGAACGCAAATGCGAAGGAGTGGAGATTACGGTGAACGATACATCAAGGCTGAGGTTTGTTACTCCCCGCGAAATAGCCCGCGACATATTTCCGCTTATCAAAGGTGCAAAAGGCAAGTTCCTTGCCGATATAGACATAGACAAGATAGAGCGCACGCTATGCGGAATTGACAAAATAGAACGCGCGGTGGTGACTGTTGGCACAGACAATGTGGTGCATATAGCAGTTGATCCTATGGAGCCGCTCGCAAGAGTGTTTGACTCGCACGGGTCGTCGTATTATATCAATAAGGACGGCAAACGAATATCGGCCAACGCACGTTATTTTGTGGATGTGCCTGTGGTACAGGGCGACTTTGTGGACTCTGTGTTCGGTGCCCGCGAGTTGTTGCCGCTTTTAGACTATATACAGAATGATTCGCTCTGGAACCGGATGATAACGATGGTTAAGGTGGATTCGCCTAAAGATGTTATACTTGTGCCCAATATCAGAGGGCAGGTGATAAATTTCGGAGAGCCGGATAATTTTGAAAGCAAGTTTGCACGTCTGAAAGTGATGTACACTGAGGTGCTGCCGGAGCGCGGATGGAATTTCTATGACACATTGTCGGTGAAATGGCGCGGTCAGGTAGTGGGCACACGCCGTCACAAAGAGCTGCCGCAACAGGTGGTAAGTGACAATATCGACGAGGAAGAAGTGGATGTAGGCACGATGCTTGCAGCCGAAGGGGTGGCCCCCGGCAGAGTGGCACTCGGAGAAAAGGCAAATAATGAGAAACTGATTCCTGCAGCCTACAAGGAAAAGGCAGATACAACAAAACAGAAAAATCAAAAACAAAATTAGATATGGAAGAAAAAAATATTGTGGCCCTTGAAATAGGCAGCTCCAAGATAAAAGGAGCTGTGGGGCGTATAGACGATCTGGGCGTGCTGAATGTGCATGCTGTGGAGGAAGAGCCGATATACGACCTTGTGCGCAACGGGGTGGTCAGCAATGTGGAAGAGGTGGCCAATGTGGCCGCACGGATACTCGGCAGACTTGAGGCCCGAATGGCTCCCCGCAAAATTGTGTCGGTGTATCTGTCAATCGGAGGCCGCTCGCTTGGTTCGATGCGCTGTGATGTAGAGCGGCAGTTGCCGGATGAGATGGAAGTGACGGAGCTGCTGCTTCGTCAGCTTAAAAATGAGGCTGCCCAGACTGATATAGCTGACCGTGAACTGCTGGAGGTGTTGCCCCGCGAATATCTCGTGGACAAGGTGGTGGCTCCGCGTCCACGAGGCACATGGGGTAGAAATGTGCGCATGAATGCCAATCTGCTCACTTGCCGTCCGCAACTCAAGCGCAATCTTGACCGAATAGTGACCGAAAAGCTCCAGCTTAAGGTCAACGGATATATAGTGCGTCAGCGTGCCGAAGGTGATCTGGTGCTTACCGATGAGGAGAAGCGTCTGGGGTGCATGCTGGTGGATTGCGGTGCGGAAACAACCACCGTGAGCATTTATAAGAACGGCCGCATGCAATATCTGGCAACCCTGCCGCTGGGCTCACGCAATATAACCCGAGATATAACAAAGCTCAATTACCTTGAAGAGCAGGCAGAAGAACTGAAGCGTGAGGTAGGTAACGCGCAAGGTGGCGCAGGAATGCCTTCATCCATGAACTCCGGTGTGGATGTTACGGCAGTGAATAATTACGTGAGCCATCGCGCCGGCGAAATCATAGCCAATATCAATGCTCAGATAGGTTATGCCGGACTTAAGAGTGCAGATCTTCCTGCCGGTATAATTCTTGTTGGCCGCGGTGCCCGTCTGCGCGGCTTCAGTGAAAGGCTGGCCTCGGTGACAGGCCTTAAGGTGCATGGTGGCAACATTGTTGTGCCTCAGTTTGTGATTGCCGACACTAGAATTTCACCCAGCGACAGCGTTGATGTGCTGTCGGTGCTTTATGCGGTGGCACTGGCTGACGGAGCGGAATGTACCGTTGTGCCGGAACCTGAGTATAAACCGGAAGAAGAGCCCGAATATCAGCCTGAACCCGAACCGGAGCCTGAGCCAGAACCTGTTTCCGAACCGGAGCCGAAAAAGAAGGGCAGCTCTAAAAAGCCGAGCTTTTTTGGCGGCCTTGGTGAAAGAATCGTGAAGCTTCTCGGCGAAAATGACGAGGACGATGATGTGCTCATAGAAGATAAAGACTAAATTCCCCACATCTTACATTAAAAACAGAAAGATATGTATCAAGATAGTGAACTCAACAATCTCGCGGACCAAATAAGCACCGGCGATACCAACGAAAACAGCGAGCAGGATATCATAAAGGTGATAGGTGTGGGCGGCGGTGGCTCAAATGCCATCAGCCACATGTTTCGTCAAGGAGTGGAGCATGTGATGTTTGTGGTGTGCAACACCGACCGTCAGGCTCTTAAAAATTCTCCCGTGCCTACAAAAGTGCTTATCGGCAATGGACTCGGCGCGGGCAACAAACCCAAGGTGGCAGAAGAGGCTGCCGAAAAGGATATTGAGAAGATACGTGCATTGTTTCAGGACAATACCAAGATGGTGTTTATCACTGCCGGTATGGGTGGCGGCACAGGAACAGGTGCGGCCCCGATAGTGGCACGTGAGGCCAAGGCACGCGGTCTGCTCACGATAGGTATTGTGACTATACCGTTTATATTTGAGGGTGACAAGAAAATCAACAAGGCTCTTGACGGTGTTGATGAAATGAGCAAATATGTGGACGCACTGCTTGTTATCAACAACCAGCGACTTGTGGAAATATACGGAGACCTTGATTTCATAAATGCGTTTGCCAAGGCTGATGATACGCTGAGCACTGCCGCGCAGTCAATATCGGAGCTTATCACTGCCGACGGGTATATGAACCTTGATTTCCACGATGTGGACACCACGTTGCGCAATGGAGGAGCTGCCATAATATCCACCGGTTTCGGCGAGGGTGAGAATCGTGTAACCATGGCTATTCAGGATGCGCTGCAGAGCCCGCTGCTCAAGAATCGCGATATATACACCAGCAAAAAGCTTCTGTTCAATCTATACATCAATCCTAAAGCCGAGCAGAAATTCACTATGAATGAAATGCGCGACTTTGATGAATTTGTGTCCGGGATTTCGGATGTGGATGTGATATGGGGTGTGGCGTATGATGAAAGCCTCGGCGACCGTGTAAAAGTCACCATTCTCGCATCGGGATTTGACATAACTATCCGGGATGAGGAGAAGAATATGAAGACAGGCGGCCAGAATGCTTCGCGTGGCAGGCAGCAGCCTTTCACTCCCAAATCCACGGGTGCCGTACCTCCTGCCGCAGACCGCATAGCACGGGAATACGGGGAAACACGCACAGCGTACATAGTGCTTACTCCGCAGCAGATGGATGACGATGCAGTGATAGAGGTACTTGAGAAATCGCCGGCTTATAACCGTGACCGTAAGATACTTGACAATATATCGTCCAAACAGACTCCTTCGGCGGCTTCAACACCGCAGAGCGGGATGCAGGGACATAACGGTATGGAAATCAAGTTTACCAATGAATAACCCTGAAAAAGTATTTGCAAAATACGAAGCCTGTTGCCAGAAGGTTATTTACCGGTGGCGACAGGCTTTGTTATGTATAGAGGATCAGTAATCGCTGAACAGGCGCGGCTTGATGACGATGCCAATACGCACGGTGGAGTGAAATTCCTTATAGGCAAGAAGACCTTCGCCATAGCCGTTATAGAACTGGAGAAACAGACACTGATTGTCGCGCTTGAACAGCCGGTAGCTTATTTCAAAGATGGCATTGTAATTTAGTTGCCAACCGCGTCGTTTGACGAGTGTTATGCCGAACCCGAGGCGATTGTTGAGTGTGGTGAAATTCATACCTGTCTGGTAGATTCCGCAGTAGTCAAGAATGTCCTTGTTGTTCTCACCGTCAACAATCGGTATCCAAACTTTGCCATGGATAACAAATGACGGGTCAATGATGATGTTGGCACCAAGCGACACCTTGTTCCATGAGCGGGATGCTGCACCGTCACGTCCGTTGCTTTCGTGCTCAAGCATAAGCGTGAGCTTGCCGATGAAGCGATTTTTTACGAATATCGGTTTTGCAAGTCCAATTCCGGGATTGAAGTTGAGATCGGTCATCGGCATTGAGCGTTCAAGAACATTCCAGAATACTTTCTGCGAATAGAAAAGGTAGAGGTATGTGCCCCATGGAAGTGTGGATTTCGTGAGCCTTTGGGCTATGGAAATCTGAAACTTGACATTGGAGTTCTCACGGGAGGGCTTGGAATTGACAGCGGTGCCGAATACGAAATAATTGTCTTTGTACAGGCCGAAGAAAGGTTGATTGTCAAAATCGCGGCGAACGCTGTCGGAGTCAATTACTCCCTGCACATCGGTGATCTGCGCCCGGCATACGAGAGCAGATGTTGTCATGACGATAAAAGCAAGGAATATTTTAATAATCGGCTTCACAGGCGCAAAGATACTCACTTTCCGCCATATTAGAACACGGGGTGAGAGCAAAAATCGTTGTTCACTCCGCCTTTTTTATTTACCTTTGTGGAAATTGTCAAGATATGAAGAGTGTAATATATTTTCTGGCAGCTTTGTTTGCGGTAGTGACTTCCGGATGTTCGGATCAGAGATATTTCAAGGTCAAGGGTGAAATTGAAGGGCTTGGTGCGCAAACTGTGACGATGATATATTATTCGGCCGGGGGATTGCAGCGCGTCACGGCTCACGGCGACGGAACAGGAGCTTTTGAACTTCATGGTGACAGTAAAACGCCAACGCTGGCTGTGGTGGAGCTGTCGGACGGAAGGGTACTGGCCAATCTTGTGGCCAAGAACGGAAATAATATAACTCTTACCGGAGATCTTGACAATCTGATGGATATAAAGGTAAAGGGGAGCGGTCCATCATCGGATATAGCTGAGTGGCAGAAAGAAAATGCCGAGGTGTTGGCCTCAGGCAATGCCGGGGCTATAAACCAAGCTGTGAAACGATTTGTAGAGAGCAACAAGGGAAATATAGCATCTACGGCTATTGTCGTGACATATTTCCATACGGCGGGATATGAGATTTTGGCCGATTCACTCATGACGATCATTGACAATGACATGAGACCCGGCAGTGTGGTGCAAAATTTCCGTTCGGTTCTTGCTACACAATTGTCAGCCAAGACACTGGCTACCATAAAACCAATGATACTGTTTACAGCTACGGATTCTACATTCTATTATGTACCTTCGGCTCAGAAGATTTCGTTGCTGGCGTTTGTGCCGGAACTGCGTAGCTGCCGCGACAGTATTGTGCCTCAGCTTGCGGCACTGAAGCTCAAGTATGCCAACAAAAGATTTGACATCGTGGAGTTTACGAGCAGCCTTGATTCGCTGCAATGGCGCAACAGTATAAAGCCGGACAGCGCATCGTGGCATCAGACATGGGCTCCCGGTTCGGTGTCGGCTCCGGCGGTAAGAAACCTTGCAGTGCCCCGTGTGCCGTATTTTATAGTTGCCGACAGCGCAGGCAATCAGCTGGTGCGTACACATTCCATCTCTGTGGCGAGTGCCGTGGTTAACAATGCTTTAAAATAACAGGGAGTATGTTGGTAAAGATTTACGGGGCTGCGGTACAAGGGATTGATGCGATTCCGGTGACCATAGAAGTGGTAGCCGAGGTAGGGTTTTCCTACACGATGGTGGGATTGCCCGATACGGCTGTAAAAGAGAGTTATCAGCGTGTAATGGCTGCCATGCAGCAGAGCGGCATCGAGTTTCCACGGCGTAGGCTGGTGATGAATCTCAGCCCTGCGGATGTGAGAAAAGAGGGTGCGGCCTATGACCTGCCCATTGCTGTAGGCGTACTTGCCGCGGCTGAAAAGCTGCCCGCCGATGCGCTGCAGGGGTATATGATAATGGGTGAACTGAGTCTTGACGGATCGGTGCTGCCCATTCGCGGTGCATTGCCCATGGCTATACTTGCACGCTCAAAGGGGTATAAAGGGATGATATTGCCTAAGGCAAATGCCACTGAGGCAGCGGTGGTGAACAATCTGGATGTGATAGGGGTGGAATCGCTGGCCGAGGTGGTGCAATATCTTCACGGCAAGCTGGAGATTGCTCCGACTGTAGTGGATACACGCGCTGAATTTGCAGCCGAAGCCGGAACATTTGATTTTGATTTCAATGAGGTCAAGGGTCAGGAAAATGTGAAGAGAGCTTTTGAGGTGGCATGTGCCGGGGGCCACAATATACTGCTTGTGGGACCTCCCGGAGCGGGGAAATCAATGATGGCAAAACGGTTGCCGTCGATTATGCCGCCGCTTTCGCTGGTGGAGGCTCTTGAAACCACCAAGATACATTCTGTGGCGGGTAAACTGCCGCGCGGGTCAAAGCTAATGACCCGGCGTCCGTTTCGCGCGCCTCATCACACTATTTCGCCGGTGGCTTTAGTGGGCGGTGGCACCAATCCTATGCCCGGAGAAATATCGCTGGCCCACAATGGAGTGCTTTTTCTGGATGAGTTTCCGGAATTTTCACGGTCGGTGTTGGAGGTGATGCGTCAGCCATTGGAAGACAGACGTATATCAGTGTCGCGTGCGAAATACTCCATAGATTATCCGGCTGGTTTTATGCTTGTGGCATCCATGAATCCGTGCCCCTGCGGGTATTACAATCATCCTACCAAGCGTTGCACGTGTCCTCCCGGAGCCGTGCAGAAATATCTCAACCGTATCTCGGGTCCGCTGCTTGACCGCATAGACCTGCAGATAGAAATCCTTCCCGTGCCGTTCGACGAGCTCTCGTCGGCCGCAAAAGGGGAAAGCAGCGCCGCCATCCGCGCCCGCGTTATCGCAGCCCGCGAAATCCAGGCACGACGATTCGCCTCCGAACCCGGCATACACTGCAACGCCCAGATGAACTCCCGCCTGCTCGCCCGCCACGCCGCGCTTTCCGACGAATGTATGGCCATTCTACGCGAAGCCATGACACGCTTCGACATGAGCGCCCGCGCCTACGACCGCATCCTCAAGGTAGCCCGCACCATCGCCGACCTCGACACCGCCGTCAATTCCGGTGCCCCCGGAACCAACCCCGGCGCCGACGCCCCCATCCTCCCCCACCACCTGCGCGAAGCAATCTCCTACCGCAACCTCGACCGCTCCACCTGGGGCTCCGCCGCCCAGAAACTCCCCTTCGCCTGATTCCCAACCCTCCGACTGTCGGGCGAACTAACCCGACCGCCAACCCGAGTCTAAAAAGCCATATAAAATGAACACCCAGTTTACCTATTACGCCTTTATCAGCTACAAGCGCGAAGATGAGCGGTGGGCCAGATGGCTCCAGAAAAAGCTCGAGAGCTACGGCTTTCCCGTAGGTTTGCGCAAAGAAAACCCTGCGCTCCCCGCAAAAATCCGTCCCGTGTTCCGCGACCAGTCCGAACTCTCAGGCGGCAATCTCAACGAAGAGATTGCCAAAAGTCTCGACGGCTCGAAATTCCTTATAGTCATCTGTTCGCCCCGTGCTGCAAAGAGCCCTTGGGTCTCGAAAGAAATTCAATATTTCATTGACCATGGCCGCGAAAACCGTATTATTCCCTTCATAATCGGAGGCACCCCCAACTCCGCCGACCCCGCCGACGAATGTTTCCCCGAAAGCCTGCGACAGCTCAGCGGCGAGCGCGAACTGCTCGGCATCAACATCAACGAAATGGGCCGCGACGCCGCCGCCATCAAAGTTATAGCCCGCATGTTCTCCCTGCGCTTCGACAACCTCTGGCAGCGCCACGAACGCACCAAGCGCCGTCGCCGTTGGACTACGTTAGCCATAGTTTTGTTATTCGCTTTTGTGAGCTTTGCTGTCGGAGTCATTATGACCTATCAGAATTCGCAGATAAAGGCAGAACGCGACCGCGCCGAGAAGCAGACTGATATCGCCAACAAGGAACGCAATCGTGCCAATGCAGAACGAGACAAAGTGTTAACGGCAAACAGATTACTTGCCCAGGCTAAAGACAGTATACAGTTACAATCAAATATGCTTGTCAACGCCAACCATGACCTTAAAGAATCCAACCGCCATCTCGCTGAAGAACGCGACAATGTCAGAAAGGCCAATATTGACATTCAGAAAGAGCAAATACGTCTTAATGCAGAGAAAGCAGAAAAAATGTATTCCGATGGACAGATTTTACCTGCACTAAGATTAATTACACAATGGCTTCCGTCAAGTGAGCATCCGAACATACCGGAAGTTCCAGAAGCGGTGAGTGTTCTAGATAAAATAATGGCACATCTTGAAGAAGTAATTTATAATGGTATGGCAGAATATCGTGAAGTAGATTTTTTACCAGGAGAAGAAGGGATGCTAAGTAATGATGGAAGGTGGTATGCTTTTGCAGATCAGGGATTATTTTATCTATATGATTGCCATAATCAAGAAATATTCAATCTGCAGGGAGAAGGATTTACGGATGATTATAAATTCTATTTCACTAATGACAACAAAACGTTAATTGGTAAAGGCATATATGGATGTAATGCATGGGATATTGCCAGCAAAACAATTTGTCATAATGAGCAGGTTGATAGTTTGAACATTATGATGGATATCGGTCAGCTTGATTTTGATGAATACTATGGATATAATTTCAAGGATATATCATTTTTACCGAAATATGAAGCTACTGGTCAAACATGGGAAAACTATTATATTATTTCTTGGGAAACCGGAGATTCCGTTATATTTCCGGATGCTATAAAAAAATCTGAAGATAATAATTCATATACGATTTCATCATATTTCTTTTTATCGCCAAAAGAGGATTATTCTCAAAGAAAGAAAGATTTAGGAGAATCTTTGACTTTAGGTCATAATTTTAAAGTAAATCCGAAATTTCCCGAAGTCTGTTTTATAACATCAGATAAAGATTTGAAGATTCATTCTGCAGAACTTGGCTATAGCTATAGCCCTTCAATAACCAATGAATCAAGTTATTTTGATGTAACGGATTTATATTATTTACCTAGCGGAAGCGAGTTGGTATTCAATAATCATCTTCTTTCTAAGCGTAAATCAACACCTTATGAATGCACAATTTCAACTGGATTACATGAGGAAAAAATAACACCCATTTCGCTTAGACAGACCATCAAATATGATTCTATCAATTTGTATTTATTAGATCAATATGGCGATTTATCACTCTATACAGATACAGATATTGAAGAAGATGCTGCAGGAGCAAATTTATATCTTTTTAATAAAAGTAAAATGCTGATGCATATATTCCAGCCATTTATATCATATTCTCTTGGCAATGGCATCGCATACTTAGAAAATGCGTATATTCTTAATGATTATGAGATCCTTTGTGTAGCTGGACAGGCTGGTCACGTTATTTACAATTGCAATAACCAAAAACGCACACAATTTGAGTTAGGTATGCGCGTAGGGAGAGAAGCACATATATTCCAATACCTTTCACAAACATATCTTTCTAAGGATAAATTGAAATTATATACTATAACCTATGGTGGTTTATTAAGTGTATTTGATATAAAAACAGGAAAACTGTTAATGGAAATAGATATCCCCAAACTACATATTGGAAACAATAATAATCTTGTTGTAAATAATTCTTTCGATAATAGCGTAGCATCTGAAATTATTGGTATGCAAATAGATGAATATTCAAGACAAGTAAAAATAATATGTAAAACACAAGACGACAAATATTACAGTTATTCGTTCAGGCTGCCAACAGTAATAGACCTAACAGATTATGCGATTCATCAATTAAATTCTTTTTGGAAATAATGGTTGATTGTATAAATCTCGAAAATAATCAAGGTGATAAAATCGCCGATGGTGTCGATTTGCAGGTGGAGATACTGCCGGTGCCGTTTGATGAGCTTGCATCGATGCCGGTAGGAGAGCCGAGTGCGGCCATACGTGCGCGTGTGGTCAAGGCGCGGGCGGTGCAGGAACGCAGGTTTGCGGGTGAAAAACATGTGCATTGCAATGCGCAGATGAATTCGCGCCTCATGACCCAGCATTGCGCTCTGGGAGCGGAAGCGATGTCGGTGCTGAGAACAGCGATGACACGATATGACATGAGTGCGCGAGCCTACGACCGCATTCTGAAAGTGGCCCGGACGATTGCCGACCTTGAAGGCTGCGCGGAGATTCAGTCGCACCACATGAGCGAGGCCGTGAGCTACCGCAACCTTGACCGCAGCAGCTGGGGTGCCACCACCCAAAAGCTGCCGTTCTGACATCTGTACTTTTTGTTTATACGAATAATATTGGTATGTGTTGCTCCGACATGGCAGCTATTTGATATATATAATGGAAACCAAAAGTTTAATACCTGAAATAATCTCACATATACGAGTTGATGATGAAGGAGGCCTTATATCCTTTCAAACAAATGAGGAGCATAGTCTTGGGGTTGCCAACCTTGCTAAATGTTTTGCCGGAGCATTCGGTATGGGAAACTGGGGATATGTATTAGGCTTGTTGCACGATAAGGGAAAGGAGAAACATCAGTTTCAGGAATATATTCGCGATGTAAACGGAATTCCAGGACATTCAAATTATTCTTATGCCGAGAAAGCACATGCTTATGTAGGCGGCATACTCGCGAAAAACATGTACGGGAAATCTTATGAAAATTTCCTTTCCAATCAAATTGTATCGCATCATTCAGGATTACACGATTACAGTGATCTGGAAAATATTATCGCCAAAGCTCTTCCTCCTGACATAAGTCAAAGTATAGACAAAATACAACTGAACAGCTTCCCTTTCTCGTTTTCTCATCTACCCGGGAATAAATGGATGATTCCGGATGTGCATCATTTGTCAAGAATGTTGTTTTCATGCCTTGTCGATGCCGACTACCTGGATACCGAATCATTTATGGATGAAGAATCGGCTAAAATGCGCAAAAATAGTATCAAGTTAAATGATCTTTTGCCATTACTGGAACTACACTTGGAAAAACTTCAAAGGGGAAGTCAATCATCGTATTTGAATGCAATTCGCCAACAAGTATGTAAACGATGTATTGAGTTGTCTGAAACCCAAAAAGGATTTTATAGTTTGACTGTGCCGACAGGTGGCGGCAAAACACTGTCATCACTTGTGTGGGCAATGCGGCATGCCATACATAATGGCATGCGACGCATCATAATCGCCATTCCATATACAAGTATCATTGTACAGACGGCCTCAATCTTGAAGCGTATATTTGGAGAGAATGCGGTTCTGGAACACCATAGCAATTTCAATCCGCAATCAATCAAGGATATATCTCTGCGCCATAAGGCAAAACTTGCTACTGAGAATTGGAACTATCCGATTGTTGTGACTACCAATGTACAATTGTTTGAATCAATGTTCAGCAATAAGCCATCAGACTGTCGCAAGTTGCACAATATAGTTAATAGTGTTATCATTCTTGATGAAGTGCAGACATTGCCTACAGATTTTCTACAGCCGATTGTGGATTCATTGAAGTCTTATAATAAAATGTTTGGTGTCTCTGTCCTCTTCACCACAGCAAGCCAACCGCTTCTAAGCGGAATAATAGAAGGATGCAATCCTCATGCGGTATTTCCCGGAATTGATAATATTAAGGAAATAATTCCACCCGAATTTGTCCTTCATGATAAATTGCGGAGAGTGAAAATAGAATTTGACAGTACGGGAAGTACCTATGATGAAATTGCTACGGATCTCACCAAGCACAATAGAGTGTTGTGTATCGTGAATACACGAAAAGATGCACAGGAAATTTATAGGCGTCTTCCCCGAGAAGGTCTTACAATCCATTTGTCAAGGATGATGTATCCTAAACATATAGCCCGAACTATAGACAAATTAAAACGGGCTTTATCGGAGAATACGGATACGGTGATTAGAGTTGTGGCTACTCAGCTTATAGAAGCCGGTGTGGATATTGATTTTCCAGTGGTTTATCGTCAGGAAGCAGGACTTGATTCCGTCCTTCAGGCCGCAGGAAGGTGTAATCGCGAGGGAATGCTGGAAATTGCCACAACACGAGTCTTTAGTTTGTGCAAGGAACATAATCTGTATGGTAGCATTAAGGATGCTAATAATGCAAGGCTTAATATGGTCAATGTCAAGGACTGGTTTGCTCCTGAGAGCATGACTGAATATTTCAAGCAGTTGTATGGCCGTAAAGAAACTTTTGATAAAAAGGATATCGGGGCTCTTTTATATAAACCTGCAGAGATGTGTTTCGCTGAGGCGTCTGAAGAATTTAGACTGATTGAGGATATCGGCAAAACTGTCATTGTCACGACGGAAGAAAGCGTAGAGCTTGTAAACCAATTGAAGGAAAGAGGGATGACATATTCGTTAGTGAAGCAATTGTCGCAATATAGTGTTTCTATTCACGAGCAAGACTTCAGGCAATTGGTGCATTACGGAGCAATAGAGGAGGTGCTTGAATCAGTATATGTTGTAACTGACATGGCTCAATATGATGAGAATATTGGTTTGAGACTTGAAAATCACTGGATGAATGAAATATTAACTGTTTGAAAGCCTGAAGCTCTATTCTAAGGAAGCCTATTATAATGGTATGTGTTACAGTTGCCTATAACCCGGTTGCCTCGTTTCAAGATAACGATTGGTTAACATTGTTGTACAACACAAAATATTAAAGAATATCCAATTAAAAAAGGCATTATATTTGCCAGTCGATGAGTACAGACTATGGAATATACCGATAAAGAATATTGCCTTGAGGTGTGGGGTGATTACGCATGCTTCACACGGCCCGAATTGAAAGTAGAGCGCATGAGTTATGATGTTATTACGCCGTCTTCGGCGCGTGCTATTTTTGAAGCAATCCTATTCAAAAGATATGCCATGCGATGGCAAGTTACGAAAATAGAAGTTCTTAACCCTATTAAATGGGCATCGATTCGGAGGAACGAAGTTGGTGCTACTGCAAGCCATAAGAACACAAGCATTTATATTGAAGATAAACGCCAACAGAAAAACTCTCTTCTACTTAAAGATGTCCGCTATCGTATTTGGGCTAAATTAGTGTTTATACCGGTAGGAGAACGACCCAAAGAAGCATTTGCCAAACATAAACCTGGGCCGGACGAAAATCCTATGAAATATTATCAGATGTTTGAGCGCAGGGCTGAGCAAGGACAGTGCTTCACTCAGCCATATCTCGGCACCCGTGAATTTTCAGCCTCATTCCGTTTGGTTAATCCTGAAACAGATGAGTTGCTTCCAGCATTGACCGCTGAAAAAGGCGGCGACAAAGACCTCGGTATCATGCTATATGATATGGATTTCAGCAATCCCAAAGACATTAAGGCTATGTTTTACAAAGCCGAGATGAAAGAAGGTGTAATTAAAGTGCCATCACTTAGCAGCAAGGAGATACTACGATGATACTCAAGGCATTGGCTGATTATTATGACAGATGTGGAACTCTTCCGGCCAAAGGCTTGGAAGAGAAAGAAATAGGCTTTCTGATAGTATTATCCTCGGACGGCCATTTTGTGCGATTTGAAGATTGTCGGACAGACAAGGACCATGCATGCAGGTATATGGTTAAAAAACATATTGGGCGTTCCAGTGCGGCTGTGGCAAACTATCTTTATGACAATAGTGCATATGTATTGGGTTATTCTGAAAAAAATACTGGTAAGGAAGAACTTTATTTCAACATTTTCAGGGAGAAAATAGAGTCAATAGCCGACACATTCCCACATGATGATGACCTTTATGCGGTAAGAATATTTTATAAGAATAGCAGGGAAGCGATATTGGATGTTATATCCCAAGATCCATTATGGGAAGACATAAAAAAGAATTTATCAAAGAAATTTTCAATATTCTCATTTAAGATTGAGGGAAATCTTAAAATCGTTGCGGAGAAAAAAGAGATACTTCAATTGGAAACCGAAATAAATTCCGATACAAGAAGCTTATGTTTAATATCCGGTCTCTATGGGATACCTGTGGAAACGACAACTTCCACTATGATTCCCGGAAGTCAGGCTACAGCAAAGCTCGTTGCGTTTCAAGTTAATTCGGGTTACGATTCATATGGTAAGACAAAATGCGAAAATGCGCCAATATCAGAAGATGCGGAATTCAAATATACTACCGCTCTTAATACAATGCTTCAAAAGGGCTCACGCAATAAATTCAGTCTTAGCAATCGTACATTCGCTTTTTGGGCATCCTCCAATAACGAGGCTTCTATGGAAGCTGAGAACAGTATCTATGCTCTTCTCGGGTTCTCAGAAGAAGTGGCAGATGATCCCAATGCCAACATAATGAAAGTAAGGAAAGTTTTTGAGTCTATATACTCAGGTGTATTGGGAACCGGACTTGAGGACAAATTTTATATTCTTGGACTTGCACCCAATTCAGCGCGTATTGCAGTAGTTTATTGGGCTGAAGAGCCTTTGAGGGATTTTGCAGGAAGAATACTCAATCATTTCAAAGATATGGAGATTCATGATACCCGTAAGGAAAGGAAACCATATATGGGTATCAGAGAAATCATATCGGCAGTAACACTTGGAGGCAAGGTGGCCGATGCGACTCCCAATCTGTCTGAAGCTGTGGTAAAAAGCATTTTTCAGGGTTATCCCTATCCATCAACTTTGTATTCAGCATGCATCAGAAGAATAAGGGCTGAGCAAAAAGTCTCTATAACAAGGGCTGCTATAATAAAGGCCTACTTGAACAGACGAAACAAAAATAACGATATAAGAATCATGTTAGACAAAGATAACAACAATCAGGGCTATCTCTGTGGTCGCTTGTTTGCAGTCCTGGATAAAATTCAGGAGGAAGCGAACCATATAAGCAGTATTCGTGAAAGATACATGAACGCTGCAAGTGCTACGCCATCGGCCGTATTTGCCACCATTCTCAATTTGTCAACTCATCATTCCGAAAAATTAGATGAAGGACGCAGAATCAATTTTGAGAAGCTTAAACAAGAGATTATAGGAAAGATGCCGGCCAATGGTTTTCCAAATCATCTTGACCTTCAGGACCAGGGACGATTTTTCGTTGGTTATTATCATCAGCGACAGGACTTTTTCACAAGCAAAAAAGAATAATAACAACAATAAAACACTTTGTTATGTCAGAACTTAAAAACAGATACGATTTCGTTTATATTTTTGATGTTCAGGATGGCAATCCCAATGGCGACCCTGATGCAGGTAATCTGCCTCGTATGGATGCAGAAACCGGTATGGGATTGGTGACGGATGTATGTCTTAAACGTAAAGTAAGAAACTATGTTCAGATTGCCAAAGGACAAGCTAACGGATATGATATTTTCATTAAGGAAAAAGCTGTCCTAAATGTGCTGATTGACAAGGCACACGATGATTCTGAGGTCAAGGCAGCAAAAGACAAAACAGAGGCTGCCCGTTTATTTATGTGCAAGAATTATTATGATATCCGGACATTTGGAGCTGTTATGTCAACTGGAAAGAATGCCGGACAAGTAAGAGGTGCCATACAGCTTACATTCGCAAGATCCGTTGATCCTGTTACAATAGCGGAACACACCATAACCCGTATGGCGGTAGCTACAGAAAAGGAATCTGAAAAGCAAGGAGGAGATAACCGTACAATGGGTCGTAAGGCCACTGTGCCTTACGGTTTATATGTGTGCCACGGTTTTATCTCTGCAAGTCTTGCCAATCAAACCGGATTTTCAGATGAAGACCTTGAATTGTTTTGGGACGCTTTGAAGAATATGTTTGATGTTGACCATTCAGCTGCTCGAGGACTCATGAGTGCTCAAAAGCTTATAGTGTTCAAACACGATTCTGTGTTAGGTAACGCGCCAGCCAATAAGCTATTTGATTTGGTTAAAATAAGAAAGAGCTGCGATGGCACACCTCGGTCGTTTGATGACTATACTGTCACGATAGACAGGGAAGGTATTCCTGCAAACGTGCAAGTAGAGGAGCTTATCTGAATCATGTATAGTGATGACGATATGCTGATGTTGTCGGGGATACAACACTATCGGTTCTGTCCCCGGCAATGGGCTCTCATCCATGTTGAGCAGCAGTGGAACGACAACGGACTGACGATTGAGGGTCAACTGCTGCACAAGCATGTGGATGACCCTTTTTATCGTCAGAAATGCGGGGACCATATCGCTTTGCGTTCTGTCAATATCGCTTCAAAAGAGCTTGGGCTTTATGGTATTTGTGATATGATAGAGCTTGTGCCGTCGGAAGATGTGACTGATGTGATAGGACATCCAAAATATCATGGGAATTGGATCCCGGTTCCTATAGAGTATAAGCACGGCAAGCCCAAAAAGAATGATGTGGATGAGGTGCAGCTGGTTGCTCAGGCGATGTGCCTTGAGGAGATGTATTCCATACATATTGCCTATGGGGCTTTTTTCTATGCCGAAATACGTCACAGGGTTGAAGTGGAGATAACGCCAAGACTTCGGGCCATTGCAAGTGAATGTGCGGAAGAAATGCACAAATTGTATCAAAGTAGGCGCATTCCGATTGCCTCCAAAGGTAAACATTGCGAAAGGTGTTCTCTAAAAGATATCTGCATGCCCGAGGTAAACGAATGTGCTAAAGTAGGCACGTATCTAAAAAATAACTTGTTGGAATGAGAAAGTTATTGAATACGCTTTATGTAACCACTCCTGATTCCTATCTCAGCAAAGATGGGATGAATATTGTTGTTTCGGTTAATCATCAAGAGGTGTTCCGTATTCCTTCAATTAACATTGAGTGTATTGTCACTTTCGGTTATATGGGTGTAAGTCCGGGCCTTATGAAGCTATGCAACGATAATGGAATATCGCTCACATTTCTATCTCCTAATGGAAGGTTTATAAGCCGTGTGCAAGGTGCAACCCGTGGTAATGTTCTTTTGCGCAAGGCCCAGTACTTATTGTCTGACGATGAGGAATGGTCTTTGCATATTGCAAGGCTGATAATTGCGGCAAAGATACAGAACTATCGCAATATATTGAGAAGACATATCAGAGACTATGGAGAGTGTGCAGCGGTGGAAGAGGCTGTGAGGTTATTGGATGTGAATAAACGACTTGTACTCAATGCAGCAGACAAGACCAAACTTATGGGGTTTGAGGGCATTGCATCTAATGTATATTTTGATGTGTTGTCTTGCCTTATACTTAATCAAAAGGAGTCTTTTCCATTCAGCGGCAGAAATCGGCGTCCGCCAAAAGATGCGGTAAATGCTATGTTGTCTATGGCTTATACATTAATTGCCAATGATATATCGGCTGCGCTTGAAACGGTTGGGCTTGATCCTTACATAGGGTTTCTGCATTCTCTCCGTCCTGGCCGGACTTCGTTAGCATTAGATATCATGGAGGAATTTAGGGCTTACCTTGGGGACCGTTTTGTTTTGTCGTTAATCAATAAGCGTCAAATATCGTCAAAGGATTTCCTTTATCAGGGAGACAACGGTGTAACTATGACCGACAACGGAAGAAAAGTGTTCATCACCGCATGGCAGAACCGGAAACGGGAAATGATAAAACATCCGTATCTTAATGAAAGAGTGGAAGTTGGTCTGTTGCCATATGTACAAGCTATGATGCTTGCTAGATATATACGGAAAGATATAGATGATTATCCTGAGTTTTTAATAAAATGAAGCCATGTACATACTTGTGACATATGATGTGGACACTACAGGCAAATCAGGACAAAAACGGTTGCGTCAAGTTGCCAAGGCATGCATGGACTATGGGCAACGTGTTCAGAATTCAGTATTTGAGTGTGAACTGACAGAAGCACAGCTTTCCCTGTTAAAAGAACGGATTAGGGTTATCATTGATCGAGACACGGACAATGTGCGCATATACCATCTCAACAGAAATGAGAGTCGTAGAGTGGAAACTCTTGGTATGGAAACGGCATATAAGGTAGATGGAGCTATTATTATATAACTGTTTGGTTGTATATTTGCGAATGTGATGTGCAACATGAATCTTATGCCATTCGCATTGGCTGATTTACACCATATTAGTGCATTAGAATTTCTGAATTCTATTATTTAATTTGGTTAAAATAAGTCATTCGCGAAATCAATTTCAAATATTGCTCATAATAAGGCGTTTACTTATTAGACGGTCGCTCCCCACGCGGGAGCGTGGATTGAAATCTGAATGTCGTACCATTCGATGTCGGATTCCTCAGTCGCTCCCCACGCGGGAGCGTGGATTGAAATACCGATGAAACAAAAATCAGAGCAACGGACGGAGTCGCTCCCCACGCGGGAGCGTGGATTGAAATAAACAGCTCGCTCGGTCTTACGCATAACCGTCCGTGTCGCTCCCCACGCGGGAGCGTGGATTGAAATAAAAATGGAATCGCGAAAAATGACACGACGCGGAGGTCGCTCCCCACGCGGGAGCGTGGATTGAAACCCCAAGCGATATTATACGGCTAAAATTTTGCTTAGTCGCTCCCCACGCGGGAGCGTGGATTGAAACATACATGATGTCATCGACGGCGGCGAGAAACTGATGTCGCTCCCCACGCGGGAGCGTGGATTGAAACATTTCCCAGAACAGGCAGCCATGATTGGCGGTGTGTCGCTCCCCACGCGGGAACGTGGATTGAAACATGCAGGACACCATCCTTGACGAGTTCCGGCGCGTCGCTCCACGCGGGGAGCGAAACATTATGTTGCATACGATGTTGTTGTTTGCGACGGGTGACATTGTGTAGGGGTGCGAATAGCTGCTAATAGTAATTTTGAATTGTCAGAGGTCTGTAAGTTGTGCTGTTTGGTATTTATTTTTGGCTTCTATCGGTGGGGAACGGTTTTTTGTGTTGTCAATGTAAAATTCTAAGGATTTTATATACATTTGCATTGACAGTTCCCTTACTGTATGGAAAGGTGATTGAGGATGCAGTTTACTGAGATTGTCTTTGCGGTGTTCATGACAGTGGTGTTTTCACTCTACTGGCTTGTTCTGCGTCGTTGGGTAAAGGCCCAGAATTGGCTGCTCCTCAGTGCGAGCTATCTGTTTTACGGATGGTGGGACTGGAGGTTTCTGGGGCTTATTATGCTCACTACGGTGACTACTTATGGTGCGGCTCTATGTGCGCACCGACGCTATGGCAAATTGGTTACTGCGGCAAATATAGTGGTGAACTTGGGCATACTTGTGGCATTCAAGTATCTGAATTTCTTCAGCGAGAATCTCAAGAGGCTGTTTGATATTTTGGGGTGGAATCTTGACTGGTTTACGATAGATGTGCTTTTGCCCGTAGGTATATCGTTCTATACTTTCCAAGCAATAGCGTATTCGGTGGATGTGTATAAGGGGAAGGTGAAGGCGTGTACCGACCCTGTGGCGTTTGCCACATTCATTGCGTATTTTCCGCAGCTTGTGGCCGGGCCTATAGAAAGGGCTTCGCAGCTTCTTCCGCAGATTGTTTCGCCCCGGCGGTGGAATGAGGGGCAGGCTGTGTCGGGGCTTAGGATGATACTTTTCGGTGTCATGAAAAAGGTGTGCATTGCCGATATGCTGGCATTGTATGCCGACAGGCTGTATGCCGCCAATCTTGATAATCCCCTGACGGCTCTGGCTGCGGGGGTGGTGTTCAGCTTAGAGATCTATTGTGATTTTTCGGCATACAGCGAGATTGCGCGAGGTGTGTCGCGCTTGCTCGGTATAGAGCTGATGGCTAATTTCAGATTCCCGTATTTTTCGCGCAACATCTTGGAGTTCTGGCGCAGATGGCACATATCGCTTATGTGGTGGTTTCGGGATTATGTGTATATACCGCTTGGCGGGAACCGTAAGGGTGCGCTGCACACTATGCTTAACACTGTGGTGGTGTTTCTTATGTCCGGATTGTGGCACGGCGCGGCATGGAATTTTGTTGCGTGGGGTGCATATTGGGCTTTGGTGTATGTGTGCGGTAAATCGTTGCTGCATCCCGGGCGGCGCGAGGGCGAGATAGAGATAAAAGATTTGCCTGACATGGTATTGACTTTCGGAACGGTGGCATTCGGGTTTTACATTTTCAGATGTGAGGGCTGGAGCCAAGTGGTTGCCGGATGTCGGAATATTTGGGCTTATATTGCGGGTTTCGGGGTGCTGTGGTTCTTGGCAAAGATGGTGTGCTCGTACAGGTGGGCGAGGATATCAGCATTGGTGTTAGTGGCAACGGGCGCGATTGCGGCTGTGTGTTTATTTGCCTCACGATGGCCAATACTGTTTAAGATGTGGTGGCTTGTGCCCGGAACATTGGCGCTGCTGGCCGAGTGGCGCTCCCGAAACATGGATTTCGCTCTGGAGCATATGAGTGCCCTGAGATGGCGCCGAATGGCGTTTTATTGGGCATGCATTGCCATGATAGTTATCAGTGAGCCGGTGGAAATGACATTTATATATTTTCAGTTCTGATGAATGCAGTTACCAAGTCCATATTAAGGTTTATGCTCAGGTCGGTAGCTGTGGTGCTTCCGGTGGTAGCAATCGCCGTGGGATGGTATGTAATGACGGATCCATATATGGTGCTGCGTCAGTATGATTCGTATTTGCTTGATCCGGTGGAGAATCCTGTGCGTGTGGGCATCAACAAGGGGCTGATAACTGTCACCAACTATCATCAGCGTGTGGCTGAGGGAAGACATTACAATGCTTTTATATTCGGGTCGTCGGTGTCGTGTTGCTATGATGCCAGACTCTGGGCGCAGCTGGCAGACAGTACCGGCTGTGCATCGGCATATCATTTTGATTCATCGGGCGAAACGCTTTCCTCCATGGCAGATAAGGTAGAGTATCTTGACAGAATCGGTCAGCCTATAAAGTATGCTCTGATTGTGCTTGACCCGATAGTGATGACATACAATGACAGTTCAAGTCCGGCAACGGTGAACCCGCCTCAACTGCATCACAATGTATTGGAATGGCTTAAATATCATTATACATTTTTTCGTGCGGCGACCAATGCCGATTTTTTTAAAAGCTGGATTCCGTACAAGCTAACAGGCAGGGCATGGGCCAACGGGCATAATCAGGTGTTTGAGCCGCAGCCTATTGTATATGATCCGATAATCAATCAGGAGTCAATACCGCAATGGGATTCCATAATAACTGTGAATGCAAGGGAGTTTTATTCGCGGTATCCTCTTGCAGAATCGCCGGAGAGTGTGACCGAAAGTGAGGTTGTGCTTACACGGGCAAAAGAGGAGGCGTTGCATCGTGTGGCTAAAGTGTTCTCGCGTCAGGGAACGGATTGTCAGGTGATTGTAGGACCGAACAGACTGAAGGTGGCACTCAATCACAGGGATTTAGGGGTGCTTCAAGATATATTCGGAGTGGGACGCGTGCATGATTTCAGCGCCACGATGGTGAAAGAGCTGGAGTGTGACACTCTACTTTACGACAACACGCATTACCGTGAGCCGTTTGCCACTGTACTGATGCGCAAGGTTTACGCACGCAGAGAAAAATAAAAAAGCGAACCAAGGTGGAAGCCCTCAATTCGCTTAGGTGGAGTATAGCGGACTCGAACCGCTCACCTCGACACTGCCAGTGTCGCGCTCTAGCCAGATGAGCTAATACCCCGAAAGATTGTGTGTGCAAAGGTATGCACAGTTTTTCAATTCTGCAACAGTTGTGTGTTGTTTTTTGATGACAGCACATTTTTTTGCTGCAAAAGATTGCAAATGAGTGTCAATCGTCAGAGATCGGGAGGCGGCGGTGGATGCTGTGGTCAAGGGAAATGAGGGTTTCTGTGCCGGTGACTCCCGGAATTGTTTGGATTTTGCTATTGAGCAGCTCCATGAGATGCTCATTGTCGCGGGCAAAAAGCTTGATGAGCATGGTGTAGGGGCCGGTGGTGAAGTGGCATTCCACAACTTCAGGTATTTTCTGAAGTTCGGGAACCACCTTGTGGTACATGGCACCGCTCTCAAGATTCACACCTATGAATGTGCAGGTGCGATAACCGAGGAGCTTTGCACTCACGTTGTAACCGGAACCGGTGATGACACCGAGATCCACCATGCGCTGTATGCGCTGATGAATGGCAGCACGCGATACGCCACATTCGGCGGCTACTTCTTTGGAGGGTATGCGGGCATTGTTCATGACAATGCCGAGTATCTTTTTGTCAAGTTTATCTATCTTTCCCATAGTAGTTGTTCAGTAAGGTGTGACAAAATTAGAGAATTTTTTTTCAAAAAATATGCAAAATGATAGTGGATATGAGCAAAATTATTGGGAAATATACAAAAAAGGCCGCCATAATGCATTTTAATGGCGGCCTTGTGGTGAGTTGAGACACACTATTGTGCCACGATTTTCACAGGAGTATAGTGCGTGTCGGTGCGCACGAAATACATGCCGGCGGGGAGATGGAATTCAAAACCATCGTATATCTCGTCCACGCATATTACCATGCGTCCAGTCAGGTCGTAAACGGTCATGTTAGTCTGGATTCCGGCACAACGCACACGCAGAAGTTCCGGATAAGACTCAATGGTGAAAGGCTCATCGGCGTTTACGGCATCAATACCGGCGGGTTGTGCCACAGTGATGACATTGGATGGTGCAGAAAGCACGCCGAGGCGTGAGCTTTGAACATAGTAAACATCCTTGTCGTAATTCTCAAAGCCGTCGATGTACCAAGCGGGGTTTTCTGCTTCCACTGTTTCTGTGGTCACTGTGGTGCCTTTATAGCGCTGCAGTGTAATGACATAATAATCCACCGGTTCGGCAGGGATGTCCCAGTTGGCAGTATAGCCTTGTTTTGTGATGTCGGATGCAGCATTGGCGGTGAGGGTAGAAAGAGTGGGACGCTCCAAGCACTCTCCGCGAAGCTCTATGCCGAGCGAACCTTCCAGTCCGCCTTCCTGCACCAAGAATCGAGATGTGTGTTCGCCTATTTCCGTTGGGGTATATGTAATGGTGACCCAAGCGCCATTGATGGAGTTGGCGGCAACGGCACTGAGAGTGGATGCCGAGGATTTGAAGAAAGAGGCGTTGCCATTGTAGATGGTAAATTCAAAATATCCTTTCAGTTTCTCGCCTTTGAAAAAGAGCTGGGCTGTGGCGGAGTTGCCGAGAGCCACCTGACCGAAGTCAAGCACCATGCCCTGTACGGGCGAGATAAGTGTGGGAGTGCCGGAAGAGGGGTCGGAGGTGTCATTGAATACCTGCCCTTTCTTATTGCCCCAAATGTATTCTGCAAGTTCAGGATGGTCAATGTAGGGATTGCGGTTGTTCTGAATTTTATATACAGCTTCGTTTCTGAGCACTTCTTTTTCGCTCACAGGGTCCTGCCGATGCCAGTTCAGCAGCAGCTCAATGGCCCATGGCTGAAGCGTGGGGTAATTGCCGTTCTGAGCCATGTAGGTGTATTTCCAAGTAAGGTTCTGATAGGCAGTAACTACATAAAAGTATGTGCGGGCAAAATCGCCTTTGTACTCATCTGCCGGCTCAAACACATAAGCGGCACCGCCGGAATTTTGTCCACGGCCCACCATACTTACGGTGTTGTTGAATTTAGAACCATTGTCGATTACAATGCCAAGAGGGTAATTGCTTTTGGCCATATTGGCATCGCGTTCGGACGGATAGAGATGAAACAGATCCACGTACACCGGTATGGTAGTGGTTCCTCCCCACCAGCTTTTGGGGAAAGAATGCTCACGATTGAGTCCTGAGAAGGACGGAGCGTATAGAGGTATGTCGGAGTACATGTCCCACCAACGCTTTGAGTTGGGATATACATCAGTTTTTTGGAAGTATTCGGGTAGTGCGGAGTACGAAGAAACCTGGGAATGAGGGTTGATAAGATTGAACAGAGCGGTTTTTAGCTCGGCCTCAGCTTTGCCGTTGATGGAAGTGTAGTAACCCGCAGGGATATCGGCGTTTGCCATCACGGCACACAGCAAAGCCACAGCAGCGAGCAAATGTTTCAGGTAGTTATGAGTCATAAAAATTGAAAATAAGCGCACAAAAATAATATATCTCTCTAATAATTAACACAATTATTCCGTTTTTAGTTGTATTTTAACATTAAGGAGAGCAATCAGGGTGATCAGCATCGCAGTCAGGAAGTAAAGTTGACGCAATATGCGGAAAATTACGGTAAAAAGCGTTATCTTTGCGCTCTTAATTGAGTCAATTTATAAAAGATAAGACTATGTCAATAGACCAGATTATATCGCAGGCAGTGAGCCGTGCCGTAAATGAGCTTTACGGCGTGGATACTCCCGCTGATAAGATTCAGATACAGACTACCAAAAAAGAGTTTGAGGGTAATCTCACTGTGGTTACCTTTCCATGGGTCAAGGCAGCTCATAAAGCTCCCGAAGCTGTGGGTACCGAAATCGGCAACTGGCTGGTGGACAACGAGCCTGCAGTAAGCCGTTTCAATGTTATCAAGGGTTTTCTTAATATTGTAATTGAGCCATCGTTTTGGGCATCGGTGCTGAAACATATTCAGGACACTCCTGAGTGGGGTCGTGAAAAGGTGACAGACAAATCGCCGCTCGTGATGGTGGAATATTCGTCGCCCAACACTAACAAACCGCTGCATTTGGGCCATCTGCGCAACATATTGCTCGGTTATTCCCTTTCGCAAATTCTGGCCGCCTGCGGCAACAAGGTGGTTAAAACCAATATCGTGAATGACCGCGGTATTCATATCTGCAAGTCTATGCTTGCATGGCAGAAATGGGGCAACGGCGTTACTCCGGAATCAAGCGGAAAGAAAGGCGACCATCTGATAGGTGATTTCTATGTGCTGTTTGACAAACATTATAAAGCCGAAGTCAAGGAGCTGCAGGCTAAAGGCATGACCGAAGATGAGGCCGCCGCAGCCTCACCTCTCATGCAGGAGGCCCGTGCCATGCTTCGCGCTTGGGAAGCCAAGGACCCTGAGGTGCGTGCGCTTTGGACCAAGATGAACCAATGGGTATATGACGGATTCGATGCCACCTATGAGCGTATGGGCGTGGACTTTGACAAGATTTATTACGAGAGCAATACATATCTTGAAGGCAAGGAAAAGGTGCTTGAGGGTCTGGAAAAGGGGCTGATGTACAAGCGCGAGGACGGTTCGGTATGGGCCGACCTTACTGATGCAGGTCTTGACCACAAGCTGCTGCTGCGCAGTGACGGTACTTCAGTGTACATGACTCAGGACATAGGTACTGCTAAACTCCGTTATCAGGATTACCCCATTGACAAAATGATATATGTGGTGGGCAATGAGCAGAACTATCATTTTCAGGTGCTTTCATTGCTCCTTGACCGCCTCGGATTCAAGTGGGGCAAGGATCTGGTGCATTTTTCCTACGGCATGGTGGAATTGCCCGAGGGTAAGATGAAGAGCCGCGAGGGAACCGTGGTTGACGCTGATGACCTTATGGAAGAAATGGTGAACACCGCCCGTGTCGTAAGCGAGGAACTTGGCAAACTTGACGGATGTTCGGAGGCTGAAAAAGCCGAGATTTCAGAAACAGTGGGAATGGGTGCGCTAAAATATTTCCTGCTGAAAGTTGATCCCCGCAAGAACATGACCTTCAACCCCAAGGAATCAATAGATTTCAACGGCAACACCGGTCCATTCATACAATATACATATGCCCGAATCCAGTCAGTGCTCCGCAAAGCGGCCGAAATGGGTGTGAATGCAACCGATTATACAGCTGCCCAGCCCGGTGAGCGCGAAATTACGCTCATACAGCGCCTTGCCGATTATCCTTCGGTGGTGGCAGAAGCCGGACGCACCTATTCACCTGCGCTTATAGCAAACTATGCCTATGATCTTGTAAAAGAGTATAATCAGTTCTATCATGACTGTTCAATACTCAAGGAAACAGACGAAGAAGCGCGAGCATTGCGTTTGGCATTGTCGGAATGCACAGCCCGCACTATTAAGAGTGCAATGAGCCTTCTTGGCATAAACGTGCCCGAACGAATGTAATTTTTCGGGTGTTATATCGTTATAATATTCTAAAGAATCATTTAGTTATGGAAAATAATAATTATCCTCCTTATTTTAACCGCGCCCAGTTTGAGCAGTCGTCTCAGGCTTTGGACACCCGCGTGTCGCAGGTGATGAAGCGCGTGTATGTGAAAATGTTTCTGGGGCTTCTGGTAACAGCATTCGTAGCATTGTGGTGCCAGAATTCACCTTCGGCCATAAATTTCTTCCTGACCAACCGCTGGAGCATGTGGCTTCTCATCATTGCAGAGTTCGGTCTGGTAATAGGAATTTCCGGGGCTATCAATCGTCTCAGCAGCATGGCAGCCACAGGGCTTTTCTATCTGTTTGCCGTGGTCAATGGCCTGATGCTGTTCCCGATCTTTATGGTGTATTCGCCTGATTCCATAGCCAAGACATTTTTCATTACAGCCGGTGTTTTTGGCGCAATGAGTGTTTACGGTTATTTCACATCGCAGAATCTGGCCAAATGGGGCTCATTCCTTATAATGGCGTTGATAGGTTTGATTGTGGTGTCGCTGGTGAATATATTCCTCAAAAGCTCAGGTCTTGACTGGATTATTTCAGGTGCAGGTGTGCTGATTTTCATAGGTCTTACCGCGTGGGATACCCAGCAGATAAAGACTATGGCACAGCAGTCGCCCGGCGCAGCAGTGGCAAAGCTTGCCACAATCGGCGCTCTGTCGCTTTACCTTGATTTCATAAATCTGTTTCTCTATCTGCTCCGCTTTTTCGGCAACAGAGACTGATTATAACAGCAATAAACAACAGCAGCGGTCGTGCCTACAGGTGCGACCGCTGTGTTTTTTGATCCATAAGTTGAAAATTTTCAGTACACTGTTGCTCAGTCCTCAAAACCAAGTCAACACTGAAAGAAATGTGTCAGTCTAATCGTTGAGTGACGAAGACAGCGATGTGAAAAAGTGCCATATGGCAATAGCAGTGCTCACAGACACGTTCAGGGAATGTTTGGTGCCGAACTGCGGAATTTCCAAGCATACATCAGCGGCGTTTACCACTTGCTGGTCCACGCCATTTACTTCGTGACCGGCGATTATGGCATAACGATTGTGGGGGGTGGGATGGTAATTGCGCAGGTCCACACTCCCTTTCACCTGCTCAAGGGCACATACGGTGTAGCCTTGTGAATGTAGATGTTCCACACATTCCATCGTGGTGGGGAAATAGTGCCAGATTACAGAGCCTTCGGCTCCAAGAGCGGTTTTGTGTATCTCGGGCGACGGGGGCGTGGCAGTGATGCCACAAAGCATAATCTGCTCTATGCGCAAGGCATCGCATGTGCGAAAAATAGCTCCGATATTATTTAGTGAACGAACATTGTCGAGCACAATGGTGACGGGTAATTTAGTACGGGCGCGATACTGCTCTACAGTGTCGCGCCCGAGATCCCATATGGTTTTTTTGTCCATTAATCAATGATGTCAAATCCGGTGTACGGACGCAGGCACTCAGGCACAACAATGCCGTTGGGTGTCTGGTTGTTTTCAAGAAGTGCGGCCATGATGCGCGGGAGTGCCAAAGCTGAGCCATTGAGTGTGTGGCAAAGGTGTGTCTTTTTGTCGGCACCGCGATAGCGGCATTTGAGGCGGTTGGCCTGATATGTTTCGAAGTTGCTTACCGAGCTAACCTCAAGCCAGCGTTTCTGGGCAGCTGAGAATACTTCAAAGTCAAAAGTGATGGCTGAAGTGAAACTCATGTCGCCTCCACACAAACGAAGGATGTGCCATGGCAAACCAAGCTCGTCCAAAAGACTCTGCACGTGGTCTTTCATTTCTTCAAGAGCGGCATAAGAGTCTTCGGGGCGTTCGATGCGCACAATCTCTACTTTGTCAAACTGGTGCAGACGATTGAGTCCGCGTACATCCTTGCCGTAGCTGCCGGCTTCGCGGCGGAAGCATGCAGAGTAAGCGCAGTTCTTTTTAGGAAGTTCGCTTTCGGGGATGATGACATCACGATAGATATTGGTTACGGGAACTTCGGCGGTGGGGATGAGGTAGAGTTTGTCCTCGTTTACGAAATACATCTGGCCTTCTTTATCGGGGAGTTGTCCTGTGCCGTAGCCGGAAGCCTCGTTGACAACATAAGGGGGCTGGATTTCAAGATAACCGGCCTCACCGGCTTTGTTGAGGAAGAACTGTATCAGGGCACGTTGCAAGCGGGCACCTTTGCCTATATATACCGGGAATCCGGCACCTGTGATTTTTACGCCCAGATCAAAGTCAATGATATTGTATTTCTTGCACAAATCCCAGTGGGGGAGTGCATCGGCAGGAAGATCAGGCATCGGACCGCCTTCTTTTTCCACCACATTGTCGGCTGCGGAGGTCCCTTTGGGCACCATGGCACATGGCACGTTGGGGACGGAGAGAAGAATTTCGCGGATGGCATTTTCTGCTTCGGTCAGCTTGTCGGCGATTGTTTTCTGCTCTTCTTTGATTTTTGCCACTTCAGCTTTAGTGCTTTCGGCTTCGTCTTTTTTGCCTTGTTTCATCAGGGCACCTATAGAAGCGGCAAGCTTGTTGAGCTGCGCAGCGAGGGTGTCGTTCTGAAGTTGCAGTTTGCGCCGGTCATTGTCCAGTGCAAGCACACTGTTGATAGGCTCGTTTGCGTCAAACCCTTTAATGGCCAGACGCTCTATGATGAGTTGGGGATTCTCCTTGATTTGCTGTAAGGTAAGCATGTGATATATAATGAAAGAAATGAAAAAACGATTTATTGAGCAAGCAACTCGCGCACTTTGGCCGAAATCACTTTGCCGTCAGCTTTGCCGGCAAGTTCTTTTGAGGCAACACCCATAACTTTGCCCATTTCTTTAGGAGAAGTGGCACCGACACGTGAAATTATTTCACTGAGTTTGGCGGTGAGCTCTTCATCGGTCAGAGGCTTCGGGAGATATTCTTCGATAACGGCTGCTTCGGCAAGTTCGTTTTCGGCAAGTTCAGGACGATTTTGTTCCGAGTATATTTGGGCGGTTTCACGGCGCTGCTTTGCCATTTTGGAGAGTATCTTCATTGCGGTGTCATCAGACAATTCGCCTTCGGCACCTTTGGCTGTTTTGGCTTCAAGAAATTCTTTTTTTATGCCGCGAAGGGTTTCAAGGCGCACCTTGTCGCGTGCAAGCATGGCCGATTTGATGTCGGCACTGATACGTTCAAACATATCCATAGTTCAGAGGTTGTAATAATCAATGTGCAAAGTTAATACATTTTAGTGCCCTTTGCCAAATTATTTTTTCGGCAAAGGGCACCAATATGGTCACAAATAAAGTAAGATGCTTATTTGAGCAGCTCTATAAGCTGCTCTGCAGCTTGTTTTGTGTTGACTTTGTTTATGATATGGGTGATGCGGTGGTCGGCATCCGTTACAAATGTAGTGCGCACGGTGCCCATATATTCGCGTCCGGCCATTTTCTTTTTCTGCCATACGCCGAATGCCTGGTTGACTTCGGTGGTTTCATCGCTAAGCAAGATGAACGGCAGCTCATGTTTCTGGGCAAACTTCACGTGACTTGCCGGGGAATCCTTGCTAATGCCTATTACGGTATAGCCCATGGATGCGAGCTGCTCGTAGCCGTTGGCAAGAGAGCAGGCCTCAGCCGTGCATCCGGGGGTGTTGTCTTTAGGGTAGAAATATATTATAAGTTTGCGGTCGGCAAAATCATCGGCGGTTACTTGGTGTCCCTGAGCATCAGTGCCAAGGATATCGGGTATTTTGTTTCCTACTTCAAGCATTAGTCTTCAAGAAAATAAGTTAATGATGTTACTACTCTCACTTCTTTAATATAAGGGGTATAGCTATCGCGGTCCTCAATGGTGAATTGTCCCTGACGGGCACTTTTGATTTTGCCGAGTTCGCTCTGTGAGTCATCGGCAAATTTTTTCGCTGCCAGCCGGGCGTTTTGTGTGGCTTCTGCTATCATTTCGGGCTTGATGGAGTTAAGCTCTGTGTATTCATACACGGTTTGGTTGGAATAGTCGCTCGCTAAAATGGCGATTCCTTGGCTCAGCAATTCGCCCTGACGGTTGATCAGTTCGCGCACCTTGTCAACCTGCGAGGAGCTTACGGTAACCACGCTCTGCACGGAATAGTTGTAGGGGATAGGCTGAGTGTTGTATCTGTCGGCGCGGAGGTCAGTGACTTGTGGCGCGGAAATGGAGATTTCTTTGTCGCTGATGCCGTTGTCTTTCAGAAATTTCACTATTGTGGCATTGGTAGAGGTAACGGAGGCGTAAACGGCGGGGAGTTCATTGCCGGTGGCTTTGAACACTATGGGCCATGTTACTTTGTTGGCTTTCACTTCGCGAGTGGCCAGACCACGTACTTCTACTGTGCGCTGGCTGCCCCAGTTGAATGTGCGTAAACCGCTGCGCACGCACAAGCCCAGTGCGAGCAGGCCGACTGCAATTATTGTTGCGGTTATGACAGATGATAGTTTCATAACAAAATAGTTTTATGATTTCTAAAACAAGTCAAAATAAAGAATTACATCATCGGGCACGCCTTCGATTTTCATTTTCACGGCGAGCTGACTGCCTACCTTGGACTGGTCAATGATGGCGGTGGGCTGAAGGTAGTTTTTGATAAACGGGTCAATATCGCTGCTGCGTATCACCACATAAGGGCTGTGGGAACCGACTCCCTTGCCTGATTCAAAGATGGCATCGCATATCTGATTGATGCGGGTCTGATACACTTTTGCCTTGGCCTTGGTGTCGGCATCAAGTGACACAGTGGAGCAGGCATATGCCTTGAACAGCAGCGGAAGGCTGACGGGGTTGGCACTCAATCCGAGGCGTGCGAGGTCAAGTGTTTTGGTGAAATCGTTGGCATCGTATGCCTCCTGAAGACCGGGATAAGTGGCGTTGGGGCGGAAAGAAGGATTGGCGGTATAGCCATAATATACCAGACGAACCTCGTCGGGAGTGAGAGTGGCATCGCCGGCTATGAACCGTTCGGTCAATGCCTGATAACGGGCGTAATCTTGTTTTACGGCATCGTTTATCGTCTGGCGGTTGAGCGGCTGTGCGTTGGCACACAATGCAATGGCGAATATGGCCATTAACATGCAGATTTTTTTCATTGAAACAGAGTTAAACATATTGTTATTCGTGATTTTTGTTCATTTTCAGCAGCGGGTCCATCAGATGACGGTCGTTGGCAAGACGCGGAATTTTGCGTTGCCCTCCGAGCTTGCCGGTAGAGGCGAGCCACCGGTCAAACAGTCCGGGAGAAGCCTTGACAATGGTGAGCTGATCAAGGAATATGCCTCCGGAGCGTTTGGCTTGATAGTCGGAGTTGACATTTTGCAGCTCGCGGTCAAGGATGGCGGCAAATTCGTCCATGTTTTGCGGCTGACGGTCAAATTCTATCAGCCATTCGTGACGCCCTTTGGTTTTTTGAGCTGTAAATACCGGCGCGGCGGTATAGTCTTTGACGGTGGCACCGGTTTTGGCGCATGCGGCAGCCAAAGCTGCATCGGTGTTGTGCACCATAACCTCTTCGCCAAACGCGTTGATGTAGCTTTTTGTGCGTCCGGCAATGGTGATTCGCACAGGGTGTGTGGATTGTACGGTAACGGTGTCACCAATGGGATAACGCCACAGGCCGGAGCACGTGGTGATGACAAGGGCATATGTTTCGCCTTCCTGTATTTCCCAGATCGGTACGGGAGCCGCATCGGGATTGCTTGCAGGGATGAATTCATAGAACACGCCTGCATCTAACAGCAGGAGCATGGCACGTGATTGCGGGGTGTCCTGCAGCGCAAAGAAGCCCTCGGATGCATTGTATGTTTCCATGTAATGCATACGCGATGGATCTATGATGGCATCGTATTGTTCGCGGTACGGGGCAAAAGATATGCCACCGTGAAAAAACACCTCGAGCGCGGGCCATACCTCATGGATCTCCGTGGCACCGGTGGTAGAGAGCACAAGACGGAGCACGGTGAGGAACCAACTGGGCACCCCGGACAAATTGGTTACGTTGCTTTTGACGGATTCGGCCACGAGTTGTGGCAGTTTCTGTTTCCAATCGCTTAAGAGGGCTGTTTGTTTGGAAGGGGTGCGCACGAGTTCGGCCAAAGGTGTAATCTGCTCTATGAGATGAGCCGACAGGTCTCCTACTCTTACTTTTGGCGGCAGATGCTGAAGCTCATTGGCAAAGCTGCCGCCCAATATGAATCCTTTGCCGGAAAACATGCGGCTATGGGGATTGTTGTGCAGATAATGTGCTACCACATCGGTTGCGCCACGGTAATGAGTGTTGTGCAATCCCTCGTTGGAAATCGGGATGTATTTGCTTTTGCCATCCGAGGTGCCTGATGACTGTGCATAGCGGGTCACGAGTCCGGGCCAAAGCAGATTCCGTTCACCTTGCATCATGCGCATTACCAATGGTCGGAGCGTGTCGTAAGGTGTGACCGGCACACGGGTGGCATAGCTTTTATAGCTTGTGATGGAGCTGAATCCGTGGTCACGTCCCCACAGAGTGTGCTTGGCCGTGTGGAGCATGGCATTGAGCTGGGCGCGCTGCACATCTTCGGCATTTTCGGCCCAGCATTGTGCCGCTTTTACACGGCGCTCCATAAACCATCTTGCTATCGGGGTTACGTTCATCGGCATGTTGACAATCGGGGCAAATTTAGCAAAAAATATAATGGTTTTGCTTCATTATAACCACAAATGAAAAAATTATGTTTAAATTTGCGCGATATATTCAAAATTAATTACCTATGCCTAATATAATACGTCAGCAAAATATTTGTCGCAAAAGCCTTATGATACTTACCGTAATGCTTTGTGCACTGATATTTTCGTCCTGCGATGATGAGGAGGATGCTCCGAATGTGTTTGTGGGGAGCTGGGAACTTGTTGCGGTTAATTCCTATCCGATTTATCAGGACGAGTACACAACCTACGATTTCTGGGAGAACGGAAGCGGTATTTATGGCTTTTATGCCAACTATGGCGGATGGTACAATGAGCCTTTGTCATGGTCGGTGTCGTACGACAGGTATGGCTATACCTATCTTTATGTGAATTCCTCGCAGGGATATTTCACTTATGAGGTGGATTATATCAGTTCCAATACGATGATACTGGTAGATATTGATACCAATAACCAGCTTGAATACCAGCGTTTTTAATTAGTATTATCCATAATTATTATTTCATCACATAATGACTCAACAACAATCCTCACAACCTTCTTCGGCTCATTCGACTGAAAAATGGACTGAGATAGAGCTTCTGCCCGCATGGGACGAGGAATACTATGATGTTTATACTGCCAAAAAATATGGCAAATGGGTGATGCTTAAGACTCTAAAACCGGCTTATAAGAATGATCCGCGTTTTGAGGCGATGATAGAGAAAGAGTTTGATGTGCGATATAATCTTGCGCATCCCAACATTGTGATGATTAATGATTATGAGGAAGTGCCCGGACTGGGTATGTGCATCATTACTGACGATGTGTATGGTGATACCTTGCGCAAGCTTATAAAGGAGCACAAGGTTACTAAGCATCATCTTGATCAGGTGTGTCACAATCTTGTCGATGCTATTGACTACATCCAGCGCAATCATGTGGTGCATTTTCCTATCCGTCCTGAAACAGTGATTTTCACTGAGAATATCGGTAATCTGAAGCTTATTGATGTGGGGTTTGACCAGCGCGAAAAGCTGTCGCCCACCGATGCTGCTGATGATATTTACAGTTTCGGTATGGTGCTGAAGGAGCTTCTTTCGGAGGTGCCTGACGCTCCGTCCTATCTTCGCAAGGTGGCCGACAAATGTTGCGCATCCGATCCCAAACAGCGTTATTCATCCATTCATCAGCTTAGGATGGCTATTGCCCATAGGTCCACTCGGGGCTTCTATCTTGCCATTGTAGGATTTCTGGTGATTCTTGTCGGTGCATTGCTTTGGTTCAGCTCTCGCATTGTTGCCCAATGATAACTCTTTAACACATTAATATATATAAGATAAATGTCAGCTGTTGAAGTTGTGCCTGTTCCGCTTAAACGCGGGCCGTTGAAAAAATTTGTCAAGTTTGGTATTTCTCTCTATAAGGGAAATGATTGTTATGTTCCGCCACTCATATTTGATGAGGTGGAAACATTTCTCCCTTCCAGGAATCCGGCTTTTGCTTTTTGCGAGGCGCAACCTTTCATGGCTTTTCGTGACGGTAAGCCCGTTGGTCGCATTGTGGCTATAATCAACCATCGGCTTAATGAGCGCACCGGTACAAAGCAAGCGCGATTTGGATGGGTGGAATTTGTGGATAACGATCAAGTAGTGGATGCGCTGTTTGCTGCTGCCGAGGATTGGGCAAGGAGCAAAGGAATGACTGAGATAATTGGCCCGATGGGATTCTCGGATATGGACCATGAGGGAATGCTCACATTTGGGTTCGATGAATTGGGTACCATTGCTACCATTTATAACCATCCTTACTATCCTGTTCAGGTGGAACGCCTTGGCTATACTCCTGATGCTGAATGGGTGGAATATCGTATGACTGTGCCTGACGCTGTGCCTGAAAAATATCAGCGCATAGCCGCTATAGTAGCTCAGAAATATAATCTCTGTGCACTAAAGTTTACCTCGCGCAAGAAGATCAAGGAACAATATGGTGTGGCGCTTTTTGAGCTGATTAATGAGGCTTATGATGAGTTGTACGGTTATTGCCCGCTCACTTCGGAGCAGATAGAGTACTATATTGACAAATATCTGGGGATAATTCGGCTTGATTGCGTGAGCGTGATAGTAGATGAAAACGATAAGCTTGTGGCTTTGGGCATATCAATGCCGTCTTTGTCGCATGCATTACAAAAATCGCATGGCAAATTGTTCCCTACCGGATGGTGGCATCTTCTGCGTGGAATAAACGGTCCCAATAAGATTGTGGACCTGATGCTCATCGCCGTGAAAAAGGAGTATCTGTCGCGCGGTGTCAACGCCATGATTTTTGCAGATCTGCTACCTATATATATAAAGCACGGTTTTGAGTATGCCGAAAGTAATCTTGAGCTTGAGAATAACGAAAACGTGCAGAAGCAATGGCAATACTTTGAGCGACGGCTTCATCGTCGCCGTAAAGCATATCGCAAGACTCTGTAGCATTTGCTTTGAAAAAACTTTGCGCCATAACAGCCGCGCTTACAGCCGGTTG
>ULPZ01065689.1_pt1 | contig 156343 bp, 123 predicted proteins | sample 1953991 | NCBI WGS metagenome assembly ULPZ01 (sample SAMEA4835642, study PRJEB28245) | human gut metagenome | biome: gut microbiome; material: fecal sample | place: Denmark | collected 2008
TTATATATAATATATATAATATTAATTTTACCAGCACTTACACAAGCATCCCAAAAACAACAACTCATTTTTTGCTAATTGTGATTTGTGATTTGTGATATGTGCGACAGCTGGCTATATGCTTAATCATTGTAATTGTGATAATTGCAATTCAAGACAGACAGCACAATTTGTTCAGCGCACCCGGCACATGCCCATCCAAGCACCCAAAAGGCAAAAAGCAGGATACACTGCCGACAACAAAAAAGAGCACTTTTTGTTAACAGATTTTCACATCTTAACACCGCCTGATTTTTGGCAATTCCAAATAATGTTTGTATCTTTGCGACAGAAAGGTAAAGGCTCAGCTTCGCGCAGAAAAGTCGTCCCCGCCGCCCCTCCCCGTCCGGCTTTCCTGCCCCACCAGCCGCCCACCTTTCCGAGCGCGAGCATTCTTTGACAATCTGAACCTTAAACTATGACACCCTGCAAGAAAACGGCACAACGAGAACATGGCGCACAACACCTGCCACCACCATCAAAAGCCAGCCGGCGGCTACGATGAAGACAGGCCAACAAAATGCAGACCATGCACCCCACAACCCGCGACGCGAACATGCGGAAGCACAGAGAGAGAACCGACCGAACCGAGAGGCGAGGACTACGACGACGACGAGCAAAGACAACTTCGACGGGAAACGAAGACAACAACGACTGGGGCAACAACAACAGCAGGAGCAGCATAAAATGATTTTCCAGCAGCATTTCGGACAGCGAGCAGTCAGCAAACGTATGCAAACAGGAGGGACTACAATGCACGCAGATGACAACGCGGAGAGGACGACCGACCGCGGATACCTCATCAGCCGACTGCCATCACAAATCACAAATCACAATTAGCTTAATCGCCAACCGCTGGCCATTTTACCACAGACCACCGACGGACACACCAATCAGACACGGGGTTTATAGAGGAGCACAATATTGGGATAAACCACACCGTCGGTACAGGTAAACTGAATGGACAAAATGAAATGTTGGAAAAAAGCACCGTGCTTGAAGAAGAAGCTGGGTATCATACGCACATACGACCTCGGTTGAGACAGGAGTTCACCCATGTCGGCCATCATGACAAAATTGTAAGTAGGCGACAAACTCCCCGCACCCTCTTCATAGAAAGGTGTACCATCCAACACTTCGCCCCTTTCCATCCTGGCAATATAGGCAGAAATACTGGCCGCATCGGGAGCCAGCAGCAGGTCGCCCCGATAGAAGCAGGCAAAAGTATAATAGGACGAGCCGCTAATCCCCGTGAAACGGGCAAGCATCGTATTGCGCGGAAGCAAATACTGGGCAAAGCGTCGGGCTTCCGGATATAAGGCATACTTGGGAGAAAAAGCAGGAGGAACGGGGGCTGCTTTCTCGTAAGGAGACGCGTAAACCAACGTACGAAGTTTCCGCTCGGCATCCTTAACGTTTTTCATGGGAATATTAAGCACGGCAGCAGGATAGGCTTGAGCCGTATCATTGGGAATGAACAGACAGAACATGCCCCTCTCGGCCACATTTTCGTGCAAGAAGTCGAGCCATTCTTCATCCCGGCTCCTGACAAATGCGGTAGTATCCTGGCTGGCAGCCTGCGAAGCAAAAGAAGCTACCATCCGCACATCGGACATAGACCAGCTGTCGTAAAACAAAGTAGTGACCGGCAAACGCTCCCCTCCAAATCCGCTTACAGGCTGTTGCTTCTGCAAAACGTTCATCCACGTACGGGCCGTATCGCACACCTGGCTGATTCCCGAACAATAAATGGCATTTTCATTGCACTTGATATCAAATTCCGCCCAGTTGCCCAAAGAGCTTTGCAAATGCGATTCATCGCCCGTCATCCCCATGTCCACTTGCCTCATGCGCAAGTACAACTTTGCAGCGACACTGCTATGCTGTTCATTTCGCATTCGCTTGAAAGAAGAAACGTCGAGCAACGAGTGACGGCTGATACGGGCATCAATCACCTGCTCTATCAGACGCTTCTGGAAACTGACGGCAACATAGTCCGACGTCAGATACACCGAAAGGAAGCGGCCATCGATCATGGGATATATCCTGATTTCAGCCCCCTTGTAATCGAAGTATTTCACAGGGAAAGCGCTTGAGCAGAACTTCCTGATGAAAGTTTCCACCAGTTCATAGTCCTTCGTCCCCAACGCACAATAAAGAATCTGGTTGGAAGTGGACTCGGGTTCATGAAAGCTAATCAGCATCTTATTCATCTGCCGGCTCAGTCCATGAGGCGTTTCGTCGGCCAGCGTGGAAAGATATTTTTTCAGGTAGGAGAACAAGTCCGAGACATAAAGGAAGTGATTATCCTTACTACAGTCAAGCTGATTGATATCCTCCACCAGCTTATCTGCCATGTCTGTCTCCAACACGGCCACAGCATCAGCCGGCACCAGCTCGTATAGATTGAAGTCCTGTTGTCTTTCTACCGCATTCAGCTGATAAAAAGAGTATATGCCAAAGCCCGCGCACAACAGCACAATGGAAACAGTGATAACGGTTCGTATGATGAAACGGGATTTCATATCTTCAAATCATCAGGGTTTGGGCAAAAATAAATATTTCTACTAACAAAACAAAACAAATGTTGCTAAAAGTTTACCGAACGGTTAAAACGATTGGCTGAAATGCAGTTTGGGCACGCCCGATTTTCAATAAATACAGCTTAACCCGATTCAAAAATTCAAGTAGAGATGAATAATGCTAAAAAATGTTATGCACAGTACATTTTATGACTACGAGATTGTATTTTTGTAATCGTTTCAAATCCGAAGACTTCCCAAAGTCGAATCTAATATTTGTCGAAGCTTTCTCGTACAAGTAGAAGATGGCTCAAAAGAGGTCTTCATAAAACTAATTCATTATGATTACAGAAAAATTGCAAAAGGAAATCAACGACCAAATCACTGCTGAAATGTGGTCATCCAATCTTTACCTTTCAATGGCTTTCCACATGGAAAAAGAAGGTTTTGCCGGCATGGCTTCTTGGTTGAAGAAACAAGCTCTTGAAGAACAGGGACACGCTTGCGAAATGGCTTCATACGTTATCAAACGTGGCGGAGTAGCTAAACTGGACAAAATAGATGTCGTGCCTACTGAATTTGGCACTCCCCTGGCGGTTTTCGAACAAGTATATGAGCACGAATGCCGCGTTTCTAAGATGATTGACGACCTGGTAGACGTAGCTTCTGCCGAGAAAGACAAAGCCACTCAAGACTTCTTGTGGGGATTTGTTCGCGAGCAAGTAGAAGAAGAGGCTACAGCAGCCGGCATCGTTGACATGATTAAGAGAGCCGGAGATGCTGGTATCTATTATGTAGACTCTAAACTGGGCGAACGCAAATAAGACCATTCATCTGACCCTTGCGTCTTTCCCCAACGTGAAGGCTGATTCCTTAACAGGGAATCCTGACAAGACAAAAGGAATAAAAAAACTCACCTGCGAAATATAAATCGTACAGGTGAGTTTTTCTTTTTAATGCTTTATTACTTAGGCATCATTTAATCACATTCAGTTCTTTACCTACCTTAATAAAGGCTGCAATACACTTGTCCAGATGTTCCTTCTCATGTCCTGCCGATATCTGCACGCGGATGCGGGCTTGTCCTTTCGGCACTACAGGATAGTAGAAACCGGTTACATAGATGCCTTCATCCTGCATGCGGGCGGCATAAACCTGCGACAGCTTAGCGTCGTAGAGCATCACGGCACAGATGGCACTCTGCGTGGGCTTGATGTCGAAACCGGCGGCAGTCATACGGTCGCGGAAGTAATTTACATTCTCCACCAGCTTGTCATGCAGAGCATTGCTTTCCTTCAGCATCTTGAACACTTCGAGGCTGGCTCCTATCACTGCCGGAGCTACTGAGTTGGAGAACAGATAAGGACGGCTGCGCTGGCGCAAGAGGTCGATGATTTCTTTCCGTCCGGTAGTGAAGCCACCCATGGCGCCTCCGAATGCCTTACCCAAAGTACCGGTATAAATATCTACACGGTCATAGAGGTTGTAGAGTTCGCTGACGCCATGTCCCGTAGGTCCTACCACGCCGGCCGAGTGCGACTCGTCGACCATCACCAAAGCATCATATTTCTCTGCCAGGTCGCATATCTTGTCCATCGGGGCAACGTTGCCATCCATCGAAAATACGCCGTCGGTCACGATGATGCGGAAGCGTTGTGCCTGAGCTTCCTGCAAACATTTCTCCAATTCGGCCATATCGGCATTGGCATAGCGGTAGCGTTTTGCCTTGCAGAGTCTTACACCGTCAATGATAGAAGCATGATTCAAAGCATCTGAGATAATGGCATCTTCTTCTGTGAAAAGAGGCTCAAACACACCACCGTTGGCATCGAAACAAGCCGCATAAAGAATGGTGTCCTCGGTATGGAAATAATCGGAAATGGCAGCCTCCAACTCTTTGTGGATATCTTGCGTACCACAGATAAAGCGTACCGAAGACATACCATAACCGCGCTTGTCCATCATTTGTTGGGCAGCAGCTATCAAGCGTGGATGATTGGACAAGCCCAGATAATTATTGGCACAAAAGTTCAGCACTTCCTTTCCTTTCACCGTAATGGCAGCCTGTTGTGCACTTTCAATCAGTCGTTCTTCCTTGTAAAGTCCGGCCTCTTTAATTTCAGCAAGCGTATTGCTGAGATGTTCTTTCAGTTTACCGTACATATCAATAAGTTTAAAAATAAGACATTTTTGTTACTTGTACCACAAAGAACATCATTTTATTTGGAATAAACAATAGCATAATGATAGAAAGATGAAAAAAAAGTGCTTATCTTTGCCCCACAGAATGCTTAAACTAAGTAAGTCGTATGAAGAATATTTTAGTCATTGGAGCCACCGGCCAGATAGGCTCGGAACTCACGATGGAATTGCGCAAACGTTATGGTAACGAACATGTAGTAGCCGGTTATATCACCGGTGCAGAACCTAAAGGTATTTTGAAAGAATCAGGACCTTCAGCCGTAGTCGATGTAACAGACAGAGCAGCTATAGAGTCAGCTGTGAAAAACTATCAGATTGATACGATTTACAACTTGGCCGCCCTGCTTTCTGTCGTAGCCGAAAGCAAGCCGGCATTGGCTTGGAAGATTGGCATTGACGGCCTTTGGAATGTATTGGAAGTAGCCCGTGAACATAAATGCGCTGTATTTACACCAAGCTCTATTGGCTCATTCGGAACTGAGACTCCTCATGTAAAGACTCCTCAAGACACCGTGCAACGTCCACGCACCATGTACGGCGTAACCAAAGTCACTACAGAACTGCTGAGTGATTATTATCATACAAAATACGGCGTTGACACGCGCGCTGTCCGCTTCCCTGGCATCATCTCCAACGTAACACTGCCCGGAGGCGGCACAACAGATTATGCCGTGGAAATTTATTATGCAGCCGTAAAAGGCGAAAAATTTGTTTGCCCCATCAAGCCTGGCACACTGATGGACATGATGTACATGCCCGATGCGCTGAATGCAGCTATCTCGCTGATGGAAGCAGACCCGTCGCGCCTGAAACATCGCAATGCGTTCAACATCGCTTCCATGAGTTTCGCGCCCGAAACCATTTATGCAGCTATCAAGAAACATGTTCCTGACTTTGAAATGGTCTACGAACCCGACCCACTCAAGCAAGCCATAGCCGACAGCTGGCCTGACTGCCTGGACGATACTTGCGCACGCGAAGAATGGGATTGGAAACCACAATATGACCTGGAGTCCATGACCGTAGACATGCTTGAAAAGTTAAGAGCCAGATTAAAATAAAAAGCCCCCCAAGGGGAAATGACGGATGAAAAAAGTTTTTAGCGGTTTGCTATTGCTGCTGTTTATTGCCGCATGCGGAAACAAACAAAAAACAAGTGACCCCTTTGCCGCACTGACCCAGATGGTCGACTCGGCAAGGCAACAGCCCGATAGCTTGCAACAACCCGTTGAGGATGAAAGCCCCAAACCCATAGAAGCAGACGAACTGTTCGATGACTTCATTTTCAATTATGCCTCTGACGATGCCCTGCAGCGTCAGAGGACTATTTTTCCATTGCCCTATTACAAGGACGACACCCCTGTCAAAATAGAAAAGAAATACTGGGAACATGATTATCTTTTCAGCCAGCAAAGCTACTACACGCTACTGTTTGACCGCGAAGAAGACATGGACATGGTAGGCGATACGGCCTTGACATCAGTACAGGTGGAATGGGTATATCTGAAAACCCGAATGGTAAAGAAATACTATTTCGAGCGAATCAAGGGGGCGTGGATGCTCGAAGCCATCAACCTGAGAAAAATAGAAAAAGGCGAAAATGAAGACTTTGTAGACTTTTATGCACGTTTCGTGACAGACAGTGTCTACCAAAGCAAGCACATACATACCCCACTGAAATTCATCACCATTGACCCCGATGATGAATTCTCAATCTTGGAAACGACCCTTGACCTGAACCAATGGTATGCTTTCCGCCCCATATTGCCTACCGACAGGCTCTCCAACATCAATTACGGACAGAAGAACGAAGACCAGTCCACCACCAAGATTCTGAAAGTAAACGGAATAGGAAACGGATATTCAACAGTCTTCTACTTCCGCAAGAAACGGGGAGAATGGGAATTGTACAAATACGAAGATACAAGTATGTAGTTCTGAAACAAACATGGACAATTATTCCTTACTCAACCACAATACTTTCGGGATAGAGGCACGTGCTGCCCGCTTTCTGGAATACACCTCGGAAGAAGAACTGCTCCAACTGATAGCAGGCAATCAAATCACCAGTCCCTGCCTGCACATCGGTGCCGGCAGCAACCTCTTGTTCATAGGCGACTACAAGGGCACAATTCTGCATTCACGCATCGAGGACATAGACTTGATACATGAAAACGAAACCGAAATCCAAGTACGTGTGGGGGCAGGTGTCGTTTGGGACAAGTTTGTGGAGACGTGCGTAAGGAATCGCTGGCATGGAACCGAAAACCTCTCGCTCATCCCAGGCGAAGTAGGAGCTGCTGCCGTGCAAAACATAGGAGCATACGGTGCGGAAGTAAAAGATGTCATTGCTGCCGTCGAAACCATTGACATTGCCGGCAACAAACGCACATATACCAACGCGGAATGTGCATACGCCTACCGAAGCAGCATCTTCAAGAATCCTCAGATGAAGACTGTGTTCATCACACATGTCGTCTTTCGCCTCTACAAGCACCCTCACTATTGCCTGAGCTATGGAAGCCTGCGCGAGGAAGTGGAGAAACGAGGAAAAATAGACCTCGACACCATACGTCAGACGGTCATTGCCATTCGTGAAAACAAGCTACCCGACCCCAAAATATTAGGCAATGCAGGCAGTTTCTTCATGAACCCGATTGTAGAACGCGAGAAGTTTAACGCGCTAATCCTTCAATACCCTAACCTCCCTCATTACGACGTAGACTCCGAGCACGTCAAGATTCCGGCCGGATGGCTCATCGAGCAATGCGGTTGGAAAGGAAAATCCTTGGGGCCGGCAGCTGTTTATAGCAAGCAAGCATTGGTCATCGTCAACAAGGGCGGTGCCAAGGGAGAAGACATCGTTGCCTTATCCAACGCCGTCAGGGCAGACGTGCGACAAAGATTTGGCATCGACATCCATCCCGAAGTAAACTTCATCTGCACCCCCGAAGGCTCTACCCAACAATAATAGTAAGACTAAACATTCCACAAAGACAATGATGAAAATAAGGATATTAGGAAGCGGCACATCGACGGGAGTACCCGAAGTAGGATGCACATGCCCCGTATGTACGTCCACCGACCCGCGCGACAACCGCCTGCGCACCTCTGCACTTGTCCACACTGATGATGCCGTCATCTTGATAGATTGCGGCCCCGACTTTCGCGAGCAAATGCTTCGAACTCCTGCTTTTGAACGGATAGATGGAGTTCTCATCACCCACGAGCATTACGACCACGTAGGCGGACTCGACGACCTGCGCCCTTTCTGCCGACTGGGCGAGATACCTATTCATGCCGATAGCTACACCGCCAACCACCTGCGTGCACGCATGCCCTATTGCTTTGTGGAACAAACATACCCGGGTGTGCCACGCATCTACCTTCAGGAAACCGAAGCCGGACGGGCTTTTCACATACATGGCACAGAAGTCCTTCCATTGCGCGTCATGCACGGTAAGCTCCCCATACTGGGCTATCGCATCAACCACCGCCTGGGCTACATCACCGACATGGTAACCATGCCCGACGAATCATACAAAGCCCTGCAGGGAGTGGACGTATTAATCATCAATGCCCTGCGCCAAAAGCCCCACCCCACTCACCAAAGTATAGCCGAGGCCCAGCAAGTCGCCCGCCAAATAGGCGCAAAGCGTACCTACTTCATCCACATGAGCCATCATGCCGGACTGCATGCCGACATACAGCAACAGCTGCCTCCCAACATGTTCTTTGCCTACGATGGGTTGGAAATCGACCTCTAAGCCATGCCTACCCCGTACCTCAAAGAAGTTAACCTTTTATAGGTAACGCCCCATAAGAAAAAAGCCTATAAATAGGTATTTCACGACACATGGCAAACTGCTTACTTTGCAACGGACAAAAACAAATAATCAGTTGCAATGAAAAAGACAGGAATTATTTATGGCTCCAGTACTGGAACCTGTGAAGAACTGGCCAACACGATAGCCAGCAAACTTGGTATAAACCAATCGGACGTATATAGTGCAGACAAGCTTACAGCTAGCCTCATCAGTCAATACGACGTACTGATACTGGGCACCTCTACCTGGGGCGATGGCGAGCTGCAAGATGACTGGTACGACGGCATAAAGACGCTGAAAGCTGCCGACCTGTCCAACAAGACCATTGCCCTCTTTGGCTGTGGCGACTCGGAGTCCTACCCCGACACCTTTTGCGATGGCATGGGTATACTTTACGAAGACTTGAAAGACAGCCGATGCCATTTTCTTGGAAACAATGTCAGCCCTGCCGGCTATTCCTTTTCCTCGTCCATAGCCGTTGTTGACGGACATTTTATCGGGCTTGCACTCGATGAAGTGAATGAAAGCAGCAAGACAGACCAGCGGATAGACAACTGGATTGCCGGATTCAAAGACGAACTCTAAGACCACGACCTCCATCCTTTACATGTTGTTTATGATTGCATCCCCCGACATACATCCCGGCGACTTGAAAGTCTTCCTCAATCACGTCTATGAATTCAAGAAAGGCGTACGCCAAATGGTGCTCTATACGGTCAACCGCAAATATGAGGCCTTTGCCACCGCACGCCTCCAAAGTCAAAACATAGCTTACCTCATTCAGCCCGTCGACCAAAGCAAAATAAATCTGTTCTTCGGCAAGCCTGAATGCATACACGCCATAAGATGTATGGTAGACAAGCCGCTTAACCAGCTAACCCCCGAAGAAGATTTCATCCTGGGTGCTATGTTGGGGTATGACATCTGTGCGCAGTGTGAACGCTACTGTGCACGAAAAAACAAAGGATAAGCAATATGCTCTTTCTGAACCAGCCCAAACATCTCCTCAACACCTGTTCCACAAAGCAGCCTCCACGCTTTAAATATTAGTGCGCCTTCATTGGCGAAAACCCTGCTGACTCCTTAAGAAGAAACCAATCGCAGCCAGCCGCATAGTTGTAAGAAGAAGGCTGCATGCTCTGTCTTCAGATTAAAGACGGCCATCTTCAGCCTAAAGATATCCGTCTTCAGCTTGCAGATGTCTATCTTCAGGCTAAAGATAGAGTTTGCGATAGACAATGCACAACTTCCTACAAGCATATTACAACCTTTTCTACCACTCCCCTGCTGTTTTTCTACCTGACAGAAAACGACAAATCCATACCCGTCCGCATTCATCGTACACACCTATCCCCTGTCTGTAAGGCACACAGAGGCTATCTCATTTGTTTCATCAATAACACATTTGTTTCATGTAACAAAAATCAAAGCAGACGAAACAATCGTTTCATATCAAAAAACAAGTATCCAATACCTTTGCAGCATCAAATCACTGACGAAATTTTAATTCATTTAATAACTAAATTCGGATACCATGAAAGAAGGTATGAAACAAATCATCAAACAGGCAGGAACAGCCATGCTGCTCATTGCCCTGACTTGTGGAAGCGCACTGGCGCAAGAACAAGATGCTGCAAACCAACAAAAGGATGACTCCTCATCGAAAGAGGAAGGCAACCGAAACGTCATGCTGAATGCCGCCAGCGCCAACGGCCCGCGCGAAATCCAAATTGGTCTGCCGTCGGCCGACGTCAATGTATTGGAAAACGGAATACCTGTCACCTACGCAACCAATCCACACTCTGTAAACGCCCTCTGGCGTGCCGATGCCAGCCTGAGCCACGTAGGATTGCTGAAGATATCGGAAACAGCCATTACGACCGGCAACATCGGATATGCCGTCAACTCTTTCACTCAGCTGGGTCAAAAAGGATTCCACGGCACACTGAACTATAAGAGCAACCACTTCGGCATGCAGGAATTCTCACTCAACGTAAACGGTGGTATTGCCAAAGACTGGTTCTATAGCGGAAGCATCTATCAGGACTTTGACCCGGGAACATTCAAAATCAAATCAACCCCGTTCCAGGACCGCACGCAAATCTATAAATTTGCCCTCACCAAGAAGTATAACGAAGGCCGTGGTGAACTGACTGCTATCTACCACTACAGCAACAGCCACCCCGTCTATATGTACGCCACTCAGTCGGCTCCCTTCATCTATGTAGGCGACGGTAGTGTGAAGGAGTTTGGCAAGTTCTCTCTCGGAACTACTTCTTACCTGCCCATGGACAACGAAATGATGTATCGCGACATGCGTACAGGCGAAGTGAAGAAGACCAACCTCTATGACGCCGTACAAAACAAGGGCAGCGAATTCACCTTGATGAACAACTACACTTGGGACAACGGACTGAACTGGCGCACCATCATGAAGTACGACCACTCTACCGGTTCATGTGTCTACCAGACTCCTATGTCGCTCGACCAGAACGAAGCCGGCATCAACTACCTGTATGAAGCAGCCGACGGCAGCATGCAGCCCTACAAAGGCGAATATGTACAGAGCCGTATGTCGTGTCTGAATCGCGGATTCATCGACTCTTTCATGTTTACCACCGAACTGTCGCGCAAGGCAGGAAACAGCACCTGGCGCCTGGGACTGAACGAATGGTACTACGACATTGACTACGCATCGGCTACAACCATGTACGACCAGTCTGTGCCCATGGACGGCAGCTATCCTGTACGCCTCTACAATACAGACTATGCTACGTATGCCGACCGCACTTATGCCGGCAACGGTTACTACTACGACTTTAACAAGAATGCTTCGGAATACTACAAGGGTCATGAAAACAAAGTAGCCCTCTACTTCACCCACGACTGGGATGTAACCGACCAATTGAACCTTTACTACGGTGCCCGTCTGGAATACCAGGCTCTGCGTGGCGACAACGCTGCCGTAAAGAATGCCGACGGTGAATACGTAGGCCGCTTTGCCAACTACTACCTGGGTGCTACCGCCCCCGACGGCACTAAAATAGCTCCCACTGCCATGAGCTACGACTGGCTGAACTATGCCTTGACTGCAGCAGCTACCTACAAGCTGACTTCATCCTTCGGACTGACCGGCGACTTCACCTACATCACCCAACACCCGAAGATTGAGAACTTTGCTCCCGCCACCTTGCCCAATACAGACAAAATATCAGTGCCGCTGGGCCGTGCAGGTATCTACTACAACAACGAATGGTTGAGCCTGACATCACTGTTCTCATACATCTCGAAAACCAACAATAACTCTACACTGAACCTGCAACACAAGACGGCCGACGGACAGACCGAAATCATGGCTGCCCCGCTGACCTACGACATCAAGACACTGGGATGGACCACTGACGTAGTAGCACGCCCCTTCAAGGGATTTGACCTGCACTTCCTCTTCACCTACCAGAAGCCTACATACAAGAAGTATGAAACTTCCGTTACCTTCTCAGACGGATACGAAGGCAGCATCAACGCCACTGGCAATATCGTAGCTGAAATTCCTCAAGTCATCGTTGAAATAGACCCCAGCTACATGATTACAAAAGACCTGAAGATTTGGACCAGCTTCCGCTACTTCAGTAAAACTTACGCCAACATCAACGATGCCTACTACTTCAACGGACGTTGGGAAACCTTCGGCGGACTGAACTGGCAGGTAAACAAGAAACTGGCATTGGGCTGCACCGTAGTCAACTTCCTGAACCAGACTGGTGCCAAAGGAAGTATAGCCGGAGCCGAACTGATTGAGAAAGAGGATGCTGGACAGTATGCCGGACACGTCATGGCAGGAAGCTACATCCGTCCGTTCACCGTAGAGTTCAGCGCCAGCCTGAAGTTCTGACAACAATCATGGCCATACCGGTGTGGCTTACCGCCCCGGTGTAGACAAAAGACAACACATCGGTGTGGCCAATCAAAAAATAAACAGTACATTTAAACACTCAAAATAAACATCATAACCATGAAAAGTATTTTCAACCACTTGACAATGGCCTTGGCTACTGCTGCTACACTTGCAGCCTGCCAGCCGCAAAACAATGGTATCAGCTTGGAACATCAAGGCGATACACTCACCATCGTTCACATCACAAACCCTAAGAAATACCTCATCCTGCCTATACAGGAGTCTTGCAACGAAGGCAAGGTGAAACTCATCACCGGCAGCCCCGCCGATATGGCCATGGACATACGTCTGGCTGTAGACAGCGTAGAATATTACGTACCGTTTGCCCTGCCCGCCGGAGCCAAGGAAGCTACCATCAGCATAGGTCGTGTAGCTGCCAACGCCATCTGCTGGGACAGTATCCGACTGGCCGATACCTTTGATACGACCAATACCGACTACTACCGTCCCGTCTACCACCATACACCGCTCTATGGCTGGATGAACGATGCCAACGGTCTGGTCTACAAAGACGGTGAATATCACCTCTACTTCCAATACAACCCTTACGGTTCGAAGTGGGGAAACATGCACTGGGGACACTCCGTCAGCCGCGACCTCATTCACTGGGAGCACCTCAATCCGGCCATTGCACGCGACACACTGGGACACATTTTCTCGGGCAGCACAGTCATCGACAAGAACAACAGTGCAGGCTATGGCAAAGATGCCATGATTGCCTTCTATACCTCGGCCAGCGACGAACACGGACAAATCCAGTGTATGGCCTACAGCCACGACAATGGCCGTACCTATACCAAATATGAAAAGAACCCCATCCTCACTCCGTTCGACGGTCTGAAGGACTTCCGCGACCCGAAAGTGTTCTGGTATGAACCTGCACAGAAGTGGTACATGATTGTATCGGCCGACAAGAACATGCGTTTCTACTCGTCAGCCGACATGAAGAACTGGGAATACCTGAGCCAGTTTGGCGAAGGATATGGCGTACAGCCCAATCAGTTTGAATGCCCCGACTTCATCCAGCTGCCTGTCGACGGCGACAAGAACAACATGAAATGGGTGATGATAGTCAACATCAACCCCGGATGTCCTTTCGGCGGCAGTGCAACGGAATACTTTGTAGGTGAGTTTGACGGCAAGGAATTCAAGTGCGACACAGACAAGAGCGTCACCAAGTGGCTCGACTTCGGCAAGGACCACTATGCTACCGTATGTTTCTCCAACACAGGTGACCGCACCATTGCCGTACCTTGGATGAGCAACTGGCAGTATGCCAACGTCACTCCTATCCGCCAATACCGCGGTGCCAATGCCCTGCCTCGCGAACTCTCACTCTATACCAAGAACGGTGAAATCTACATGGCCGCCAATGCCGTGAAGGAAACAGAAGGACTACGCCAGGGAACTACTGAAGTAAACGACTTCACCATGACCGACGAACACCTGGTAAGCCCGCTGGCTACCGGTAAGGAAGGTGCCTGCGAACTGGAAATGGACGTTACACCAGGCAAGGCACAGACCGTAGGCTTCCAACTGATGAATGACAAAGGCGAAAAGGTTGACATCTATCTGGACATGAAAGCCGGTCGTTTAGTAATGGACCGTACACAAAGCGGTCTGATAGCCTTCGGAGAAAAAGCTGAACCCCACTTCAAGGAGAATCATGACGGACGCAAGACGCAATCAGTAAACTACATCAACGATTTTGCCTTGGGTACTTGGGCACCACTTTCACTCTGCAACGGCAAGACCTACCACCTCGACGTATTTGTTGACAAATGCTCCATCGAAATCTTCGTGGATGGTGGTCGCATAGCCATGACCAACCTCGTGTTCCCCACCCAGCCTTACAATGCTCTGCGCTTCTATACACAAGGTGGCGAAGCTGGGGTGAATAACCTGAAAGTATATCAATTAGGTTTGTAACACTAAAAGCCCCCTCACACCATGAAGCACCTCATCGCTACGGCAGCACTCACCCTGCTTGCCACCACCACACTGAATGCCAGTGACATGAAACAGATACGTATCTCTACCGAACGCACCGACCTCATATTACAGGTAGCCGAAAACGGGCGTCTCTACCAAAGCTACTTTGGCGAGAAACTGCTGAATGAAGCTGACCTGAAGGAACTGGGTTGGAGCGTGCATCCCGCATCAGACGGCAGCGTAAGCCGCCGTGGCTGGGAGGTGTACAGTGGGTCGGGCAACGAAGACTTCTTCGAGCCCGCCCTGGCCATCACCCACAACGACGGCAACCCGTCCACATGGCTCTACTACGTTTCCTCGTCTTCGCATCCTGTATATGGAGGCGTACAGACTGACATCCAGCTGCGCGACGACAAGTATCCCGTCGACGTAACACTGCACTACGTGGCCTACACGAAGGAAAACGTCATCAAGACATGGAGCGAAATACGCCATCAGGAGAAGAAACCCATCACCCTGTCAGCCTACGCCACGACCATGCTCTACTTCAGCCGTCCGGCCTACTACCTGACGGAGTTCAGCAGCGACTGGGCCAAGGAAGCACAGATGGGCACACAACCCTTGCTCTTCGGCAAGAAAGTGATTGACACCAAGCTGGGCAGCCGGGCTGCTATGCACACGCATCCCTTCTTCATCGTAGGTCTGGACCAACCTGCCCACGAGCGCCAAGGCGAAGTACTGATGGGTACACTAGCCTGGACAGGCAACTTCCGCTTCACCTTCGAGGTGGACAATGTGGGCAACCTGCGCATCCTTCCGGGCATCAACCCGTATGCATCGGCCTACAAGCTGAACAACGGTGAGGTATTCACCACACCCGAATTCATCTTCACCCTGAGCACCGAAGGAACCGGACAAGGAAGCCGCAACCTGCAGGACTGGGCACGCAACTACCAACTGAAAGACGGCAAAGGCACACGCCTGACACTGCTCAATAACTGGGAGAACACTGCCTTCAACTTCAACCAGGACATACTGGCTGCCCTGATGAAGGAAGCCAAGGACCTGGGAGTAGACATGTTCCTGCTGGACGACGGATGGTTTGGCAACAAATATCCGCGCAAAGACGACCACGCCGGACTGGGCGACTGGGAAGTGACACACGACAAGCTGCCCGGCGGCATCCGTGCACTGACCGACGCTGCACAAGAGGCCGGAGTAAAGTTTGGACTGTGGATTGAACCCGAGATGGTGAACCCCAAGAGCGAACTCTTTGAGCAACATCCCGACTGGGCCATCCACTACCCCAACCGCGACACGTACTACTACCGCAACCAGCTGGTGCTTGACCTGAGCAACCCTGCCGTGCAGGACTACGTCTACGGCATTGTAGACAAACTGCTGAAGGAGAACCCCGACATAGCCTACTTCAAGTGGGACTGCAACAGCCCCATCACCAACATCTACTCGCCCTACCTCAAGGCCGAACAGGGACAACTGTACATAGACCATGTGCGCGGCGTGTACAACGTGATGAAGCGGGTGAAGGACAACTACCCTGATGTGCCCATGATGCTCTGCTCGGGCGGTGGCGCGCGTTGCGACTACGAGGCTCTGAAATACTTCACCGAATTCTGGTGCAGCGACAACACCGACCCCGTAGAACGCATCTACATACAGTGGGGCTTCTCACAGTTCTTCCCGGCCAAAGCCATGTGCGCCCACGTGACAAGCTGGAACAAGGCTGCCAGTGTGAAGTTTCGCACCGACGTAGCCTCCATGTGCAAGCTGGGCTTCGACCTGGGCCTGAAGGAACTGAGTGCCGACGAACTGCTCTACTGCCAGACGGCCGTGGCCAACTGGAAACGCCTGCAACCTGCTATCCTCGACGGTAGCCAGTACCGCCTGGTATCGCCCTACGAAAGCAACCACATGGCTGTGAACTACGTCAGCGAGGACTGCCGGAAGGCCGTGCTCTTTGCCTACGACGTCTATCCGCGCTTTCAGGAGAAACTGATGCCCGTCAGACTGCAAGGTCTCGACCCGCACAAACACTATAAGGTAGAAGAAATCAATCTGATGCCCGGCGTACAATCAACTCTACCTGCCAACGGAAAGACATACTCTGGCGACTACCTGATGAAAGTGGGTCTTGACGTCTTCGGCTTCAAAGCCATGCAAAGCCGGGTGGTAGAACTGACAGAGGTGGAATAAATGAAGGAGTTAGAGAAGTTATGGGAAGTTAGAGAAGTTAAAGCAGATAGACTTTCTTTCATGTTTTCCCTTCCTTTCCCTTTTCATAACTTCTTTAACTTCTATAACTTCTATAACTTCTATAACTTCTTAAAAAACAATGACTGCTAACCAACAAATGAAATACGGAAGACTGATACCCGTCATGCTCTGCTTCTTCGCCATGGGCTTTGTAGACCTGGTGGGCATAGCCTCCAACTACGTGAAGGCAGACCTGGGACTGACTGACTCACAAGCCAACATCTTCCCATCGCTCGTCTTCTTCTGGTTCCTCATCTTCTCCGTGCCGACGGGTATGCTCATGAACCGCATCGGACGCAAGAGGACCGTACTGCTCAGCCTCATCGTCACGGCACTCTCACTCCTGCTGCCATTCTTTGGCGACGGATATGCACTTATGCTCTGCTCCTTCTCGCTGCTGGGAATAGGCAACGCGCTGATGCAGACATCGCTCAACCCGCTGCTGAGCAACATCATCACAGGCGACCGCCTGGCAAGCTCCCTCACCTTCGGACAGTTTGTCAAGGCCATCGCATCCTTCCTGGCACCTTACATTGCCATGTGGGGAGCAACGCAGGCCATGCCCACCTTCGGGTTGGGATGGCGCGTGCTCTTTCCCGTGTACATGATAGTGGCCGTCATTGCCATACTATGGCTATCATCCACACCCATCGAAGAGGAGAAGGCCGACCGCGCATCGGGATTCGCAGACTGCCTGCGCTTGCTCGGACGCCCCTTCATCCTGCTCTGCTTCCTGGGCATCGTATGCCATGTGGGAATTGACGTGGGCACCAACACGACAGCACCCAAGCTGCTGATGGAACGTGTGGGAATGACACTCGACGAGGCAGGATTTGCCACCAGCCTCTACTTCATCTTCCGTACTGCAGGATGCCTGCTCGGTACCTTCATACTGCAACATCTCTCGGCACGGCGGTTCCTGGCCGTCAGCGTGGCCTGCATGCTCGTGGCCATGATAGGACTGATGGTATCGGACGCACACTACATTATATATATATGTATAGCGCTCATCGGATTCGGAAACTCAAACGTATTCCCCATCATCTTTGCACAGGCACTTACAGCCGTGCCCGACAAGAAGAACGAGGTTTCGGGACTGATGATTATGGGACTCTTCGGCGGAACGGTATTCCCGCTGCTGATGGGAGTGGCCAGCGATGCCATAGGACAGAGCGGAGCGGTGGCCGTCATGACCGTGGGCGTGATTTATCTGATAGCATATACACTAAAACTCAAAAACAACCAATAACACTATGAATGACATTATAGTAGGAATGGGCGAGGCACTATGGGACGTGCTGCCCGAAGGAAAGAAACTGGGCGGTGCACCCGCCAACTTTGCATACCACGTATCACAGTTCGGACTCAACAGCCGCGTAGTCAGCGCCGTGGGACAGGACAAGCTGGGCATGGAAATACTGGACAACTTCCGCGAGAAGCAGCTGTACGGCATGGTGGAAATCGTGCCCTACCCCACCGGAACCGTACAGGTGGAACTGGATGCCGAGGGGGTGCCCTGCTACGACATCAAGGAAGGAGTGGCATGGGACAACATTCCCTACACACAGGCGCTCGACGGACTGGCCCGGCAGACACGCGCCGTCTGCTTCGGCTCGCTGGCACAGAGAAGCATCGTTTCGCGCGAGACCATACACCGCTTCCTCGACGCCATGCCCGACGAACCCGGAACGCTGAAGATATTCGACATCAACCTGCGACAGAGTTTCTATACCAAGGAGATACTGTGCGAGTCGTTCCGCAGGTGCAACGTGCTGAAGATTAACGACGAGGAACTGGTGACCGTGAGCCGCATGTTCGGATACCCCGGCATAGACCTGCAAGACAAGTGCTGGATACTGCTGGCCAAGTACGACCTGAAGATGCTTATCCTGACCTGCGGAGTGAACGGAAGCTATGTCTTCACGCCCGGCCACGTATCATTCGTGGAGACTCCCAAGGTACAGGTGGCCGACACCGTGGGTGCAGGCGACTCATTCACCGCTGCCTTCACAGCCGCCATTCTGAAAGGATGTGCCGTGGAGGAAGCACACCGACTGGCGGTAGAAACTTCGGCATACGTATGCACGCAGCAAGGCGCCATGCCCCTGCTGCCCGAACGGCTGAAAGAGCAGCTGAAAGGAAGGCGGTAGAAACGCATCCATACATAGCTTATAACCGTGCGCATGGCCATGCGCGCACCACGCGCACGGCAATGCGCGCACCACGCGCACGGCAATGCGCGCATCACGCGCACGGAAATGCGCGCATCACGCACTCGGTAAGGTGCGCATCACGCACTCGGTAAGGTGCGCGCCACGCACTCGGTAAAGTGCGCATCACGCACTCGGTAAGGTGCGCGCCACGCACTCGGTAAGGTGCGCATCACGCACTCGGTAAAGTGCGCATCACACACTCGGCAATACCCATACAATAAGCTGAATAAAAAGGACAATAAGCGCCCATGGCGACAATAAAGACTGCCTAGAACCTAATATCTAATGAAAATCAAAGCATATTCAAGCAGGATTTGCTATTTTTGTAAACCATAACCAAGATAACAAATCCATGAGACACACCAATCTGTTCCCCACCCTGATACTTTACCTGTTCTGCTGCCTGCTGATGAGTGCCTGCAATGAAGAAAAGCAGCAGTACGTCATAGGCGTTTCGCAGTGCAGCGACGACGAGTGGCGCACACAGATGAACAAGGAAATACGCCGCGAAGCATTGTTCTATCCGGGCGTGGAAATAGACATCCGCTCGGCCGGCGACGACAACAACCGCCAGATAGCCGACATTGAACACTTCATCAGCCAAGATGTAGACCTCATAGTAGTGGCGCCCAATGAGGCTGAAGCCATAACGCCAGTGGTCGAGAAGGCATATAAAAAAGGCATACCGGTAGTGCTGGTCGACCGCAAAATAGACTCTGACAGCTATAATGCCTACATCGGTGCCGACAATTATGAAATGGGGCGCCAGATAGGCATCTACCTATCCAGCCGATTGAAAGGAAAGGGTAATGTAGTGGAGTTGAGCGGTCTGAAAGGTTCCACACCGGCACGCGACCGCCACCGTGGCCTGCTCGACGCATTGAGCGACGCCCCCGACATACACCTTGTAGCCACTGCCGACGCCGGATGGTCGCGAGAATCGGCCAGGCAGGCATTCGACTCCATCCTGACCCGGCAATCACACATCGACCTGGTCTTTGCCCACAACGACCGCATGGCCATGGGGGCACACGATGCCGCAACAGGCAGGAATTGTGATAAAAAGATGCTCTTTGTGGGTGTTGATGCCCTCTCGGGCAAAGGCATGGGCGTGGAAATGGTGGCCGACGGTACACTGGATGCCACGTTCATCTATCCAACCGGAGGCGACCGCGTGGTGCAAGTGGCCATGGACATACTGGAAGGCCGCAGCTATCCGCGCGAGACGCTCTTGTCCACCGCACTGGTCAACCGGCAGAATGCCCGCATCATGCAGATGCAGACTACCCATATCACCACTCTTGACGAAAAGATAGAGAAGCTCAATCATCAGCTCGATGCCTTCCTGCTGCGCTACTCGGCACAGCGCATGTTCCTCTATGCCTGCATGGTCATCATTGTGCTGGTAGGCACGCTGCTGGTATTCGTGGTACGCGCCTTCTGGACAAAGAACCGGCTGAACACTGAGCTGTCGCGACAGAAACAACAGCTGGAGGAACAGCGCGACCAGCTTATCACCCTCTCGCGACAGCTGGAAGATGCTACACATGCCAAACTGGCCTTCTTCACCAACGTGTCGCACGACTTCCGCACACCGCTAACGCTGATTGCCGACCCGGTGGACCAACTGCAACAGAGCCAGAACCTGAACGAGCACGAGCGATTCCTGCTCAACATCATCCATAAGAATGTCACCGTGCTGCTGCGCCTGGTCAATCAGATACTGGACTTCCGCAAGTTTGAAGACGGCAAGCTGCAACTGAGGCTCAGCCGCTTCGACCTGCGCACGACCCTGACCGACTGGACCGATGCCTTCCGCACGCTGTCCTTCCGCAAGCACATACACTTCCACATTCAGGCCGATGAGCATACTGACTACACACTGACGGCCGATGCCGAGAAGCTGGAGCGCATCATCTACAACCTCCTGTCCAACGCCTTCAAGTTCACGCCCGAGAATGGCGACATCACCGTCAGCCTGGCCGTCTTCGACAAGGAAGGAGAGTCGTACCTCCGCCTGCAGGTAGCCGATACGGGTGTAGGCATGCCCGCCGAGCACGTGCAGCACATATTCGACAGTTTCTATCAGATAGACGTGCACCATGCCGGGTCGGGCATCGGCCTGGCACTGGTAAAGGCCTTCGTTGAGATGCACCACGGCACCATCCATGTAAGCACCACCGAAGGACAGGGCACGTGCTTCACCATTGAGATGCCAGTCTGTCAGACCGGAACCATCGACCCCGACACAACCCGCAATGCCATGCTGGCCAACCTGAAGGAAGGTGCCGTGCTGGCCGCCGACCAGGAGACCCTGCAAACCCCTGACAGCCTGACACCACCCAAAGACAAGGAAACCATCCTCGTGATAGACGACAACCAGGACATACGCGACTATGTGCGTTCCATCCTGCAGGACGAATACAATGTGCTGGAAGCGGCCAACGGACAGGAAGGCATCCAGCAAGCCATGAAACATGTGCCCGACGCCATCATCTGCGACGTCATGATGCCTGTCATGGATGGCATGGAGTGTTGCCGTCGCCTGAAGTCGGAAATACAGACCTCGCACATACCCGTCATGATGCTGACTGCATACGCGGTAGACGAACAGAAGATAAAGGGATATGAGTGTGGGGCCGACTCCTACATATCCAAACCCTTCAGCGCACGCCTGCTCACAGTACGCCTGCGCAACCTCATTGAGAACCGTCGCCGCCTGCAAAGCTTCTTTGCCGATGGCAGCAACACAACCTTGCAGAAAGCACCGGCCAACGACATGGACAAGGGATTCATGGAACGTCTGCACCGCCTGATAGACGAACACCTCACCGACCCGAACCTCAGTGTGGAGGACTTGGGCGAACAGATTGGCCTGAGCCGCGTACAACTCTACCGCAAGGCCAAGGCTCTCTGTGGTTATGCACCCAACGAGTTACTGCGCATTGCCCGCCTCAAACGTGCAGCGTCGCTGCTGGCCTCAACGGACAAGACCGTGGCCGAAATCACCTACGAGGTAGGTTTCAGCTCGCCATCCTATTTTACCAAGTGCTATAAGGAGTACTTCGGTGAAAGCCCAACTGACTTTCTGAAGCGCAAGAAAGGAGTATAAAGAGTGGGCCACTGCCCCTGTTCAAACGGGCATAGCCTACACAAAAGCCAATAGTCCGCCCTTCAGCTTTAGTCGTCCCAGTCGGCAAACTCGAAGCTCAGCTGCTCCCACAGGCCATGACGTCCGGCATCTTCCTCACGCGGGTTGGATACGGACAGGCCTATAAGCCGGATGGGATGCTCCTCATAGTCCACCTCTCGGAGCAACTGCTTGGCCAGGGGGAGGATGACCGACAGTTCCGTCAGTTCCTGCCCTTGGGTAATGCTGCGTGTTATCTGGCGGAAATCATGGAACTTTATCTTCAACGTCAGCGTATTGCCCCGAAAGTCTTTCGCTTGGAGGCGGTTCACCAGTTCCACTGCCACATGATAGAGCTCAATGATGACTGAGGAAGTGCGGTTGATATCCTTCTCCAGTGTATGCTCACAGCCAATGGACTTGCGTATGCGTACCGCCTCAACCGGCCGCTCGTCTATGCCGCGGGCAAAGTCATAGTACACCGCTCCCACTTTGCCAAACTCATGTGTCAGCATCTCCAGCGAACGGGCACGCAGTTGTGCACCGTTGTGTATACCCAGCAGATGCATGCGCTTGGCGGTGACAGGACCTACGCCCCAAAAGCTCTCGATGGGCAGGCGGGCAATGAAATCGAGTGCCTGGTCAGGGTGGATGGTGCACAGTCCATCGGGTTTGCGATAGTCGGAAGCTATCTTTGCCAGAAACTTGTTGTAGGACACACCGGCCGAGGCCACAAGGTTCAGCTCCTGACGTATGCGCCGCTTTATCTCGCGTGCAATGTCCACAGCCAGTGGTATGCCGGGCTTGTTGTCGGTCACATCGAGGAAAGCCTCATCGAGCGAGATGGGTTCAATGAGGTCTGTATATTCATGGAATATTTCATGTATCTGCCGTGAAACGGCCTTATAGACATCCATACGGCCGGGTATGAAGATGAGCTGCGGGCACAGGCGCTTGGCCTTCTGCGACGACATGGCCGACCGCACACCAAACCGCCGCGCCTCGTAGCTGGCAGCTGCCACTACTCCGCGCTCCTCGGCATGGCCCACTGCTATGGGCTTGCCACGCAGCTCAGGATTGTCGCGCTGCTCCACGGAGGCGTAGAAAGCATCCATGTCTATGTGTATGATTTTACGTTCGCTCATCTGTCATCAGAAAATGGACTGACAAATGTATGGAAAACAATGCTAACCCGTATGCGGAAACGCCCTGTTTAACTCGCCGCAACAACAGCCGGACGTATCTTCTTCACCTTATTATATACATAGACAAAGGCCGGTATCAGGAACGCATCGGCAAACAGCCAGGCCGTAGGGTCGCCGAAGCAAACGGCTACATATCCCCAGGCAGGCACGGCAAACAAGCTGACCAAGATGCGGGCTATCATCTCGGACACGCCCGAGAACATGGCAAAGCTCGTAAAGCCTGCTCCTTGAATGGTGTAGCGCAAGATGCACAGCAGCCCCAAAACAGGGAAGAAGCAGACGGCCACATGCAGGAACAGGGCGGCATCGTTAAGGATCTCAACCTCGGACGCATCGACAAAGAGCATGGCCAGCGTACGGGCACCCGGCATGAGGACGCAGAAGGTAAAGACCCAGTAAATCATCATCATCAGGACACTGGACTTCACTCCCTGCCAGATGCGTTTGGGCTTGCCCGCACCGTAGTTCTGTCCGGCAAAGGTGGCCATGGCAATGCCCAGGCTCTCGAAGGGACACATGAAGAACATCTTGATGCGGATAGCCGCCGAGAAGGCTGCCACACAGGCCGTACCCAACGCGTTGTTAGCACTCTGAAGCATGATGCTGCCAATGGCAGTGATGGAGAACTGAAGTCCCATCGGTACACCGATGGACAACAGCGTGCCGGCCAACTTACTGTCATAACGACGTTCGGACAGTGTTGTTCGCAAGATGTCGAAGTGGCGCATCATGTAAATGTAGCACAAAACAGCCGATACGCCTTGGGCTATAAGCGTGGCAATGGCAGCACCGGCCACTCCCCACCCCAACACAAGGATGCAGAAGAGGTCGAGCAGGATGTTAAGTACCGTAGAAAACAGCAGAAACCAGAAAGGCGTCTTGCTGTCGCCCAACGCACGGATGATGCTGGACAGCAGGTTATAATAGAAGGTGCAGGGAATGCCGATGAAGGTAACCAGCAGATAAGCGTAGGCATCGTCGAAGATGTTCTCCGGCGTACGTATCAGGTGAAGTATCCAGGCGCACAGCAAGGCGGTGATGACGGCCAAAGACACGGACATGACCGCAGCCAACCTGAGACTGACCGCTACAAAGCGCCGCATGGTGGAATAGTCGCGAGCGCCAAACTTCTGTGCCACAGGAATGCCAAAACCTCCGCAACAACCATTGCAGAAGCCCAGAATAAGAAAAACGACGGACGTGCTGGCGCCTACTGCCGCCAGCGGATTAATGCCTAAGAACTTACCGACGATGGCAGCATCGACCATTGAATAAGTCTGCTGCAACAGATTGCCCATCAGCAAAGGAAGGGCGAAATAGAATATCTGCGGAAGGGTACGACCTTCCGTCATTTCCACCGACTTAGCCATGTGTTTATTCCTCCTGAAACTGCGTGCAAAATTAGAAAAAAAGACAGGCAGGTGACTTGATTTATGTCAAATAGCTCAGAGGGATGTTCCCTCTTTCAGCACCGTGCTTTGAGCCAGATATTCGGGCTTATCTGCATAAATGTACATCACGCTGCCACCTTTGATGGCATCAATGATGGGGCGCGACAACTCCTGTGGCAAAGCAGGACAACCAAAACTGCGTCCCAACCGCCCGCCACGACTGGCAACAGACGGGTTGGCGTATGCCGCCCCATGTACCACGATGGCCCGCTCGCGCGCACGGTCGTTGATGCCCTTCTCCAACCCGTCGAGAATGAGTGAGTAGCCGTTACGTCCCTGATAGGTGGACGCCGTCAGGTAGAACCCCAACGAACTCTTGTAGGAGCCATATTCATTGGAAAAGGAAGTGGCATAATTCTCACCGCTGTTCTTGCCATGAGCCACTACCGACGAATAGAGCAACCGGTGCTGCGCCATGTCGAACACAAAAAGCCGCTTGGCCGTAGACGGCAGCGAAAAGTCAATCAGCGTCAGCACCTCACGGCGTTTTCCCTCTATGCGATAATAGCCGGTCACAGCCTGCCGAAAAGCCTGCCAGTTGACAACGCCTTCCAGCTGCATGGACTGATAGAGGCCACGACAAGCATCAGACTCCGACACTTTGGCCGGAAGCGGAACCTGACGCACAACGATGCCATTCCGGAAGAATAAGCCGGAAAACATCAGCAGGCAGCATGAAAGAATGAATCGTAACATCATATCTCTGATACAAGGAAAATACGGGCGCAAAAATACGACTTTCTATCCTAAAGCCTGTAACACTGAAAGTTAAAAAACACAGTTCTGCTGCATTTCACTCTATCACCACCACCAGAGCCTGCTCCGTAGGCGCCCAGTCGAAGATGAACTTGGAGTGCGAAGTGGCATTGCGCACACACATGTGCGAGCGGGGCGTGGTGCCCAGCGACCAGCTATACTCTATCATGGCCGTACGGGGCACATTGACCGGTACTCCGTGAATATAAGCTCCATTCGTAAAGCGACTGGCATAAGGGGCATAACCTCCGGTAGCCGTTGAACCGTCTTTCAGGAAAACCATGCGCGTCTTCTTTTGCTGTATGAGGTACATGCCCAGCGGAGTTTCTTGGGCATAGGGCGGCGCATGACGTCCCGTCGTGGCAGGATTCATGCTGCGTATTTTCCACTCGCCACGTCCTGTCCATTCCAGCGTGCATATATTCTGGTCGCGACGGTCTACAAAAACGACATGATGAAACAACGTACTGTCGGCCAAAGGCTTCAGATAACGTTCGGGCACCAGCCACTCTTCTTCAAACGTAGCAGGCAACACGCGGCAGAAGCTACCCTCACGGCCCAGCAAGTAGGCAATAGTACCATCGCGCCCATAACGTTCGGGGGTCAACGTATCGGTAAGCAAGTAGAGAGGGACAGACTGATAGCGCTCCACACCCAGCGTATCGGCCACCCGCTTGTAAGCATTGCGCACATAGCTGCGCACCAGAGGGGCCTCGCGATTGAGATTCTTATAATTCTGCAACACCACCCACTTCACCGTATCGTGCTGCATGTTTTCGATGAAGGCCAGACATTTGCGCATAACGTCCCACTTGAAGGAACGCACCGTGTCCTGATAAGGATACACATCCTCCAACGTATATTTATCGTAAAGCAAGTCTTTGGTCAGGAGAATATCTTCGGCGGTCAACGGCTTTATTTCCAATGCTTCGGGGATAGGAACAGGCACAACAGCCTGCGTATCGGCATAGGCCTCGTCTGTCAACGGGGCAACAAACTCCGAAGGCGAAACTTTCGCCTCTTTACCACCATTACATCCTGCCGCCAGCAGGCAGCTCAACAGACATACAAACAGAACTATACGCCCCATATTCTAATTCTTGGAAAAAGATTCCGGCTTACCGTTTAGCAATCATCACTTCCTATTCGGCAAGCAACCAGTCAACAAAGTCTTTTCTGATGTTTCGCTCCGCCTGATAGCCAAGGCTATATCTCAAGCGACATCATACATAACTCAATAAAAAAACCGGGTCAAGGACAGCACACAAAAACTACGGCCTACCCACTCCCGGTCAAACAAAGTAGAAGAAAAGAATGAGAGGAACTCAACGAAATTCCTACAAGTGGACCTGGGGAGAATCGAACTCCCGTCCAAACGAGGAAACCATACGCTTTCTACATGCTTATCTCTGCCTTGAGTTTTCGAGCGGAGGCAAGACCAGAGCCACCAACCTACGCCTTAGTCTCTAAAACTTCATCAGGGCCGCGAGACTCAACCCCGACTATTCCCGATTTTGCTGTGCCACTTTACCAAACGCTTCGGAACAAGAGCTTTTGAGTGACATCTCGTTTCCACCACTGTGGTGGAAATAAAGCTAATCTACTGTACTTCGATTAAGCAGCGAGAGCATAATTTTCGTTGCCAGATAAAAGTTCGAAGACTGGGATTATAGTGCCAATCGACCACGCACTGCATGCTTACGTACCATTCCAACCCGCTGTCAAATCCAGTCAAGCCCAATATTTCGTCAGCAGCCAAAGTACAGAAGCCACATTCTGATTGCCTCACAACGGACTACACATACTCTAAACAGCCTGCCCAATCGGATTTTCGCTGAGTCGTTTTCTCTCAAAGAACGCTTACAAACTTCGTTATGGGCACAAAGATAAACCTTTTTTTCTTCACTATCACCATAAAACATCAAAAAAACAGAGAACCAACATTGAACCAGGCGGGCCAGACGATCGGATGTCTGGCATCGAAATGTCCCATCTGACCAATCATAGACGTGAATAACCAGCAAGAGAAGTCAAGGGAGAAAAGTTGAAAACAAAGCCGAAAAAGTTATAAATGCGAGCCAAAAAAGTCGACAGATACGGCTGATTGCTCTATCTTCAACCTAAAGATACATATCTTTAACCTAAAGATGTCTATCTTCAGCCTAAAGATAGACATCTGCAAGCTGAAGATAGAGCCGCGAGTACGGCTATTTGACTTTTAACTCCCAGAGGAGAAAAATTAAACTCCAAGTTCGAGAAAAAAGCACCAGGCTCCCAGTTTTTATCTTCTTAATCAACTGTTTACCGGGCCATGACACCTCGCCTGCATCCGCCTGTCGCTTACGAAGTTGGGGTTAATATTCTCCACGAATTGACCGGCAACGGTTGTGCGTTCCGATTATAATCCTTATATTTACGACCTTAAAGTCATTGACCTGTCGTCGCCTGTCGCCGACACGCACCAAAGACTTATGCAATTTCTTTTAGATTTATATCGAAGAAAAAAACGTGAGTGTATGAAAAGACAAATCGCAACGTTAGCCTTGTCCGCCTGCTGCGGACTGGCCTTCAGCCAAACTACTTGGAAGGCACCTGAAGTGTACAAGCCCGCCAAAAAGAACATGTATCATAAAGGCTGGATTGACTTCAACAAAAATGGAGTAAAAGACGTGTACGAGGACCCCAACGCTCCTATCGACGCACGCATAGAAGACCTGCTCGGACAAATGACCCTGGAAGAAAAGACTTGCCAAATGGTCACCTTGTACGGATATAAGCGGGTACTGAAAGACGACCTTCCCACACCCGAATGGAAAAACGAGCTCTGGAAAGACGGCATCGGCGCCATCGACGAACACCTGAACGGATTCCAGCAATGGGGGCTGCCGCCATCGGACAACGAAAACGTATGGCCGGCATCGCGCCACGCATGGGCACTGAACGAGGTGCAGCGATTCTTTGTGGAAGATACGCGACTGGGCATCCCGACCGACTTTACCAACGAAGGCATACGCGGAGTGGAAAGCTACAAAGCCACCAACTTCCCCACCCAACTGGGACTGGGACATACCTGGAACAGAGATTTAATATATAAGGTAGGACTCATCACCGGACACGAAGCCCGCATGCTGGGCTATACCAATGTCTACGCTCCCATACTCGACGTTGGGCGCGACCAACGCTGGGGACGCTATGAGGAGGTGTATGGCGAATCGCCCTTCCTGGTAGCCGAACTGGGCATTGAGATGGTGAAAGGCTTGCAACACAACCATCAGGTAGCCGCCACCGGCAAGCACTTTGTGGCCTACAGCAACAACAAAGGAGCCCGCGAAGGCATGGCGCGTGTAGACCCGCAGATGTCGCCGCGCGAAGTGGAAATGATTCATGTCTATCCCTTCCGCCGCGTCATCAAGGAGGCCGGCATGCTGGGCGTCATGAGTTCGTACAACGACTACGACGGCATCCCCATCCAAGGCAGCTTCTACTGGCTTACCACCCGTCTACGCGGCGAAATGGGCTTCAAAGGCTATGTGGTGTCCGACAGTGATGCCGTGGAATACCTTTATACCAAGCACGGAACCGCTAAGGACATGAAGGAAGCCGTGAGGCAAAGCGTGGAAGCGGGCCTGAACGTGCGTTGTACCTTCCGCTCGCCCGAATCATTTGTCGAGCCGCTGCGCGAACTGGTAAAAGAAGGCGGCATCAGCATGGAGACCATAGACAACCGCGTAAGAGACATCCTGCGGGTGAAGTTCATGGTCGGCCTGTTTGATACCCCCTATCAGATGAACCCGGCCAAGGCCGACGAAGAAGTGGAGAAAGAAGAATCAGAAGCCGTAGCCTTGCAGGCATCGCGCGAATGCCTCGTTCTGCTGAAAAATGAGAACAACGCTCTGCCGCTGAATCCCGATGCCATCAAGACCATAGCCGTATGCGGTCCCAACGCCAACGAAGAGAGTTATGCCCTCGGCCACTATGGTCCGCTGGCCGTTGACGTAACTACCGTATTGGAAGGTATCCAGAACCGCATGGCCGGCAAAGCCGACGTGCTCTATACCAAAGGTTGCGAACTGGTGGACGAACACTGGCCGGAAAGTGAACTGATAGACTACCCGCTCACCCAAGAGGAGCAAGCCGAAATAGACCGTGCGGTAGAGAATGCCCGCAAAGCCGACGTGGCCATCGTAGTGCTGGGCGGCGGACAACGCACCTGCGGCGAAAACAAGTCGCGCAGCAGCCTGGACCTGCCGGGACGCCAGCTGAAACTGCTGCAAGCCGTACAGGCTACCGGCAAGCCGACCATCCTGGTACTGATAAACGGACGACCCTTGTCCATCAACTGGGCCGACAAGTTTGTACCTGCCATCATCGAGGCCTGGTATCCGGGCTCGAAAGGCGGACAGGCCATTGCCGAAGCACTTTTCGGCGACTACAACCCGGGCGGCAAACTGACCGTAACTTTCCCAAAGAGCGTCGGCCAGATTCCGTTCAACTTCCCCACCAAGCCTTCGGCACAGATTGACGGTGGCAAGAATCCGGGACTTACCGGCAACATGTCGCGCGTCAACGGACCGCTCTACAGCTTCGGACACGGACTAAGCTATACTACATTTGAATACACAGATATGAAAATCGAACCGCAAACCATCACGCCCCAGCAACGGGCAACCGTAAGCCTGACCGTGACCAATACCGGCCAGCGCGAAGGTGACGAAGTAGTCCAGCTCTACCTGCGCGATGTACTGAGCAGCGTAACTACATACGAAAAGAACCTGGCCGGCTTCGAGCGCATTCACCTGAAACCGGGCGAAAGCCGCCAGGTAAGCTTCCAGATTGACCGCAAGCACCTGGAACTGCTGGATGCCGACATGAAATGGGTAGTAGAACCGGGCGACTTTGCCGTCATGGCCGGTGCTTCGTCCGAGGACATCAGGCTCAATGGACTCCTTACCGTAGAGAACTACAATGCTGCCAAGTATGAAAAGGCCGACAAGAGCCCCGTCAGTGCCAGCACCAACCAGAACATGACCATGAACGTGCTGGACGGCGACCTAAAAACGGCCTGGCAAGGAAACAAGGGCGACTACATCACCTTTGCACTGCCCAGCGGCTCAAAGATGAACAGCGTAGCCATTGCCTTTGCCCGCGAAAACAAACTGCCTACCGACTTTGAAATACAACTCTCGGGTGGCGGCGGCCAGTTCCTGACAGTATATAAAGGTACTGTGACCGAGTACGACAAGCTGCATACCTACACGTTCAAGGGCACAACAGCCAGCGACCTGCGCATCGTATTGAACGACGACCGTGTGGGCATTACCGAAGTGAAACTGGAGAATGATGGTAAAGCTACGACCACATCGGGCAAGGACCAACTATCAATGATAGTCGGCACCTACACCAATGGAACCAGCAAGGGCATCTACACCCTCAACTTTGACCAGAACAGCGGCAAAGCCGCCATGCTCGACTCCTTCCAACTGGCCAACCCGTCTTTCCTCACCCCATCGGCCGACGGAAAGCGAATCTATGCCGTAAGCGAAATGAACGACAAGACCGCTGCGCTAAGCGCACTTTCGTTTGACCGCACCACCGGCAAGCTGCAAATGCTGAACCAGGCCCTTACCCACGGAGAGGACCCATGTTACATAGCCACTAACGGCCAAATAGCACTAACCGCCAACTATAGCGGAGGAAGCATGTCTGTCTTCAGAATTGGTGAAAACGGTCAACTGCAGGGAGAAGCCAACCTGTTTAAAGGCAACATTGGAGGCCCCGACCCTATCAGACAGAATGCGCCCCACATTCACTGCGCCTACTTCACACCCGACGGACACTACATTCTGGCAACAGACTTCAGCGCCGACCGCATCCTGCGTTTTGAGCTGAAGGAAGACGGCAGCGTTGTACCGCTGAAGGAAGCTGTGAAAATAGCAGCCGATTCAGGGCCGCGCCATCTGACTTTCAGTCCCAACGGAAAATATGTATATCTCATCAGCGAATTGTCGGGGCATGTTACAGCCTTCAGCTATAACAATGGTTCACTGAAGCAGATACAAAGCATCGACGCCGATGCGGCTGACGCACGAGGCAGCGCCGACATACACATCAGCCCTGACGGCAGATTCCTCTATGCCAGCAACCGGCTGAAACAGGACGGCATCTGCATTTTTGCCATAGATCCGGCAAAAGGCACCCTGACACAAACCGGCTACCAACTGACTGGTATACACCCACGCAACTTCAACATTACCCCCAATGGCAAATACCTGCTCGTAGCCTGCCGCGACAGCAACGTCATACAGGTGTTCGAACGCAATGCCGAAACCGGACAGCTGACAGATACCCGGCAGAACATCGTAATAGACAAGCCGGTCTGCATCCAATTCATTGACTGATGCAGGAAAAACCAGCAAACTTCTGAAATACATGAATAAAGGCCGTTTCGTTAATCTTTCGTAAACGGCCTTATTTATGAAAAGAACTTATGTAACTTTGTAATAGAAAGAGTGGCACAAGCCTGCCAATAACGATAAAAGACAATATGCTTATGAAGAAACAAATCGTTTTGCTTGCCGGTCTGGCTCTGTCTGCCGGCACCTACGCCCAAACAGAAGTACTGGCCGGAACCATGCACGGCAAAGACTATGGCGTAACCTACATGCTTCCTAAAACAGAAATAGAAATCAATGTATACGTAACCAAGCATACTTACACACCGGGAACCTTCTGCAAATATGCCGACCGCTACCTGAGACTAAACGACGTATCGGCCGAAGAGCAGGAATACTGGACACTGGACAAGGTAGAAACAGCCGTAGTAGGAGTACCCGACAAAGAGAACACTTACTTTGTGAAACTCAAAGACAAGTCAACAGCTCCCCTTATGGAACTGACTGAAGATGGTATTGTGCGTTCCATCAACCTGCCATTCAGCGGGAAAAAGAATAAAAAAGACGTCGCCCCTACCCCTGCAGTAGCGGAAAAAGAAATAGACCCCCGTTCTTTCCTGACAGAAGAAATACTAATGGCCAGTTCTACAGCCAAAATGGCCGAGCTGGTGGCTAAAGAAATCTATGCTATCAGGGAAAGCAAAAATGCCCTGTTGCGTGGCGAAGCTGACAACATGCCCACCGACGGTACCCAGCTGAAACTGATGCTGGACAACCTGAACATACAGGAAAAGTCCATGACTGAAATGTTTGCAGGCAAAGTGAAAGAAGAAGCCAAAACATATACCATCCGCATCACTCCACAGGAAATGAAGAATACCGTAGCCTTCCGCTTCTCGCGCAAGCTCGGTCTGGTAGCCAACAACAACCTGGCCGGAGAACCTGCCTATATCAGTATAACCGACTTGAAAACTGTGGCACCGGCAACAGAAGAAGGAAAGAAAGTTGAGGGAGTAGCCTACAACGTACCAGGCAGAGCCCATGTAACTGTAGAGTTCGGCCAAGAAGCTTTGTTTGACGGTGAGCTACCTGTCACCCAGTTTGGCAGCAAAGAATTCCTGGCTCCGGTATTGTTCAATAAGAATACCATCACCAAGGTACTCTTCGATACTGCTACAGGTGGTTTGCTGAAAGTGGAAAGAGGCGAATAACTTGCTGCTCGGCTATCTAATAGAATGCGAGCTTAACGGATTGCTTGTTAGCTAAACCCGTTAAGTTCGCATTATTTTTTGTGACACCAGAACTAAAAGTCAGAGTTTGCTCTGTTACCTAGTAACAGTTACCCTCCCTGTCAGAAAGTGCATCGATAGCAGAAAAGCCAATATCATCCATCATATCACCGCCCTTTCAGCACTATCAACCCATCTTTCTGCATCCGCATAATATAAGTTGAAACACGGGCCTCATAGCCAGATGTATGCTCAAAATGTTCTGCCAACAAGGTAATGATTTCACCCACTGTACGTTCACCGTCTATCAGTTTCCATACGGCAGAGCCGTGTTCTTCCAATTCAATGTGCACCAAAGGCATCTTCCGTCCTAAAAAGCGTAGCCAAGGCATTCGCAAGCGGGGAAATGTAAGCACAGCTAATCCATCCTTCCAAGTGGTTTCCACCTGCAAACCTCTCGCAGGCACAGCATCCAGCAAATTATATTTTTCCTTTTGCATCATGTACGAAACATTAATCAAATTAAAAGCCGGTGAAGCTATTCCATCTCACCGGCTCTATATCATCAAATTAACTCAGTATAGCCTGTCTTGATAATCTCAAGCACACTACTACATTTATTTTATATTAGGTTCTTCCAAACCAAGCCCTTTCTTCTTGTCTACTATCTTCAGTACCCAACCCAACATCAGAGCTGCTACTCCCAAGCAAGCCAGCATAACCAGCGGAGCTGTGTAGTTGTAGGAAACGGCTGCTTCTTCAGGAGTTATCAGATTGTTTTGCAACTTGGCAACCAAATCCTGATTGGTGCTGTCCAATACCTTACCGATAAGCAACGGGAAGAGCCACAAACCGATATTTTGAATCCAGAAAATAAGCGCGTATGCACTACCAATGATTTTGGCATCTACCAGTTTGGGTACACTGGGCCACAAAGCTGCAGGAACCAAAGAGAAGCTGGCACCCAAAACAAGGATAGTCAGATAAGCTATAATGATGCCGCCTGTAGCATTGTCTTTAAAGGCAGGCAATACAAATGCAAAGGTCAAGTGGCAGAAGATAAGCAACAACGAACCAACTACCAACATGGTTGCACCTTTACCCTTATGGTCTACATAATTGCCCAAAATAGGCGTAATACCTACAGCCAGCAAGGGGAACACTGCAAATACCGTTTCCGCACTCTGACGCATATAACCCATGTAGCAGAATACAACCAATGCTACAACTGCTACGGCAAGGAGAATATTTTTCAGGAGCTTGTCCTTTGAAAAATTGCTGGCAAATGCAGAAGCTGCTACCACCAACATGATGACATACTGAATAACTGTCACTGTATTAGTAGCCCAAAACGAACCTTCGGGCACTTCGGTAAACACCAAGTTACACTGCAACATGTTAACCGCATATTTCTGGAATGGGAAAATAGCCGAATAATAGAGTACACACAGCAAAGCCACCAACCAGAAGCCACCACTGGAAAGGATTTTTCCCAAATCGCGTATTTGGAAGGGATCGTCCTTCTCTTCATCCTCACCAGTCTGTGCATCCAGTTTCTTATCCATAAAGAAATATACTATGAACATGATAAGTGCTATCAGCAACAGAATAACACCGAAGGCAACAGAACGAGAGACATCTATCACACCACCCAGTTTGGCAAACATGGGAGAGAATATCATACAGGTAGCAACACCCAGACGGGCCAAAGCCATTTCCGAGCCCATGGCCAACGCCATTTCACGCCCTTTGAACCACTTGACAATACCACGGGAGACGGTGATACCGGCCATTTCTACACCACAGCCGAAAATCATGAAACCGACTGCCGCAAACTTGGCCGATGCCGGCATACCACGATAGAATGGTGAAATACCCAGTTCGTCAAAACCAGGAATATAATTCAAATTATTATTAAACCAATTTTCCAGTCCGCTGCCCTGAAAAGATTCGGTCACCGCATACCAGTTAATAGTAGCACCTACCAGCATAACAGCCCCCGAGAGAACGGCCGTGAAGCGTACCCCCATCTTATCAAGGATAATACCGGCAAAAATAAGGAAGAAAACAAATACATTGAGGAAAGTTTCAGAACCCTGCATGGTACCAAAAGCTGTAGAATCCCAGCCACGTGTAGACTGCATCAAGTCCTTAATAGGTGAAAGGATGTCCATAAATATATATGAACAGAACATGGCAAAAGCCAAAAATAACAATACCATCCAACGTACGCCCGCCGAATCGCGCAACGTCTGGTGAACTTTGTCAGTAGTCATCATTTTTAATTTTTTATGTTACTTATTTGAATTAATATACTATTCCCAATCTATCTGGATACGATACGCAAAAATAGATAAATAAGTAGAGCAGCCCAATACTTTTGATAAAAAACAGGCGGGACTGCACAATCATTTATGCAATCCCGCCTATAAAAACGGCATTTCTATCTTAAATGCCCTTTACTTTTCTGTTCATCCGATTATTCTGCCGGAGTCTCTGCTGGCTGAGCAGCTGGAGCAGCTTCCTCGGCAGCCGGAGCATCTGTTTGAGGAGCATTGGTTCCCATCGGCATTGTCAACGGATTGGATGTAGCTTCCTGCTTAGCTTGCTCCATTACTACATCACCCGATTTTTGAGCGTCGTGGGGAAGTGCGTATGCTGATATGATACTGATGACAACCATGCAAGCAGCCAGCGTCCAAGTTGTCTTTTCCAAGAAATCAGTAGTCTTCCTTACACCCATAATCTGGTTGGAAGATGAAAATCCTGAAGCCAGACCTCCTCCTTTTGAATTCTGAATCAAGACAATGAAACACATCAGCACAGATGCTATCAACATTAGGATAATTAATAATAGATACATTTTTTATTATTTTGATTTAGCGTTAATAATCAATTTCTCCAAAAATCTGATTTGGTCTGCAAAGTAAGCATTTTTTTTTGGATAATTCAAACTTAATTTTTTAATAATTTCAAGCGCCTTTTCATATCGGTGCTGTTTGATATAGATTTTAGCCAAAGTTTCAGTAAAACAGCTGTCATCCAACTCGTCTGAAACAGGTGATGCATCTCCTTCTTCCTCATCGTCATCAACAGTTTCCTGTTTACCCAATGTTTCTTCGACTGATGCAGAAACATCAGCTGTTGAAGTTTGAGCATCCTGTCTCGATTGTTCCAGTATAGAAACGGCAGCATCCTCATTATCAGCATCTAAGTCAATACCATTTTCTTTCACCTCGGGCATAAACGTCATTCTGCCATCCGCAGTTTCGCTCTTTTCTATAAAGCTGTCTATCAAATCCTGTCCACGCATCTTAGGAAGAGTTTCTGACAACTGTTCATGCCCATCCTCATTGGAATCTTCCTGAAGCATATAAGCAGCATAGTCCATCGTGTAATCCAATCCCGGCGCAACAACGGTCTGCTCTTCTTCCGGCACAGTTGCCAAGAAAGCATCAATCAACGTCAACGTACGGTCGGCATCACCTTCTTGTTTACCATCCTCGAGTACATCCGTTTTCACCACCATAGGCTTCAGAGCATACTCATCGCCTTCGACCATATAAAACAGTGAACTTCGGTCTGCAACATAAGTCACAGCCTTATGCAGTTCGGCACCGAAAGCAATATCATGAAGCAAATAGAGATTCTTGAGGAACAGGAGCCTGGCCGACTGAAAATAGGGATAACGGGCTACCAAAGTACGCAACTCATAAAGAGTTTCCCTATCCAATTCTTCAGGATGTGCTATCCAGCGTTGCAGATATGTAGAAGTCATAATAGATATTTCCTCCCTCCCTTTTACCAGTTGGCAACAGTAGCATTAAATATCTGCTCTGTTATGTCTTTCACCATCAATGTTATCAACTCATCCTGAACATCGGTAAGCAACTGATTGGACTCATAAGTCTGGAAAGCAGAAAACTGCTGCTCAAAATCCTCTTCATGATTGGTATTATTGGTATAGCGCACGTTTACCGTCAAAGTCACTTTCACACTTGAAGCATATCCGGTAGCATCAACCGCCTCGTTATATTGGTTGTAACCGGTTATTTCGCCCGTAATATCCAAGTCGCCCCCACTGTCAAGCACTTGCAAACGAGTTTGCTGGACGAACATATCGCGCAACGTCTGATTAAATTCGATGGCCAGAGGAGCGTAAACATATTCTGCTCTATTGGGAAATTCTGATATCGAAATACTCTTCACCTTGTTATAATCAATCGACGTGATAGGAGCCAAGCCTATCTGAATGCGACAACCATACAACATTGCAACACATACCGCAAGCGGTAAAACTATCCATGCAGTTTTCTTAATCCAACCCATATTCTTTTATTTTTCTATATAAAGTGCGCTCCGAAATGTTCAAGTCCTGAGCAGCGCTTTTGCGGCGTCCATGATGTTTTTCGAGCGCCTTACGTATCATTTCTTTCTCTACATCGTCGAGCGACAAAGACTCTTCCACATACTCAGCCGTATCCTGTATATCATCGTCTACCTCATGCACCGGTTTTACGGTAGCGGGGTGCAAAATAGTAGGAACCGTTGATACGGGATTCTGAACCACCTGAGGCTCGGCTGTATAATAAGTATGAGGCGTAGTCACAGCAGTCGTATTAACACCACCTGAAGCACGTTCAGACATAATATCGTGTACGAGTTTCTTAAGTTCCGTCACATCCTGACGCAAATCAAACAGTACCTGATAAAGAATCTCACGCTCACTGCCGAAATACTTTCCCCCACTCCGTCCATCGTCGAACAAAGCCGGCAAACGCTGGTTGTTGGTCTGAGCAGGCAAATATCCTTTCAAAATACTGCCTGTAATCTCCCGATTGGTTTCTATAATGGATATTTGCTCGGTTATATTCTTCAATTGCCTAACATTTCCCGGCCACGAATAAGCCAGTAATACCTGTTTGGCCTCTTCAGTCAACTGAATGGCAGGCATTTTATATTTCTCTGCAAAATCGGATGCAAACTTACGGAAAAGTAAAGCCGCATCTTCTCCACGCTCGCGCAAAGGAGGAACCTGAATGGGCACTGTATTCAAACGATAGAACAAATCCTCACGGAAACGACCTTCGGCAATGGCCTGCGCCAGATTGACGTTGGTAGCTGCAACAATACGTACATTGGTCTTTTCTACCTTAGACGAGCCGACCTTGATAAACTCACCCGTTTCGAGTACACGCAATAAACGCGCCTGAGTAGGCAACGGCAATTCGCCAACCTCGTCAAGGAAAATAGTACCGCCATCGGCTTCACCAAAATAGCCCTTACGTTCGCCAATAGCTCCTGTAAAGGCACCCTTTTCATGACCAAACAACTCCGAATCAATGGTACCCTCGGGAATAGCACCACAGTTGACCGCTATATATTGCCCATGTTTACGTCTGCTATACTGATGAATAATCTGCGGAAAGCTTTCCTTTCCGACACCACTCTCACCTGTAATAAGTACCGACAAATCAGTCGGCGCAACCTGAATAGCTATATCAATGGCACGTGTCAACCCTTCATTGTTTCCAATAATGCCAAAACGCAGTTTCACCTGTTGTATTTCCGCCCTTGTCATAAGAAACTCCCTCATCAAAAATATCCAGGAACAGTCCATCTGTCCCTGGAAATCGGTTATAAGTTTAGTATATTTATACTTCTTCTTCCGCTACATCCAGCTTCAGTTTATCGCTGTCATCGCGTTTCTCATAATACTGTTTCCGCAACGGATTAGAGCGGGCAGCCTTGTCAAACTGCCGGTTGCGGAAGACATCGATAGCTACATAAACAGCCTGCCTGAAAGAATCTTCAGAGGCTATTCCTTTGCCGGCTATATCATAGGCCGTTCCATGTGCAGGCGAAGTACGCACTACCGGAAGTCCGGCGGTAAAGTTTACACCTTCGTCCATGGCCAATGCTTTGAACGGTGCCAATCCTTGGTCATGATACATGGCAAGGATACCATCGAAATGCGTAAAGGCATCGGAACCCATGAAACCATCAGCAGGATAAGGACCATAACAGAAGATTCCCTTGCCTTTCATCTCTTCGATAGCAGGGATAATGATATCCTGTTCTTCAGTTCCGAGCAATCCCTCGTCACCAGCATGTGGATTAAGCGACAGCACTGCTATACGAGGAGCTTCAATACCAAAATCTAACTTCAACGAAGCATTGAAAATAGTCATTTTCTCTTCAATCAACTCCTTGGTAATGGAAGAAGCTATGCGGCTCACAGGCACATGCCCTGTTACCAGAGCTACCCTGAAATCGTTCTTCATCAGAATCATAAGAGCTTTTGCACCATCGCCCAACTTCTGTTCGATATACTCCGTATGTCCTGGAAATGCAAAATCTTCGGACTGAATGGTATGTTTGTTGATAGGCGCAGTAACAATCACATCTATCAATCCGGCCTTATATTCTTCCATAGCCTTCTCCAATGCCATAAAAGCTGCCTTACCCGATTCCGCATCGGCTTTTCCAAATTCAACCTTTGCTTCGTCGTCCGTACAATTAATGATACTGAGTTTGTTCTCCTCCGCTTCTGCAGCCGAAGATATTATAGAGAAATTAGTAGCCAGTTCCAGCGCCTTGCGGTGATAGGCTGCCACCTTGGGCGAACCATAAATCACAGGTGTACAAAGTTCCAGCATCGTCGGGTCGGAGAAAGTCTTCAATATAACCTCATAACCGACTCCGTTTATGTCGCCTTGAGTAATACCTACCCTAACTTTTCTATTATTATCCATATTTTTATCTTATAGTATATGTCGTTAGTTTACAGAATCCGTTTTCGCCTCCTGCTGTTCTGCATCTTTAGCCAATTTGTCTTCCAGCAGATTGCCTGGCAAACGCAATGTATAGAGCGAAGCCTCCATCTGGCGTACAAGGTTGCGTTTCATTTTATCAGGAGAATAAATAAATATCTCAGCCACAATCACACGCTGATTAACCTCGTCAAGGCGAACATGTGACACAAACGGACCACCCATAAAATCACCTTTCACCCGCCATAAGCCACGCACTTCAAGTGCATATTTGTCTTGCACGGAAATAGCACGTGAATCGGTCATCAGCGAATCGGTCTCCATATACATTCCCTCGCGTGCACCGGGTATGTTGATTTTCATCACAGAGTCACGCTTGTGTATAAAATATTCTTTAGTAAAAGTATTCTTGTCTTTATAAGGATAGGAATAAATGACAAAATTCAGGTCGCCTGTAGCTGCATTGGTACCAGCCCAGAAGAAGTTATCGCCTTTCTTCGAAGCAGTCAACTCGCCCGGTACCCAAACTTCACACCCAAACATCTCTTTCACTGCATTCAGCACATAATCGCTATGCTTGGCTTCAAGCAGCGTAATCTGTCTGTTCATTTCCGCACGGGTAAAGAAATCAATGATGACCTGCTTGTTCTTAGTCACATAGTCCTGGAACGAAGCTTCGTCAGGAGCCTGAATAGTAAGGATAGACTGCGGATAAGCATAAACATCCTTAGCGTACTTCAATTTAGGCTGTGTATAGATATCACTGATGTCAGCTATGATGATGTTGCGAATCAGCTTCAGCGTAGAATCATAGTTTGACGGATCGGTAAACATTATTCGAAAAGAACGTTCAGATTGAGGCAGGCCCGGCACATCCGAATCAAGCACATCATAAAGTGCACGACCGGCAGGACGCTCCCATACACCCTGGTCTATCACTACCAATATCTCGTATGCACGTCCGCTGGAAGTTGGTGTCAGCATACCTTTCTTTCCCTTTCCACATGCAGTAAGAACCGTCATCAGCAAAACGACAAGTCCCAAAGAAGACAAAAACCTTTTCATATCCTTATTTTTTTTGTATTCCACAAAGCTACAAAGAATGGACATATCATCCATGCCGATAGCTAATAATTTATATTAATTCCTGCTTATTCTCTTCCTGTTTGGCGGTAGACAGCATGCCACATGCGGCAAAAATATCCTCACCACGAGAAGCACGGATGGTCGTAAACAGACCATGAGAAGTAAGATAATCGCGAAACTTGGTCATAGTCTCCATATCTGCCCCTTGCAAATCTACTCCTGGAATGGCATGAAAGCGTATCAGATTGATGCGACAATCAAGTCCGCGCAAAAGTTTCAATAATTCTTTGGCATAAGTCAACGAATCATTAACTCCTTTGAAGATGATATACTCAAAGGACAGACGACGTTGCTTGCTGAAATCGTACCGACGCAACAAATCTACAATCTCGGTAATGGAAAAAGCACGCTCGGCAGGCATCAATTCCCGACGCAAGACTGGCACCGGAGAATGGAGGCTGATAGCCAGATGACAATCAGACCCCTCAATAAAACGCTGCAAACCTTTGCGCAACCCTACAGATGAAAGCGTTACACGCTTAGGACTCCAGCCATATCCATAAGGAGCTGTCATGATATCAAGAGCCTTCAACACTTCATCCACATTATCAAGAGGTTCGCCCATACCCATCATCACCACATTGGTCAATCGGGAACATTCGGGCAAGGAATTTATCTGATTGATTATCTGACCGGCAGTCAAGTTGGCAGTAAATCCCTGTTTACCTGTCATGCAAAACTTGCAATTCATCTTACAACCTACCTGAGAAGACACACACAACGTTGCCCGGTCTTCTTCCGGAATAAATACAGCCTCTACATAATGGGCATCGCCCACCTTGTACAAATACTTCACAGTTCCATCCACCGAACGCATGGCATCTACAGGAGCCGCAGCACCCACTTCGTAAAGTTCACCCAGCAACTTTCTATGATTGAGCGACAGATTGGTCATCTCATCTATAGAGGTCACCTTCTTGTCATAGAGCCATGAAGCTATCTGTCGCGCTGAAAATTTAGGCATTCCCAGTCGAGTCACTGTCTCCTGCAATTCTGCAAGTGTCTGTCCTAAAAGAGGTATTTTTTGCATTTTCTTTAAATATTATGTGCCAACATCCTATACGCTGATAAACCACATTCTGACCATGATCATCAAACTGTCAATAGCGGAATCAGCTAGAATGTACAAAGGTAAAAATAAAGTAGCATACCGACAATCTCTCTTACAAAAAATCAGATTTCCATACTAAAAGTTCAATCAACATACACAAAGAACAAACTTCACCCTACTTTGCCCACACAAAGACAGGCTACCTGCTCAAAAAACTATCTGTCAGTAATATATTGCTTGCGTACAGGTATAACAGCAATCTGAACTATCCAAGAAGCTTTTATGACAAGGTTCTGAATCTACAATACGAAACTACAGACGAACCATAGTAATGCCAAAACATGTTCTGCATGGACGTCTGAAGATAGAAATCTGAAAAACTCTGTTATGGATTGCAAGAGGTTTCGCAAAGAGCGAAAGAGAATGAAGTTTCACGAAGGGAAAAGGGTTATCCAAGTGAAGTTTCACCATTAAACACTGAAAATAAGCAGATTTTGGTGAAAGATAAAGGTGAAGAATTAAATGCGGGATAATCATTGTGAAGGATCTGGGAACAGGGTGTGAATGCAATCTGATGTGAATCTTTCACCGTATCCATCTATATATCATTAATTTATATTCTACCGTGAAGGTGTGAAACTTCAACTGATGAAAAAAGAATCAAGTTCGGTGAAAAGAAGAATTTCTACCCTTCTTTCATATAGTTCCCGTTCAAATACAAAACGAGAATCATAACAACCACTAGTTAGCATCATAAGTATCTTGCACTTACCTATTTCGCTACTATCAAACAGGGATTTGAGCTTGCTAACTACGGACTTTAGCATGCCAATCAGGTACTTTACATAACAGATACAGCTGCATTAACTCACGCAGCCGTATCTGCAGGTCAACGCAGCCGCATTCACAAGCCGATGCAGCAGTAAGTGTAAATGATAGCAGTGGACTACTTGTCTGCTAGCAGTGCACTACTATCGCATTAGTAGTCCACCGCTATCACATTGGCAGTCCACTACTACCACATCGGTAGCCCACTGCTATCATGCTTACAATACTTCATGTATGCAACTACACGAAATCTTCAGTAAACTTCAGTTATGCCAAACAAATAAAAAAGCGGGGCAAATCTTAGTGATTCACCCCGCAAACATATTCTGAATAGTAAATTATTTATGTAGCCAATTCATAATTCACCGCATAACATTTACCATAGTCAAATGTTCAACGGCTAAGAACCTTATTAGCTTCAACTATTTAAAAGAACAGATAACGTGTATCCTTTACATCAGCCTTCAAATACAAATCATTGATGTATTGACTACCGGCCATACGAGTATACATGTTTTCAAGTGTTGTCTTTTCAGCAGCTTCGTCAAACTTCTCATCCAGCTTTTCCTTGGCGTAAGTCTGCAATACATAAACACCGCCTTCACCCTTGATAGGAGCACTCAACTGGTTGGGCTCACCCACTGATGCATAAGCACTGATGCTGGGTTCGCTGCTACGCAATACAGATACATAGGCAGGAGCAGAGAATGTTACGTGCTTGATTGAGTCGCTAACTGCATTGGCCAATCCTTTATACTGCTCGAAAGTTGTAGCATTAGCTGCTTTCATGTCAGCCATAATCTTTTCTGCTTTCTTATCACGCAAAACCTCACGACGCAATTGGTCCTTCACCAAAGCCAACGGGCGGTATCCTTCAGGAATAATAGCAGACAGGCCAACAACCATCATGTGGTCGCTTTCGCCACATTCATACAGACCTGAAACTTCGCCTACCTTGGCAGAGAACACCCACTTTAAAGCATCCTTTGTTCCACGGATACCACCAATTGTGTGTTCTGCGCTCGACAAATCTGTTCTGGGATAAAGTCTGTAACCAGCATCTTCAGCGTTTGCCATCATCTTCTCAAGCGTATTGTTGGCAGCAATGAATTGGCTGAATTCATTGTAAGCCTTATTGTAAGTTTCCTTGCTGAATTCAACAGGACGCTTTACAACAGCTACCTTATACTTATCTGTAACAGCCTTCTTGTCTGTTACCTCAAGGATAACGTTAGCTTGAGTCAGAGCCAAGTTTGTCAATTCATTCTTTGCAAGAGATGTTACAGCTGCGATATATTTCAGATTATCACCTTCAATCTGTGCACCTTCATAGTTGGCAGAAGTTATCCATTCCTTATTACCAGTCTGACCATATTTCTTTGCAAGTTCAGCAAAGTCTGCACCTCCCTTGATAGCATTGTAAATGCTGTCTGCCAATGTTTTGGTCTTCTCAGGAGTTTCAGCCATAACTTGAATCTGGCGATATTCGATTGAATCGGCCAATGAAGCAGTAGCCAGTTTTTTGAATGAATTCAAAGTGTTGTCTGCTACATTATAGTAAGGACCAAACACATCACCTACTGAAACTGAATCCAAACGAGCTACAACATCAGAAGGCAATGACTTTTTAGTATAATACAAATCAACATAAGGATAGTCAGAACCTGTAGAACGAATGAAAGTCGTATAGTCCTCAGTTTCGCTAGCCAGCTGTGAAGTATATTCCTGCATTTCTTTCTGGAGAGCAGCTTTATCCTCTTCGCTTGCAGTTACCTGAACGTCAATATACTGAATGTTGCGTGTTTCAACAAATTGTCTGAACTGCTCTTTCTTCTTGTCGTAAGCTGCTTGCAAATCAGAATCAGATACAGTCAGCGTAGAATCAACAATTGAAGAATAAGGTACGGCAGCCAGCAAAAGGTCAGCCTGGTTAACACGAGCATCAAAAGCGTCCTGAGCTTCTACAGGGTTTGCCAGCAATGACTTTGCAATCAAAGCCTGGTATTTTTCTTGCAGACGAGTTTGGATAAGTGTCTTTTCCAGGAAAGACCAGAACTTATACATTGAATCGTAGTATTCCAGATACTGAGCAGGCATCTGAGCACGATTCAGATTAGAATACTCAACCAGGAATTTCTTCAGCATATCCTTGTCAAAAGCTCCGGTCTGAGGATTGCGGAACGGAGTTTGCTGAAGCAACATGTGTGAACCTTCATTAATGATTGCTTGGATTTCAGCGTTTGTCACTTTCAAACCAAGTTTTTCAGCTTCAGCTTCAACCAGCTTATTGTTTACGTATGTACGCCATACTTCATCTTTAATCTGATTTGTCTGCTCGTCAGTCAATGCAGCTACACCTCTTGAGAACTTAATCACTTCTGTGTATTCTTCTACCATTGCCTGATACTCTTGAGCAGAAAGACTCTCTCCGTTCACTTCACCGACGTCATGTGATTGATGAGGCTGCATCACTTTCCAAGCATCACCTGCAATGAAAGCAAATAGCGCCAAACCAATTACAATCACCAATAGGGGTCCTTTAGACCGAATGTTTTGTAATGTTGCCATTTTGATTAATACATTTATGTTTATTATTTATTTCTTTGCTGTGCTTAATTTTCCAATTTAGCGCACGAAGATACAAAAAATGCTAATACGCTTCTATTTATTCTCTAAAAAATTATTGTTTAAGAGTTTATTCAAGCACTTTCAAACGTACCAGTTCAATCTTCGTCGCTGTCACTTTTATGATTTTAAATTGATAATGTTCAATAGTAATTATTTCATGAAGTTTCGGAAAACTCTGATAGTGGTTCAAAATAAGACCGCCAACAGTAAGATAATCATCAGACTCAGGTAAGTCCAAATCAAACATTTCATTTACTTTGCTTATTTCAAGACGTCCAGACAACACAAATTCATGCTCATCTATCTGCTTACAGATGTACGAGGTATTATCATGTTCATCCTCAATATCACCAAATATTTCTTCTACCAGGTCTTCCAACGTAACGATACCCGTAGTGCCGCCAAATTCATCAACTACCACAGCAATACTCTTCTTCTGCTGCATGAAAAGTTTCATCAATTTATGTGCAGCCATTGTTTCAGGGACAATAGGTACTTCCTTCACATTATTACGCCAATCTACCGGATTACGAAACATCTCTGAAGAATGTATATAACCCACTATATTGTCAATATCTCCATTGTAAACTATAATTTTAGAGATACCCGACTCGACAAACAAACTTTTAAGTTCGTCCAAAGAAGAAGACTTATCAACAGCAACTATTTCTGTACGGGGAACTATACAATCGCGTATTTTTATATTAGAAAAATCAAGAGCATTCTGAAATATCTTCACTTCCGCATCAAGTTCTTCCTCATTTTCGGCATTTTCTATACCGCTCTGAACAAAATAGTCCAAATCGACTTTGCCGAAAGCTTTATCAGAAGCCTCTTTATTCAGTTTAACGCCCAATATTTTAAGGAACAGGCATGACAATCCCGAAGCCAATTTGGAAACCGGGAACAGAACTATATAACAAATGCTTAATGGCAACGCAAATATGCGCAACATTAGATTCGGATTGATTTTAAAGACAGTCTTTGGCAAAAATTCACCCGTAACCAAAATAATGAGCGTAGACAAAATAGTCTGCACCAATACCAACAAGAAATGATTAGTAATCAGTCCGCCCAATACATGCACCTCTATTATTTGTGCCATCAAAATACCATAGATGACCAATGCAATATTATTGCCGACCAACATGGTAGAAATAAAGTTGTTGCTATGATGGAAGAAATAAGTCAATACCCATGATGTTAGGCCTGCCCTACGCTCCATCTCAAAACGAAGCTTATCAACAGAAATAAAAGCAATCTCCATGCCCGAAAAAAAAGCAGAGAATGCCATTGTTATCAATAAATATACAAAATCCATAACTACTTCCTAATCGTGTCCGTCTGTACACTGTCGACAGCCGTAGCCTCTTCATCTACATAAAAGATGCCTTCCGGTTTATGTATAGTATATACTGTCATTTGCTGGTTTGACTCAAAGCCATGTCCTGTAATAATACGGTCGGGCTGTTCTATACGAATAAATTCATCGGAATAAACACGCTGTTTGTTCTGGTCCCAATACAACAACTCTGTATTGAATTTCTCACCCTTCTGGTTCTTGATATCAACATGACCTATCAACTTCCACAGACCTTCCTTGTTATAGTAATAGGCCGTATCGGACTTAATGCTCGCTTCTACCTGAAACAAAGAATCGAACTTCTCCAGATAAACACCTTTCTCAAAAGCCCAGTAAGGAGGATTCTTACGGTCGAAAACCAGCCACTCTTCCGTCACAATACGATAACGTGTAACACCCGAATCAGAAACCAAGGTTGTTACTCCCCGCGTATCCATCACCGGCAAGGAATCGCGTTCTGTAATAGCAGCTCCCATTTCCTTCTTCCCGCCCGAACAAGAAGAAAATAAAAGAAGCATAACCATTGCTCCAAGAACAATGGTTATGCTCATACTTTTATGACAAACAACGTCAGTTGAATGAAATAACATATCTATTAACGAATCGTCGTCGTTTCACCGATCCAGCCACCGATTGTGATACGGTCGCCAGCCTTGTAACCCAGCATAAACAAATCCTTTGCCTGCGGAGTGTGACGAGCATAAGTCGAAATCAATTCGTTTGCCTTTTCTTCAACAGTAGGATCTACTGACTTTGCTTTCTGCAGCTTATCAATAACCACGAAATAGGTACACTTATTCAGTGCAGGTTCATCGCTCCAGTTAGGATTTGAGCCATACATCTGAGCCAGCAAGATATAAGCCATACCATAGTTCTCGTTGAAGCTGATAGCCTTCAAGCAATAGCTTCTTGCCTGAGAAAGCTTCTTGGCAGCGAACAAAGAGCCGGCACAAGCATACGCCATTTCAGCACGTTTAGCATTGTCAGTTTCCATATTCAATGCCTCGTCAAAATACTTCACAGCTGTATCATAGTCGCCCTTCTTGTATGCCTGATAAGCACAACCTACAGCAGCATCGGCAGTAGGATTAATCTTATACATATAATATGAAGCCTGGAAATAAGCATCACTTTCTGTACACTTCATCATTTTCAATACTGAGATAGCCTTCTTCAAGAAAGTTGAGTCAGTCTGATTAGCTTCCACCTTGGGACCATAGATATTTTGCAGTGATTCACAATCAGCAACACCGCTATTAACGAACATGGCAACCAAGTTTTCTTTAACCATTTCCAAAGTTTTCTTCACATTTGGCTTCGCCTCTGTTGCAATTGCTTCATCAATATATTGAGAAGCGTTTACATAATCTTGGAAGAATTGCTCTGTATGATTGGTATCAGCCTTCACCTTACGCATAGACATATCCATGAAGAAATTCAAAACTGCACCTTTCGAATTTCCCTTTTCAGCGTCAACTGATTCCTTCAACCATTGATATGCCTGATTTACGTCTACATTCGGTGCAAATTGGATATAATCAACAGCCTTATCACCCAATTCCTTTGCTGCGCTAACAGGAGTTTTCAACTTTTTATTCAACTCGGGCAGATACTGTAATTCCTGATCCCATACTTGCATCAATTCATCAAAATACTTTTTATAGTCGGCAGAATTACGATCTTTAATTCCGCCCAAAAAAGACTTCAGAATTTTCTGTGCATCTGAATAAGTATAAAAACGCAGTGTAGGACAATCTTTCAGAACTGCCATACAGGGAGCATAAGCATCCTTATAGTTCTTTGCTCTTACTGCTTCGTGAGAGATACTACTGTTAGCATTACAATTTTCCGTCTGTGCATAAACGCTGCCCACTCCACTCGTAAGAAGTACTGCAGCTACAAGCGCCTTAATTTTCATCGTATCTAATTTTTAGTTATTAAATAATCTTTTTATTCTACTTTCCACTTAAAGAACCAGCGTTCATTAAATGTAACACCAATGCAAAGTCTCAAAATATTTTCGTCTAAGAACGCATTAGTCTTACCATTTACATGTACATACTGTGCAGTGATACTCAACAATGAACGAGTTCGCGGAATTGGCAACCCGAAACCGGCTGTAACTCCATATTCTTCGGCTGCACGCATACCTTCTATCTTATAATAAGGCTTAGAATAATAAGCACCCAAACGATACTTCACATGAGCCAAATAAGAACGTCCCATTGGGTTGGGCAAATACTCACCACCTATAGAGAATTTTGCCCGTTTGCAGAACAAAGCATCATCGTTCATAAATGTAGCCTTGTTCCAGTTTTGCAAAGTACCATCAATACCTACCGTCAGGCGGCCATCATAAACATAAGCCAAACCAACGCCTACACTCATCGGTAAGCTGAAAGTAGCTACCGTATCTTTTTGTGAAGTTGTAGTTCCTGTACTTGAATTTCCCTTCTGATTCAGTATGTAACTTTCATTATTCAAATCATGCCCGGGAGAAAAGACAGCTCCCACCGTCAGCTCATGTTTTTTACCAAACTGTTGCGTATACTGCACTCCAAAATCCAGTTTATAACTCTTAATGGCTATATTCGTCTGTGTAGTAAGCGGAAATAGAGCCGAGTTCAAAGGGAAGCTCTCACTCCTGGTATGAGTGATGTCACCCCAAAGATACGAAATATTTGCGCCGAGCGAAAAGTTTTTAAATATTTTAAAACCTGTACCTACATAAACCTGATGCAGACCACCCTCACCAGAATAGGTAACAGAAGCTGAGTTTGTAGGATAATCTTTATTCTCAATATAATCACTCATGCTATAGCCCACATTGGAAAAAGGCATAAGACCAATACTCATTCCGCACCATTTTGCCAACCGGAACTGCATAGCAATATAATCCACACTTGAATTTTTGGCATTTGTTTTCAGTGTGCCATTACTAAAATTAGTATTCTGCAACGAGATACCACCATCAAAAATAAATGTCAATGAATCTACACTCGTATAAGAAGCCGGATTAGCAAAATTCACCTGATACTTATCGCGAAGACCATAAGCAACACCACCCATAGCCTTGCTATTTGCAGACCCAGGGTCTGCCAACTGACCGTATCCGTACCGTGTATAAGGAGAATTTGTATTGTTTTGAGCGACTGCCACTCCAGTTAATATTGTGAGCAAAAGCACAATAAGTGTTTGTCTATATTCTCTCATTATAATTCAATATTCGATTTAATCCTTTCAGCACTAAAAATCTATCTGCAAAGATGATACTTTTTAAGTTTGTATCAAAAGAAAATTCATCACCGCCCGTTAAAAAAACCAAAAGTTCAGGATATTTATGCCTCATGGTCTCGATATAACCAAGCATTTCATATTCCACCCCTTGCAGCACTCCCATACGGATAGCTGTTTCTGTATTCTTGCCAAGCTGAGTCATACGACCTTCTGCCGATATTAAAGGAAGTTTACTTGTAAACTGATGAAGAGCCTTGAAACGCATCTGAACCCCAGGAGAAATATTGCCGCCATGATACCGTCCAAGTGAATCAATGAACTCATAAGTGATGCATGTACCCGCATCTATTACCAATATATCACGTCCGGGGAAGTTCTGATATGCCCCAACCACGGCAGCAATTCTATCATAGCCCAAAGTCTGAGGGGTCTCATACAAATTCTTTATAGGAAGCGGAGTTGTCGAATCCAATTGCAACAAAGGAACCGGCAAAGATTTTAATCTGTTTTCAACAGTCTCATTCAACTCAATAACTGTCGCTACTACAGCCCGCGAAAGCGGATACTTTCCACATACAGCCGGAAGACATTCCAAAGTCTGGTTTGAATCATAAAAAACTTCAAGTAAGTTGTCGTCATCGAAGACTGCCAGCTTTGCAACCGTATTTCCTATATCGATTATTAGATTCACAACAATACACCTTATTTGTCAAAAATCAGGCCGCAAAGGTAGTAAAATAGTTTTTTTTGACCAAGTTATCCAATAGTAAGTTTATCACAGAATCCACGGCAAATCTCTGAAAGCGAACGTCAAACACATATTTCACTCAGATAACTGTCCATTCACCGCATGATAGCAGTTAACTACTGACGTAATAGCAGTCAACTACTAACGCGAAAGAAGTTAACTGCTAACGCGATAATAGTTTACTCCTAACAACCAAAGTCTTAACACCTATCTCCGAAAACCTAGACTCAACGCAAAACTTGTTTTCTACTCCTCCACCCTATCTGCCAGAAAAATTAAATTAGTCCAAACAGCCTTCACAATTTCACAAGACCGCTTCAGGAATTCAGTATTAATGAATTACGGTGAAAGCATACGCTTATATTAATCTTTCACCGTACCACTATAGGTTTCACCACAAAATTCTTGTTTTCAATGAATTGCTGTGAAACTTCACAGCAAAGTCCTTCCACTAAAGCAATTTGTCCTTTCATACAGAAACGCAGGATTCTGTATGATAATATTTTCAAATATCAAATAGGAATAGTACTTTTGCACGCATGAAATCAATACGACATTCATATCTCACAATAGGAGCTGCTTGCATACTTTTCCTTTTCTACCTGACCGCACAAGGACAAAACAACGAACAAGCAAGACATGACTCCATACGCTTCAGTCTGCTCACCTGCGGACCAGGCGAAGAAATCTATTCCCTATTTGGACATACGGCTATCCGTTATGAAAATCTGACCCGCAGGATAGACTATGTGTTCAACTACGGCATTTTCAGTTTCAACACCCCCAATTTCATTTTACGTTTCACACTTGGCGAAACGGACTACAAACTGGGAGTTGCGCCATTTGATTATTTTACAGAGGAATATAAATACCTGCAACGAGATGTCAGGCAACAAGTTCTAAATCTCAACCAGACTGAAAAAGAGAAGCTTGCAGCCCAACTGGAAGAGAACTACCGACCCGAGAACAGAGTATACCGGTATAACTTTTTCTACGACAACTGTGCTACCCGTCCTCGCGACCAAATAGAAAGGGCTACAGGAGGCAGCATTGTCTATCCCCAAGACATGAACAGCACCGATACCGGCAAAACATATCGCGACTTACTCCATCAATACACAGAGAATCACCTCTGGTCACGATTTGGCATGGATCTGTGTATGGGTATCCCTGCCGACAAACCTATCAGCCGCAGGCAGATGATGTTTGTTCCTTTCTATCTGGAAGAATGCTTTGACCAAGCTACCATCCAGACACCTCAGGGCAACCGTCCACTTGTCTGCCAATCGGTCAACCTTGTAAGTTTTCCTTCGTCAGAGGTATCGCACCAAGATTGGTATCCCAGCCCCTCAGCAGCTTCGCTTACCTTATTTGTTATAATAGCATTGATTACTTACTACGGTTGGCGACACCAGAAAAGGCTCTGGGGGGTAGACCTTGCCTTGTTTGCAACAGCAGGACTGGCGGGTTGCATACTTGCTTTTCTTGCATTGTTCTCGCAACATCCGGCAGTAAGTCCCAATCTGATGCTTTTTGTCTTCCATCCTTTTCACATATTGCTTCTTCCTTATGTCATAATACAGGCACGAAAAGGACGCAAAGACTGGTATCTGCTAGCCAATCTCGTCGTTTTAACACTTTTTATATTGCTTTTGCCCGTCCTACCGCAGAAAATTAATTTAGCAGTATTACCTTTGGCGCTTTGTTTAATAGTGCGTTCGGCAAACAGCATTATTTTCTCATACAAGAAAAACAAATGAAAAAAGGACTGTTTACTTCCATATTAGCCTTGACTTTCAGTGGACTGCAAGCTCAGCCACTGACCGTCCCTCCAAAGTTGGTGGTCACGCTGACCATTGACCAACTGCGCACTGACTATATGGAAGCCTTTTCTTCGCTTTATGGCGAAAAAGGATTCAAACGGTTGATGAAAGAGAGCAAAGCATTCCAAGACGCCCGTTTTTCATTCAATAATGCCGACCGCGCATCGGCTCTCGCATCCATCTACAGCGGTACTACGCCCTCGCAACACGGCATTATTGCCGAAAATTGGCTGGATGCCAATACACTGCGACCTGTAAACTGTGTAGACGACCCCAACTTTATGGGCAACTACACCGACGAGAACAGCTCACCTTCACACCTGCTGACATCGACCTTCGCCGATGAGCTGAAAATATCCACGCGCAACAAGGGATTGGTTTATGCCATTGCCCCATTCCGCGATGCAGCCATTCTCAGTGCCGGACATGCAGGGAATGGAGCTTTCTGGATTAATGAAAACAGCGGAAAATGGTGCAGCACCACTTATTTCAGTGAGTTTCCCTGGTGGCTGAGCCTATACAACGAACGGCACTCGCCCGACACCCGCATCAAAGACATGGTCTGGACACCTATTCACCCGGTGACCAGCTACCGTTTCTTGCCCGAATGGCGAACTGACGCATTCAAATACAAGTTCGACAATGAGCGTCAAAACAAGTTCAGACGCCTTGTCACCAGTCCTTTTGCCAACGACGAAGTCAACTTGCTCGTTGAAGAGCTGTTGAACAAAAGCACCATTGGACAAGACGACATACCCGACCTGCTGGCTCTGACTTACTATGCAGGAAACTATAACCACTACAGCACACAGGATTTTGCCATGGAGCTGCAAGACACCTATGCACGGCTCGACCGCAGCATCGGTAACTTGCTTGACTTGCTAGACCAGAAAATAGGCCTGCGCAACGTCATGCTCTGCATCACCTCTACCGGATATACGGACCCCGAAGCCATCGACCTGGAACTGTATCGTATTCCGAGTGGCGAATTCTACCTGAACCGTTGCAGCACACTGCTCAACATGTACCTCATGGCCACTTATGGCGAAGGACAATATGTCGAAGCAGCTTATAACCAACAAATTTACCTCAACCATAAACTCATAGAGCAAAAACAGCTCAACCTGCCCGAAATCCAACAAAAGTCGGCCGAATTTCTGGTACAGTTCAGCGGTGTAGACGAAGTTTATTCTGCCACACAGCTACTGCTTGGTGCCTGGTCACCCGAAGTAGAACGTGTACGCAACGGATTCCACCGCAAGCATTCTGGCGACTTGATTATCAAGGTCCTTCCCGGATGGACCATCATGAAGGACAACGCTACCGAGAAGCATGTAGTGAGGGCAGCCAATATTCCCACTCCCTTGTTTTTCCGCTGGGAGGCCATACAAACCGAGACCGTGCGTACTCCCGTCAGCATGGAATGCATAGCTCCTACGCTGACCAGCATATTGCGCATACGTGCCCCAAATGCCTGCACTGGAAAGCCTCTTTTCTAAGGATTCTGCACCGATACAACCTATCGGCACTTGCCGAAAAGTCATACATGGTTGCAAAACTGCAAATTAAAGCTTTCAGGAATATCATCATGACAAATCCTATCATGGAATGACGATGCGAAGCATCCGGCAATAGTATTCCTGCCAAGCACCCAACACCGAATTAATAATAATAAAAACAATAAGACACATGGGATTTAACGAATTTTTAAGCTCGATTTTCGGCAACAAATCCACCCGCGATATGAAAGAAATACAACCGTGGGTGAACAAGATTAAAGCTGCCTACCCCGATGTAGCCAAACTCGACAACGACGGCCTGCGTGCCAAGACCGAAGAGTTGAAGGCCTACATACGCCAATCGGCAGCCGAACAGCAAGCCAAAATCAACGAACTGAAAGCCAGCGTAGAAAGCACAGAGCTGGAAGAACGCGAAGCGCTCTTTGCACAAATAGACAAGCTGGAGAAAGAAGTGCTCGACATCTACGAGAAAGCACTCGACGAAGTATTGCCCGTTGCCTTTGCCATCGTTAAGGACACGGCACGCCGATTCTCCGAAAACGAGGAAATCGTGGTAACAGCCAACGACTTCGACCGAAACCTGGCTGCCACCAAAGACTTTGTACGCATTGAAGGCGACAAGGCAATCTACCAAAACCACTGGATAGCAGGTGGAAACGAAGTGACCTGGAACATGGTACACTACGACGTACAGCTTTTCGGTGGCGTCGTTCTGCACAAAGGCAAGATTGCCGAAATGGCGACAGGTGAAGGTAAGACCTTGGTGGCTACCCTGCCCGTATTCCTCAACGCGCTGACTGGTAATGGTGTACACGTAGTAACCGTGAACGACTACCTGTCCAAGCGTGACTCCGAGTGGATGGGACCGCTCTATACGTTCCATGGCCTGAGCGTAGACTGTATTGACAAACATCAGCCCAACTCTGAAGCACGCCGCCGCGCCTACATGGCCGACATCACATTCGGTACCAACAACGAATTTGGTTTCGACTACCTGCGCGACAACATGGCCATCAGCCCCAAAGACCTTGTACAACGCCGCCACAACTATGCCATTGTCGACGAGGTGGACTCCGTCCTCATTGACGATGCCCGTACACCGCTCATCATCTCCGGTCCCGTACCCAAAGGCGACGACCAGCTGTTTGAGCAACTGCGTCCGCTGGTTGAGCGTCTGGTTGAAGCGCAAAAGAAGTTGGCTACCCAATATCTGGCTGACGCCAAGCGACTCATCGCATCGAGCGACAAGAAAGAGCAGGAAGAAGGCTTCCTCGCCCTTTACCGCAGCCACAAGGCGCTGCCCAAGAACAAGCCCCTCATCAAGTTCCTCAGCGAGCAAGGCATCAAGGCCGGTATGCTCAAGACCGAGGAAATCTACATGGAGCAGAACAACAAGCGTATGCACGAGGTAACAGACCCGCTCTACTTCGTCATTGAAGAAAAGCTGAATAGCGTAGACCTTACCGACAAGGGTGTGGACCTCATCAGTGGAAATTCTTCCGACCCCACCTTCTTCGTATTGCCTGATATCACCGCCGAACTCTCGGAACTGGAAAACGAACCGGGCCTGACCGATGAACAACGTCTGGAGAAGAAAGATGCCCTGCTGACCAACTATGCCATCAAGTCAGAGCGCGTGCACACCATCAACCAGCTGCTGAAAGCCTACACCATGTTCGAGAAAGACGACGAATACGTTGTCATTGACGGACAGGTGAAAATCGTGGACGAGCAGACCGGACGTATCATGGAAGGACGCCGCTACTCCGACGGATTGCACCAGGCCATTGAAGCCAAGGAACGCGTAAAGGTAGAAGCCGCCACACAGACCTTCGCCACCATTACATTGCAGAACTACTTCCGTATGTATCACAAGCTGGCAGGTATGACCGGTACGGCCGAAACCGAAGCAGGCGAATTCTGGGACATCTACAAGCTGGATGTAGTGGTAATTCCTACCAACCGCCCCATTGCAAGAAAGGACATGAACGACCGCGTGTACAAGACCAAACGCGAAAAATACAAAGCCGTCATCGAAGAAATAGAAGCCATGGTTCAGGCCGGACGCCCCGTTCTGGTGGGTACTACTTCCGTTGAAATATCAGAAATGCTGAGCAAGATGCTGACCATGCGCAAGATACCCCACAACGTGCTCAACGCCAAGCTGCACCAGAAGGAAGCAGAAATCGTGGCACAGGCCGGACAAAGCAGCACCGTGACCATAGCCACCAACATGGCCGGTCGTGGTACCGATATCAAGCTGAGCCCCGAAGTGAAAGCTGCCGGCGGTTTGGCCATCATCGGTACGGAACGTCACGAGTCACGCCGCGTTGACCGCCAGCTGCGTGGTCGTGCCGGACGTCAGGGTGACCCGGGTTCATCCGTATTCTTCGTTTCACTGGAAGACGACCTCATGCGCCTCTTCTCTTCCGACCGCATTGCCAGCGTCATGGACAAGCTGGGCTTCAAGGAAGGCGAAATGATTGAGCACAGCATGATATCCAAGTCTATCGAACGCGCCCAAAAGAAGGTGGAAGAAAACAACTTCGGTATACGTAAACGCCTGTTGGAATACGACGACGTGATGAACAAGCAACGTTCCGTAGTCTACACCAAGCGTCGCCACGCGCTGATGGGTGAACGCATCGGCATGGACATCGTCAACATGATATGGGACCGCAGCGCCAATGCCGTTGAAGCTCCCGATTATGAGAACTGCAAGATGGACATCCTCCAGACCTTGGCCATGGAAGTGCCTTTCAGCGAAGAGGAATTCAAGAACGAGAAGAAGGAAGCACTGGCCGAGAAGACCTTCAACAAGGCCATGGAGCTGTTCAAGCGCAAGACTGACCGCATGGCTCAGATTGCCTACCCCGTCATCAAACAGGTGTACGAGAATCAGGGACACATGTACGAAAACATCCTGATACCCATCACTGACGGCAAACGCATGTACAACATCTCTTGCAACCTCAAGGCCGCTTACGAAAGTGAGTGCAAGGAGGTAGTGAAGTCGTTTGAGAAAGCCATCTTGCTGCACGTCATCGATGAAGCCTGGAAAGAGAACCTGCGCGAACTGGACGAGCTGAAGCACTCCGTACAGAATGCCAGCTACGAACAGAAAGACCCGCTGCTCATCTACAAGTTGGAATCAGTGAACCTCTTCGACGCTATGGTGAACAAGATAAACAACCAGACCATAGCTATCCTGATGAGAGGCCAGATTCCTGTGGCCGAGCCGCAGGAAGTACGCCAGGCCGCTCCCGAGCAACATCAGGACATGAGCAAGTACAAAGAGCAGAAACAGGACCTCAGCGACCCCAACCAACAGGCAGCTGCCCAGCATGATACACGCGAGCAGCCCAAGCGCGAACCCATCCGCGCAGAAAAGACAGTAGGGCGCAACGATCCCTGCCCTTGCGGTAGTGGTAAGAAATACAAGAACTGCCACGGCAAGAACCTGTAACCCCATGAGCTTCACTTCCCCTACGGGCAAGTAAAGCCAACCAAGCACAGAAGCACCCGGACGAGGAAATCGCTCCGGGTGCTTCTTTTTCAACTCATACCCACGTTGGCCTCGCAACGTCAATCCACGTCAGCCTAACCGCGAACCCCTTCGCGAGCCTAACCGCGAACCCCCTCGCGAGCCTAATCGCGAACCCCCTCGCGAACCTAATCGCGAACCCCCTCGCGAACCTATCAGTACAATATCAGGCAACAAAAGCTGGAAAGTCCTCAAAAAAACGAGCTAGCCATCATCCATATCCACATAAAAAACGTATTTTTGCCAACAAATGAAACAATAAATATATGACCAAACCTGTACTTTATATCCTAACCCTTAGCAGTTTGCTGCTGGTTGCTAGCTGTCAAAGCGTGGAACAGCTATCCATAGACTACCTGTTGCCGGCCGACGTCAGCTTTCCGCAACAATTGAAAAAAGTGGCCATCGTGAACAACGTCCCAGCCGATGATAGCGAGCCGTCTGTAACCAAAACAGAAACAGAAAGCGACTATATAGAAACAGCCACCTTCAGTGGCAATCCTGCCATTACAGCCGAAGCACTGGCCCAAGCCTTGGCCGAAGGCAACTATTTTGACGAGGTGGTGATTTGCGACTCGGCTCTGCAAGCAACCGGAAGTACAGCCAAACAGATGCTGGGAACGGAAGAGGCCAACCAATTGATAAACGACTTGCAAGTGGATTTCCTGATTGCACTGGAAGACATCAAGATTAGGACCCGCCGAAAAATCAGTTATGTACCAGGTTGGAACGTATACCATGGCACAGTCGACGCCAAAGTCTATCCCTCTATCAGTGTTTATCTGCCTAACCGAAAAGGCCCAATGGTCAGTATCAACAACAACGACAGCATCTTTTGGGAGGAATTCGACAACAGCGGCCAACGTGTAATGGCAAGGCTCATCTCGCAGGAAGAGGTTATTCGGCAAGCTTCTGACTTCGGAGGCTCTATTCCCGTGAAACACCTGCTACCCCACTGGAAGACTGCGACGCGCTACCTGTTCACCGGTGGCTCGGTCAACATGCGCGATGCAGCCATCTATGCCAAGGAAAGCAACTGGCCGGAAGCCATCAAACTCTGGAAGCAAGCGTACGACAGCAAAAAAGGGAAGCAAAAGATGTATGCAGCCTGTAACATCGCACTTGGCTACGAAATGCAAGACAGTATAACCACGGCTACCGAATGGGCCAAGAAAGCACAGGAACAAGCCCGAAAGATAGACAAGATAGACCAGCAGAACAGTCAATCCGTCACTCCGGCTTCCGTTCCCAATTTTGTCTTTACCAGTCTTTATGTAGAAGAACTTCAAGACCGAAAAAACAGCCAGATGAAGCTAAGCGTACAGATGCAACGCCTGGGCGATGATTTTTAATGGAAAGATATTATATCCTTATTCGTTTTTTTTATACCTTTGAACAATCATTAAGAAAATAGGAACAATATGAAACTGAGTCAATCGTCCGTAACGCTTCTTGAAGATACCATTAAAAAGGCTATCAGCAAATATACAACAGGTGAAGAACAGACCTATGTAACTGATATACATCTGCAACCCGACCAGAACTCGGGTGAACTGTCCATTTTTGACGATGATGACCAAGAGCTGGCCTGCAGCACCATAGAAGAATGGACTGCCTACGAGGGCGATGATTTCTATAAAAATACGGAATCCTTGCTCAGCTCTTTGCTGAATCAGATGAACAATGAAGGATGTTTTGACAAACTGAACATCTTGAAACCATACTCCTTCGTACTGGTCGACGAAGACAAAGAAACCATAGCAGAACTACTGCTGATGGATGATGACACCCTGCTCGTCAACGATGAACTACTGAAAGGATTGGACGAGGAACTGGATACCTTCCTGAAAGACCTGCTGGAGAAATAAGTATACACTGGCATGCCATACAAGCCCCTCCTCTTATATCTGCGGCAAGCATGCCATATGCATTTCGGGCAGCTTTTCACACCTCTATCTATCTCCCAGAACCGGTGATAGCGACTGCTACATCCACTTCTTTTAGCCTAAAGTAATGAATTCTAAAAAATGTTTCGTATTTTTGCCACCAAATATAGAGTTAAGAAAACGAAATGAACGTATTAGAACTAAGTGAACAGGAAATCATTCGGCGCAACAGCATGAATGAACTTCGCGCGATGGGTATTGAACCCTATCCCGCAGCAGAGTATGTAACCAATGCCTTCTCTACCGATATAAAAGCTGAATTCAAAGACGAAGATGAACCACGCCAGGTATCGGTGGCCGGACGTATGATGAGTCGCCGCGTTATGGGAAAAGCTTCCTTTATCGAACTGCAAGATTCCAAAGGACGCATCCAAGTATACATCACACGCGACGATATCTGCCCGGATGAGAACAAAGACCTCTATAACACTGTCTTCAAACGTTTACTCGACTTAGGCGATTTTATCGGAATCGAAGGCTTCGTATTCCGTACACAAATGGGCGAAATCAGTATCCATGCAAAGAAACTGACCGTATTGGCCAAAAGTATCAAACCTCTGCCCATAGTCAAATACAAAGACGGTGTAGCTTACGACTCTTTTGAAGATCCTGAACTGCGCTATCGCCAACGCTACGTTGACCTGGTAGTAAATGATGGTGTAAAAGACACCTTCCTGAAACGTTCTCTTATCATAAAAACCATGCGTGCCGTGCTCGACGAAGCCGGTTATACAGAAGTAGAGACTCCTATTCTGCAATCCATCCCCGGGGGCGCCAGCGCACGTCCTTTCATTACACACCACAACTCACTCGATATTGACCTCTATCTGCGTATCGCCACCGAGTTATACTTGAAGCGTCTGATTGTAGGAGGCTTTGAAGGAGTGTATGAAATAGGAAAGAACTTCCGCAATGAAGGAATGGACCGTACGCACAACCCGGAATTTACATGTATGGAGCTCTACGTCCAATACAAAGACTACAATTGGATGATGAGTTTCGTAGAAAAGATGCTTGAACGTATCTGCATTGCGGTTAACGGTTGCACAGAGAGTGTTATTGACGGCAAGACCATTAGCTTTAAAGCTCCATACCGACGTTTGCCTATTCTGGAAGCCATCAAAGAAAAGACCGGATATGATTTGGAAGGCAAGAACGAAGATGAAATTCGCCAAATCTGTAAGGAGCTGAAGATGGAAACTGACGATACAATGGGCAAGGGTAAACTGATAGATGAAATCTTCGGTGAATTCTGCGAAGGTACCTTCATACAGCCAACCTTCATTACCGACTATCCTATCGAAATGTCTCCGCTGACCAAGAAGCACCGCAGCAAAGCGGGACTGACCGAACGTTTCGAATTGATGGTAAATGGCAAGGAATTGTGTAATGCTTACTCAGAGCTGAACGACCCCATCGACCAGGAAGAACGTTTCAAAGAACAGATGAGACTAGCCGATAAGGGAGACGATGAAGCCATGATTATCGACCAGGATTTCCTGCGTGCTCTGCAATACGGTATGCCTCCTACTTCGGGTGTAGGTATCGGAATAGACCGCCTTGTCATGCTGATGACAGGCAAGTCATTTATCCAGGAAGTACTTCTTTTCCCGCAAATGCGTCCTGAGAAAGTAGCTCCTAAGGATGCTCCCGCCAAATTCACAGCACTTGGCATCCCCGAAGAATGGGTTGCAGTCATTCAAAAAGCCGGCTACAACCTGGTAAGCGATATGAAAACTGTAAATCCGCAGAAACTGCACATGGATATCTGCGGCATCAATAAGAAATATAAATTGGAATTATCCAATCCGAGCGTCAATGACGTAACCGAATGGATTAACGCCATTAAGGATTAAAAATAAAAATGGATAATGCAGGCAGGGCCATAAACAACGCCTTGCTTGCATTCTCCATTTTTCATTATTAATTGTTTTATGAAACTACCCGGAAAGATAGCCATCATGGGCGGAGGAAGCTGGGCCACAGCCATAGCAAAAATGGTGTTGGCACAAGCCGAGACAATTAATTGGTATATGCGGCGCGATGATCGTATTGCCGATTTCAAACGTCTTGGGCATAATCCTGCCTATCTGACAGGCGTCAAGTTTGATATCAAACGTATCAATTTCAGTTCCAACATCAATGATGTAGTAAAGGAATCTGATACGCTTATTTTCGTGACGCCCTCTCCCTATCTGAAATCTCATCTCAAGAAACTTAAAACAAAAATAAAGGACAAGTTCATTATCACGGCCATCAAAGGTATTGTTCCCGATGACAATTTGATTGTCTCTGAATATTTCACCAAAGAATATGGCGTACCAGCAGAAAACATTGCCGTACTGGCTGGACCTTGCCATGCCGAAGAAGTAGCTTTGGAACGTTTGTCATATCTTACCGTGGCTTGCCCTGACATAGACAAGGCTAGTATTGTAGCCCGTCATTTGGCTAATTCATTCATCAAGACCTCTGTCAGCAATGATGTTGCCGGCATTGAATACAGTTCCGTTTTAAAGAATGTATATGCCATTGCAGCAGGCATCTGCAGCGGCCTGAAGTATGGAGACAATTTCCAGGCAGTGCTGATGTCAAACGCCATTCAGGAAATGAACCGTTTCCTACAAACCGTGCATCCTCTTAACCGAAATGTCAGCGAGTCTGTTTATTTAGGCGACTTACTAGTAACAGGATATTCCAACTTCAGTCGTAACCGTACATTCGGCACCATGATAGGTAAAGGTTATTCTGTAAAGAGTGCACAAATAGAAATGGAAATGATAGCCGAAGGCTATTACGGAACTAAATGTATCAAAGAAATAAACAAACATTACCACGTCAATATGCCTATCGTTGATGCCGTCTACAATATCTTGTATGAACGCATCTCACCTACCATCGAAATCAAGCTTTTAACAGATTCGTTCAGGTAAAACAAGCGGTAACAGACATAAGACAAGAAAGCCAAACCTTAACAAACAAAGAGAACAAGCAACTTAAAAAATCATAATTATGATCAATCTGAACATTGAAAAGACATTTGGATTCATTTCCAAAGAAAAAGTACTGGGCTATGAAGCCCTGGTTAAAGAAGCTCAAGAAGCATTGGAAAACGGAACCTGTAAAGGCAATGATTTCTTGGGTTGGTTGCATTTACCTTCTTCCATCACTCCCGAACACTTGGCTGACTTGAAGGCTACAGCAGAAGTATTGCGTGAAAACTGCGAAGTAGTAGTAGTAGCAGGTATCGGAGGCAGTTACTTGGGTGCCCGCGCCGTTATCGAAGCTCTGTCAAACAGCTTCAGCTGGCTGGAAGAGAAAAAAACTTCACCTATTATCCTTTTTGCCGGACACAATATCAGCGAAGACTATCTTTATGAATTGACTGAATATCTGAAGGATAAGAAATTCGGCGTAATCAACATTTCTAAATCAGGAACAACAACAGAAACAGCTTTGGCTTTCCGCCTGCTGAAAAAGCAATGCGAAGACCAGCGTGGCAAGGAAATGGCACGGAAAGTTATCGTAGCCGTAACGGACGCCAAGAAAGGTGCAGCCCGTACAACAGCAGATAAAGAAGGCTACAAATCATTCATTATCCCCGACAATGTAGGTGGACGTTTCTCTGTCCTGACTCCTGTAGGCTTATTGCCAATCGCTGTTGCCGGCTATGATATTGAAAAGCTAGTGGCTGGTGCTGCACAAATGGAAGTAGCTTGTGGTAAAGATGTACCTTTCACAGAAAACCCTGCAGCTTTATACGCAGCTACCCGTAACGAACTCTATAAAAATGGCAAGAAAATCGAGATTCTTGTCAACTTCTGCCCCAAACTGCACTATGTAAATGAATGGTGGAAGCAACTCTACGGAGAATCTGAAGGAAAAGAGCTTAAAGGTATCTTCCCTGCAGCCGTTGATTTCTCTACCGACCTTCACTCTATGGGACAATGGATTCAAGAAGGTGAACGTACAATCTACGAAACTGTCATCTCGGTAGACAAAACAAACTATAAACTCGAAGTTCCTTTCGATGAAGAAAACCTTGACGGACTGAATTTCTTGGCTGGTAAACGCGTGGATGAAGTAAATAAGATGGCCGAACTGGGAACACAGTTGGCCCACGTAGACGGTGGTGTACCCAACATGCGTATTGTTATTCCCGCCCTCAACGAAGAAAGCCTCGGCAGCCTGCTCTATTTCTTTGAGAAGGCCTGCGGTATCAGCGGCTACCTTCTGGGTGTGAATACATTCAATCAACCGGGAGTAGAAGCTTACAAGAAAAACATGTTCGCTCTGCTCAACAAGCCCGGTTACGAAAAAGAATCTGAAGCTATCAAAGCCAGACTGTAATCCTGAAGTCCTAAAAGGGAACAGAAAACGATAAGAGCTGTGCCAGAAGGAAGTGATTAAAAACAATGAGTGCTTTAGCTAATTCACTTCATTTCTGGCACAGTTTTCATTTATATAGTACAACTCTGCATACATTGGTTATTCGCCGGATATATACAAGCTATGCAGCCTTATCAATACCACCTCAGAAGGAGCGCCCAAACGGACATTAATCCGAGAAGTACCGATACCATTTGTAACAATAACCGGGATACGGTCCGAATTATAACATAAACCACTCAAGAAACGCCGGCCATAACGAGAAGGTACTACAGGAGCATAGCCAAAGACTTTCACTTGACCACCATGCGTATGCCCGGCCAATACCAAATCCGCATGCGTTATCGGCACATCTTCAGCATAATCTGGCGTATGCGTCAGCAAAATAACAAAATCATCATCAGACAGGCCACAAGAGGGAGACACGCCATTCTTTCTTAAATCAAACGGGTTGCGAACTCCCGCCAACAGTATTTTTTCCTCACCGTGATACAATGTATCGACCTTATGCTCCAACACATCAATACCAGCATCATTTAAGACGCTGAGTGCCTCTTCATAGCACCGTTCATAATCATTATTGCCTAACACAGCATACGTACCCAACAGAGGCCGCAAATGCGATAATGAGTCCACCAATGGCTTCATATCACTGCACAATTCATAAAAATCACCACCCAGCAGCAATACATCAGGCTTCAGCTCATACAGTAAACGCATTAGATTTTTCAATCCGCGCTCCTTCAACAAACTCCGATAATGAAGGTCAGAAATAAACGCCAGCTTACAACCCTCAAAAGAAGAAGGAATATCAGGATGAGCAATATCATAAACAGTAAGTCGTCTGACACCCTTATGTCCCACAGGCAAACGCTTTATCGTACGCCATATTTTAATACTATCATCTCCAGCACCTCCAGAAGCAGTTGTAAGCAACTGTTTGCGCGAAGCACACGAAGTGAGAAACAGCAGTATAAACAAACAGATACAAAATACCTTCTGACACATACAGTTTTAATCTGACGCCCTTTAAAATTTCACTCAAAAACCCTGAAACAGAATCAAAAGAAAGCATAAGCTCATCCACAAGCTGCCAGTTTGCCCATTGAAATAGACTGCCACACCATCAGGAACTACCAAGCACCCATACTTGGCAAGCGAGAGCCAACTAGCAAAAAAGAGGGACATGCCCACTGTGTGACATGTCCCTCTTCTTGAGATGAGAGCGGAAAACGAGACTCGAACTCGCGACCCCAACCTTGGCAAGGTTGTGCTCTACCAACTGAGCTATTTCCGCAAAATGATGGTGCCCAGAACAGGACTCGAACCTGCATGCCTCTCGACACACGCACCTGAAACGTGCGCGTCTACCAATTCCGCCACCTGGGCATATCATTCACTTAAAAACTTGAGCGGAAAACGAGACTCGAACTCGCGACCCCAACCTTGGCAAGGTTGTGCTCTACCAACTGAGCTATTTCCGCAAAACTGATAAGCGAATGCGTGAAGAGAAGGAGACTCGAACTCCCACGACATTATTGTCACTACCCCCTCAAAGTAGCGCGTCTACCAATTCCGCCATCTCTCCAAACATCGAAATCTTTCAAAGAGCATTGTCCATTTACCTTAGTGCCCAGAACAGGACTCGAACCTGCATGCCTCTCGACACACGCACCTGAAACGTGCGCGTCTACCAATTCCGCCACCTGGGCTTCACGGTAAATATGACAAAGAGCGGAAAACGAGACTCGAACTCGCGACCCCAACCTTGGCAAGGTTGTGCTCTACCAACTGAGCTATTTCCGCGATTGCGGATGCAAAGGTAGGCATTTTCTGTAAATCTCCAAACATTATGCGCATTTTTTTGCACAAAGATTTGAGTTTTCTGCTACACGATTGCAAATCGCAACTGATTATCAGCACATTCTATCCCGATAATCTTCATAAGAAAATTCACGGAACAAACGTGCATGCCCATCAATCGTCCACATTCCAATGGCCGGATGATGAATACCGTTGAACATATTGGTCTTGACGGTTGTATAGTGAATCATGTCTTCAAACACTATTCTCTCACCCACCTGCAACGGATGATCGAAACTCCATACACCCATATAGTCACCACTTAAACAGGAATTACCGCCTAAACGATATACATAGGGACCACTACCATCCATACGTGCTCCACGAACAGCCGGCTGATACGGCATCTCCAGACAATCGGGCATGTGACAAGTAAAACTAACGTTCAAAATCGCTGTCTGTATTCCACGATTCTCCACAATATCGACCACCTCAGAGGTCAGCACCCCTGTCTGCCATGCAAACGCAGACCCCGGTTCCAATATCAGGCGCAAATGCGGATAACGTGTTTTAAGCCCCTGCAACAGCCTGATGAGGTGTTCTACATCATAGTCTTTACGTGTCATCAGATGGCCACCACCCAGATTCAGCCACTTGATTTGAGAGAGCCATTTACTGAATTTTTCCTCTATATGAACCAATGTACGCTCCAGTTCGTAAGATGACGACTCACAATGGCAATGACAATGAAATCCCTCTATGCCTTCCGGCAAGCGTTCCGGCAACTGTTCTGCCATCACACCAAAACGAGTACCCGGTGCACACGGATTGTAAAGTTCCGTCTCCACTTCTGAATATTCAGGATTAATACGTATGCCGCATGATATATCCATGCCGCTATCCTTTACCATCGGATAAAAACGGGAAAACTGTGTCATGGAATTAAATGTAATGTGACTGCTGCAACGCATAATTTCCGGAAAGTCAGCTTCCGTATAAGCCGGCGAGTAAGTATGTGCTCTACTACCAAACTCTTCCAATGCCAAACGGGCTTCGTAGACCGAACTGGCTGTAGAATGATGGATATACTCACGGAAAATAGGAAACGATCGCCACAAAGCAAACGACTTGAAGGCTAGAATTATTTCTACATCGGCCTCATCAGCCACCCGCTTTATCAGCGACAAATTCTTACGCAACAATGATTCGTCCATGATATAACATGGCGAAGGAAATTGAGTAAAGTCTATCATAATCTATAATCAAAACAATAAATTCTTACCATTTATATATTCTCAGTCATCAATCGTAAAACGGGCAAAACGTAGCAACAATTGTTTCTCACCTGCATTTTCAAAACGAATCGTAGCCTTTGCATTCTCCCCCTCACCATCAACACGCAAAACCTGTCCCCGACCAAAACGTTCATGCCGGATATATTGTCCGGCCCGCAGCCCGATGGTGCCAGAAACATTACCCGACGACGTACGGCCCGACATAGATTCTCCCGGTGACAAACGACGTAAGTTAGCTGGCCGCTGTATCACTGTAGGCCGCACAAAACTGCGCGATGAAGCCTCCTCCATCCTATCGCCATACTGACTGCTACCACGCCTAAACATACCGGCACGACTGGATACATCGGCTTCGAGCATGGAAGCACCCGGCAGACGCAAGTAGCGTACATCAATATCCTTCAGAAAACGACTCGGACTGCCAAACTCAGTCTTGCCATAGCGCATACGCGTACGTGCATAAGACAGGAAGCAATGCTCCTCTGCACGGGTAATAGCTACATAGAACAACCGGCGCTCTTCTTCCAGCGCCCGTGGAGATTCAACCGTCATAGCACTGGGAAACAGATTTTCCTCCATTCCCACCACAAACACATTCTTGAACTCCAATCCCTTGGCCGAATGCACCGTCATCAAAGTAATCTTTTCGCCTTCATCACCATCATCCGAGTCCTGGTCGGTAAGCAACGAAACTTCTGAAAGGAAGTCTATCAATGCCACATGCCTGTTGCCTTCCTCCAAACGCGACTCACAAAAATCCTTCATCCCGTTTATCAGTTCCTCTACATTCTCTTTCCGACTTAGATTCTCCGGCGAGTTATCCTGACACACATCGTTCATGATACCCGCCCTGCGAACTATTTCCACACCTGTCTGATATGCATCGTTTTCTTTGGCAAAATCCACAAAATCCAGAATAAGGTCTCTAAAACCCTGCAACTTGCCAACAGTTCCCTTATTGAAATCCAACCCGAAAGACAACGGCTCACATAATACCTGCCACAAACTGACTCCATGACTGGCAGCCGCAGCCTGTAGTTTGCCTATAGTCGTATTGCCTATGCCACGTGCCGGATAGTTAATAATACGTTTAAAGGCTTCCTCATCGTTCCAATTAGCCACCAACCTGAAGTAAGCCAGCACATCTTTCACCTCTTTTCGCTGATAAAACGAAAGACCGCCATAAATTCTATAAGGCATGCTGCGCTTACGCAACGCTTCTTCAAAGATACGGCTTTGCGCATTGGTCCTGTACAGGATTGCAAAATCTGCATATTCGCAATGCTCCTTACGACGCAGCTCTGCTATCTTATTCACCACAATGTCACCTTCCTCCGTATCGCTATAAGCTTGAAACACCCCTATAGGCTCTCCCTTTTCCTTTTCCGAAAATACTTCTTTCCGAATTTGCCGACTATTTTTCTCTATCAGACTGTTGGCCGCCGAAACAATTGTCTTTGTAGAACGATAATTCTGTTCCAACTTAAAGACCTTAGTACCCGGATATACCTTGGTAAAATATAGTATATTATCAATATCGGCACCACGAAATGAATAGATACTCTGCGCATCATCGCCCACTACACACACATGCCGATGTTCGCCTCCCAGTTGCAACACAATGCTATGTTGCGCAAAGTTGGTATCCTGGTATTCATCCACCAGAATATAGCGGAACTGGTTGCGATAGCGTGCCAGCACATCGGGATGGTCGCGGAAGAGCACATAGGTGTAGAACAATAAATCATCAAAATCCATGGCATCTGCCTGTCGGCAGCGGTCTCGATAACAACGATAAATATCATGTACAAGTGGCATCTGTGCAGCTTCGTCACCGTCGCGGGCTTCCTTATTGCGGGCATAGTCGGAAGGCGACACCAGGTGATTCTTGGCATTGGAGATACGTGCCTGCACATATCCGGGCTTGTACACCTTCTCATCCAGCCCTTTTTCTTTAATAATAGACCGTATCAGGCTCTTACTGTCAGCCGTATCATAGATGGTAAAGTGAGGTGTAAACCCTATCACATCGGCCTCGGCATGCAGAATGCGCAAGAACATGGAATGGAATGTACCCATCCACAAATACCGGGCCCGCTCTCCACCTACCTGGCGGGCAATGCGCTCCTTCATCTCGCGCGCAGCCTTGTTGGTAAACGTCAGAGCCAGAATGTTCCACGGCTGATAATCATGTTCCAGCAAGTAGGCTATCTTATAAGTCAGCACCCGCGTTTTTCCCGACCCGGCACCGGCTATCACCAGCGACGGCCCATCATTATAGAGCACCGCAGCACGTTGCTCTTCGTTCAGTTCTTGTATATAGTCAGGCATACGATTAAATTGCTAAGAAATAGAAAATTCCACCTCCGGCCACTCACCCATACCACTAGGCATACAGGGCTGGAAGAAAAAATCTCTGCAAAGGTAAAAAAAGTTCAGTTAAGCTTGAACTTTTCCGATGCATATACGTTGAATAACATATATAACAACTTAATATCAATGTCATTATGAAACACGAAATGCCTATGCTTCCTTACGCCCACGAGGCACTGGAGCCTGTCATCAGTCGGCAGACCATCGACTTCCACTACGGCAAACACCTGCAAGCCTACATCAACAACCTTAACAACCTGATAGTCGGAACAGAATTTGAAACCAAAGAACTGACCGACATCGTAGCTACCGCGCCGGCAGGCGGAATCTTCAATAATGCCGGACAGGTACTCAATCATACACTCTACTTTCTGCAATTCGCCCCGAAGCCTCAGGCCAACATCCCGCAAGGCAAGTTGGCTGCCGCCATCGACCGCGACTTCGGCAGCTTTGAGAACTTCCGTAAAGAATTCACTACCGCTGCCACTGGTCTGTTTGGTTCAGGCTGGGCATGGTTGTCAGTCGACAAAGACGGCAAACTGCACATCACCCAAGAGTCCAATGCCGGAAATCCGCTACGCAGAGGCTTCACTCCCCTACTCTGTTTCGACGTGTGGGAACACGCTTACTATCTGGACTACCAGAACCGACGTGCCGACCACCTCAATGCGCTTTGGAACATCATTGACTGGGAAGTGGTAGAGCAACGTTGGAAGTAACATCTTTTAAGTTCCTGCGTTAGCTTCTGAAATAAGTATTCATTAACTTTGCTAAAATTATAAAATCAAAGGAGAGATGAAGCTCATTGTAGTTACCGCACCGACATTCTTTGTAGAAGAAGACCAGATAATTACAGCCCTATTTGAAGAGGGATTGGACATCCTGCACCTCAGAAAGCCGGAAACACCAGCCATGTACTCTGAACGATTGCTGACGCTGATACCGTCCATCTATCATAAACGAATCGTAACGCATGAGCACTTCTATCTACAGGAAGAATTTCAACTGATGGGGATACACTTGAATGCCCGCAATCCAAACGAGCCACATGACTACTCGGGCAACGTCAGTTGCACTTGTCACTCGCTGAATGAGCTGCAAAACAAGAAGCACTTCTACGACTATGTATTCCTAAGCCCCGTCTACGATTGCATCACCAAGCAGGGCATTTCTGCAGGATTCACAGCCGAGGAGCTACGCAAGGCAGGCAAGGAACGGCTTATTGACAGCAAAGTCATGGCATTAGGAGGTATTACTCCCGACAATATACTCGAAATAAAAGACTACGGATTTGGAGGTGCTGTGGTTATGGGCGACATTTGGAACAAGTTCAATGCCTGCACCGACCATGACTACCTGGAAGTCATCAGACACTTCAAACGCCTGAAACAAATGGCTGACTAACCGGGAAACAACAATGCGTATGAATAGCTTCCATACCCGATAAAAGGAAAAAATAGCGGCGACAAGAAAACAATGCACCAATGTGCAGGGTTCTTGTCACCGCTTATTTTTTACAACTCCCCTTGTTACAAAGCAAAAATATCTTTCACACCTACCACCTGACAGAAACATGCTACTTTCACAGGCTGAAGTAAATGCCTTTAAGTGAAGTTTCACCATATTATATTGTACAACAATTACTTACAATACACTAAAGAGGCAAAGAAGTAAAGCGAAACAAAAGATCGAAACTACCCGTGAAACAAGTCTCCAAAGTATAGTTTCACCATAATCATCTCAAAATCAATACTACACCAAGCTTTGTGAAACTGTGAAACTTCACTGCCGAAAAAGAATTTTTCAAGGGAGAAGAAACAAGTGAAACAAAGAATCTTCAAAAAAAAGCACAACAACATTGTCAATCAAAAGCAACAATGCATTTGATTTAAGATACCAGATTTTCCCCGACTCTAAAGAGGGACTTTAGCAAGCTAAAGAGCCACTTTATATCCCTAAAGAGGGACATGAGGATACCCATATCGGTATTTACCACAAGCCACAGAAGGTACTACTATAATTCATTCATTAAAGTGGTAATAAAAACATCATCAGCGTCAAATTTTGATAAGTTGCAATATACTTTCAAAACACATACGGCTGCGTAAGCTGATGCAGCCGTATGTGTAAGCGCACGCAGCCGCCTGCATCAGCCAACACATACGGGTGTATTAAAACAGGTAGTCCATTGGGCCAACGGTAGCAGTAGACACTTAATGTGGTAGCAGTTAACACTTAGCAAGAGAGCAGTAAACACTTTGTTCGATAGCAGTTAACTACTAATACGACAAACCTTTTGAATCATTTATCCTGCAAAATGAGCTAATAAAAAAATCCCGGCAAAGTTCAACACCTTGCCGGGATAAATTTTATATTCTATCCGTTTCCCTGTAACAGAAAACGAACTATGTCATTAAGAAAATCAGTCCTCAATGGCAGCCTGCGCCGCAGCCAGACGTGCGATAGGCACACGGAACGGAGAGCAGCTTACATAATTCAGACCAACCTTGTGACAGAACTTCACAGAAGAAGGTTCACCACCATGCTCACCGCAAATACCGCACTTCAAGTCGGGACGAACGGCACGACCTTTCTCTGTAGCCATACGAATCAGCTGTCCTACACCATTTTGGTCGAGAACCTGGAACGGGTCTACCTTCAAAATCTTCTTCTCCAGATAGATGGGGAGGAATGATGCAATATCATCGCGAGAATAACCGAAGGTCATCTGAGTCAAGTCGTTTGTACCAAATGAGAAGAACTCAGCCGAAGAAGCGATGCGGTCAGCAGTCAAAGCAGCACGCGGAATCTCAATCATTGTTCCAACCTTGAAGTCGATGCTATCACCCATTTCTTCAAACAGCTTGGCTGCCTCAGCACGAATCACGTCTTCCTGTTGCTTGAACTCATAAAGGATACCAGTCAGCGGCACCATGATTTCGGGATGTGTTTCTACACCTTCTTTCTTCAGTTCCAAAGCTGCACCAAGGATGGCACGTGTCTGCATCTGAGTAATTTCAGGATATGTGTTACCCAAACGGCAACCACGGTGTCCAAGCATCGGATTGTGCTCGCAAAGAGCCTCTACACGCTGCTGGATATATTGCAAGCTTACGCCCATGGCTTCGGCCATTTCCTGTTGTCCCTTCAAATCGTGGGGAACGAACTCATGCAAAGGAGGATCGAGCAGACGAACTGTCACCGGACATCCTTCCATAGCCTTAAAGATTCCCTTGAAGTCAGCTTGCTGGTAAGGCAAAATCTTAGCCAACGCCTTGCGACGTCCTTCAGCATCTTCGGCCAAAATCATTTCGCGCATAGCCTTAATCTTCTCACCTTCGAAGAACATGTGTTCTGTGCGGCAAAGACCGATACCAACTGCACCAAAATTACGAGCAACCTGTGCATCGTGAGGCGTATCGGCATTGGTACGAACCTGAAGTCTGGTATACTTGTCAGCCAGTTTCATCAGTTCAGCAAAGTCACCCGACAACTCAGCAGCCTTGGTTTCAACCTTACCATTGTATATTTCACCTGTGCTACCGTTCAGAGAGATGAAGTCGCCTTCCTTCAGAACAATGCCATCTACCTCTACAGTACGTGCCTTGTAGTCGATATTCAATGCACCGGCGCCGGAAACACAGCACTTACCCATACCACGAGCCACAACTGCTGCATGCGAAGTCATACCTCCACGTGCCGTCAGGATACCCTCGGCAACAGCCATACCGGCCAAGTCTTCTGGAGAAGTCTCAATACGAACCATGACTACACGCTTACCAGCTGCACGCCATTCGGCTGCATCGTCAGCAAAGAATACAATCTGACCACAAGCAGCACCCGGAGAAGCCGGAAGACCACGCGACAGAACCTTTGCTTGCTTCAAGGCAGCCTTATCAAATACCGGATGAAGCAGTTCGTCCAGCTTATTGGGCTCGCAACGCAGCAAAGCTGTCTTCTCATCAATCATACCCTGACGCAACAAGTCCATGGCTATCTTAACCATTGCAGCACCGGTACGCTTTCCGTTACGTGTCTGCAGGAACCACAGTTTACCTTCCTGTACGGTGAACTCCATGTCCTGCATGTCATGATAGTGATTTTCGAGTTTAGTCTGCAAAGCATCCAACTCTTTATAGATTTCGGGCATGGCTTCTTCCATAGAAGGATATTTGGCCACACGTTCTTCTTCGCTGATACCAGCCAGTTCAGCCCAACGTTGTGAACCTATCTTTGTAATCTGTTGCGGCGTGCGGATACCGGCCACAACATCTTCACCCTGTGCATTAATCAAGTATTCGCCATTGAAAAGGTCTTCACCGGTTGCAGCGTCGCGGCTGAAGCAAACACCTGTAGCCGAAGTATCGCCCATGTTACCGAATACCATAGCTTGTACACTGACAGCCGTACCCCATTCATCGGGTATTCCTTCCATTTTACGATAAAGAATGGCACGTTCATTCATCCAAGAATTAAAGACTGCACAAATAGCGCCCCACAACTGCTCGTAAGCGCATGTTGGGAAATCTTTACCAGTACGTTCTTTTACGGCTGATTTGAAACGTTTCACCAATTCTTTCAAATCGGCAACTTCCAATTCGTTGTCCAATCTGACACCTTTTGCATGTTTTACATCTTCTATAATAGCTTCAAACGGGTCAATATCTTCCTTATTGGTAGGTTTCATACCCAGCACAACGTCACCATACATCTGCACGAAACGACGGTATGAATCCCATGCGAAACGCTCATTACCTGTTTTTCTTGACAAACCTTCTACAACCTCATCGTTCAAACCAAGGTTAAGAATAGTATCCATCATACCCGGCATAGAAGCACGAGCACCCGAACGAACAGATACGAGCAGCGGGTTCTCTACATCACCAAACTTTGACCGCATCAAAGTTTCAATATGTGCAACAGCTTTTTCAACTTCTTCTTTTAACAAGGCAACAATTTTTTCTTGCCCCATTTCATAATATTCTGTACAAACTTCTGTGGTGATTGTGAAGCCCGGAGGAACCGGCACTCCTATAAGATTCATTTCTGCCAAGTTGGCGCCTTTACCGCCTAAGAGGTTACGCATGTCGGCCTTTCCTTCTGCCTGACCATTACCAAAGGTATAAACTCTTTTTTTATCCATAATATTGAATTAAGTTTTAATGTGTCTTTCGTTTTTCTGGTCGCAAATCTAAGGATATTTCATAGACTATAAAACTTTTCAAGCAAAAACTTTCTATTATTTTGCAATTTCGACATTGCAAAATATAATATTTGAAGGAATGAATAGAATTACAGAAAAAATATCTATTTTTGTTGCTGAATTTATTATATTTGGTATAGAAGTGGCAAGAAAGAAGAAAGAACTTCCCCTGCTGGAAGAAATAGAAATCATGGATGTGGCTGCTGAAGGAAAAGCCATAGCAAAAGTAAATGACCTGGTAATTTTTGTACCGTATGTTGTTCCCGGCGATGTAGTAGATTTGCAGATAAAACGGAAAAAGAACCACTATGCAGAGGCAGAAGCGGTAAAGTTTCACAAATACTCGCCCAACCGCGCCGTTCCTTTTTGCCAACATTATGGCGTATGCGGGGGCTGTAAATGGCAAATATTACCCTACTCGGAGCAAATCAGGTATAAGCAGAAACAAGTAACTGACAACCTGACACGTATTGGCAAAATAGAACTCCCGGAAATATCTCCCATACTCGGTTCTGCCAAAACACTATGTTATCGCAACAAGCTGGAATATACTTTTTCAAACAAACGTTGGTTGACAACGGAAGAAGTAAAGCAAAATGTGGTCTACGAACAAATGAATGCAGTAGGTTTCCACATTCCCAACGCATTTGACAAGGTGCTGGCCATTGAAAAATGCTGGTTACAGGACGACATCTCGAATCGAATCAGAAATGCCGTGCGCGACTATGCATACGAGCATAATTATTCCTTCATCAACCTCCGCACCCAAGAAGGAATGCTACGCAACATGATTGTCCGTACATCTACTACAGGTGAGCTGATGGTGATACTTATCTGCAAGATTGAACATGAAGAGGAAATGAAACTCTTTACTCAACTGCTGCAATATGTAGCTGATACATTCCCCGAAATAACTTCACTCCTCTATATCATAAACAACAAGTGCAATGACACCATCACTGACCTTGATGTCCATACTTTTAAAGGAAAAGACCATATATTTGAGGAGATGGAAGGCTTGCGTTTCAAGATTGGTCCTAAGTCTTTCTACCAGACGAACTCGGAACAAGCATATATATTATATAAGGTAGCACGCGAATTTGCAGGGCTGACAGGAAATGAACTGGTCTATGACCTTTATACCGGAACTGGAACCATTGCCAACTTCGTTTCAAGACAAGCACGCCAAGTTATCGGTATTGAGTATGTACCCGAAGCCATTGAAGACGCTAAAGTAAATGCGGAAATTAACGGTATACAAAACACACTTTTCTTTGCCGGTGACATGAAAGACATGCTGACCCAAGATTTCATCAATCAGTATGGCCGTCCTGATGTCATCATTACCGACCCACCGCGTGCCGGCATGCATCCCGATGTGGTAGATGTCATTCTCTTTGCCGAGCCCAAACGTATTGTTTACGTAAGTTGCAATCCGGCCACTCAAGCGCGCGACCTGCAACTGCTCGATAAAAAATACAAGGTAACAGCCGTACAACCGGTAGATATGTTTCCACATACACACCATGTGGAAAATGTTGTAAAGCTGGAATTGAGAGAGAATTTATAAACGCCAACAATCCAACTCCAATATATACTTACTGTGGAAAAAGAAAAAATAAGAGCTAGAGCCCGTGCACTCTACACCGACTTCTATGTAAAGGAGCCCATGGAACTAATGGAATTCCTGGCCAGCCAAATGCCACAAGCCAGCCGCACCAAGCTAAAGTCCCTACTTAGCAAACGTGTGGTGTATGTAGACAATACTATTACAACCCAATACAACTTTCCGCTGAAGCCCGGCATGAAAGTACAAATTAGCCGTGAGAAAGGGAATAAAGAATTCCATAACAAGTTGTTGAAAATCATATATGAAGATGCCTATCTCATCGTGGTAGAGAAGATGCAAGGCTTATTGTCTGTCAGCACAGAAAGACAAAAAGAACGAACTGCCTGCAATATTCTGAATGAATATCTGAAACGTTCGGGACGTAGGAACCGAGTATATGTAGTACATAGACTGGACCGTGACACTTCAGGCATCATGATGTTTGCCAAGGATGAACAAACTCAGCACACGCTACGCGATAACTGGAAAAACATTGTCTATGACAGACGATATGTAGCCGTAGTGGCAGGAGATATGGAAAAAGATGCAGGAACCGTGACTTCATGGCTCACCGATCGTAAACTGTATGTGTACTCCAGTCCGACTGATGATGGAGGTCAACTGGCTATTACACACTATCAGACCATCAAACGCGGCAACGGCTTCTCGTTGGTAGAACTTCGCTTGGAAACCGGCAGAAAAAACCAGATACGTGTACACATGCAAGACTTGGGTCATCCGGTAGTGGGCGATGGGCGTTACGGCCTAGAAGATCTTAACCCACTAGGACGACTTGCTCTACATGCCTTCAAACTTTGTTTCTACCATCCCATTACGGGTGAAAAAATGCAATTTGAAACTCCCTATCCGGCAGATTTCAAAAAAATATTTGCCAAGAAATCATAATAGCAGAGACAGAATAAGCATTATCGTTGTCTTATAAATCCCAAAAGGAAAAGTCTTATAAATAAGGTTTCCTTTTGGGATTTATTGTTTTCATCACTTTAGTTTCTATATTTAAAAACATATTTTTATACTTTTATTCTATTTCGTGCTTAATTTAGAGAAATAATATATATATTCGTAAAATCTAAATAAGCATTTTATGAAAACAAAACTTTTGACCGAGACGACCATACTTGCTATGACAAGTATATTTTTATGTGCATGTGTCAACCACATCAACGATGAAATTGTCCCCGGAAATGTACCCATTTCATTCAAAGCGTCTATCAAAAGCGAGAAAAAGACACGAATGAGTAATAACACTTTTGACATTGGAGACGAAGTGGGCCTGTATGCCTTCATTACCAATGGAAACAGTTACATTCAAAACATGCCTCTCAAATACAATGAAAATGCACAACTCATTCCATCAACAGACCTCTTTTATCCAACCGGCGACACGTCTCTGGATTTCCTTGCCTATTATCCATACCAGCAAAACGACAATCAAAACGAAATAAACTTCAGCATCCAATCTGACCAAAGTGATGATAAAAACTTTGCCCTATCAGACTTGCTTATAGCAGAGAAAGAGAAGGTAAAAAGCACCAGTAATCCTGTGAAACTTGAATTTGCGCACAAACTGGTGAAAATGAAAATTCAGATTGTCCCCAACGAAGGAGAAACTGCTGAAGAGCTATTAACTTCTAATCCCAGTGTCTCTGTTTTTGGCTTTAAAAGCGAAGGAACATATAATATTCAGGAAAGAGCCCTCACCACTGGTAGCACAACTGCAACTATCACTCCACATGGGAACTGGAAGGTGGAAGATGGTAACCTGACAGGCAAAGAATTTATTGTTATGCCCGAAACGGAAGTATCAATGAACTCCTACCTTGTAATAGAAATAAATGGGCAGGTTAACACCTGTAAGATTACTCCCAAAGCTATAGAAGGAGGAACACAATGCAACATTATAATAAAAGCCTCTAATAATGAGCTAATGGGTATCATTGGAGACATTAAAGAATGGGTTAACGGAGAAGACATAGATACTGGTAGCAGTGTAGAAAATAGCTTTATCCATATCCCAACACTTTCATTTAATACTTCTGATATCTATCGGGTCTACAAAAATGGAATGCCTGTTCTTGATATTTGCAAAGAATACTTATATGCCAACGGAGCAGACAACAATATAAACTCACAAGCTATCGTTGCCTATCCAGTTAAAGGATACAAACCTGATATGAGTAATGGAATAGTACTACAACTCCTCGATATGGAAGGGAATGTACATGGAGGAAAAGCAGTCTGGAACAAGGAAGAAAACTCGCTGACCTACACTCCGGGTACCAAGCCACTCATTGAATGTATATACATTGACCAAAATGGTGAGTTATCTTTCAGCCCAAGCGACACAGATGTACAAATTATTATCAGCAGTTATAAAATAGGGGACATCAGAGGCTCCGAAATTCAAATCTATCCAATTGTTAAGATTGGAACTCAATATTGGATGAAAGAGAACCTAAGAGCAACTAAATATAACAACGGACAAGACATCGATTTGGGAACAATGCAGGGCACCCAAGCCCAATACTTTAAGGATGCTGACAACAACTCATATTTCTACAGCGGATATGTCCTGTTGGAAAGTAATATGGCTCCCATTGGCTGGAAGATACCGGACACTGAAGACTGGAATCGACTAAAAACGTATGTCAACGATGAAGCTGCCTTACTGAAAGCCGGAACCTGGAAACCATTCAATACCGGCGATGAACTGCAACCGGCCAACAACCGAAGCGGATTCAACGCATTACCACTTGGTCTTTGGGACAAGGACAAAATGATAAGTAAAGGAACTGTTGCCGGCTTTTGGACCCAGGAGGAAGATGGCAGCATTCCGCAATATACGACATTCTTCAATGGCAGTGAAGCAGGATTTGTTCCTCAAGTTAGCAGCATAGCAACAGGGCAAGAATATTACAAGGTATTATCTATACGTTGTATCGCAACTGAATAACCCTATTTCTTAAACAATAAAAGAGATATATGATTTTAAAAGCCATATATCTCTTTTATTTTGTTCATGAAATGCCATCAGACAGAATCTGTAATCATGGTTATACAATCTGTAATCCATCTACCATTCCAGTTGGATATACTTTCTACATTTGCATCTGTAAAAGATAAAAAGAAAACCATGATGAAAATGAAACAAATAATCACAGCACTTATAGTACTAATTCTATCAAACATAGGAAACCCATTAAATGCACAAAATATGAAACAAGAAGATGTACCTCAAAATCTTAGTGCTTTCCCTACAGGTGAAGCCAATGTACAATATGCCCAATTTTTCATCGGGCAATCCTACTTGGCATCTCTTACCAAGAACAAAGCTTTAAACTGTCCGATAGCCAATGTCACTTTTGAACCGGGTTGTCGCAACAACTGGCACAGCCATACCGGAGGACAAATACTGATAGCCGTTGGCGGAAAAGGTTACTACCAGGAAAAAGGTAAACCTGCGCAAATATTACACCCCGGAGATATTGTAGAAATTGCTCCAGACGTAGTACATTGGCATGGTGCAGCTCCCGACAGCTGGTTTTCTCACCTTGCCATAGAATGTAATCCGCAAACAAATAAGAATACATGGTTAGAACCCGTAGACGACGCATCGTATGCCGAAGCTACCAAAGAGAAGTAGACTCATAGCCCCCAAAATCTCAATATGCTCTTCTACGCTACCAGAGTTTCTGCTCCAATGCGTAGGAGAGTTTTTTTTGTAGCATTCTCCAAGACTGCTCCTACACGCAGACTCCCAACAGGAATCACAGAAAAACGCACTATCAGTTTTGGGAGCAACGATAATCCGCAGGAGCCATTCCTGTCACTTTCTTAAATAAGAGTGCGAAATACTGAACACTAGGATAACCCAAACGATAGGCAACATTAGCAGGTGTGGCATCAACTTGTAACAACATGCGCTTGGCCATATCCAACCGTTTCCATTGAAAATATTCATCCCACGATTTGCCTGTTTCAAACTTCAGCATATCAATAAAATAAGCCGGTGATAGTCCCAATAGTTCAGCAAAAGCATCGGAAGCTACTCCTTCTCCCTGCTGCAAACGCCCGGAACTTACATAATCCTCAAAGATTCTGTCCAGCTTCTCCAGCAACAGCTTGTCCTTATTCTCACGAGTAATAAACTGACGTTCGTAATAACGCTTGCAATAATCAAGGAGCAATTCTATATGGCATGACAAGATAGTATTGCTATGAGTATCTATCGGATGGTGTAGTTCGTCCTCTATGTTTTCCAAACAACAGACTACTTTTGCAGTTTCACGCTGCGACAGATGAAGTGCCTCTTCCTTATAATAAGAGAAAAAGGTATACTTTCTCATCTGACTTTTCAGCGATGTATGAAACAAGAGGTCGGGATGAAAGGCCAATAGATACCCCTTATTGGGAAGCATATTATTCTCACTTAAACGAAAAGCCTCGCCCGGTTTCAAAAACACCACGGTAGCATTGGAATAATCGTAATACTTCCGCCCACAACAGCAACATTCATCAGGACAATCCTCTATCAGCAAAATGGCATAGAACTCAAACTTCATAATGCCTTGCCCCTGGCCACGATTTTCCAGATTGATGATGCTTGCCTGAGGATGCAGGGTCTCGCATCCCAAACAACGGTTACACTCATACACACTTTTAAAATCCAACTGCTTCTTCATGGCTTCGCTACAAATAACTCATTCGAAGTTTCTTGAACGAAATTCATTCGGAGTACATCCGACTCGTTTCTTGAACAGGCGACACAAATGCTGCGGATACTGAAAGCCCAGTGAATAAGCAATCCGGCTCACTGTCTCGCGCGAATCAGTCATCCGTTCCTTCGCCAGCTCCACGACCTTCTCCTGAATATACTCCTGCGGAGTCTTGCCCGTTTCTTTCTTCAGCATGTCACCAAAATAGTTGGGCGACAGACAAAGCTTGTCTGCAAAATATCTCACAGTAGGCAAGCCATCCTGCTCAGCTTGTTCACCTTCAAAGTATTCGTCAAGCAAGCGTTCAAAGCGCGTCAGCACATCGCTGTTCACTTTACTGCGAGTAGTAAACTGACGTTCGTAAAAACGCATGCAATAATTCAGCAACAACTCAATATGATTGACCAGCAATGTACGGCTATGCTTATCTACGCCATGCTCCAGCTCCATCTGAATAATCTTCAGTAAATCCATCAGGATATCTCTTTCTTCGGCCGAGGTATGCAATGCCTCATTAGCCTCGTAGGAAAAGAAAGTGTATTTCTTGATATCCCGCCCCAACGAGGTACCTCGCAACAAGTCGGGATGAAACAATATGCCAAGCACATTCATCTGCACCCTATCTGTAGTCAAGGTAATCTCAGCCGTCTGTCCCGGAGCGAAACACACCACCGTACCTTCCTGGTAATCATAATGCTGCCGACCATATCTTATGTCGCACGCCTTTTCCATTTTCAAGTAGAGTGCATAAATGCCATAATTCCACCGGTTATAGTCCATCACCCGGGTTGCTTTGTTCAAGTCCACCACGCTTACCAACGGATTCAGTGTTTCCAACCCGTAGAGCTTGTTATACAAGTCCACGCTATCCATATTCAGTATCTTGTCCATAATCTCAAAAGGATTTAGCTATCTTGGTTACAAAAATAGAAGAAAAAACGCATTCCCCTTTTACCCTTATTACAGATTCTATTCTCCTGATTACTGAATATTTCACCCCGCATACAGCCAATCACTCTCAAAACAATACATCAGTAATCAAGGTCATACAATCTGTAATCTGTCTACCACATGCTTCAAACATTCTGCCGACATTTGCACTGTCAACAAGATAAGATTTATAACCCCTATTTCAATATCATTATGAAGAAAGTATTGATTTTATCATCAAGTCCGCGTCGTGGCGGCAACTCCGATACGCTTTGCGACGCATTCATGGAAGGAGCTATTGCCAACGGCAATGAGGTGGAAAAAATATTCCTACGCGACAAAACCATTCATCCTTGCCTGGGTTGCAGTACATGCAGCCTGCACAAGAAGCCCTGTCCGCAAAAAGATGATGCAGCCGAAATCATCAACAAAATGCTGCAGGCAGACGTCATTGTAATGGGAACACCTGTCTATTTCTACTCCATGAGCGCACAAATGAAGACGCTGATTGACCGCTGCTGTGGGCCTTACACAGAAATGAAAAACAAGGAATTCTACTTCATTGCCACTGCTGCCGAAGATGACGCAAAGATTATGGACCGCATTGTCACCAGCTTCAGCGGTTTCTTAGATTGCCTAGAAAACCCGACTGTGAAAGGTACTGTATTCTGTGGCGGCGTATGGCACGTGGGTGAAATAAAAGGTAAACCTGCCATACAGGAAGCCTATCAGATGGGTATGAAAGTCTAATTTATAATTACTTACGGTTTATATGATGAACAAAAAACTGATTATCGTTTCATTATTCTTATTAATATTGACTACCATGAACCAGCTTTATGCACAAGAAAATGACAAGACCTTTACCCCCAGCAACCGGGTTAAGGTAGAAAGTATAAGATTTAAGAACCGCTTCGGTATCACATTGGCCGCAGACCTCTACATGCCACTCAATGCTACAGGCAAGTTGCCCGCCATTGCTGTCAGCGGCCCCTTCGGAGCAGTCAAAGAACAATCATCGGGACTTTATGCCCAAACCATGGCCGAACGTGGTTTTCTGACCCTTGCCTTCGACCCCTCATATACCGGTGAAAGCAGCGGCTACCCCCGCTACGTGGCATCACCCGACATCAATACCGAAGACTTCTGTGCAGCTGTCGACTATCTGTCCACGCGTGCCGATGTCGACCCTGAACGAATCGGCATCATAGGTATCTGCGGTTGGGGAGGTATGGCCCTGAATGCTGCCGCCATCGATACACGCATCAAGGCCACCGTCACCGTAACCATGTACGACATGAGCCGCGTCAATGCCAACGGTTACTTCGACTCCATGGATGCCGATGCCCGCTATGAACTGCGCAAGAAACTCAATGCCCAACGCACCATTGACGCCCAAAAGGGAACGTACGCCCTGGCCGGAGGAGTCGTTGACCCGCTGCCTGCCGACGCTCCCCAGTTTGTGAAAGACTACTACGCCTACTACAAGACTCCGCGCGGTTATCACAAGCGCTCGCTCAACTCCAACAGCGGATGGAATGTCACCTCGGCCCTGTCATTCATCAATACACCCCTGCTGGCCTACAGCCATGAGATACGCAGTGCCGTGCTGATGATTCATGGTGAGAAAGCACACTCACGCTACTTCAGCGAAGATGCCTTCAAGAAACTAACCGGAAGCAACAAGGAACTGATGATTATACCCGGGGCAAGCCATGTAGACCTCTACGACAATCAGGCCGGTGTTATACCCTACGATAAGATAGAACAATTTTTCCGCAACAACCTGAAATAGACTTTTGCCTGACGATATGACACTCAACGAATTTCTGGAATATGTCAAGACCGGCCAGCCCCTTTGTGGTGAAGAGATTGGACGTCTGATGAACGACATGAGCGACGAAGCGCGACGGATAACCTGCGAAATCAACTCAGGCTTCCATACCCAGGACGAGATAAGAACCCTGTTGGGGCAGTTGACCGGCCAAGCCATTCCTCCTACCGTACGCCTGTTTCCACCCGTCTATGCCGACTTCGGCAAGAACCTGCACCTGGGCAAAGACGTATTCATCAATGCCTGTTGCCACTTTCAGGACCACGGTGGCGTGACCATAGGCGAAGGATGCCAGATTGGACATGCCGTAGTCTTTGCCACCCTGAACCACGGCCTCAGCCCAGCCGACCGCAAGACCACTTATCCCGCCCCCATCGTGTTAGGGCGTAATGTATGGGTAGGTTCTAATGCCACTATCCTACAAGGTGTAACCATAGGCGACAATGCCATTGTTGCCGCCGGCGCAGTAGTTACCAAAGACGTGCCGGCCAATACAATAGTAGGTGGAGTCCCGGCCAAGCCCATACGTACTCTGCCGGCCGAATGATAAATGTCAACTGCTATCGCGATAAGTCTTAACTAAAAACGCGTCAGTAGTTAACTGCTAATACGATAGTAGTTAACTGCTGACGCGCTATATTTTAATACCTAAATCCTGTCGACTGGAATCTCATCCAAACAGGCTGGAAATCCTCCTTTATCCTTGGTTGACAGCCACCTCCAACTGCCGGAGAGCCCGCACAAGCTGACTACGCGGACACCCTACGTTGAGCCGCATGAAGCCTTCACCTTCCTTACCAAACATGGTACCTGTATTCAGCGCCAATCCGGCCTTGTCGGCAAAGAGCCGCTCCAACGCCTCTTGCTTCAGCCCCAAGGCACGACAGTCAAGGAACACAAGATACGATGCCTGCGGACGAATCATGCCTATGGCCGGTATGTGCTCTTTCAGGTAGTGTTCGGTGAAGTCAATGTTCCCTTTAATATAGTCAAGCACCTGCGCCAGCCATTCCTCGCCATAAGTATAGGCAGCCGCACAGCCGATGTAGGCCAGCAAATGCCCCTCACAGAATTCGCCTGCCTCCATAAATGCCTGGAAGCGGCTGCGTATATGCTCGTCTTGCGTCACAGCGTATGAACTCTGCAAGCCGGGCATATTGAACGACTTGCTGGGAGCCATGAATGTCAACGAATTATGAGCAGCCTCGTCCGACACGGTGGCAAACGGATGATGCTTATACGGCGGCAATGTCAAATCTGCATGTATTTCATCCGAAATAACCAGCGTACCGCTCTCATGACAGACGGCAGCTACCTGTCGCAGTTCCTCCACCGTCCACACCCTACCGCCGGGATTATGAGGATTACACAATATCAACGCCTTGCATCCCTGCACATCGCGACGCAGACGGTCGAAATCAATATGATAATGCCCGTCTCGCAAATCCAGCGAGGAGCGGACAGCCTGCCGTTCCAACCGTTCAGTCACCAGGAAGAAAGGATGATAAACGGGAGTCATCACCAGTACCCGGTCGCCCGGCTGCGTGAAGCACAACAATGCCAACGCCTGCCCCCGCACGATACCCGGCACAAAGGTCAGCTCTTCAGCCTTTACTGTCCACTGATGACGCTTTTGCAGCCAGTTGCAAATCGAGGCCGACCACTCCTTGCAGGCCATCGTATAGCCCAGTACTTCATGCTCCAGCCTGCGACGCAAAGCATCCATCACAAAAGGAGGAGTACGGAAGTCCATGTCGGCCACCCATAAGGCAGTCAGGTCATCGCGTCCCCATGTATTCTTCATACCGTCCCACTTTACGGAGTCAGTGCCTCGACGGTCAATCACTTCATCAAAGTTGTAAATCTGGGTCATAGTGATTAATGTGTTAATATGATAATATGTAAATGTGATTAATAGAGATAATAAGTCAATGCAGATATTATGCTAATGAAGCAACGAAGCCTGATTCCTCATGCTTAATTCTTCGCTCAAATAGGAAACCAAATAAATACAGCCACATCCCACACCGCATGAGACACAATGATGGCAGCCATCCGCTCCGGAAAGAAGCGGTAGAGTCCGCCCCACACTACCCCCGCAACCAGTGCCGCCATCAGCAGCATGAAGTTGCACGAGCCGGCATGTACCAGCGCATACAGTGCCGTGGCCACCACAAAACCTGCGTTCGGATTCCAACGCCTGGAAAAAGTGCGCTGCACATAACCGCGCCAGAAGATTTCCTCGGCCGGCCCTATCAGAAACAGCATCAGCACCGAGAGCAACCACGGCGACTCCCCTTCCTTCATGCCATAAATCAGGTTGACCTGAGGCCGGGCAAAATCAAAGAGCCACGACGACACCTTGTCGCCCGTCCAGAAAATGCCCCACAGCACGGCAGCTATCAGCACTCCCAGCAGCAAATCGGGCACACTCCACTTCACGTCTTTCCACCAGCCCGGATTGAAACACGTGGACAAGACCGAGAGCGTAAGCGCCGAGGCCGTCATCATCCACCAGAAGTTGACATGCGGCGCCGTCAGCGGCGAGAACATCACCGTCCAGAGCACGGCAGCCAGTGTCAGGGTAAATATCAGTTTCTTCATGACAATAAGCGGGCTATTACAAAAGATACCGTGAACAACAGGCTGAAGAGCAACTGAAGCTTGGCCGTCAGCTCATCCAGCCGTGAAATGCCTTCCATACCCGTCACCGGATAGCGCGACATCATCCTCACATTGCCCAAAGCCGGGAAGAGAGCCAGCAAGACCAACAGCGTCCACCAGGGGAACACCCCGCCTGCCGCACAACCTACTACCCAACCGAAGGGAAACAGCACCTCCACACAATAGATAAGCATCGAAGCCTTGCCGCCCACCGTCATGGCCAGCGTGCGTATGTCAGCACGGACATCGGTCTGCATGTCGCGCGTATTGTTGGCATGCAGAATGGCCACCGTAATCAGGCCTACCGGCAAGGCCACCCATATAGTATTCCAGTCCATTACTCCCGTAGCGACATAAGCCGTACCCAACATGGGCAACAAAGCATAGGCCACAAAGATGACCACATCGCCCAGTGCCCTGTACTTCAATGCCGGATAGAGCAGCGTGCACAACGCCCCGCCTATACCTATATATAATAGAGGAAGCCCCGTACGCAGCAACAGCAAGATACCAGCCACCAGCGCCACCGCCAGCAGCGAGAGCGAAAGGCGGAAAATCTCCTGCGGCTGGAACATGCCGCCGGTCAGGGTCTTCACCCCGTGCGTATCTTCCCTGTCAACACGATGTTTATAGTCGAAGTAGTCACTCCACGTATTGCCTGCGGCATGAAACACTACGATGTTGAGCAGCGCCCACACACCGTTCATCCAATTCACGTCATGCTGCATCCAGTACAGAAAGGCCAGCGTCACCGCCACCGGCATAGCCGAAGCAGGAAACGACCACGGACGTACAGCAATCATCCAGTCTTTGAAAGAATGTTTTCTCATAAATTTTCTCTATGTTAATGTTTAGTCATGTACCGGCATGTGCACGACATTCCGATTCCTTTTCGCCACAAAAGTACTAAATATCCCCACATTTTCCGTACTTTTGCGCCCAAGTAATACAGACCATCATGAACAAAGCTTTGTTTTTCGACATTGACGGCACCCTCGTCAGCTTCCACACACACGAAATCCCCGCTTCGACCATCGAGGCCCTGACACAGGCGAAGAAGGAAGGTGCCCGCATATTCATATCCACCGGACGCCCGCAGATACTCATCAACAACCTGACGGCCTTGCAGGAACGCCGGCTGATAGATGGCTACATCACCATGAACGGCGCCTACTGCTTTGTGGGCGACGAGGTGATATACAAGAGTGCCATTCCTGCCGACGACGTGCGCCGCCTGACCGCCTACTGTGCCGACCGGAATATACCCTGCATCGTGGTGGGTGAGCACAGCATCTGCGCCTGCCAGCCCGACCAGCGGGTGCGACAGATATTCCATGAATACCTGAAGGTGACAACGCCCCTGCCCGACATGCCTACCAGCGAGGCCATCGAAGGCAAAGAGATATTCCAGCTGACACCCTTCATCACCGAGGAAGAAGAGCAAGAGATAGCGCCCTACCTGCCCCACTGCGAGATTGGACGCTGGCACCCCGCCTTCACCGACGTGACCGCACGCGGCAACACCAAGCAGAAAGGACTGGACGAAATCATCCGCCACTTCGGCATCAGGCTGGAAGACACCATTGCCTTTGGTGACGGCGGCAATGACATACCCATCTTGCGTCATGCCGGCATCGGGGTAGCCATGGGCAATGCCAGCGACCGGGTGAAGGAGTCTGCCGACTACGTGACCACCTCGGTCGATGATGATGGCATAGCCAACGCCCTGCGCCACCTGAACGTCATCCACCCCTGACCCCCATTATACTAACCACTTACCACTCACCACTAACCACTCAATACGCCCTTGTCCTTCGTCCCCGACACCAGCAACAAGGAGTTTCAGGATGCCCTGAACCTCGTGAAGTACACCCGCCAGTCCATCTTTCTGACGGGCAAGGCCGGCACGGGCAAGTCTACATTCCTGCGCTACGTATGCGTCAACATACGCAAGAAGCACGTCGTGCTGGCACCCACCGGCATAGCCGCCATCAACGCCGGCGGCAGCACCCTGCACAGCTTCTTCAAGCTACCGTTCTATCCCCTGCTGCCCGACGACCCCAAGCTGAGCCTCCAGCGCAACCAGATATACGACTTCTTCAAGTACACCAAGCCCCACCGCAAGCTACTGGAGGAGCTGGAGCTGGTCATCATCGACGAGATTTCGATGGTGCGTGCCGACATCATCGATGCCGTCGACCGCATCCTGCGCGTCTACAGCCATAACCTGCGTGAGCCCTTCGGCGGCAAGCAGCTGCTGCTGGTAGGTGACGTATTCCAGCTGGAGCCGGTGGTGAAGGGCGACGAGCGCGACATTCTGAACCGCTTCTACCCCACCCCCTTCTTCTTCTCTGCCCGCGTCTTCAGCCAGATAGAGCTGGTGTCCATCGAGTTGCAGAAGGTGTACAGGCAGACCGACTCGCGCTTCATACAGGTATTGGACCACATACGCAACAATACCGCAGCCGCAGCCGACCTGCAACTGCTCAACACCCGATACGGGGCCTCCATGACAGGCGGTGAGGACGACATGTACATCACCCTGGCCACGCGGCGCGACAACGTGGACTACATCAACGAGAAGAAGCTGGCCGAACCGCCGGGCGATCCTACCGTATTCCGGGGTGAAATCCGGGGCGACTTCCCCACCTCCAGCCTGCCCACCGCAGAGGAGCTGGTGCTGAAGCCGGGTGCGCAGGTCATCTTCATCAAGAACGACTATGAACGACGCTGGGTGAACGGAACCATCGGGGTGGTCAACGGCTTCGACCTGGCCGAGGGTACGCTATACATCATCACCGACGACGGCCGTGAATGCAGCGTGAAGCAAGACTCATGGCGCAACATCCGCTATACCTACAACGAGGAGAAGAAGCAGATAGAAGAGGAGGAGCTGGGCACCTTTACCCAGTTTCCCGTCCGCCTGGCATGGGCCATCACTGTGCATAAAAGCCAGGGGTTGACATTCAGCAGGGCGGTCATCGACTTCACCGGGGGCGTATTTGCCGGAGGACAGACCTACGTGGCACTGAGCCGCTGCACGTCGCTCGAAGGCATTCAGCTACGGAAGCCCATAAGCCGGGCCGACATCTTTGTCCGCCCCGAAATCGTACAGTTCTCCGAACGGTTCAACAATCGTCAGGCCATAGAGCGTGCCTTGAAGGAGGCGCAGGCCGACATGCAGTATGCCGCAGCCGCCAAGGCATTCGACAAAGGCGACTTCACTACCTTCCTCGACGAGTTATTCAAGGCCATACACAACCGCTACGACCTGGAGAAGCCCGCCGTGCAACGCCTGCTGCGCCGCAAGCTGAACATTATTAATACCCTGCGTGAGGAGAACCGCGCCCTGAAGGCTGCCGCCATGGAGAAGGAAAAGACGCTGATAAAATATGCACGTGAATACATCACCATGGGTGATGAATGCCTGAAACACGACATGCAGGAGGCAGCCATGCGCAACTATGAAAAGGCGGTCAGCCTGTGTCCCAAGTTCAAGGAAGCGTGGAAGAAAATCAAGAAGCTGGAGAAGAATATGCTGAAACGAAGGTAGCCGAGCGAGGCTCTGCACAGCAGGCAACAGCATTGTTATGCCTAACAATCATACTACATACTTACGGGAAAAATTGGTCAGAATGGGCAGCAGCCGGAACCAAATCCGGCAATCTGCAAAAAAAATCGGGCGGAATGTTTGGATATTACGTAGGAATACCCTATATTACCGGCAGTTTCGAGAGAGTAAACAGTATTGTCAAACCGCCGAATGCCGCAGGACTGTCCAGAATGGGTTGTGGAGGGGGATAAGATAAGTCCCCACCTTATGTGGCAAACCTCCCCACCTTATCCGGGATAACTCCCCACCTTATCGGGGATGAAGTGGGGAGGTTTCCAGACAGACCTGCGGCAGGAGATAAAAAACAGTAACATTATGGCGTATTTTAAAAAGAAACAAATGAAGAGCAACGGTAAGTGGTATCCCGTTTCAGTGACCATCGGTCGCCCGGTCGACACGGACACCGTTGCCAAGAAACTTTCCGATATGTCATCGCTCAGCGTGGGCGACGTCCTGTCTGTCCTCAAGCTGCTGGGCGGCGTGATTAGCGACTATATGAATAACGGCCGCTCTGTGAAGCTGGAGGGACTGGGCACGTTTTATTATACAGCCAACTCCGAAGGGCGTGGTGTAGATACGTCCGATAAGGTAGGAGCCCAGCAGATAACGGGCACGCGCGTCAGGTTCATCCCTGAAGTGTCGCGTGGCTCGGGCGGACAAGTCACTACCCGCAGCCTGGTGGGCAGCGATGTGTTCTGGGAACTGCTCGACGATGAAATCCCCGCCCGCCCCGTGCCCGATGGCGAAGACAGTGGTGGTGGCGAGGACGAAGGCGGCGGTGGAGGCTCCATGGGCTGACGGTCAAGCCACGCAGAACCGACGGTAAAGCTAAACAGAACGGACGGTCAATCTAAATAAAACTGACGGTCAATCCATAAAGGACTGACCGTCAAAATAAGTAAAGCTGGCTGTCAAAATAAACAAAGCTGGCTGTCAAAATAAGCAGAATCTGCCCTTGGCAGGCTATCCTTCCTCAAGGATGCGCCATGCCAGGGGCAGTTTTTCTATGATGTCTCCGGCAGTCAGTCCGGTCTGCCCCAGGGTCTTGGCGGCCAGGTCTCCGGCCAGACCATGCACGTAGGCGGCCAGTCGGGCGGCATCGAGCGTATCATAGCCCTGTGCCAGCAGGGAGAGTACTATGCCGGTCAGCACGTCGCCGCTGCCTCCGGTGGCCATGCCGGGGTTGCCGGTCGTATTGAAATAGCAATGTCCGGTGGGGGCTACCACGGCCGAGTAGGCGCCTTTCAATAGGATGTGTACCTGGGCCGACTGTGCCAGCTCGCGGGTCCGCATCAGTCGCTCGTAGGAGTTCTGGCATTTGCCCACCAGCCGCTCCAGTTCTTTGGGATGGGGCGTCAGGATGCAGCCCTGGGGCAGATGGTTGAGCACGCTGCGGTGTTCGGCCAGCAGGTTCAGGGCATCGGCATCGAGCACCATGGGCACACGCGAGAGGGAAATCTGCTCCAGCAGGGCTGCCTCGGTCTCTCCGGCCTTGCCCAGCCCCGGGCCTATGCCCACGGCCTGGTAGTCGTCGGTGTCAACGGCCTCGGCAAAGCAGGTCTCGCTGATGTCGATGTCGGTCATGGCCTCGGGCACGGCAGCCTGCACTATGGGGTTGTTGCAGTAGGGCACGTGCACCGTCAGCGTGCCTACGCCCGAGCGCAGGCAGGCACGGGCCGCCAGTATGGATGCCCCTGCCATGCCACGCGAGCCGGCCACCAGCAGGGCGCGTCCGAAGCTGCCTTTATGGGCAAACTTGCCACGCAGCCTGATGCGGTAGCGCAGGTCGCCCAGTTCGGTCATGCTGTAGTCGGTGTCCATGTCTTCAATGGCATCCTGGCTGAGGCCAATGTCCAGCAGGTCCCATTCGCCCACAAAGGGCTCGTTCTCGGCAAAGAGGAAGGCTAGCTTGGGCAGCTGTAGGGAGAGTGTCAGCTCGGCATGCACGATGTTCGACTGTACGTTATAGGTATTGTCCTCACCCATCAGGCCCGAAGGCACGTCGATGGATACCACGCTGGCGGGTGAGGCGTTGATGTACTTCACCACGGCGGCAAAGCCTCCGCTCAACGGTTTGCTGAGTCCGCTGCCAAAGAGGCCGTCTATCACCACATGGTCGGCCGTCAGTGTGGGGGGTACAAACTGGGTGGTAATTTCATTGAACGCGATGCCGGGCATGTCGGCCAGGCGTTGCTTGTTTGCTTCGCAGTCGGGCGACAGTGATTCCTTGATATTGAAAAGGTAGACTTCCAGCTGGTAGCCTTTCTGTGCCAGCAGGCGCGATACGGCCAGGGCGTCGCCGCCATTGTTGCCCGGTCCGGCAAATACAGTCATAGGAGTGGCAGTGTCGGGCCAACGTTCGGCAATGGCGTCGGCCAAGGCCCCGGCAGCCCGCTCCATCAGGTCGATGGAGGCTATGGGTTCATGCTCTATGGTGTATGCGTCGAGTTGCTTAATGCTTGTTGTAGGAAATATCTTCATGGTCTTTTTTTTAACGGAGCAAAGATAGAGCTTTGCCCGAAAGTAGGCAAGCAGAATCGGAAAAAGGCAAGACAGACAGAGGCAGCGTAAAACAAGAAACAACCATGGCAACCAAAAGAACCCTGAAACTGACATACAACATCTTCATCATCTGCCTGCTCGTGGCAGCAGTAACCTACGTGTGCTCGCGCTTCATACACATCGGCGTGGAATATACCGACAATGCACAGGTCAAGCAGCACATCACCCCCGTCAACACACGGGTACAGGGATTCATCAAGAAAATCTGCTTCGAAGAATTCCAGTCCGTACACAAGGGCGATACCCTCGTGCTCATTGAAGACACCGAGTTCCGCCTGCGGCTGGCACAGGCCGAAGCCGACCTGGCCAACGCACTGGCCGGACGACAGGCCACGACGGCAGGCATAGCCACCACACAGAACAACCTCAGCGTGAACGATGCCGGCATAGCCGAAGCCCGCGTACAGATGGAGAATGCCGCCAAGGAACTGAAGCGCTACGAGAAACTGCTGAAAGAGAAAGCCGTGACACGCCAGCAGTACGACAACGTACACACGACCTACGAAGCTGCCAAGGCACGCTACGAGCAGGTGTCGAGAGCCAAAAACTCTACCTCGCTGGTCAAGAGCGAACAAACACACCGCCTCGGTCAGAACGATGCCGTCGTGAAACTGGCCGAAGCTGCCGTTGAACTGGCACGGCTGAACCTGTCGTACACTGTCATCACCGCCTCGTGCGACGGCGTGACCGGCCGGAAAGAAATACAGGAAGGTCAGCTGGTACAACCCGGCCAGACCATGGTAGACATTGTGGACAACGGCGACATGTGGGTAACGGCCAACTACCGTGAGACCCAGTTGCCCAACATCAAAATCGGTGCCGAAGTGGAACTGACGGCCGATGCCGTGCCGGGCATTGTATACAAAGGTGTGGTAGAATCCATCTCCGACGCTACCGGAGCCGCCTTCTCACTGATACCGCAGGACAACGCCACCGGCAACTTCGTCAAGGTAGAGCAGCGTGTACCCGTCCGCATCAGCCTCAGCGGCAACCGTCCGGAAGACCTGAAACAGCTGCGTGCCGGATTCAACGTAGAATGTAAAGTAAAACACTAACCAACCGCTTATCTCAACAATATGGGAGCACCTGTACTTAACGGCCCGTTCACAATGCCCATGTTCCGCGACTTCGTCCCCCGGAAGCTGCAACCATGGATATATGTATTCTTCGCCTTCACCTTCCAGCTGTCGGGCGGTCTCTACCTGGGAGCACTGAGCCACATGGTAGGCGGCATGTCGCTGATGCGCGAAGACATACAGATGTGCCTCTATGCCAACCTGGCCGGCATGGCCATCTACTTTCCGCTGCTGTTCCGCATGAAGTTCCGCTTCACCAATAAGACCCTGCTCACCGCCGCAGCCGCCGGAGCACTGATATGCAACCTGCTGGCCACCCGCGTCACCTTCCTGCCCTTGCTGTGGGCCATCTGCTTCATAGAAGGCATCTGCAAGATACAGGGCACGTTTGAGTGCATGAGCAACATTCAGCTATGGATGACACCCAAGCGCGACTTCACTGTCTTCTTTCCCTTGCTTCATATCGTCATACTGGGCAGCATACAGCTGTCCGACCTGCTGATGACCTACCTGATGTACCACTACCACTGGCACTACATGCACGTGTTCATTGCCGCACTCATGGCCATCGACCTGCTGGTCATAGCCACCTGCACCACACACTTCCGCTTCATGAAGAAGTTTCCGCTGTTTGGCATCGACTGGCTGGGCGGACTGCTCTGGGCTGCCCTTCTACTGCAAGTGGCTTACCTGCTTGACTATGGTGACTGGTACGACTGGTGGAACAGCCCCGTCATGAAGCACTTGCTACTGAGTATTGTCTTTACGCTTATTGTCTGCATCTGGCGCATGAAAACCATCCGCCATCCCTACCTGGAACCCAAGATGTGGACGTACCGTCACCTCATACCTATCCTGATACTCATCATGCTGGTCGAAGTCTTCCTGGCTACAGAACATGTGCTGGAAGAGATTTTCTATGAAGGAGTGATGCAGTATGAGGAAACCGTCAGCGTACAGCTCGACTGGCTGGCCCTGGTGGGCATTCTCAGTGGATGTATGTTTGCCTATTGGTGGATGCATGTGAAACGCTTCAACTACATGCGGCTCATCATTGTCGGCATCGTGGCACTTATTGCCTACCTGATGGGATATTACTTTACCATCTCCAGCGAAATACACATCTCGCAACTCTACCTGCCCACCGTCTGCCGCAGCTTTGCCTACGCCATACTCAGCGCCACCTTCATGGTCTGCCTGGAAGAAATCATGACCTTCCAGCACTTCTTCCAGGCACTGAGCGTGTTCAACATGCTCCACATGGTCATCGGCGGTGTGGCCGGATCCGCCCTCTATACACGTGGGCTCGCCTACTACCTGTCCGACAACATGGCACGCTACGGTTCGGCCATCGACCATGTCACTTTCAGCCGTTCGCCCTTCCCGCTGGGAGAATACATCGAACGGTTCATTGCCCAAATGATGGAAATCAGTATCAAGCAAATCTACGGTTGGGTGCTCTACGCCTGCATCCTCCTGCTACTGCTGTTCCTGCTCTACGACATGCCCGTACGCCGCCAGCTGAAGCAGATGCCAAGTTGGAAGAACGTGGCACGTGACGTCAAGAACTCCTTCTGGCGTACGTGGCACAAGCCCGTGGAGAAGCAATAAAGTACGCTACATGGCATAAGAAAAGAGGGTATCAAAACGAACTATCCTTATCTTTTAGACGCGAGTAAAGCGGATTGTGCGGATTAGGCAATAAAGAAATTCGCTTAACTCGCACAACCCGCGTCTAAAAAATAGGTTTATATATGGTAAGCTCGTTTTGATGCACCTCTTTTTTATTGAACGAATATACACTATTCATGCCACGCCAACACAAAAATACAAAGCCTTATATCCTACTACATTATAAAACTTCCTATCTTTACCCCCGCATAAACCGGCCATTGGCCCCAACTCATCCTACAACATGATAACATTCAAGGAAATAGAGCCTAAAGACAAGGAACTGATTACCTCCTTTACCCTGAACAGCGGACGCCGCAACTGCGACCTCTCCTTCGCCAACCTCTGCAGTTGGCGCTTCCTCTACCAAACAACCTTTGCCGTTGTCGACGGCTTTCTGTTGCTGAAGTTCTGGGCTGACGGCAAGCTGGTGTACATGATGCCCATCGGACAAGGCGACCTGGCGCACATACTCAACCTAATGATGGAGGACGCCCACCGCGAGAATGCCCCCTTCTGCCTGCTGGGCATCTGTGCCGACATGTGCGAGGAGCTGGAGGCGCTGATGCCCGGACAATTCTGCTTCACAGCCGACCGCGACTATGCCGACTACCTCTACCTGCGCACCGACCTGGCCACCCTGGCCGGCAAGAAGCTGCAACCCAAGCGCAACCACGTCAACAAGTTCAAACGCACCTACCCCGACTACCAATACCTGCCCATCACCCCCGACCGCATAGGCGAGTGCCTGGAACTGGAGGCCGAATGGTGCCGCGCCAACAACTGCGACCAGCACGAGGGTACAGGCAACGAGCGTCGGGCACTGGTCTATGCCCTGCACCACTTTGAAGAGCTGGGACTCAGCGGCGGCATCCTGCATGCAGGCGGCAAGGTGGCAGCCTTCACCTTCGGCATGCCCATCAGCCAAGACACCTTCGGCGTACACGTAGAGAAGGCCGACACATCCATAGACGGCGCTTACGCCATGATAAACTACGAGTTTGCCAACCACATAGACCCAAAGTACACCTACCTGAACCGCGAAGAAGACCTCGGCGTCGAAGGCATGCGACGCGCCAAGCTGTCCTACCAACCGGCCATCATACTGGAGAAATACATAGCCTGCCTGCGCGACGAGCCCGTTACCCCCATCAAATGGTAAACCTATGCTACCGATGAAAGAACAACTGAAAGCCCTGTGGCAGCTTTGCTTTCATGACGACCCGCGCTTCGTCGACCTCTACTTCAGCACCAAGTACACCGACCGCAACAGTCTGGCACTGACCCAAGACGGACAACCCGTGGCCGCCCTGCAAATGCTGCCCTACCCCATGACCTACGCCGGACAGGAGATACCCACCGACTACATCTCAGGCGCCTGCACCCACCCCGACTACCGCAACCAAGGGTTGATGCGCCGCCTGCTGATACTGGCCTTCGGGCAGATGCATGCCGACGGCCGCCTGCTGACCACCCTCATTCCGGCCGAACCCTGGCTCTTCGACTACTATGCCACCTGCGGATACGCCACCACCTTTCATCGCCGCACCCGCCTTTTCCACCCCACATCCGGCCCGACGGGTATCGGTCGTCTGTCTGCCACCGACCGCCTCACACCCGACATAGTACGCTACATCCGGCAAGCCCTGCGTGCACGCCCCTGCTGCATTCAGCACGACGAAGCAGACTTGGACGTCATCCTGGCGGACATGCGCATCAGCGACGGTACACTCTACCTGCTTCATACACCCAACGACACCCTCTGCGCCGTAGCCTTCGCCTACCCTGCCGACGACGGCAGTCCGCTCATCCGTGAACTCCTGGCCGACACACCCCGGCAAGCTCGCGACCTGCTGCAAGCCATCTGCGATGCCACCGGTCTACCCAGCCTCACACTGAGCCTGCCCGCCACTCCCAATGCCCCCCACGCCTTCCCGCTGGGCATGGCACGCATCATCAACGCCCCCTCCATGCTCCGCCTGCACGCCGCCACCCACCCGGAGACAAGCACGGCATTCACCCTAGCCGACCCCCTGCTACCCGCCAACAACGGAACCTACCGCCTGCATGGTGGGCTGTGCACCCGCCTTGCCCAATCGGCAGCCCCTACCCTCAGCATCGGCCAGCTCACCGCCCGCCTCCTCCTGCCTCAACAACCCCTCATGAGCCTGATGCTGGACTGACCCTTCCCCCTCAACAGCCTACCTTTGCCCTCCTGCCGTGCTACCTCGGCAGCCTCAATCTGCTACCTTTAGTTGCAATATAAGCCTTATAGTCAATTGTTAAAAGGCTTATAGACATACACTATAAGGCTTATAGAGCAGTGTTAAAAGCCTTATATATTCTATGAAAAAGGCTTTTATATATCATCTGAAAAGCTTATATTTGTAGAGTAAAAGGCTTTTTAAGTAGTTGAAGTCAGCACTTTAAAATGGTCAAGGTAGTAGATGAACCGTGCCAAGGCAGGCAGACTGACGGACAGAAATTGACAGGCAGGCCACCCGGGGTGACATTCCGCATACGGCATAGCCGCCACAACCGCACGAAAGCCTCATCAGAATAACCGAATCGAAAACCAACGAACAGGAGGAAATAATATGTTTTTCAAGAAAAGCAAACTGAAAGTAAACGGGAAGACCAAGTGGTTTCCACGCGCCGTCATCGTCAGCAAACGCCCTGCCGACTCGGACGAACTGGCCAGACGCATTGCACAAATGAGTACCGCCTCAACGGGAGACGTGCACCTGGTGCTGCGCTCATTGCCAAGTGTCATGGCGCAAATCATGAACGAAGGCCGCACGGTGCACATCGACGGACTGGGTTCCTTCTTCTTCAAGCTGTCGTGCGCCGGCCGTGGTGTGGACACGCCCGAAGAGGTAAGCCGCAAGCAGATAAAGGACATCCGCGTGCAGTTCCTGCCCGAACGGCAACGGATAGACGGAAAAAGATTTGGAAAACCGCTGACGCAGGACGTGGAGCTGGTGGACTGGGACGAGATAGACAAATAAAAACACGACCCAAGCATTATACCAACATGAATACATATCAGGATACGAAAGGCTATACCCCCGACTGCATTCACTCACTGGCTCCCGGAGAAATCTTCGTCTTTGGCAGCAACCTGCAAGGCATGCACGGCGGCGGAGCGGCACGGGTAGCCTACCAATGTTTCGGCGCCATCTGGGGACAAGGCGTGGGACTGCAAGGTCAGTCATACGCCATACCCACCATGCAGGGCGGTGTAGAAACGATAAAACCATACGTTGACGAATTTATCGGCTTTGCCCGCCAGCACAGGGAACTGAAGTTCCTCGTCACCCGCATAGGCTGCGGAATTGCCGGATTCAGAGACGAGGATATTGCCCCCCTGTTTGCCAATGCAGCCAGCTTGCCCAACGTATGGTTGCCACGGCAGTTTGTGAAGGCACTGGATAGAAGTTTCTGCATACCAAACTATGCACGACAACTGATTCACGGACAAACGTGCACGCTGGTCGACATGCTTGCCGAACTGAACCGGCTGCACCGCTACACCACTCCCGAGGCGGCCATGCAAGACCTGACGGAGTACGTGGAACATATACGGGTGTCGGGCGACGAGGTGGCCTTCAACTCCAGCGTGCGCATACTGCGGAAAACGCTTGAGAATTGTTTCACAGACGGCAGATTGAACCTGGAACAGCTACGCCGAGAGCTTGACACCGGTATCTACAACGAAGGCATCGAACGAGTGTACAAAGACTATTGCATCGACAAAACGGTAAAGCTGGTGGCCTATCTCAACAACTTTCGCCGCTACACCAATCCCGACAAGGTGGCCGACGACTTTATGCGCGCCAGCGGCGGAGTGAGCCACTGCCACGAAAATGCACCGGGCTATTTCTTCTCATTCGGTTCGCCCGAAGGTTACCGCATCTTCCATTCCCTTCATTATTATATCACCCATTTTTGGCAGGAAATGGCTCCCAATGGCATTCTGGACAACCACCTGCTGCGCGACTTCATGGTGGAACGCCACAAGCGCGGCATACAGAAGTACGGACTGGAGGCGGTCATAAACCGAAACTTCCGGGGCGAAGGACCTTGCCATGCGGAAATATATTCGCCTTACCGGGGCGGAGCGGCGCCGGTGTATGTGGAATATTGGAAAGATACGGAACATGAAGTAATACGTAGATTCATCAAGTCGTGCGGCGATGGCAATGGAGCCAATATCTGGCCTGAATGGTGGGAGATGAACCATGTCAGACCTTTGTTGGACGAAGACCCCAAGTACCTACGTAACCAAGAGTACTATGTGCCCAAGACAGACTTTACACTGCCTGTATACCACCGCCTGACAGGTATCGTAAGGTTTGAATCGCAGAAAGAAAAGGAATATTTCATCCATATACACAGAAGAGATGGATAAGTCAACGCCCTACCGGCTTTTCGGCAAGCCCGTCCAGATAAAGCGGATGGGATGCGAGCACGACAACTGGCCGGGTCAACCCATTCCGCCCAGCGTCAACGTGTTCGTCAAGGTAACCAACGGTTGCAATGCCCACTGCCGTTTCTGCTCCAACGGGGGAGCGGCCCACACGGGCAGCTTCAACATCGGCAAGCTGCTGGAGGTGCTGTACGAGACCGGCCACAACGGCATCCGGGTGAACCGGCTGAATATTACAGGAGGGGAGCCTTCGTGTGTGCCCCGACTGGTAGAACGCATCCTGGAACACATGGACGAGCCACCTTTTGACAGCATACACGTACACCTCAACACCAACGGATTGCTGCCGGCATCGCAGGCACTGATGAAGCATCCGCGCTGGGACTCCATATCCGTATCGCTACACCATTATGAGCGGGCAAAGCTGTCGGAGCTCTACGGGGTACACATTCCCGACACCGCCATCAGCTTCGAAGGCGTCAACCCCATGAAGGTCAATGCCAGTTGCAACCTCATCAAAGGCTATATCGACTCTACCGCAGAAGCCCGGCGCATGATGGACTTTTGCCTGGACCACGACTTTACACGGCTGGGATTTGTAGGGCTAATGCCGGTAAACGACTATTGCAGACAACATCTGGTAGAACTGGACGAACTGCATCTGGAAGAAATACCCCATTGCTACTTCACCGAGTCGCAACACAGGGGTAAAGACTGCCGCTGTAGCAACTACCTGTACAACAAGCACCTGAAGGTACTGGATATATATATGCGCCATTATGTCAACCCAAGTTATTGCGAATCCTCCCTCCTGTTCGATGGGGAATACTTGCGACAAGGTTTCTATGAAGACAACATCATCTACTGAAAGACAAAGAGCGTCTCTGGAAGAGTTGTGGATGTCCAGAAAAAACAACAAGCTATACAACACGTCCTATCCGCTCAGCCCTGACGACTGGAAGAAATACAGACGAGCAGGCGAATTGGACTTCAGTGGGGTAAGGCAGCTTGCGTTTTATATTCACATTCCTTTCTGCCGGCATCTCTGCCCGTTCTGTGAATATAAGCGCACAACCACCCCTTCCAAAGAAATACAGCAGCGATACTTGTCGGGACTTGAAACAGACGTGAAGGCTTTCATCGACAAGTATCCCGACGTAGAATTGTCCGGATTCGACATCGGTGGCGGAACACCGACCGCATTGAGCACGGCAAACTTCGGACGGTTAATGGACCTGTACAAACACACAGTCCAACGCCTACACCTATCAGCACAATACGAGCCCAGCATCGAAGGAACTTTCCAGACCCTGACCACTGAAAAGACCCGGATGATAACGGCGGCCGGCTTCCGAAGAGTTTCGCTAGGCATACAATCAGCCAACAAGCTAGTGCAACAAAGCAACGGACGCATCAACCCCGATAGCGCATTCATGCTTCAAACCATAAATACATTACGGACTGAAGGAGTTGAAAAAATCAATATAGACCTGATGTATGGCTTGAAAGGACAAGACCTGCCCCACTTACAAAATGACCTTGATCTGATAGAGATACTGTCGCCCGAACATGTGACGCTTTATGAATTCCGCCCCAATCTGCTGGGAGTAAACGAAAACATGTCAAAGGAGGAACTGTATCGGAGCTACAACTTCCTATATAAGGGGCTGACTGCACTAGGATACAATAGTAGATTCGGGCAGAATACATTCAGCAAGAACAGTACCGACAAGGGACTTTCCTCGTATTTGAGGAATCGCATGTTCCACTTTATGCCCTATAAAGGATTCGGAATAGCTGCCCAAAGCATGTCGCCACAAGGCATCAGCTACAACATAGGAAAGGAAGGCAACAGATTGGACACAGAACTACTGCTATCCAATACCTTCCCGGCGGCAGACTGCTACCTGTTGCCCCGACACGAACTACTTTCCAAATATCTGGCTGTTTCCGCATACGGTGGATTCATATCCTTTGAAGTGGCCAACAGGATACTGAAAGATGATTTCGGCAAAGTGTTTGATGCGGAAATACGTTTCTGTCTCGACCGGGGACTGATGGACCGGCACAAAGACAGACTTCGGATTACACCGGAAGGATTCAAACACTATGGCGCTACCTTTTCGCTATTCTATAAAACAACAGAACAATAGAAGAAGCACGCCGGTTTAGATACAGATTACACATATATCAAATAATCTATATGCCAATAACAAACAGTAATTCAACATCAGACAATCAACGCAAAGGGCTGTTGGCCTTCCTGCGCCGTCCCGACGAATACGTAACACAAGACAACCGTCCGATCAGCCTGCTACACACCTGCCTCTGGTATTTCAGCACCAGCCTCATTCTGGTAGTCGGCATGGCCGTGCTGATTACGCTGGACCTGTCACCGGCAGTCAATTCTGACAACAGCATCCCTTTGTGGGGCGTAGCCTTCTTTCTGCCAGTGGCTGAAGAATTAGCATTCCGCCTTCCTTTGCGCCGCAAGCGGTGGATACTGACAGTCTGGGCCGGAGCTATATCCTACTTCCTGCTCAGCATGGCCTTGGGCACAAAGGTGTACGAAGCAGAATACCTGCCGTGGCGAGTGGCTGGCTGCATAGCTCTGACCGCTGGCATTTGGTTCAGTGGCTGGAAGTGGCTGAGGCGAATCCGCTTCGGCTGGTACTTCTACCTGCTTGCCATTGCCTTCGGCTGTGCCCATCTGACCAACAACTTCAGCGACGGCTGCATGACGGCCGGCACGGCAGCGTTCTTCATCCTCTATGCCGTCTACCAGACCCTGGGCGGACTGATACTGGGCTATGCACGGTTGAAGCATGGCTTCCTGCTGTGCGTGTTGCTGCATATACTGACCAATCTGCCGGCAGCCTTCTGATGCTTGCCCGGGAGAAGAAAAGAGAAAATGGCAGGTGCATAGTAGGCTATCTGCCAAATAATTGCTACTTTTGCATATTCAATTGAACAAAAACTTATCTACTCATGAGCAATCAACGATACATGATGCGCGGCGTAAGCGCATCGAAAGAAGACGTTCACAACGCCATCAAGAACATTGATAAAGGTATCTTCCCGCAGGCATTCTGCAAGATTATCCCCGACATACTGGGCGGCGACCCGGAGTATTGCAACATCATGCACGCTGACGGAGCGGGCACCAAGTCGAGCCTGGCCTACATGTACTGGAAGGAAACAGGCGACCTCTCGGTGTGGAAAGGCATCGCACAGGACGCACTCATCATGAACATTGACGACCTGCTCTGCGTGGGCGCGGTGGACAACATTCTGGTATCTTCCACCATCGGCCGCAACAAGCTGCTGGTGCCGGGCGAAGTAATCTCCGCCATCATCAACGGTACGGACGAACTGCTGGCCGAGCTGCGCGAAATGGGCGTAGGCGTATATGCCACCGGCGGTGAGACAGCCGACGTGGGCGACCTGGTACGCACCATCATCGTAGACTCTACCGTGACTTGCCGCATGAAGCGCAGCGATGTCATCAACAACGCCAACATCCGCCCGGGCGACGTCATCGTGGGTCTTGCCAGCTACGGACAGGCTACCTACGAGAAGGAGTACAACGGCGGCATGGGCAGCAACGGCCTGACTTCGGCCCGCCACGATGTCTTTGCCAAGTATTTGGCGGAAAAATATCCCGAAAGCTATGATAAGGCAGTGCCCGACGAATTGGTATACAGTGGCAAGCTGAAGCTGACCGATGCCGTAGAAGGCAGTCCGCTGGATGCCGGTAAACTTATCCTCTCACCCACCCGTACATACGCTCCGGTTGTTAAGAAACTGCTCGATGCCCTGCGTCCCGAAATACACGGTATGGTACACTGTTCGGGCGGTGCGCAGACCAAGGTGCTGCACTTCGTGGGCGACAACTGCCGCGTCATCAAGGACAACCTCTTCCCCGTACCTCCCCTGTTCCGCACCATCAAGGAGCAGAGCGACACCGACTGGGCCGAGATGTACAAGGTATTCAACATGGGACACCGTCTGGAAGTATACCTCTCGCCCGAACATGCCGAGGAAGTCATCGCTATCTCCAAGTCATTCAACATCGACGCACAAGTTATCGGCCGCATCGAGGAGAGCGACAAGCGTGAGCTGATTATCCGCTCGGAGTTTGGTGAGTTCCGCTATTGACACATCGGCCTGCTACCCCGACAGTCTATCTTTTTAACATGAGTCAATCAACCTTCAATACGCCAAGGTCATGAAGAAAAGTATTTGGAAGCTCATCTTATATATCGCGCTATGCATTGTGGTGGGCACCTTACTGACAGTGGTGGCTATCCGCACCGGCTCAGACTATCTGCATGACCTTGCCTTCATAGGTCCGTCTGGGGTGATGGGTTACTTTATCAGCCTTGAAAGTAAAGAAGGTAAAGAACCCCGCCTGCGGTGGTGGCAGTTGATGTTGGCAATATTGGTGGTGACTACGGCATTCTGGCTGCTGAAGAATTATGTGTTTTAAATAAAGTAATTTTGTATGGAAAGAGAACATCAAGGTTGCCTGACAGGTATCGGCATGGTGGCCGTCTGTGGAGCTATCCTCTTTGTGGCCTACAAGTGGAACATTCCATACCTGAAGTGCGTCTGCTATCTGCTACCAGCTCTAATCGGGTCCTACATAGGCAGCCAATACTTCAGCACAGAGGAGCAAAGAGTGAAGAACCGCTTCTCGCGCCGGACATGGGGGTGGCTTGTTGTCGGCTTTTTACTACTGGCAGCATTGCTGGCCTGGTTGCTGGAGGGGAGGTTGTGGTAATACGCTAATATGCACGTAGATATGAAACATATAGTAAAAGTTGTCCTCATAACCGTCGTCATACTGGCCGTATGTTTCGGACTTTATATCCTCAGCGACCATTGGGATGCTCCCTATCTCCGATTCCTGAACTATGCCATCATAGGCGCAGCCTCTGGAATTTACGCAGGTCCCCGCCTTGCTCCTGAAGTGGACAAAGAAAAGTATCTGATGACTCCCAGGAAATGGATGCTGAGCATTGTTGGAGTAATCGTAGGTGCAGCGGTGCTGGCTTGGCTGTTTGAGGGAAGGCTGTGGTAATTTTAATCTTACAAGCTATAAGTCAACTATTTTGCACTTGTAGCTTAAATTCGTAACTAAATTATATGGCAGAAAACAACACCATATTGGAAAAGCTTGACGGCCTCGTGGCGCGCTTCGAAGAAGTGTCGACACTGATTACCGACCCGGCAGTCATTGCCGACCAGAAGCGGTATGTCAAGCTGACGAAAGAATACAAGGAACTGGGCGACCTGATGAACGCCCGCAAAGAATATATACAGGTACTGAACGGAATCGATGAAGCAAAGGATATCATTGCCAACGAAACCGATTCTGAGATGCGCGACATGGCACGCGAAGAACTGGATGCCTGCCAGACGCGCCTGCCGGAACTGGAAGAGCACATCAAACTGCTGCTCGTTCCTGCCGACCCACAGGACAGCCGCAACGCTATCTTGGAAATACGTGGCGGAACAGGTGGCGACGAGGCGGCCCTTTTTGCCGGCGACCTCTTTCGCATGTACTCCAAGTATTGCGACATCAAGGGCTGGAAGCTTGAAGTATCCAGTGCCAACGAGGGAGCCGCAGGTGGATTCAAGGAAATCATCTGCTCGGTTACGGGCGAAAACGTGTATGGTACGCTGAAATATGAATCGGGCGTACACCGCGTGCAGCGCGTGCCGGCCACGGAGACACAGGGACGTGTACACACCTCAGCCGCCTCGGTAGCCGTGTTGCCCGAAGCCGAGGAGTTTGACGTGGTCATCAACGAAGGCGAAATAAAATGGGATACTTTCCGAAGCGGCGGCGCCGGCGGACAGAACGTGAACAAGGTAGAATCCGGCGTGCGTTTGCGCTACAACTGGAAGAACCCCAACACGGGCGTAGTGGAAGAAATCCTCATTGAATGTACCGAGACGCGCGACCAGCCAAAAAACAAGGAACGTGCCCTTAGCCGTCTGCGTACCTTCATCTACGACAAGGAGCACCAGAAGTACATTGACGACATCGCCTCCAAGCGCAAGACCATGGTGAGCACCGGCGACCGCTCGGCCAAGATACGTACCTACAACTATCCACAGGGACGCATCACCGACCACCGCATCAACTACACCATCTACAACCTGGCTGCCTTCATGGACGGCGACATACAGGACTGCATCGACCACCTCATTGTGGCGGAGAATGCGGAACGGTTGAAGGAAAGCGAATTGTAATATTTCAAGATTAGCCCGACGCGTATGGCAGGACAATGGCTGAAAAATACATTCCAAACGGGAGTGGAAGCATTTGCCCGTTGTGCAAAACGGTTTCCGGTCACGGTGGGGTTCGTGCTGGTATTCACCACCTATCTCTTGTACTTGGCAGGAAACGAAGCAAAAGGAGAAAGCAAGCTACTGGCAGTGCTGACCTACTATCTTTCAATGGGTTCGTTGCTTTCGCTGAGCATGCACTTATGGGGAGAGGAATGGAGGAACAAAGCACGCGCCGCACTTGTCCATGCCGGAGCACAAACGCTTCTGCTGGCCGATGCCATCATCCTGTACCAAACAATCACCGATTTGGAAATACTGATAGCACACAGTGCCGGAATACTGGCTTTGGGGCTTTCTGTCTTTTTTCTCTCCTTCCTGAAGGAAAAGAACGATATAGCCTCCTGCAACTTTGCTGCACGCGCCGTAGCTTCCTTTGTCATTGCCAATGTCATCGGGGTAATCATGAGCGGGGGCATTTGCCTGCTGGTCTATTCACTGAACCAACTCTTCGGAATAGCAGTCAACGGTAAATACTATTTATACATCTGCATCCTTTGCAACGTCCTGCTCCCCTCCCTGCTGTTCTTGGGATTGCTTCCACAAAACGAACTCAAACATGACAGATACCCGCAAACTTCCAGTTTCCAGGAAGGCATCATACGCTATCTGTTCCTCCCACTGATTACAGGCTACCTGGCGGTACTCTACATATATGCCGCTCGCATCCTGTTCATGTGGGAATTGCCTACCGGATGGGTATCGTGGCTTGTGGTCACTCTGATGACCGGATGCATCTGCATAGAATATGGCTTATATTCGCTACGTCTGGGTACTCCCAAACGATGGGAGGAGCTGACTGCACGCTGGTTACCGGTACTGGTTCTACCACTGCTTCTGCTGATGACCATAGGCATTGCCCGTCGCTTCAACGACTATGGCATCACCATCAACCGCCTCTACCTGGCTACGCTTAATGCCTGGTTCTACTTTGTGTGCATCGGACTGATAGTGAAGAAAGCCAGACGCATCAACTGGATTCCTATTTCGTTCTCCATCGTTTTTCTGCTGACTTCCGTGTTGCCGGTCAACTATGCCAGCATCACTAAACATGTATTGCAACGGGAAGTAACAGAGATACTGAAGCAAAGCGGAAATGTAACATTCCCCCTCTCGGAGGAACAATATACAAAATGCCTGAACGCACTCTCGGAAGAGCAAAGCCAACAAGTGAACGAAAAGCTCTACTATTTGCAAATGCAATTTGGCGACGAAAGCATCAGCCACTTGCTAGCCGATAGTGATGTTCCTTTCAACATCCATATCAAATACACAGAATCATTGGAAACCAACTCCAAATACGAACTACTACAAGGATATAACGCTGAGGATGCTAGACGTGTCATAGAAATCCCTGACGGCTATAAACGGCTGACACCTATCAAGCACTGGGACATTGCCATACCACCAGGCAAATCCAAAGACGGAATACTGGAAATAGCACTCACATCCGTAGAAGACTCTTTCTGCATATCCATGGACACTTTGAAGGCTATTAACCAACAAGAATATGGAGAAATGCAGCCCATCAGTCTGCCATGCAAGTCGGGCAAACGCACTATGGTATTGACCAGCTTCACCCTGCGCATTCCTCCTAAGGCTGACACGGATATGGAAATGGACATTGAAGGCTACTTGTTTTATAATGAATAAATTTAATCCTAATAAACAGAGTTAATTATGAACAAACAACAGTTATTTGAGAACATCAAGCGCAAACAATCATTCCTTTGCGTAGGTCTGGATACCGACATTAAGAAAATTCCCGAACACTTACTGAAGGAAGAAGACCCCATCTTTGCCTTCAACAAGGCCATCATCGATGCTACCCAAGACCTTTGCATCGCTTACAAGCCCAATCTGGCTTTCTATGAGAGCATGGGTGTGAAAGGCTGGATAGCTTTTGAGAAAACAGTGAACTACATCAAGCAGAACTATCCCGACCAGTTTATCATTGCCGATGCCAAACGCGGTGACATTGGCAACACATCAGCCATGTATGCCCGCACCTTCTTTGAGGAACTGGACATTGACTCTGTAACCGTAGCTCCTTACATGGGCGAAGACAGTGTTACCCCGTTCCTGACCTACGAAAACAAATGGGTCATTCTGTTGGCACTGACCAGCAACAAAGGTTCGCACGACTTCCAGCTGACCGAAGATGCCAATGGCGAACGTCTGTTCGAAAAGGTACTTCGCAAGAGCCAGGAATGGGCAGGCGACGACCGCATGATGTACGTAGTAGGAGCCACACAGGGTCGTGCATTTGAAGACATCCGCAAGATTGTGCCCAACCACTTCCTGCTCGTGCCCGGCGTAGGTGCTCAAGGAGGATCATTGGAAGAAGTATGCAAGTACGGCATGACCAAAGAATGCGGCCTCATCGTCAACTCCAGCCGTGGCATCATCTACGTAGACAAGACTGAAAACTTTGCCGCCACCAGCCGTAAGGCTGCCCAAGAGGTACAAGCTCAGATGGCAGAACAGCTGAAAGCTATCCTGTAAGCAACAGGTAGAAAGCTATATATAGACAAGGAGTTGAACTGATACTTCGTGCAACGTTGTCCGCTTTCTTTAAGCTGACAGTATGCAAGTATCATTCAACTCCTTGTTCATTCCTGTTACCAAGGAGGATACTCCTAAGTCACCTCTATACCTTATATATTTATTCCTTGTTACCCAAAGCAAGCGTTACGGTAACATCACCATTGCCCAGAACTGCTTTCAGTTCTGACTGTGTAATGCCATTAATCTTACCGAGGCGGGTAAGCGAATAACTGTTGTTGCCGTAATAGATAACAAAATAACGGCCTTGATATAAAATCAAATCTCCGGGCACTGTCGAAATATATTCATCGTTACGAGGTAACGTAGTGCCTAGTGCTCCAACCTTTTCCATACTGGCATAATCTTCCATTTCAATAGTAAGGTCGCCTTTGGTAAGCAAATTTTTCAGAGCATCTACCGAAGAATTCTCTACTAATGTAGCAGTAAGAATCTTTCCACCTACACTTAATTTCAATGTGTTACTTTCCATATTTCCTTGATTTTCATTTTCAGAATCTTCTCCACCAGGATTAGCAGGCTGCTCGGGCGGAAGAATACCAGTATCCTTATCCGGTTCTCCCTCGCATGCTGTTCCCAAGAAAGGAAACAGACAAACTGCTACTATGAACAAAAGCTTTTTCATGATTAAACATTCTTTAGTTAGCCGACACAAAGATACAACGATATAGTCCTGGCTGTTGTATACAGATTACTGAGATAATAACACCGATTACAGTATCTGACAAGCAGGACTCATCAGATAGCACATGTCTGACTTGTTTATATCCGCCAAATCGCATACCTTTGTCTATAAAAGATTTGCTATGAATTGCAAACACACATTTGTAAACTTACAGACACCAGAGCATTTGTCCAAGAGTAATCACCTTTGAAAAAATGACCTTGCCATGTCCTACGAACGAAAAATCATAAACGACCCCGTCTTCGGCTTTATCAACCTGCCGAAAGGGCTGCTCTACAACCTAGTCCAACATCCGCTTCTGCAACGACTCACCCACATCAAGCAGCTGGGTCTGTCATCCGTAGTCTATCCAGGTGCACAACACACTCGTTTTCAGCACTCGCTGGGTGCCTACTACCTGATGACGGAAGCCATCCAACATCTGACAGCCAAAGGCAACTTTATTTTCGACAGCGAGGCCGAAGCTGTAAAAGCAGCTATCCTGATGCACGACATTGGACATGGCCCATTCTCGCATGTACTAGAAGATACCATTGTGCAAGGCATATCGCACGAAGACATTTCGCTAATGCTCATGGAACGTATCAACCACGAAATGAATGGTCAGCTTACCCTGGCTATCCAGATATTCAAGGACGAATATCCCAAAAAGTTCCTGCACCAACTGGTAAGCGGACAACTGGACATGGACCGGCTGGACTACCTACGTCGCGACAGCTTCTATACCGGAGTGACAGAAGGGAACATTGGTTCGGCACGCATCATCAAAATGCTCGACGTGAGAGATGACCACCTGGTAGTAGAAGCAAAAGGTATCTACTCCATCGAAAACTTCCTCATGGCCCGCCGTCTGATGTACTGGCAAGTATATCTGCACAAGACATCGGTGGCCTATGAACGCATGCTTATCAGCACCCTGCTCCGTGCCAAAGAACTGGCAGCCAAAGGCGAACAGCTATTTGCATCACCGGCCTTCGGTTTCTTCCTCTATAACGAAGTCAACAGGAAACGCTTTCTGGAAGACCCGGCCTGCCTGGAAAACTTCATTCAGCTGGACGATAACGACATCTGGACATCTCTGAAGGTATGGTGCACCCATCCCGACAAGGTTTTGTCTACTCTGAGCCAAGGAATGATAAACCGCCATATCTTCAAAGTGGAAATTTCCAACCAGCCTTTCTGCGAGATTAAGAAAAAAGAATTAACTTTGCACATCAGTCAGCAACTGGATATACCACTCTCCGAAGCGAGATACTTCATCTCTACCCCCAGCATCGAGAAGAACATGTACAATCCGGCAGATGATAGTATTGACATTGTCTACAACGACGGAAGCATCCGAAACATTGCCGAAGCTTCTGACATGCTCAATATCTCTCTTCTGTCCAAGAAAGTAAAAAAGTACTACTTATGCTATCAACGTTTGCATGAGCAAGCTTAAAATATTCAGCTAAGAATAAGGATATATAAAAAAAAAGTCCGTTATTTGTGATTTGAAACCATCTAACAAGAAAAAGACATGGAATTCTCAGCCAAACAAATTGCTTCATTTATCCAAGGAGAAATCGTTGGAGACGAGAATGCAACCATTCATACTTTTGCAAAAATAGAAGAAGGAATCCCAGGAGCTATTTCATTCCTGTCGAATCCTAAATACACACCTTATATTTATGATACAAAGGCAAGTATCGTATTGGTGAACAAAGACTTCGTTCCCGAACGGGAAGTAAAGGCCACATTAATCAAAGTAGACAATGCTTATGAAAGTCTGGCCAAACTGCTCGCCTTGTACGAACAAAGCAAGCCACAGAAAAAGGGCATTGACAGCCTGGCCTCCATTGCCCCCAGTGCACAAATTGGCGAGGATGTCTACATCGGTCCGTTTGCCGTCATTGGTGAGGGAGCTGTCATCGGCAACCGTACACGTATCTATCCGCATACATATATCGGCGACCATGCCAAAATTGGCGAAAACTGCCTGCTCTATTCGGGCGTCAATGTATACCATGACTGCCGCATAGGTAATAACTGTACCTTGCACTCAGGTTCGGTGATTGGTGCAGACGGGTTCGGCTTTGCCCCCACCCCCGAAGGATATGAAAAGATTCCTCAAATAGGTATCGTCATACTGGAAGACAATGTGGAAATTGGTGCAAATACCTGCGTAGACCGTGCTACGATGGGGGCAACCATCATCCATAACGGTGTCAAACTAGACAACCTTATCCAAATAGCCCACAATGATGAAATCGGCTCTCACACCGTCATGGCAGCCCAAGTAGGCATTGCAGGCTCAACCAAGGTGGGCGAATGGTGTATGTTTGGTGGACAAGTGGGTATTGCCGGTCACATCCATATCGGAAATAAAGTAGATTTGGGTGCCCAATCGGGTGTGCCCAGCAGTCTGGAAGACAACAGCCGTCTGATTGGAACTCCGCCTATGGAACTGAAAGGCTACTTCAAATCGCAAGCCATCTTCCGAAAATTGCCCAACATGTATTTTGAATTGAATGCACTTCGCAAAGAACTGAACGAACTTAAACAACAATTAAATAAGTAACCAATGTTAAAACAAAAGACTCTAAAAGAAAGCTTTTCGCTGAGAGGAAAGGGGCTTCATACGGGACTTGACCTGACTGTTACTTTCAATCCGGCACCAGAAAATCATGGATATAAAATCCAGCGCGTCGACTTGGATGGCCAACCGGTCATTGATGCTGTTGCCGACAATGTAACAGAAACTACCCGCGGAACGGTACTGTCGCAGAATGGCGTCAAGGTAAGTACCGTGGAACACGGAATGGCAGCCCTCTACGCATTGGGAATAGACAACTGCCTGATAAAGGTGAACGGACCGGAATTTCCTATATTAGATGGAAGTGCCCAATATTATGTCAACGAGATTGAACGTGTTGGCACCATCGAACAGAATGCAGTGAAAGACTTTTATATCATAAAGTCTAAAATAGAATTCCGTGACGAGAAGACCGGTTCTTCCATCATTGTACTGCCCGATGAAAACTTCAGCCTGAATGTACTCGTATCATACGATTCAACCATCTTGCCCAACCAGTTTGCTACATTGGAGGACATGGCCAAGTTTAAAGACGAAGTGGCTGCAAGCCGTACTTTTGTCTTTGTACGCGAAATAGAACCGCTTCTACAGGCTGGCCTCATCAAAGGTGGAGACTTGGATAATGCCATTGTCATCTACGAGCGTGAAATGCCGCAGGAAAACTTCGACAAACTGGCCGACGTTATGGGCGTTCCTCACATGGATGCTAAACAATTAGGTTATATCAACCACAAGCCACTGGTTTGGCCCAACGAATGTGCACGTCACAAACTGCTCGATGTCATTGGCGACATGGCCCTGATAGGCAAACCTATCAAAGGCCGTATCATAGCCACCCGTCCGGGACATACCATCAACAACAAGTTTGCCCGCCAAATGCGTAAGGAAATCCGCCTGCATGAGATACAGGCACCTAGCTACGACTGCAATCGCGAACCCATCATGGACGTCAACCGCATTCGTGAGCTACTTCCTCACCGTTATCCTTTCCAGTTGGTAGATAAAGTAATTGAAATCGGAGCCAACTACATCGTAGGCGTTAAAAACGTAACATCCAACGAACCATTCTTCCAAGGACACTTCCCACAAGAACCTGTTATGCCAGGCGTACTCCAGATTGAAGCCATGGCACAGACAGGTGGACTCCTTGTTTTGAACTCGGTAGATGAACCTGAACGCTACTCAACCTACTTCATGAAGATCGACGGAGTAAAATTCCGCCAGAAAGTAGTACCTGGCGACACGCTCATCTTCCGTGTAGAATTGCAGGCCCCCATCCGACGCGGTATATCTACTATGAAAGGATATGTTTTTGTCGGCGAAAAGGTAGTCTGCGAAGCAGAATTTATGGCACAGATAGTAAAGAACAAATAATTTAATAATAGAAGAATGAGCAATGAAGAATTACATCATGCAAGCATGCTTGCCAGAAGTAAATTCTTCATTCTTCATTCTTAATTCATCATTCACGATATGATAAGTCCTTTAGCATACATCCACCCAGAAGCAAAGATTGGGGAGAATGTAGAGATTGCTCCTTTTGTATTCATCGACAAGAATGTAGTCATAGGCAACAACAATAAAATCATGCCTAATGTCAACATCTTATACGGTAGCCGCATAGGCAACGGAAATACAATCTTCCCCGGTGCTGTAATTGGTGCCATTCCCCAAGACCTGAAGTTCAGGGGAGAAGAAACCACAGCCGAAATAGGCGACAACAACCTTATCCGCGAGAATGTGACCATCAACCGTGGAACTGCTGCCAAAGGCAGAACTATTGTAGGTAGCAACAACCTACTGATGGAAGGCGTACACGTTGCTCATGATGCCCACATAGGCAACGGCTGCATCATAGGTAATTCTACCAAGATGGCTGGCGAAATTGTCATTGATGATAATTCTATTATCAGCGCCAACGTTCTGATGCACCAATTCTGTCGTGTTGGCGGATATGGACTGATACAAGGTGGATGCCGCTTCAGCAAAGACATTCCTCCCTACATCATTGCCGGACGCGAACCGATTTGTTATGCAGGCATCAACATCGTAGGCTTGCGTCGCCGTGGCTTCTCCAACGAAACCATTGAGGCTATCCACAATGCCTACCGCATTATCTACCAAAGTGGCTTGAATACCACCGATGCCCTGCAGAAGATTGAAGCCGAAATGGAGATGACTCCCGAAATAAGCTACATCGTGAACTTCATACGTGAATCAAACCGCGGCATCATACCAGGAGGCAAATAAACTGCTCGAAAATAAATAAAACAAAACAATTATGATATACAGATTTACCCTCATCTCTGACGAAGTGGATGACTTTGTAAGAGAAATACAAATAGACCCCGACGCAACTTTCTATGACTTCCATGAAGCCATATTGAAATCTGTAGGTTATACCGACGACCAGATGACCTCTTTCTTTATTTGCGACGACGACTGGGAAAAAGAAAAGGAAGTTACATTGGAAGAAATGGATGATAATCCGGAAATGGACAGCTGGGTAATGAAAGATACTACCATCAGCGAACTAGTAGAAGACGAAAAGCAGAAACTGCTCTACGTTTTTGACTACATGACTGAACGTTGTTTCTTCATTGAACTGTCTGAAATCATCACCGGCAAGCACATGAAAGGGGCCAAGTGTACCAAGAGCGAAGGTGATGCTCCGAAACAAACCGTTGACTTCAACGAATTTGAAGCCAAGAACAGTGCATCGCTCGACTTGGATGAGAACTTCTACGGCGATCAAGACTATGACCTGGACGAGTTCGACCGTGATGGTTTTGAAGGATTCGACGAAGGAAGCGGCGGAAATCCATACGACGAAGACAGATACTAATTACGCAATAAAGAATGAAGAATTCCGCTTTGAGAATGAACGAAAAGTTCATCCCACGGCCTGATTCTTCATTCTTCATTTTATAGCCCACCCCTCATTATTCACATTTCATTACTCATTCTCCCTTGACCCTTATTGTTCTTATAGGACCAACTGGTGTTGGCAAGACCGAACTAAGTTTACGACTGGCCAAAGCATTCAACACATGTATTGTGTCGGCTGACTCACGTCAACTCTATGCCGATTTAAAGATTGGCACGGCAGCCCCCACTCCCGAACAGTTACAACGGGTAAAACACTACATGGTGGGCACATTAGGATTGACCGACTACTACAGCGCAGCCCAATACGAGACAGAAGTAATGAAATTGCTCAACGAGCTATTCAAGGAGAAGAAAGTTGTACTACTTACCGGCGGTTCCATGATGTATGTTGATGCTGTCTGCAAAGGTATTGATGACATCCCCACCGTAGATGCTGACACCCGAAGCTTAATGCTCCAGAAATATGAAACAGAAGGATTGGAACACCTTTGCGCCGAACTGAAACTGCTCGACCCTGAATATTACCAGATAGTAGATCTGAAAAATCCTAAACGTGTCATCCATGCACTTGAAATCTGTTACATGACGGGTAAAACTTATACATCCTTCCGTACCCAACAGAAGAAAGAACGTCCTTTCCGCATTGTAAAAGTCGGACTCACACGCGACCGCGAAGAACTTTACGACCGCATCAACCACCGTGTAGACCAGATGATGGCCGACGGTCTATTAGACGAAGCACGTAGTGTCTATGCACACAAGGAATACAATTCACTGAACACTGTAGGCTACAAAGAGCTATTCAAATACATGGACGGGGAATGGACATTGGATTTTGCCATAGAAAAAATAAAACAGAACTCACGAATCTACTCGCGTAAACAAATGACCTGGTTCAAGCGCGATACGGACATCCGCTGGTTCCACCCCGAACAAGAAACGGAGATACTTTCGTACCTCCGTTCACAAGTATAAAATAAATTTAGCAACTAAACTATCAACAGAAACTTCCTGCTATTCCCTTTCATACAAGTTCCCATATACTTTCCACAGTTCAGGATTGTCTAACAGTTGATAAAGTTCCCTCATTTCCTTCTTATCTATCCCATTCTGACGGCGCCATTTATCAAGCATTGGCTGCGTATATTCAAAAGCCTTTATTTCAAAAGGCTCCAACAACTGCATGAACCCATGCCCCGACTCATCATAAAGTGCAGCCCAATGCATATAACGGCTACTGCCCATTCCTGCCTTAAAACTGAATACACGTTCCATAAGACACAAAGACCAGTAAGCCAAAGGCGAAGTACCCAGTTCATTATCCAAACAAACAACCCGAGGCAATTCCTTATCTACCCACAATGGCACAGCTACTCCTGTAGGCGGATAACCCAATACTGTCCACATAGTAGTTAACCCCGATGCCTCACCCGACTTGACACCCTGCACAACCACTGAGCACGAACTACTGCTGCGAGGAATGAAATCTTGGTCGACAAACCATCCCGAAGCCTCGGGAGCTGTAAACGGCGCCTGGCGCAAATCAATGCCCAATTTACAGTTATGAAACGAACGAGACAAATCGCTAAATATCCGCAGAGGTGTCACATTATTCTTTTTAGCCATCGGTTCAAGTACCCGCTTGGCCTCCTGATAGCGTACTACACCAGCTCCGGCACCATACTGCCCCGATACAGAGAAGTTTGTACGCGCCACATATCCATGAGGAGCGATTACAGGGTCATTCGCATCATACATCTTATAACTATAATAATCGACCTCAAACATTACTGCCCCACCCTGTGCATCTATCACTCCAAAGTTAGCCTCTATCATACTGGGCTTACTGATTGTATCAAGGAAATGACAAAAGTCATCCACGGTAGCACAGACTTCCAGTGCCCGATAAATAACACGACCATTGGCAGCCCCACGTTCCTCATCATCTTTCATGTCGACCAAATTATAGCTCTGTGTATTCATTAACGCAAACCCGGCCGAATTGGTTCCTATCCAAGCCTCATGTTTCAGACTGAAGTCCTCGCTATTCACTACGGCAATAAAGTCATACTTCTCACCCTTGACATATTCTACATGATTCTTCAAAAAATCCGTGTCACGATGCTTCCAAAGCAACGGACGACCATCGGGAGTAGCACGTCCCGAAACAACGGCCGAAGTACATGCCCAAGTAGGCATCACAGCCCCTGCCAACAGGCATAGCAATAAAAAAAGATTTTTCATACCAGCGCAAATGTTTATGTTCTGCAGACAAAGATACTGTTTAGATTCGAAAATTAGCACTACACTGCCTGACAAATCACACCACAGACATTCTACACTGATATTCAATCCTAGTTTTGAAAAAAGTTAATTTCAACTGCAGTAGCTGTACCTCTCCCGTATAGTAAAAGCCAGCTTCCTACCTCCTTCCCTATAATGCTATTCACTTCTTCTACTTTATATTCAATTTTCAGCCGTTGAATATAAAATTAGACAAAAAGTTAATAACTTATACAAAACTAAAGAGTGTATTTCTTGCTTTTAAAGAACTTCCAGACTTCACATCGTCCTATAAAATAGCAAGAAAGGTTGTAAAAGTTTATAATACATCTAACGAATATATACCTATTTTACCAAACAATACACAAACCATTCACTCTTATAATATAAGACAAAACAATATAAATAAACTATTTATATATATAAACATATATATATTACATATAAGATACGAAGTAAAATCATAAAATAATACGAAATAAAAACGTTCTATTAACCAACATTTAATATAGTAAAAACAAAAACTTTTAATGCAAAATTACATAAATACAAATACCAAATATTGCGCAATAAAAAAAACGTTATATTTTTAATGCAGTCAACCTTTAATTAATAATTAACCTTAAAAACAGAGACGGTATGGAAAAGAAATTAAGATTCTTTTTACTGTCCCTATGCATATTAATAGGGACAGCTGCTACAGCCCAAGTTTCCACAGTGACCGGTAGAGTCATTGCAAACGAAGACGAAGAACCGATAGCCGGTGCATCAGTTATCGTAAAAGGAACTTCATTAGGTTCAGTCACTGATGTAGATGGTAGATTTCGTATTCCTAATGTACCCGCTTCAGCCGACGAAATCGTTGTATCTTTCATCGGCATGGAAACCCAGGAAGTAAAAATTGGTCCCAACATATTAGTACGACTGAAAAGCACCATCCAAGCACTGGATGAAGTAGTGATTCAAGTTGCTTATGGAACGGCCAAACGTACCTCACTGACGGGAGCTATTTCCAGCGTCGATGCTAAAGAAATCACCAAACGTCCCGTATCAAGTGTTGCTTCTGTGCTTGAAGGAACCACTACAGGTATTCAAGTAAACAACACCTACGGACAACCAGGTGAAAGCCCCTCTATACGTATCCGCGGTTTCAACACTGTAAATGGTGATAACAGCCCTCTATATGTACTCGATGGAGTTCCGTTCGGCGGCAATATTTCCGATCTCAACTCTGCCGATATAGAAAGTATCTCCGTATTGAAAGATGCCGCTTCGGCAGCTCTATATGGAAACCGCGCTGCCAACGGCGTTATCCTGATTACTACCAAAAAGGGGAAAAGCGACCGAGCACGAATCAACATCTCCACTACCCAAGGTATCTACACTCGCGGTATTGCCGAATACGACCGTCTGGGTACAGACGATTGGATGGAAGTAATGTGGCAAGGCTACAGAAATCAGCTTATTACCAATGGATATACGCTGGAGGATGCCAATGCCGCCACCAATAAGAACTTGATTCCAGAACTACTTATCTATAATATATATAATAAGGCAGACGATGCCTTGTTCGATGCCAATGGCAAACTTGTGGCTGATGCCCGCGTAAAAGACGGTTTCAAAAATGACCTAGACTGGTTTAAACCCGTTGAACGCACAGGCTATCGTCAAGAGTATGTCATCAGCGGCGATGCTTCTTACAGCAAAGGCGATTTCTACTTCTCAGCCAGCTACCTGAACGAGGAAGGTTACGTCAAGAATTCCGGTTTTGAACGCCTCACCGGTAGAGCTAATGTCAACCTGCGTCCTACCAAATGGTTCAAGGCAGGCTTCAACGCAGCCGGCACACACCAAGTGACCGACCTCACCAACGGTGACGATACCGGTGCATACACCAATCCCTTTGTTTACGCCCGCTATATGGCTCCCATCTATCCTGTTCATCTGCACGACATGGAGACAGGCGACTACATCTACGATGAGTTTGGAGATATGATATACGACAGCGGTTCAGAATACGGACGCCCGCAAAACAACGGACGCCACGTGGCATGGGAAAATGAATTGAATCTGGACAGAACATATCGCAATACATTCAACGCCCAGTTATATGCCGAAATCAAGTTTTTGAAAGACTTTACCTTCACCCTGAAAGGTGATTTGAACGTTAGAAATACAGAAAACCGTACCTACAACAATGCCATTATAGGCGACGGTCAAGGCAACAACGGACGTGCCAAACGCGTGACTTACCGATACAAGAACTATACCGTGCAGCAACAATTGAATTGGAGCCGCACTTTCGACAAGCACTACATTGACGTATTGGCTGCTCACGAAGCATATGCTTACAAATATAATTACCTCTATGCTTATAAGACCAATGAAACTTTTGCCGGCAAGCACGACTTGGTAAACTTCACTGAAATGACAGATATAACCGACTACGAGAACAACTACACTACGGAGAGCTATCTCGGACGTATCCGCTACAACTATGCTGATAAATACCACGCAGAGGCTTCTTTCCGCCGCGATGGTTCTTCACGCTTCCATCCCGACCATCGCTGGGGTAACTTCTGGAGCTTAGGAGGAAGCTGGGTTATCAGCGAAGAAGACTTTATCAAAGACATCGATTGGATTGACATGTTAAAACTCCGTGCATCTTATGGCGAAGTTGGTAACGATGCCGGTGTAAGCTACTACGGCTACATGCCTCTTTACACTATCGACCAAAACGGACTGAAAGCCGCTCTCTACAAAAGCCAAAATGCAGCCGAAGACATTAAATGGGAATCTACCGCTTCTTTCGGTGTAGCTATTGAAGGTACATTGTTCGACCGTTTGAATTTCTCACTGGAATACTTCGACAAACGTTCACGCGACCTTTTGTTCGATGTGAACTTGCCTTTGTCTGCCGGTGCCACCAGTTCCACTTCTGCCGAATCAACCGTTACCAAAAACCTTGGAACCGTATCCAATCGTGGTTTTGAATTGATTGCCGACGTAGACATCATTCGCAACCGTAACTGGCGCTGGAATGTAGGCCTCAACCTCACCACACTGAAGAATAAAATCATTACCTTGCCCGAACAAAACCGCAAGAATGGTCTCATCAATGGTACCAAGAAATACATGGAAGGCCACGGTGTATACGACTTCTGGATGTACCAGTTTGTAGGTGTCGACCAGATGACTGGTAACTCCCTCTACCTGCCCGACCTTGAAACTTATACCCTTGACGAGATTAAGGAAGCCGGCTATCTTGTACAGATTGGCGATAAAAACTATACGACTTATACCACCTATGCCAAGAAGGATTGGAGCGGCAGTGCCATTCCCGATGTTTACGGCAGCTTATCAACCAGTCTGACATGGAAAGACATTACCCTCTCCGGCCTCTTTACCTACTCTATAGGTGGCAAGGTATATGACTACTCTTACGCTTCCTTAATGGGAGTAACCAGCAACCCGTCAGCTATCCACAAGGACGTGCTGAAATCGTGGCAAGCAGCTCCCGAAGGCATGACTGAAGACTCACCTAACCGTATAGACCCGAATGGCATTCCGGCCATCAATTATGAATTGAGTTCAAAGAACAATGCCCAGTCCACCCGTTTCCTGACCAATGCCTCCTACCTGGTCATCAAGAACATTGCACTGAGCTACTCAGTACCTCGCCAGCTGATTAGCAAGCTTGACCTGAATTCGCTCACCATCAATGCATCGGTTGAAAACCTTGCCACATTCACCAAACGCAAAGGTATGAACCCGCAGCAAAGCTTCAGCGGTACAAGTAACGACTTATTGGTGACTCCTAGAATTTTCACCATAGGCGTAAGCGTAAATTTCTAACCCACGTAGTAATAACTAAAAATTCTTCTGAATATGAAAAGACTAAAATACATAGTAGCTATATGCTCAGCAGCCTTTATGTTTAGTTCCTGTGCCAGCGACTGGCTGGACACTGAGCCCACATCTTCTGTCGGAACGTCCACCGTTTTCGAATCAACCGACAATGCAGCCATGGCTATCAACGGTATCTGTAAGATGATGACCCGTCAATATCTCAGTAGCCAGGGTTTCAATGGAGAAGGTACCATTAAAATGTATTATGGAAACTATCCCAGCGAATCATTCTTCGTCAACCTTCCCGGTTGGAGCAACACCATTAACGGCCGTTATCTGGACAATACCTCCAGCACCTACGACTACTACCCATGGTATTACTACTACAAACTCATAGCCAATGCCAATGCTATACTCTACTACATAGACGAAGCTACCGGAACCGATGAAGACAAAGATTTCATCCGGGCACAAGCCTATACTTTCCGCGCATACAGCTTCCTCATGCTATCTCAGCTCTATGGCAACCGTTGGATTGACTCCAATGGAGGAAGCACCGATGCCATCGTGTTAAGGACCGACATGAGTGACGGTGACATGCCACTTTCTAGCCTAAAGGAAACCTACGAGCAAATCTACTCTGATCTTGACGAAGCCATCCGTCTCTACAAATCCTCGGGTAAAGACCGGCCTGCCGACGACAATTACAGCCCCAACCTGAATGTTGCTTACGCCACTTATGCCCGGGCCGCCATTACCCGCCAAGACTACCAGACCGCACGTGACTATGCCTTACTGGCTCGCGAGGGCTATCCATTGATGAGTGTAGAAGACTACAAGGCAGGATTCTATTCTCCTACTTCCGAATGGATATGGAGCTGCTACGGTTCCAGCGAGGAAACTTTGTTCTATTACTCTTACTTTGCCTATATCGCCTACAACTCCAGTGCAAGTGCCGTTCGCAGCTATCCCAAGTGTATCAGCCGCGAGCTATACAACCAGATACCCGAAACGGATATTCGCCGTGAGCTTTTCCTTGACCCGAAAGGCGACACATATACCACTTCTACCGGAAACGCAGGCTCAAAGACCGACCTATACAAACGCGCCTTTGCCGAACATCCCAATTTGAATTCCAGCGCCAAGGTATATGCATACATGCAATTCAAGATTGCAGCAGAAGACCAACCCGGTGTAGGACACCTGAACAACTTCCGTTCTTCAGAAATGTATTTGATTGAAGCCGAAGCAGAATATTTCCTGAACAATCCTACCGCTGCTCAAAACGCCCTCAACGCATTGACACGCGACACCGGCCGTGACCCGGAATACAACTGTGATAAGACTGGTGACGAACTTCTGGCTGAAATCAAGAAATACCGCTCTATTGAGCTCTGGGGAGAAGGCTTTGAATGGTTCGACCTGAAACGTTGGGGCGATACCATCGAACGCCACACCTACGAAGACGGCGGTAACTTCATCACCGTATTGGCCGTTACCATCAATCCTAATGATAACAACAAGTGGACATGGCGTATTCCATTGAAAGAAACAGACTACAACCATGCCATTGGCTCTAATGCCAATCTGGAGTCTGAAGAATAAGACATATAACTGTACCTACCGCATAGTACATAAATAAGAAAGAGGCTGACCTAAAATAAATTATTTTGAGTCAGCCTCTTACTTTATGTAGAAACGTATCAATCGACTACTTCAGCCAATAAGTCTTGTTGACAAAGACGGGAGCAGGCAGAGGTTTCATACGTTTCGAACCAGCAGTAGCACGGGTACTTGCCGGTGCAGGCAAATGTGCCAAGTCAAACTGAACAAAACCTTCATAATCATAACTCCATGTTTCACCATAAGCAACAGACATTACACGCTTATAGATAGCTTCACGCGAAGGAGCATTGAAACCATTGATGTTGCTTCTCATCATGCTCTCGTTTGTCGGCCGCCATGCGCCCGTCCAATAAGTACATGCACCTTCATATACACCCAGAGTTTCACCAAAAGCATCTGTACCCTGATAGCGTGAATCCTGAAGCAGATGCTTCCAGATAACCTCATTCTCATCGCCAGTAAAATCAACATTCATGACCCATCCATACGATTGGAACTCACGATAAGTGCTAACCAATGTCAAAGGTATTTCACCCATTTCTTCATAAGAATATTCATCAAGCAACTTAGCCAATCCATGTCCTACACATTCATGGCACAATACTTGTCTGAAGGTCTCGCTTTCCAGATTTTCTATCACCGGACAATAACCTATAGCAAACTCTGTCATCGCCTCTCCATCCAGTCTGTATCCAATAGCAGTAGTACCAGCATACACACTCGAATTAAGCAATACAATAGCCAATGTTTCCTTTACCATCTCCGGTTTTAACTCCTTAATGGCCGAAATATATTCCAACACTTTTTCTTCATTTCCCGTAATGCCGGTACTACCGTTACCTTCTAGCACACATTCGAAAGCCGTTTGATACTCTTCACCGAAAGCATTGTTGCGAGACACTGCTGTGACAGCCCATACATCAAAATACTCCCGAAGTGAACGAATAGGCTCCTCCGTAAAGAAGTTCTCCATTGCCTTCTCCACTACCTGGTCATAATATCCATCGGCAATCTCTCTATCCACAAAACCATCACCCATGATAACGATAGGTACACCGTTACCCTTAGAATGAACCTGCAACACACTCACCTGTTTGTCTGCCGAATAATCACTAGAAGTCTCTACAGGCTTGCCTTCCTGCCGAATATTTATCATTTCTGATTGCATCAGTACATTGTCCTCATTCTCCGGATCCACCACATACACTTGGAAGGTAGCTTCACGCAAATCACGAGTTTCATTGGGCAATACCTCTATGCGGAAAGCCCCTTCTACCAAAGCACGCGAATCAGCACCCTGCACAGGCTTTATCCAGCTCTCCACATCTGAATAAACCATCAATTTGAACTTACCTTCCACATTCGTAGCAAATTCCAATGCCAATTCCTGCCCTTCACTGGGTACATCGAAGTCGGTCTGCTTCAGCAAAAGAACTTCCGAAGTAGTTTGGGTAAAAGTTATCTGTACTGGGTCTCCATGTATGCCTGCCAGAGTCAAGACGCCAGTTCGGTCCAATCCTGTATTATTAGGCTTTTTAGCAATCAGCGATACCTTTACCTCACCAGCTTTACCCGATTGAGCAGATACCGTAGCCCAGTCCACATCGGTTTTTGCCTTCCATACAGACGAGGCAACAAACTCAATGGCATACTCCGCATTCTTATTGGCCGGCAAAACAATATTTTCTACCGAAGAAGTCAGTGTAATGTCCGAAACAGCCTCATTATCCTCGTCCGAACACGCTACAACAAACAAAGAGCACAAAAAACTTAATATCAAATAATATAGTTTCTTCATATCAATCCTATTTTGAATTTAAGAGAATAATCACATTCTATCTATCACATTCATAGCACCGTTTCCCGCACTATATCCCTTCAAGGAAGCCACAGAATTCCTGTTGGTTCTGGTTTCGGCTTCACCAATCGTCGTACAGTCCATACTTACTATCGAAGTAGTGACCAAACCGTTAGCATCTACACCAAATACCAATATCTTATAAGCTGTGCCGGGATAGAATCCCCAACCAAAATTCATCGATTCAAGCACCTGCTCACCCGAAGACAACATTTCTGTCGTAGCCCAATCCTGAACAGTACCATAACTTTCCTCTGAATAAATCACATCAAAAGCAAAATCATAGATATCATAATCTTCTGCCAGCATACTGTTCTCAACAAACGCTATATAATACCTCTCCTTATTATCCGACGGGGTCACTTTCAACTTAATATTTACAATGGCATCCTCACCGGTTCCTACCAGCTCCTGACCTTCTACATTTAATGTAAAAGTACCGTTGCTTGTAGCTTGCCATTCGGGAGTGGTGAAGTAATGTTTAATCAAAGGTGTCACCACCTTCACAGGATTCTCCGTATCCTCTTTATTAAATTCCACACCATAAGCATAGAAAAGATAATTCTGATTAGGCTTCAGCATACGAGTCTCATACGTTTCTTCACCCTTACTCGAAGCACTTTCCATCAGACCATACCAAGGAATCCAAGGCATGGCAGCTCCCATGGCCTTATAATAGCCAAAATCATATCCTTCAATAAATGCCATATCCGAATCATAAGCCGTATATTTCTCCACAGGAATCTGGGCAAACTGATAAAGCATGCTCTTATCTTCAGGAACACACTTCAGCACAGCCGAACGGTAAGTCATGTTTTCAATGGAAAGTGCAATGGCACCACTACTGGTTGTCACACGTACCTCTGTTGGCTCAGACACAAGCGAACCATCTTCCGACATTGCTTTCAATGTAAAAGCATATTCCGTAGAATAAAGCAACTCCGACTCTTTAGAACTGGCTATCTTTACATTCAAGTCCTGAGTAGTTCCCGATACAATCACCTCATTTCCACTTTCCTTCACTGCTTCAAGCTGATAAGCATACTGAGCAGCATTACCAACAAGATCCCATGAAAAAGCCAATGTAATGGGATTATCAAAAATTTCTTCACTCTGAAGTATCTTCGGTGTTTCTATTGATTTAGAATCATCATCAGAATCATCACACGACACCAGAGCAAGCATGGCAAAAGCCATTACTAACCAACCAAACCTTAATTTTTTTCTCTCATTGTGTAAACTTTAATTAAATTAGTGTATAAATTAACCAAACAAATATAAAGAAACAGCCAGAAAATGAAACAAACAAAAGATATTTTTCCTTGGAAAGCTCATCCTAACTTACCCATAAAAGCATTTTCAGAAAACAGAAAAAACATAAAGTTTTTATTTTCGGACATCCTCAAGTCTGCACCCAAAAACTAACCATCTTATTATAAGCAATTTAAGATAGCATATTACTTAAAATCAGTATATAAGACAAGCATCGAGGAAATCCTACTGAAGAAAATCAGTAACAAATAAATAAGAGTTGCAATAAACTATCTCAGAAATCAGCTTCTTTAGCCACTTCACCAATATTGATATTCCAAGAAAATATCGCAATACTTTTCAAAAGTACAAGAAAATGGCCATATCTATCCACATCCTTCTAACATTGCCGGCCAGAAGAAAGCAAAAACACCCCGCCAGTTTCATCAACCAACGGATTTCTTAAAATCACCAGAAACTAATTGTATAAAAAAAGAATTCACTACAAACTTACATTCCGTTTATCTTCTCACCTCCGTAAACTAATAACCCCTCCTCAGAGTTATCAACAAAACCACCTTATACCTCGGTTCCAAAGTAAAATGAGCCACCGATGCGGCATTGTTCAAAACAAGAAACGTTTGTAAGCTATTGGGATTAATGTTTTGCAAAAGATGAGAATCCAGCTTCTTGCCGTCAACCTCTATCCATACGTTGTCCCACGATGGCGTGCCACACAATTCGAGCAGACAGTCCATCATGGAAGAAATGTCGCCAGCCTCGGGATAAATCTTCCTGTACCTTACCGCTGCGGTATACTCCATCGCCACTACCCTACCGCCAGACATACCCGGTGTCCAACGAGGCATATAATCCAACAGACGAAGAGCCTCAGCGTCAAGAATCGGGTCAACACCACGAATCACCTTTGCATCTTGCACGCTGCCATCCTCATTTACCACAAAACGTATCGTTGTTCGCCCTACCCCGCCCTGTTCGCAAATATAGACTTGGGGGTCATAACAATACACGCACAGATAGTCCATCAGTGCCTTCATTCCACCAGGAAATGCCGGCATTTGCTCTGTCTCCTCATAAACAGGTTCGCCCAATGTATCTGCGGCAACATCACTTGATTTTTTCCTAAACTGAGCTTTTACATTCATAAAACTTACCGGTACCGTATACAACACAGCTACCTCCTTACCATCTTGTTTGCCGGGCTTCCAGCGAGGCATGGAGCGGACTACACGAAGTACCTCTGCATCCAGAAAGGGGTCCACACCACGCAACACCCATGCATCGCTGATACTACCATCCTTATCAATAATGAACTGAACTGTAGTGCGCCCCGACAGGCCTCCAGCCACAAAGTCAGGGTAGCGCAACTGCTCATTAAAATATTTAATCAACCCTTTCACTCCACCATCAGGAAACTCAGGCATCTGCTCCACCTTCTCATAAAGCGGTTCACCCGATGCCAACATATATTTGACAATAGCACCATCCGAAGTTTGAGCATGTACAAATGCTGCCATAAACAAAGCAACAAACAGCCCCCAAAACCTGCCTTGCAAGCATGACGGATATATTTTCTTCGTTTCCATAGCCTCTTGTTTTTAAAGTTTACTCTTGCAGCACAACCAACTGAATATCATGCCTGATTAGTTGTTTTACAAAGATAAACAAAAATGAAAAGCATGCAACGGATACAACAAAATAATTGTATTCATCCGCACCCACTCCGTACTGTCTGCATACCAGCTGAACACATTTCACCAGTAGAAGTAAACTTTCGTCCGGTGAAGTTTCACCGTATCTCACTGAAAACAAATCACTTGATGTGAGAGCTAAAAGAGTGAGAAGTAAAGTGCGAAAACAGCAGTGAAAAATCCGTGAAACTTAGCCCAAGAGTGAAGTTTCACCATAAACAACTCAAAATCAACCCTTCAACACTCCCTGTGAAACGGTGAAACTTCATTACTGAAAAAGGATTTTATAAAGGTGAGAAGACGGTGAAAGGAGAGCGCAACGGCACAAATGCAGCCATGTCCTCTACTAATCATCGCCATGGTATCTGCCGACAAAAGCCATGTTTCAAGATACGAAATACCCTGTTTACATTCCCTAAAGAGGGACTTTAGCAAGCTAAAGAGCCACTTGGGGAATGTAAACAGGGATATAGTAACAATAGAGACCTTCCGTGGTAGCTGTTAAGACTTACCGAGGTGGCAGTTAACTGCTACCGGACGGGCAGTGTACTACTACCGGCTCATCTGCCCGACCTCAAGTCTACCGGCAAAACTCTGCCAACTTATCTTCCAGGTAGCGAAGTTTCACCGGACTGGTTCCTTCCTCCACGCAACGGATAATACCCTTGCGGTCTGTCAAGATGGTGACAGGCATACCACTTACGTTGAACAACTTGAAAAAGAACAACTCGTCGGCTATATGAATAAAGGTGAAACCACGCTTCTGCACAATTCGTGAGATAGAACGCAGGGGGTCGAACGTTGTAGCCAGGTAGAGGGCCTGCGGAAACTTCACCGTCCACGTTGCCAATACGGGCATCTCGCGCAAGCAGGGGCCACAGCCCGTGTACCAGAAGTTGAGCACCAACGGACGACCTTCGATGTCGGCACGTGTCCATTCACGCCCCGTGGTATCTTTCACACAAAATTCAGGAAAGGGCTTGCCTATCCACTCTTCAGACTTCAACGTACGCTGGGCATACATCGGCACGCGCTCGCCTTCACCGCCACGGATACTCATCTGCAATACTTCGTAGCCCGCTACCGAATCGGACGGCGTGGCATAAGCTTTCACATCGGCCGGCAGCGTCACGCCCGCACGCAACTGCAGTTCTATAGCCTTATGGCCAGCCTCGTCCTGATGCACATAGATACGAGCCGCCTTTCCATAGTCCATCGCAGGCGGCATGCCTTCAAAAAACAATCCGTCGACCACATACCACGTTGTCTTCTGTGCCGTCTGGGCAGAGACAAGCCCTGCCCCGGCGAGCAACAGAATGAGAGTCAATAAGAGAGAATTTTGTTTCATAAGTTACTTTAGTATTAAAGGAGGTATAGAAGGCTGAGAAGGTAAAGCCCAATAGATGAGAATCAGCCTGACACTCAGCATGAAGCATCTCTCATAACCGTCAATCCTCTTCCAGTGTTATTCTCATCACAGGCTGTACTTTCGCCCGCGCCTCTTTCATGCCAACATAGCCTACTACCAGCACGGCGTCCTTTGGAACAGGCAACGAGAATTTACCGTCCACATCGGTCACGGTTCCATTGTTTGTACCTTCCTGCTTCACGTAGGCACCTATAACCGCCTCACCCTGTTTATCCACCACTTGACCCTGCACTTTCACTTCACCGCTCTGTTTCACGGCCTTCTTGGTAGTAATATACAGGCTGCCCGTACCGTCATCGTTTTTCTTTACTTCCACATGGTCAATGTCATTGGCCGAAATACCTAATTCCTTAAACCCGTCTTCGCCCTGCGGCAAATCAACGCGCTTGCCGTCAATGTAGTAAACAACATCCTTGGCATCCAAGTCCTTCTCATTGGAAACAATGATACGTTCCGTGCCATCTGCCATGATTGCCCGCGAGAGGTGTGCCCGGTCGCCTGCCTTATCTTCCTTCTTCATTGTTATCAGCATGACCGCCGTTTTGCTTTTGTCCGAAGTATATTTTTCCATGGAAGCCTTATCTTTCAGTATGGAAACATTTTCTATTTTATTCATATCTATTATGTCCACAAGCTCCGGGTCAATCTCCTTGCCGTCTATCAATATCAGCGTATTCAACAAATCAGAGGGTGTGTTGTTACTTAAACGGATAACGCTTTGTTTCACCGGATTAGCGGAAACGCCGTCTGCCGACTTGGCATCACCGAACCTGACCGGCACGGTATACTTCACCGCCACCGGCTTGCCCTGCTGCATGCCCGGCTTCCACTTAGGCATGGCATTTACCAGACGGATGGCCTCGGCATCAAGCAAGGGGGCTACACCACGCAGAACCCTGGCACCACTGATGCTGCCGTCCTTGTTGACAACAAACTGCACGGTGACGCGCCCCTGCTTGCCGGCTTCCTTTGCCTCGGCAGGATAGCGCATGTTCTTCTGGAAGTATTTCATCAGGCCGGCCATGCCGCCATCGGGAAATTCCGGCATCTGTTCCACTACCTCGAAGACGGGCGTACCTTTCAGTTCGTCCTTTACCTCCTGAGGCACGTTTACCGCACCGGGAGTCAGTGTGTCCTTCACTGCTACAGAGGCAGTTTCCGCCTGGTTTGTTTTCACACTTGCCACCAAATCATTAACTTTGGCACTTGAAATCTCGTCGGCAACGGCCGACACTTCGGGACGGGCAAAGGCCGTCAAGGCCAACGCTGCCAGCGGGAGTACGTAGAGGTACTTCATCCGCGCCCACGGACTTGACTTTTCTTTTAACATCATAGTGATACGTTTTTTAAGTGAACTGTGATTAAAGCTGTTGGCCATAGAGTAGAGCCTTGTGCCGACAGCTTTTTTTATTAATAACATCTGATAATCCTTGGCATTCACGCCTTCGCGCAGCACGGTTTCGTCGGCCTCATACTCGTGTATGTTCTGCAACTCGCGCTTCAGCAGCCAGGCGGCGGGATTGAACCACTGCACAAAGATGCAAAGGTCGGCCAGCAGCAAGTCCCACGAGTGGCGGTTGCGAATGTGTGCCAGTTCGTGGATGAGTATCTCGCGACCGCTCTCGGTCAAGTCCTTGCGCGAAATGACGATGTAGCGCATCCAACTGAAGGGCGCAATAGCCTGGTCGTGCACCACCAGCCTTACCTTCTCTCCCCTGCCCGGCAGGTAATCCGACACACGTTCCAACCGTCCCCGGCGGAGCAACACGATCAGCCTGCACAGCGACCAGCCGTTGCGCAAGGCAAAGAAGGCGATGCCGGCCAGGTAAACCAGCATCATCACTTGTATCCACCCCACCGTGGCGGGTTGCCCGTCCACAGCAGCCTCAGCCCCTTCGTCCACACTGGCCAGCATAAGCAGTTGCTCCAGCGTGAGCATCGTCTCATGGACGGGAGCGAGGTCTTCCACACTGACTTCCACCAACGGAAGCAGGGACGAAAGTACCAGCAACCCCAACAAGGCAAAGCGGTTGAACCGATGAAACGTGTCGCGGCTCATCAGCAGTTTGTAAAACAGGTAGAACACCGCCAGGCAGGCGGCCGACTTGAGTATGTAGACTAAAAAGATTCCCATATAGTTTGTGTTTTAGTTGACGAGTTAACGAGTTGACAAGTAGACGAGTTGACGAGGGAACAAGGAGACGGGTGACAAGGATAGGCCTCGTAGCCTCGTTAACTTGTCCCCTTGTTAACTCAAAACTTTCCTAACGCCTTCTCCAGTTCTTGTTTCATGACCTCCGTGCCGGGAAAACCCTGATGCTGGTAGACCACCCGGCCTTCCCTGTCCAGTATCAGGTAGGCGGGGATGCCTGTGAACTGATATTTCTTCAGCACATCAGCAATCTGACTGTTCGTCAGGTAATAGTGTTCGCCGTGTATGTCGGCAATCATCTTCTTCCACAACACCTTTGGAGAGGTCTCATCGGCCACAAACACAAAGTCCACATCCTTTCCCTTCAGTTCCTCCTTCATCGGCTTCATGCTCTTCATGGCCTGACGGCACGGGCCGCACCACGTGGCCCAGAAGTCTATCAGCACCACGCGTCCCTTATGTCGGGCGGCAATGGCCGGCAGCAGGCTGTCGCCCCTGACGGAAGCGTCCAGCGCAGCGATGGTGTAGCCGTCGCCTCCATTGGCAGCCCCCTTCAGAGCCTCTGCGTATTCGCGGTGTTTGGTCAGGACATATTCGCGGATGGCCGGCGTATGCAGGCTGTCCACCTTGGCCAGCAACGTATCGGGCAGCGGAGTCATGCGACCCAGGTAGCGGCGCGCCATCTCCTTCAAGGCTTTGCTTTCCAAATCCTTGCACCAGGGATGGTCTGCGGCAGGGTCGTGAGCCTCACTCAAGGCCGACACAATGCTCAAATAGCGCGTAGTCATCATCATGGCCGGTGAGCGGAGCGAGTCAAGTGCCATGATTTCGTCGCGGAAGCCGGGTCCCTCGGTCAAGTTACCCCGTTTCTGTCCTTTGGCCCGTGGAGCATAACCTATGGTATACTTGGCAGAAACGACATTGCTGAATGTCTGGGCCTGCAACTCCAAGTGCAGCAGCCTCTTTACAGTCTCACTGAGCGAAGCATCGTTCTCCAGCCACTGATTCACCCGGTCATAATAAGCCAATATCTTCTCTTTCAGTTCGTTTACCGACATGGTACCGATGTCGTCCAGTTCGTCAGTCGCATCCAGGCTGTAAGGGCCGTTGGCCAACACAGTGTTCAGCCCGTCGTAATCGCCCTCGAACCACACTTTCTGCACGTCCTTGTATTCTTCGCCAAAGAGATGCGTAGCAGCCATCTGCATGGCATAATAGTTGATGGTCATCGTCACCTCGCTGCCCGGCACCACAAAGACCGAAAACTTACGTCTGCCCACGTAGAACGACTTCAGTCCCGGATGGGTCAGGTAATCGTCTATCACACAAACTCCATCCTTCTCTTCGCCTGAAATGGGCAGGAACGACTGCGCTCCCCATTCGCTCAAACCATAACGGATATTGTCCGGCAACACCTTACCCAGGAAACGGACAGTGATGCGAAACTTTCCGAAAACGGGCTGAGCCGCCGGCAGAGGACAGTCATAGTCAGGCCGATGATTGACCAAACGTTCGGGCACAACGATTTCGGGCTTTTTGCCGTCCAAATGTATCTGAAGCAGTTTCCAGCCCCTGTCCACATTTTCCTGAAAATCGAATGTGGCGACATCGAGCGGAAGTGGTTCGAATGTCCACTGCATGCTGACCTTCCCGTTAACGGCTACCTCCAAATCCTCCGTGGTAGAAATGCCTTCTGCCTTCTTCAAGGCATATTGCTTGCCTCCGGCCGACAAGGTAGCCGAAGGCGACAATCTGATTGCATCACCCATGGCTCCGGCATAATAGTCTACGTCGACCACCGTACGGTCATCATAGAGAGATACACGACTCACTTCCAGCCTTGTCTCCCCGCCCAGGAAGTAAGGTTTCTCCACCACCTTCAGTTGTGCCTGCACGCCTAACCAACACAGCAAAAACACAAACATCAGCATACGCCGTCTCATAACCTACCCTCCTCTACCTGCTGTATCAGTTCCTTGAGTTCTTTCAGCGAAATATCCTCTTCCTTCACCAGCGACGACACAGCCCCCAGATAGGAATTGTTGAAGTACTTGCTGATGACGCCCCGCAGGGTGCGGCGGCTGAAGTCGTCGCGGCTGACGGTGGCATAATACTGGTAGGTATTGCCAAAAGCCTTGTGTGCCAAGTAGCCTTTTTCCTCCAACCCGCGCACAATGGTGGACAGGGTATTAAAATGCGGACGCGGCTCGTCGTAGAAAGCCAGCATCTCCTTCACAAACAGCGGCCCCTTCTCCCAGAAAAAGCCCATGATTTCTTCTTCTTTTGCAGTCAGTCCTTTCATATCCTTTTAATTTTCAGCTATAAATTACAATCTACAGTTTATTGATAACGCAAATAACTAAATTATTTAGTTTATAAACTAATTTTTCTCGTTAATTAAAACTAAAGGTTATAGTTTACGCCGAAAAGTATCCAAGTAGCGAACACTTCAACCTTGGAATACCAACCTTTATACACCGAAAGTATTACCTCAATGTAGTCTACTCAGAACTTTATATACTCTTATAAGCCTTATAAAGTACTAAAATAAGCTTTATAAATAAGTATTAAAAGGCTTTTAAACATATACTATAAGCCTTTTAACACTATGTTAAAAGCCTTATATAAATTAATTATAAGGCTTTTAATTAAAAATAATAAGGCTTGTTTATGATATAAAACCTGGGAGATGAGCAAACCAAAGCATAGAGAAGGCGGAATGAAACACGGAGAAGACAGGAAGGACGGCAAAATACCTACAAATAGGGATTGCACGGCAGACCGAAAAAACGTTAATTTGCGCCCATAAAGAAAACAATACTGACAAGCAGCGAGTTATACAGATAAACAATAGCTTACCAACTATGAACGAACCTCATAAATACCGGCCGACCGACAAGATGAGCGACCTCATCTGCGACAACTACTCCCTACTGATGGTGATGAGCCGCTTTGGACTGTCGCTGGGTTTTGGCGACAAGACGGTGAAAGACGTGTGCGAAACACAGGGAGTTGACTACAAGACTTTTCTGGCGGTAGCCAACTTCATGAGCGAGGAACAGTGCTCATACAACGACAATACGGAAGACTTTTCCATACAGTCGCTGATGGATTATCTGAAGCGGGCACACACTTATTTCCTGGACTTCAGCCTGCCGGCTATCCGCCGCAAACTGATAGAAGCCATTGACTGCTCGGGCGCCGACGATGTGGCTTTCCTCATTCTGAAGTTTTTTGATGAATATGCCCGCGAAGTGCGCCGCCACATGGAGTACGAGAACGAGGCAGTCTTCATCTATGTGGACGGATTGCTGAAAGGGCAACTATCTGACAGCTATGACATTGCCACCTTTGCCAGCAAGCACAACCAGATAGACAGTAAGTTGACAGAGCTGAAGAATATCATCATCAAATATTACCCTGAAAAGGAGAACAACAACCTGCTGAACGCCGTCTTGTTCGACATCTTCAACTGCGAACAGGACCTGGCATCGCATTGCCGCGTGGAGGACTACATGTTTGTTCCTGCCGTGGCCCGAATGGAAAGGAAGTTGAAAAATGAACAATAGTACTTCACTGAAAATAGTAGTAGCCGAGACTTCGGTCATCATACGCAGCGGACTGACTGCCGTGCTGAAGCGGCTGCCCAACCTGAATGTGCATCCCGTTGAAGTGTCCTCGCCCGATGCCTTGCAGAACTACCTGCAACTGCACACGCCCGACGTGGTGATTGTCAATCCCACGTTTGGCGGATGGTTTAACCTGAAAGACTTCAAGGCAGAACACGGGAGGCAAGAAAACATAAAATATGTGGCGATGGTCTGTTCGGTCATTGACACCAATGCACTGAAGGAATACGATGCCCATTTTGCCATCTACGACGACACGGACGTCATTGCCGAACGGCTGGAGCAATTGCTGAAAAACGAAGAAGAGGCTACCGGCGACAACGAGCAGGAGGCCCTGAGCCAACGCGAGAAGGAAATCATCACCTGTGTGGTAAAAGGAATGACCAACAAGGCCATTGCCGACAAGCTGTTTCTCTCCATACACACCGTCATCACCCACCGCCGCAACATTGCGCGCAAACTGCAAATTCACTCGTCGGCAGGACTCACCATTTACGCCATCGTCAACAAGCTGGTGGAGCTGCAAGACATCAAAGAGACACTATAGGCACGCCTAATCAGACACAATCAGACTGTCTGCTCGGGCGGATAGTTGACAAGGTACAGCGTACCGGTGGCGCGGGTAAAGGCGGTATAGAGCCAACGGAAGTAGTCGGGCGTCAAGTATTCGTCAGAAAGATAGCCTTGGTCCAGAAAGACATTCTTCCATTGACCGCCTTGCGCCTTATGGCAGGTAACGGCATAGGCATACTTCACTTGGAGTGCATTATAATAAGGGTCAACTTTCATTTTCTTCATCCGGTCGCGCTTCAGGGGCACATCGGCATAATCTTCCAGTACGGCATAGAACAGGCGGTCGTTGTCGGCCTTGGCCAGGGCGGGTGCATCGCTATGTAGAGTGTCAAGCAGAACGTTCACTTCCAGTTCGGCATCATGCTGGTCGGGAAACACCAATGTAACATCGGCAAAACGGAAGCCGTAAAGTTCGCGCGTACGTCTTACGCGCCTCACCACCGCCGTCTCACCATTGGCCAGAAAGTCCATGTCTTTTTCCTTCTCAGTCCAGTAATAGTTGTTCTTGGCCACCATCAGTATGTCACCGGTTTCCAGTTCTTCTTCGCGCCATAGTATTTGGGCGCGTATACCTTTATTATATAGATTGGCCCGCTTGTTGGAACGGCAAATCACGATGGTTTCGTCCATGCCGTCGTGGTCGTAACAGGTGTTCAGGGCATCTATCAGCTCACTGCCCGGCACCAGTTTGACATCGGCAAATCCGGTCAATTTGATTTTAGGCAGTGAGTCTATCCTGTCTTCGGCTATGAGACGGCGCAGACAGGTAGCATTCCAAAGGATGCCCGACTGTTGCTCTTGCCTGACGACCTGAGTCAAGTCGGCCTCCATAACTTCCAGCCCATACCCCTTCAAAACATCAGCACACAAGGCTGTGCTCTGCTCCTCGCCCACCGGCGGCAACTGAGCTGTATCGCCCATGAGCAACAAGCGGCATCCCTGGCCGGAATAGACAAACTGCACCAAATCGTCGAGTAATCGGCCGGTGCCGAACATACTGCCCGAGAGTCCCTCATTGGAAATCATCGAAGCTTCGTCTATTATATATAAGGTATGGGTAGTCAGGTTGTCGTTTACCGAGAAATTATTCATTTCATTGGAAAAGGCCTGCTGTCTGTAAATCTTCTTGTGAATGGTAAATGCAGGATGCCCGGCATAAGCTGCAAAAACCTTTGCCGCCCTCCCGGTAGGAGCCAAGAGGACAGTCTTCTGTTGCAACTTGTCCAAGGTCTTCACCAATGCTCCTACAAGCGAAGTTTTTCCCGTTCCAGCATATCCACGCAACAGGAAAACGCCATCTTTCTCCCGCGAAAGGAGGAACTCAGACAACGATTTTACGGCCAAATCTTGCTCAGGAGTTGGCAAATAAGGGAAATTTTCCTTAATTTGCCTTTCTAAATAGTTATTTATCATTTTTCTACAAGAAAAAAGTAACAGGAAAGAGTCGTTTTTAAATTTATTTCTTTTATTTTTGCGGTGCGAATATAATAACTAAAAAAACATATTTATCATGAAAACAGTATTTAACATCGTGTTGGCTTTATGCGCGTTGGTTTTAGTTTACATCTGCTATGCCAGCATCATGGGCCCGATTAACTTCGACAAGGAAAAAGCAATTAGAGAAAAAGCAGTTATTGCCAGACTGATTGACATTCGTAAGGCACAGACAGAGTACCGCAACCTGAATCAACAGCAATACACTGCCAACTTTGACACTCTGATTGATTTCGTTAAAAACCAGAAACTTCCGTTCATCTACAAACAAGGCGAATTGAACGATAAGCAGCTGGAAGATGGTCTGACAGAAAAGAAAGCTATCAGCATCATTGAAAAAGCCAAGAAAACTGGTCGCTATGACGAAGTTAAGAAGTGGGGCTTGGAGAACTTCAAACGTGATACTATGTGGGTAGCAGTTCTGGATACAATCTTCCCGAAAGGCTTTAACGCTGACTCTCTGAGATACGTTCCCTTCGGTAACGGTACTCAATTCGAGATGGAAGTAAGAAACGACACTGCCAAGTCTGGTGCTCCTATCTGCTTGCTCGAAGTTAGAACTCCGTATGAAGTTTACCTGAACGGTCTGGACAAACAAGAAATTGCCAACATGAAAGACGTACAAACCAAACTAGGTAAGTACTGCGGTCTGATGATTGGTAGCTTGGAAACAGCCAACAACAATGCAGGAAACTGGGAATAATATAATAAGAACTTCCCTCTTCCGAACTGATACATTATATATATGATAGAAAACACTGATTTCAGTAAATCGGAACAATATACATTATCCATCCGTCTTAGTACGGATGGATTTTCTTTTTCTATAACCGACGAGTCGGCTACAGAAATCACATTCCACACATGGAAGACAAACGAAACACTTTCACTTAATGCCAACTTGAAACAGGCATTCCTTGACTTGGAATGGCTGAAACGCCCGTTCAAAAGGGTTAATGTCATCATGGCAAACAAGCGATTCACTTTGGTTCCACTGGAATATTTCGAAGACGAACTGACAGAAACTTTTTTCTATCACAACCTGCCCGAAAAGGAGAATGAAACCGTTGAATATAACATATTGCATAGAAGCAATGTGGTTGTACTCTTTGGTATGGATAAAAGCGCACGCAACTACCTGCGTGAGCAATATGACAATCTGAAATTCTATTCACAGGTAACTCCTTTCATGGAGCACGTAACAACCCTGAACCGAACGGCTCACAATAGCAAGCTATACATCCACCTGCGCAACAAAGCGCTTGATTCCTTAGCTTATCAGGGTAGTAAACTGCTTCTGGCCAATTCTTTTGACTGCCGAAACATTTCTGACTATCTGTACTACATACTCTATCTGTGGAAACAGTTGTCTTTCGACCAGGAAAAAGATGAATTATGCCTCACCGGCAGTGTGGCCGGCAAAGAGCAGCTGGTAGCTGAACTGAAAAAATTCATAGAAAAAGTGTCCTATTTGGAACCGACTTCCGATTTAGACTTAAAAACCATTGTTACATGCGAGTAATCAGCGGAATATACAAAAGAAGACGCTTTGATGTTCCACATACATTCAAAGCCCGTCCTACAACTGACTTTGCCAAGGAAAACTTGTTCAACGTGCTTTCAAACTATTTCGACTTTGAAGAAGACAATGTACGTGCACTCGATTTGTTTGCCGGTACAGGAAGCATCAGTATAGAACTGGTGTCACGTGGCTGCCAACAAGTCATCAGTGTAGAGAAAGACCGTGACCACTATGCCTTCATCTGCAAAATCATGCAGGAAGTCAAAACGGATAAGTGCATTCCTGTACGGGGCGACGTATTCAAATATATAAAAGGCGGACGGGAACAGTTTGACTTTATTTTTGCCGACCCGCCCTATGAACTTTCTGGTCTTGAAACACTTCCTGACCTTGTTTTTGAAAATAACATGTTGGCAGAAGGAGGTTTGTTCGTCTTGGAACACGGAAAGAAAAACGACTTTGAGACGCATCCTCATTTCATAGAAAGAAGAGTTTACGGAAGCGTCAATTTCTCTTTCTTCCGATGAAAAATACGGATTGTTTGAATATTTAAAGGCACCTATCAATACTTGCCTTATACGTTATCAAAGCAAGGGAGACAATAAGCGGACGATACTCTCGGCCGCTTTTCTGTACCAAGGCCGTTTCGTCCATGCTTTAAGTGACAACAAGACAGAATCGCGCTGGTCTTGCAAGAATATTTCCCGCATCTGCAAAGCCACCTCCTTATCATAAATAAAGGCATTCACCTCAAAGTTGTGCTCAAAACTGCGGAAATCCACATTGGTAGAGCCCACAGTAGACAATTCGTCGTCTGATACCATCAGTTTAGAATGCAAAAAACCTTTCTTATACAAATAGACCTTTACACCAGCCTGCATGGCATCGGCCAGGTACGAACAAGAACCCAGATGTGTCAGCTTGCTATCGGCATGCTCAGGAATCATCAAACGAATATCCACACCAGCCAAAGCTGCTGTTTGCATGGCAACCATCACCGAATCGGTAGGCAAAAAATAAGGCGTCTGCATATAGAAATACTTCTTGGAGCATGCAATGGCTTTTACCAACCCTTGCATTATTTCTTTCCAAGGACCAATCGGTTCACTGGTTACTATCTGCACTAACGAAGTACCACAAACGTCCAACTTAGGAAAGAATGAAGCAGACGTAATCAAGGTTCTGTCTACAAAATACCAATCAAGCAAGAAGGTTGTTTGCAATCCATGCACAGCCTTACCTTTAATCATCAAATGTGTATCGCGCCATATTCCGCTACCAATACCCCGCATATAACGCTCAGCCAGATTCATTCCACCAATAAATCCTACACAACCATCAATTACAGCTATCTTTCGATGATTACGGTAATTAACCCTACTGGTAAACAAAGGGAAACGGACTTTCAAGAATGAACGTACATCTATTCCCGCCTCGCGCATAGACTCAAAAAAGCGGTCAGACACATGCCAACAACCAACGTCATCGTAGATTACACGTACTTCTACTCCGGCCTTTGCCCTTTCTATCAACACATCGCGTACCATGCGCCCTATGGCATCGTCTTCAAAAATATAAAATTCTAAATGAATATGCTGAGTAGCCTTCTGCAATTCGCGAAGCAAAGCAGCAAAGAAAGTAGCCCCAGAAGTATAAGTATCTATCTGATTACCATCAAAAGGGAAAGACTGGTTGGTATTCCGAAACAATGAAATCAGCCGAGTATAGCCGACGGGTAACGAAGCACTCTCTTGTGCCAAATATTCAGCCTTGGGTTTCTTCAGTAATCTACCATAACTTTTCTTACTGATGATGCGCTCCCTCCGCTGGCTACGACCGAAAAAGAAATAGAGTATAAGACCCACGATGGGCAAGAAAGTAAGTACCAGTACCCAAGCCATGGTCTTCACCGGATTGCGATTATCCAGCACCACAACAATAACCGTACTGATGACAAGACCAAAGTATATGATATTCCATGCCAGCTCTGCAATCTGTCCGGCAAGCATATTCCAGTCGAACATAATTCTTACATTTGTTTACATAAACCAAGTAAATGTAAACAAATGTAAGAAAAAGCATCAACTTATAACACAATACTGGTCATATTAACATTTTAAAAATGCCTGCGACCGCCAAAGCCACGAGGTCCGCCAAAACCACCCGGGCCAGGACCATGACGCTGATTCATCTTGTCACGGGCTGCCTTACCGCCAAAGATGTTCAAACGATAAATGAAATGCAGCATACAGTAGCTGTTCACACCATTATACTCATACACCGAACGACCGTCAGCCGTCAACGAACGGGTAATATTGCTCTGCTGACGCAAGATGTCATACATTTCGAAGCTAATTGTGGCAGCTCCTTTCAAGAATGTCTGCGACAACTGGGCATTCCATATCAGCTCATTACGGTTCATACTGGCATCACGATAACCGCGACGACTCTGATTGGCAATATTGGTAGACAAGCTCATGCTCCAGGGCATGCTGACTGTTGTTGTCGCACCGTAAGAGAACGTGTAAGGCTGCTGATTATTGTCAGGCGTCAGCTTATCCTTTTCTATAGAATAAGACAATGTACCGTTCAATCCAAACTCAAACCAATCATTCCGGTATGTACCATTCAACCGCTCATTCAACGTCAGGTTAGTTGTAGTATTCTTGTTTTCTACCCTTGTCTGACTATCAGTCAAATAAGCCACATTGTTTACATAGCTGGCATTGGAGAAAGTATTAATAGTAAATTTCTTATTCTTCAATGCCGTATTGAAACCAAACATACCAAACGCATTCCAATTGCCGTTAATGTTCTTGGGAGTAGTAGTCCATCCACCGGTAGCTTCATTGTATATACGACTGTTACTTATGCTGTTTTGGGTAGCCGAGAAATTTGCATGTGCAATAATACCACGCTGCTTGTCTGCATCGTAAGTATTATAGAAGAAACGCATGGTATGTGTAAAAGCAGGCTTCAAACCCGGATTACCAATGCGTATGTTCTGCGGGTTTGAGTTATCCACAATAGGCAACAAATTCTCCATGGAAGGCTGACTACTACGTCCTCGATAAGTGAAACGCAGCTGACTAACCTTCGAGAAACGATAACGGAAATCAATGTTAGGAGCAAAGTTGAAGACATTTCGTGTAGTGTCTATCATATAGTCACCCCGTTTATAAGACAAAATAGTGTGCTGGGGCTGAAACGACATTCCTGCACTCAACTGATATTTCTCTCGAATGAAGCGCAAGGCTACCGAAGCATCGTGATTGTAGTAGCGATATTCGGCATACTTACCCAAACTGTCTATTTCATTCTCCTCATAACCATCGGGAAGTGTTGCTCCAAGTCCCCAGTCGGAGAACGGCTGCAAGTCAAAGGTACTCTTGTCGCTCTCACTATATTTATACTGGAACTGATAACTGAATTGTAAGAAGGTAGCACGAGCTATAGGTTCACTATAAGTCAATTGCAAACGATAATTATAATCTTTTGTCGGTGTATTGATATACTGATTGCGTATCAGCACCGAGTCCCCCCCAAGATAGTTTTGCAACAAGAAATAATTGGTCATAGACTCCGTAAACTGATTGCTCTCAGAATCACCATAGCTGAAACGACCACGGAAAGTGATATTTCGACCTTTCGAATTCAGTTTACGATTCACCTGCAAGGTCGCATTGGCCGAAATATCCTTATTATCGTTCAGTGTACCACTGTTAATGGCATTGACACGCACTTCGCGCAATGGATCATTCTGTGCCAGATTGTCAAGGTTCAGATAATCATTTGGATTTTCAACCAGATTATACGGGTCATCATTGAAAGTACCCGATTCAGAAGAAGACAGATTATCGGTTTTTCCATAAGAAAAATCAGGTCGGAATATGATATTTGTCATTGTATCGGGACGCCACTCCATACGGAAATCTGCACTAAACCGTTTATTGCGATTCCGGCTCAACGTATTGGAGTTAGAGTAAGAATTGCCACTGGTAAGGAAGTTCTCAGTCGATCCTACACTGGCTATATCACCATCCGAATAATTGTAACGAGCACTACCACCCAACTCTATCTTATCAGTCTGGGTTGCAAAGTTTATACCAATCATTTTCTTGGCAGTCAGTCCATTGTTACGTCTCCAACGTGGTCCACCTCCACCCGCAGAGAATCCCTGGTCATTCACATTGTTGGCACCAGCAATCAAAGAAACCTGCGTTTTGTCATAAAAATAGTTCACCATGGCCCTACCCATATAACGTTTCTCCGTACCGCCGGCCACGTCCACATTGCCAAACCAACCTTGATTCATGCCTTTCTTCACCGTAAGGTCAAGTACAGTTTCTTCCTCGCCATCGTCAATGCCAGTAATTCGTGCCAAGTCTGATTTCTTATCATACGTCTTAAGTTTCTCTATCATGTCCACCGGCAAATTCTTCAGTCCGGTCTGTACGTCGCCGCCAAAGAACTCTTTACCATCCACCATGATTTTCGATATTTCCTTTCCGTTGATTTTCACATTGCCATCATCGTCCACCTCGGCACCCGGCAATTTCTTTACCAACTCTTCAAGCATGGCTCCTTCAGGTGTACGATAGGCTGATGAATTGAAAGCCACCGTATCTTCCACAATCTGTACCTGCGGTGCTTCTGCCACGACCACAGCCTCTGCCAGCATAATAGCATCTGTCTCCAGCTTCACCGTTCCCACATTCTTGTTCGGTGCCGATGCAGTCAACTGCAACGGAATCAACTTGTTCTTGAAACCGATATAAGAAACCTTCAACACATACTTGCCTGCTTTTACCCGAGGCAGGGAAAAAAAACCTTTCTCGTTACTGGCAATGCCTGTTGTAAATGTACTGTCGGGCAATGATAGCAACTGTACTGTTGCCTGCACGGCCGGTTCGCCAGTGTCTTCCACTACACGTCCCGACACAGTTACCCGTTTGGTCTGTGCAAATGCCGAAAGCGTTGCCAGCAACAACGCTATTCCACCAATCAATCTTTTCATCTGTCTAATGTCTATTCTATTCTAAAATCAACTATGTTTTTCAAACATACGCTTCATTTGACAGTGCTTGTCTGAAAAGGTTTAATTTAAAGAATATTAAAAAGACTTTTGAAATTCAATGCACTCGCTCAATATAGACCGATTCATAGCAGTTAACTGCTATCGTTCAAGCTGTCCACTGCTATGGGCTGAGGAGTTAACTGCTATCAGACGAAAAGTTAACTGCTATCAAAAAGGAACCTTTAACGATTATCACCCATGCAGTCAAGTACAGACAATAAAGCTTCGTTTGTATCGCGATGCAGATTCTACCGCACTCATCGAAACAACACATTATAAAAATAATATAGAAAGTGAATAAAAGCGGTAAGGCCACCAACGCTTTACCTTGTCACGACCTTATTGCCGATTGCGCTTGAACAATTTGTCAACCGATGCTTTCTTAATGCCAAACTCCAGGCAAAGCACGTTCAGGATAAGGAATATCAGGAAAGACGAACTATCGACCGACAAATAGTCGCCCTGCGCCACGCGGTAGAGCATGCCGCCAAAGATGAAAAGTACGGTCAGGAAGATGGCATTGCGTGTAGCTTTGTTGCGGACCTGTTCCAGCTCACGGCTCTCGTTTTTGTTCAGCGCAAAGATTATCATCAATGCCCCCATCATCATTAAAAGCTTAGAGCATTCTTTGTAGAACAGAAGGTTGGCATCTGTCACCCTCCCCATCATAAACAGTACAAAGGGAAGGAACAGGGCCAAAGCCATGATGAAATAACCCAACGGACGACAATATACAGGCAGCAATGCTTTCATAAAGGTTCTTTTTTTAATGGATAAAACAATTGATTCGGACTTACAAAATCTCCAGTCTTCATCTTAAAGGCTCGACAAAGATACATCTTTCACAGAGAAATCATATCTTTGCCTGCAAAAAATAAAGAATTCACGCAATGAACAAGCAAGAAGTCATACTTTGCCAACAACTCGGCAGCGACCTGACGGGTGTTATCGGCAGAAAAAACTACGACAAAGTTTTCATACTTACCGACCAGCATACACACGATCTTTGCATGCCTGTGCTGAACCGGGCAAACAACCTGCAACAGACCACGGAAATAACCATCGGTGCCGAAGATGTGCACAAGAATCTGGACACACTTGCTTCCGTATGGATGGCACTCAGCACTCAAGGGGCCAGCCGCCACTCGCTGCTCATCAACCTGGGCGGAGGCATGGTGACCGACTTGGGCGGATTTGCCGCCTCTACCTTTAAGCGTGGCATTGACTACATCAATATACCAACCACCCTGTTGTCCATGGTCGATGCCTCTGTCGGCGGCAAGACGGGCATCAACTTCAACGGGCTGAAGAACGAAGTGGGTGTCTTTTCGCCTGCCGTCAGCGTACTTATCGAAACCGAATTTCTGCGCACACTGGATGCCCACAACTTCTTCTCGGGCTACGCCGAAATGCTGAAACACGGCCTCATCAGTACCGACCGGCATTGGAGCGAACTGTTGGCCTTCGACACTGAGTGCATAGACTACGGACGACTGAAGGAGCTGGTAGGACAATCGGTGCAGGTCAAGGAAGACATTGTAGAGCAAGACCCACACGAACACGGCATACGCAAGGCCCTCAACCTGGGACACACCATAGGACATGCTTTCGAAAGTCTGGCACTGGCCGAAGACAGACCCGTGCTTCATGGCTATGCCGTAGCCTGGGGATTGGTCTGCGAGCTGTACCTCTCGCACCTGAAGTGTGGCTTCCCCAAAGAGAAAATGCAGCAATCCATCCACTTTATCAGGCAAAACTACGGTGCTTTCCACTTTGAATGCCCCCACTACGACCGACTCTATGAACTGATGAAGCACGACAAGAAGAACATGGCCGGCATCATCAACTTCACCCTGCTGAGCGATGTGGGCCACATCTGTCTGAACCAAACAGCCGACAAAGGCGTTATCTTCGAGGTCTTTGACTTCTATCGCGAGTGCATGGGACTCTGAAAACAGACGACTGGGCAAATGCAAAGCTATATACATTATATATAACGGATAACTTAACAATGGAGAAAGCAAAACAGAAAGTGCTGGTAGGCATGAGCGGAGGTATAGACAGCACCGCCACCTGCCTGATGCTGCGCGAGCAGGGATACGACATCGTTGGACTCACCCTCTGGGTATGGGGCGAGAAGCCCGTAGAAGCGGCCCAACTGGCCGAACAGATGGGTATAGAACACCATATTGCCGACGAACGGGAGGCATTCAGAAAAATCATCGTACAGAATTTCATTGACGAATACCGCCAGGGCCGTACTCCCAACCCGTGTGTCATGTGCAACCCTTTGTTCAAGTTCCGCATCCTCACCGAATGGGCCGACCGCCTGGATTGCGACTTCATAGCTACCGGACACTATACCCGTCTGGAAGAACATGGCGGACACATCTACATCCTGACGGGCGACGACGACAAGAAAGACCAGTCATACTTCCTGTGGCGCCTGTCGCAAGAAGTGCTCCGACGTTGCATCTTCCCGCTCGGCACACTCACCAAACCGCAAGTGCGCGACTACCTGCGCAGCAAAGGTTATAAGCTGAAGGCCGAAGAAGGCGAAAGCATGGAGGTGTGCTTCATCAAGGGCGACTACCGCGACTTCCTGCGCGAACACTCACCCGAAATTGACCAAGAAATAGGCAAAGGCTGGTTTGTCAATGCTGCTGGTGTGAAGTTGGGCGAACACAAAGGTTTCCCCTATTACACCATAGGACAACGGAAGGGCTTGGAGATTGCGCTTGGCAAACCTGCCTATGTATTGAAAATAAATCCACAGAAGAATACTGTCATGCTGGGCGATGCCGAAGAGCTGAAGGCCAGCCACATGCTGGTAGAAGACGACCGCTTCGTAGACGAGGCGGAAACCATGAACAGCCCGCAACTCAGCGTTCGTATCCGCTACCGCAGCAAGCCCATCCCCTGCACACTGCGCAGGTTGGACGACGGCAGGCTGCTGGTCAGCTTCCAGTCTGAGGCTTCGGCCATTGCTCCGGGCCAGTCGGCCGTATTCTATATTGGCAACCGCCTGGTGGGAGGTTCGTTCATCGCCTCACAACGGGGAATAGGAATGTATGTGTAAAATAAGAATACTATATGAAACAGCTATTTTTACTTTCAGCCTTTATGCTGCTGGCCGGAACATCAGCAGCCCAACAAGATACATTGAAATACCGCATCGGCCTGACAGACAAGGCGGCCACCACTTACTCGCTCAGCCGTCCGCAGGACTTCCTGTCTGAACGGGCCATTGCACGCCGACAAAAGCAACATATAGCCATCGACTCCACCGACCTACCTGTGTGCAAAGCCTATGTCGATGAAATCAGACGCACCGGCGTACACATCGTACAGACGGGCAAATGGGAAAACTATGTCACCGTGTCGTGCAACGACCCCAAGCTGGTAGAGCGCATTGCTGCTCTGCCCTTTGTCCGCTCCACCGAGAAAGTGTGGACGGCTCCGGCCAAGGATAAGCCCACCCATTCCACCCAGCGCGATACCCTGATAAACCAACCCAAAGAATACAAAGGAGAATACTATGGCCCGGCTGCCGACCAGATAAAAATGAGCCACGGCAACCAACTGCACGATGCCGGATTCAAGGGGCAGGGCATGGTGATAGCCGTCATCGATGCCGGATTTCACAACGCTGACAAAATAAAAGCCTTGGACAATGTACGGATACTGGGTACCAAAGACTTCGTCAGCCGTGAAGCCGACATCTTTGCCGAGAGTAGCCACGGCATGGCCGTCTTGTCGTGCATGGCCATGAATCGGCCCGACATCATGGTAGGAACTGCCCCCGAGGCGTCCTACTGGCTGCTGCGGAGCGAAGACGAGTACTCCGAGCATCTGGTTGAACAGGACTATTGGGCTGCCGCCGTGGAGTTTGCCGACAGTGTGGGAGCCGACGTCATCAACACCTCGCTGGGCTACTATACCTTCGACGACAAAACAAAGAACTACCGGCTGCGCGATTTGGACGGTCACTTCTCACTGATGTCGCGTCAGGCTGGCCACATTGCAGGTAAAGGCATGATTCTGGTATGCAGCGCAGGCAATTCTGGTGCCGGTTCGTGGAAGAAAATCACCCCTCCGGGTGATGCCGACCAAGTACTTACCGTAGGCGCCATCACCAAGGAAAGCACACTGGCCACCTTCTCGTCCATTGGCCCGACGGCCGACGGACGTATCAAGCCCGACGTTGTAGCAGTAGGGTTCCGCGCCGACGTCATGGGCACCAACGGCAACCAATCGCACGCCAACGGCACTTCGTTCGCTTCGCCCATCATGTGTGGCATGGTGACCTGCCTATGGCAAGCCTGCCCCACCCTCACAGCCCAAGAAGTGATAGAGCTGGTACGACGCTCGGGCGACCGCGTCGACTACCCCGACAATATCTACGGCTACGGAGTTCCCGACCTGTGGAAAGCCTACAAAAGCTACCTTTCCTACCAAAACAAAGGAGCAACTGAAGTAGCCCAAGAATAGTTTCAATAAGTTTCATAGTCTGAAACTACCGGTTTCATTGCTTGAAACTATCAGTTTCATTGCTTGAAACCATCGGTTTCATAGCCTGAAACTATTGGTTTCACTCCTTGAGCCGCTACAGGAACTACCAGCTTGGCGCATAAGAGAAGGAATGATAATATTTTTTCTAACCGACAACAGCTTTACATGATGGAAGCTTTATCCTTATATGACCTCAACGCCTTGGTGCGCCGCAGCCTCGAACAGTGCCTGCCCGATGAATACTGGGTGCAGGCCGAACTGAGCGAAGTACGCATACATCCGTCCACAGGGCATTGCTACGTGGAATTTGTGCAGAAAGACCCGCGTGGCAATAACCTGGTGGCCAAAGCCCGCGGCGTCATCTGGAGCAATGTATTCCGCCTGCTCCGCCCCTATTTTGAGGAAAGCACAGGGCAGGCCTTCACGGCAGGCATCAAGGTGCTGGTGCAGGTCACGGTCAGTTTCCACGAACTCTACGGCTATAGCCTCACCGTGCAGGACATCGACCCCACCTATACACTGGGTGACATGGCCCGCCGGCGGCGCGAAATCCTGAGGCAGCTGGAAGAAGAAGGCGTGCTGACACTGAATAAAGAACTGCCCATGCCCGTGCTGCCACAACGCATTGCCGTCATATCCTCGCCCACGGCTGCCGGGTACGGCGACTTCTGTCATCAGCTAGAGCATAATCCGCGCGGTTACTACTTCAAGGTCGACCTCTTTGCCGCCGCCATGCAGGGTGACCGTGTCGAAGAATCTATCCTGTCGGCACTGGACGCAATAAACCAACGTGCCGACCAGTTCGACGCGGTAGTCATCATACGCGGCGGAGGCGCCACGTCCGACCTATCCTGCTTCGACACCTACCTGTTGGCCGCCGCCTGTGCACAGTTTCCGTTGCCCATCATCACCGGCATCGGCCACGAACGCGACGACACCGTACTCGACTCCGTAGCCCATGTCCGTGTGAAAACCCCTACTGCGGCAGCCGAGTTCCTCATCAGCCGCATGGACGAAGCAGCCGACCACCTGGCTTACCTGACAACCCGCCTACACGAGGGTGTCGTCAACCGCTTGAAACAGGAACGCACTCGCCTGAACCAATGTCGCCACCGCATCCCTGCGGCATCCGTCCGACGCATTTCATCAGCCAAGCTGGCACTGCTCACCGGCCGCAAAGACCTGCACCGTTCAGTGGAAACAATGCTGTCCCGACACCATTACCGGTTGGAACTGCTGAAACAACGCCTTTCCGATGCCTCGCCCGACAAGATGCTGGCACGCGGCTACAGCCTGACGCTGAAAGACGGAAAAGCAGTAAAAGACGCCTCACAGCTGCAAGCAGGCGATGTACTGACAACCAAAGTCTACAAAGGAGAAATAACATCTACCGTAAAATCCATAAAATAACTGCCCAATATGCCCACACCCCGAAAGAAAGAAACCTACTCACAGGCCATGAGCCGCCTGGAGAAGATTGTCAACCAGATTGACAACAACGAACTGGAGATAGACGAACTGGCCGAGAAAATAAAGGAAGCCAACGAAATCATAGCCTTCTGCGAAAGCAAACTGACAAAAGCAGACCGGGAAATAGAAAAAATACTGGCTGAAAAGCAAGAAAGTGAAGAATAAAGACTATTTTTGTTGCTGAACCAAATTACAAAGGCCATGACTTCAATAAAACTACGTCAGCAAGTGTTACAGGATGTCATTTCCCTGATGGATAAAGACTGGGCTATGGATGTGCTTCAAGCCTTTTTGGAAGATTTGAAAGAGAGGGAAAAGGACGGACGCATCCCTGGCCTGCCTTATACCGAGGAGGAACGGATAGCAGATTTAATACAGGCTGAAAAGGAAATAGCTGAAGGCAAAGTTGTATCATGGGAAAATTTTAAAAGAGAAATGGCCACATGGTAATAGTCATACGAGAAGGAGCTAAAAGGCAATTACGCGAGATATTTGACTATTATCGGATAGTGGCAAACCGAAAGGTCGCTTATAAAATGATTGATAAGATACGTGATACGATTGAACTTTTAGCAACCCATCCTCTCATGGGAACAACATTGACGGAATATGCCGGTTTATCCTTTGCCTATCGTTCCATCATCGCACATCCGCACTATAAGGTCATCTATCGTGTGGAGAACGACAAAGTGATAGTGATTTCCGTATGGGACTGCCGACAAGACCCTGCGACATTGGAAGATGAACTTAACGCTGACTAATAAACAAGGAGAGCAGCAGAATTTGTAGAAGAAGTTAACAATATAACCATATAGATTATGAAAGAAATTGATTGGTCAAATCTGTCCTTCGGATACATGAAGACAGACTATAACGTGAGAATTTATCATCGTAACGGTCAGTGGGGAGAGCTGGAAGTATGCAGCGAAGAAACCATCCCCATGCACATGGCAGCCACCTGCCTGCACTACGGACAGGAAGCCTTTGAAGGGTTGAAAGCCTTCCGTGGCAAAGACGGAAAGGTGCGCATCTTCCGCTTGGAAGAGAACGCTGCCCGCCTGCAATCTACTTGCCGCGGTATCCTGATGCCCGAGCTGTCGACCGAACGTTTCCGTGAGGCCGTATTGAAGGTAGTGAAGCTGAACGAACGCTTCATCCCGCCATACGAGAGCGGTGCATCCCTCTACATCCGTCCGTTGCTGGTTGGTACAGGAGCACAGGTAGGTGTGAAACCTTCCAATGAATACCTCTTCCTGATATTCGTCACTCCCGTAGGTCCGTACTTCAAGGGCGGATTTGCCACCACTCCCTACGTCATTACCCGCAAGTACGACCGTGCGGCCCCGCTCGGTACCGGTACGTTCAAGGTAGGTGGCAACTATGCAGCCAGCCTCCGCGCCAGCAAGGAAGCCCACGAAGGAGGATACTCGGCTGAGTTCTATCTGGACGCCAAGGAAAAGAAGTATATGGACGAATGTGGTGCAGCCAACTTCTTCGGCATCAAGAACAATACATACATCACTCCGCTTTCTACCTCTATTCTGCCCTCCATCACCAACAAGAGCCTGATGCAGCTGGCCGAAGACATGGGGCTGAAAGTAGAACGCCGTCCCATCCCCGAAGAGGAACTCGCCACGTTCGAAGAGGCAGGTGCTTGCGGCACGGCAGCCGTCATCAGCCCCATCCAACGCATCGACGACCCCGAGAACAACCGCTCATACGTCATCTCGAAAGACGGCAAGCCGGGTGAAATCAGCTCCAAGCTCTATCACAAGCTACGCGCCATCCAATACGGCGACGAGCCTGACACACACGGCTGGGTAACCATTGTTGAATGACAGGCGTGAGCAAAGACATAACCATAACCACCCTTGCCGAAAACTTGGTCTACGGCAAGGGATTGCAGGGAGAGCACGGGCTTTCCCTGCTTGTTGAGGTAGAGGGACACAGGGTACTGTTCGACACCGGCGCGTCAGACCTCTTCATCCGCAATGCCCGGCTGATGGGCATCGACCTGCGTGAGGTGGAATATCTGGTACTTTCGCATGGACATCGCGACCATACGGGTGGCCTGCACCACTTCCTGAGGCTGAACGACCGCGCCACGGTGGTATGCAAGCGCGAAGTGCTCCGCCCCAAATACAAGGACGAGCGCGAGAACGGACTGATGCACCCCGACACACTCGACCTCAGCCGCTTCCGCTTTGTGGAGCAAACCGAGGAGCTGCTGCCGGGCATCTTCGCCTGCCCCCAACTACCCATCGCCGACGAAGCCGACACCCACTTCGACCACTTCTACACGCTGGTCGACGGAAAGAAACAACCCGACCGCTTCGATGACGAACTGGCGCTGGCGCTGAAGCGCGGCCATGACTTGGCCGTACTAAGCGCCTGCTCACACCGAGGCATCACCAACATCCTGCGCACGGTACGAACGACCTTCCCCGACACCACCCTGAAGCTGGTGCTGGGAGGCTTCCATATCCGCACCACCGGAACCAAGATGTATGAAGTGATAGCCCGCTACCTGTCCGAACACCTGCCACAGCGGCTGGGCGTGTGCCACTGTACGGGTGTAGACCAATACGCATTGTTTCACCAATCCTTCGCCGACCGGCTGTTCTACAACTATACCGGCTGGGTGGAGACCTTCTAAAATTATGGGAAAAGGAAAATTAGCCAAGTTTGCAGATATGCGGGAGTACCCGCACGTGTTTGAATACCCCTACTCGGTGGTGGACAACGTACCGTTCCCGATGAAAGGACATTGGGGAGAGACGTTCTTCAAGAACGACCGCCCCATCGTCTTGGAGCTGGGATGTGGCCGCGGCGAGTACACCGTGGGCCTGGGACGACTGTTCCCCGAGAAGAACTTCATCGGCGTCGATATCAAGGGCGCCCGTATGTGGACGGGAGCCACCGAGTCGCTCCAGGCCGGCATGACCAACGTCGCATTCCTGCGCACCCAGATAGAAATCATCGACCGCTTCTTCGCCGAAGGAGAGATAAGCGAGATATGGCTTACCTTCTCCGACCCGCAGATGAAGAAAGCCACCAAGCGCCTGACGTCCACCTACTTCATGGAACGCTACCGTCGATTCCTCACCGACAGGGGATTGGTGCACCTGAAGACCGACAGCAACTTCATGTTCACCTACACCAAGTACATGACAGAGCACAACCACCTGCCGGTGGAGGTGATGACCGAAGACCTCTATCATTCAGGCATGGCCGATGAGATACTCAGCATACGCACCTACTACGAGCAGCAATGGTTGGACCGCGGACTGGACATCAAGTACATCCGTTTCCGCCTGCCACACGAAGGAATGCTCGCCGAGCCCGACGTGGAAATAGAGCTGGACGACTACCGAAGCTACAACCGCAGCAAGCGGAGCGGACTTCAGACGTCAAAATAACCTACCAACAGGAAGAAGTCTTGAATAATCTCTGCAACTGTTTGGTAATAAGTCCGATATGGACATCCTACATAAGGCTGCGGTTTATGCTGGATGAGCCGCCACCTTATCATGGATAAACCGCCACCTTATCCTACATGAACCGCCGTCTTATCTATCAAGAGCCGTCGTTCATGAAAGAATAAATCTGAATTGTAAATATTGAATACCATATAGATTATGACACTCTATCCGAAACTCATTCTGGACGCACTGGCCACCGTGCGCTATCCCGGCAGCGGCAAGAACCTTGTCGAAGCCGAAATGGTGGCCGACAACCTGCGCATCGACGGCATGAAGGTCAGCTTCTCGCTCATCTTTGAGAAGCCGACCGACCCCTTCATGAAGTCCATGCTGAAATCGGCCGAAACGGCCATCCACACCTACGTGTCGCCCGATGTAGAGGTAACCATCAGCACAGAAAGCCGACAGGCTGCCCGCCCCGAACCGGGCAAGATGTTGCCCCGCGTGAAGAACGTCATCGCCGTATCGAGCGGCAAGGGCGGCGTGGGAAAGAGCACCGTAGCCGCCAACCTGGCCGTTGCCTTGGTGAAGCTGGGCTACAAAGTAGGCCTGCTCGATGCCGACATCTTCGGCCCCTCCGTACCCAAGATGTTCCAGGTAGAAGACGCCCGCCCGTATGCCGAACGCATTGACGGACGCGACCTCATCGTCCCCATCGAGAAGTATGGCCTGAAACTCCTGTCCATCGGCTTCTTTGTCAACCCCGAACAGGCCACCCTGTGGCGTGGCGGCATGGCCAGCAACGCCCTGAAGCAGCTGGTGGGCGATGTCGACTGGGGCGACCTGGACTACTTCATCCTCGATACCCCTCCGGGCACCAGCGACATCCACCTTACCCTGCTACAGACGCTCGCCATCACCGGCGCTGTCATCGTCAGCACACCTCAGCAGGTAGCACTGGCCGACGCACGCAAGGGCGTGGACATGTATACCAATGAAAAGGTGAACGTGCCTATCCTGGGCCTGGTGGAGAATATGGCCTGGTTTACCCCGGCTGAACTGCCCGAGAACCGGTACTACATCTTCGGCAAAGACGGTTGCAAACAGCTGGCCGAGGAACTGAATGTCCCCCTGCTGGGGCAGATTCCCATCGTGCAGAGCATCTGCGAGAGCGGCGACAAGGGTACGCCCGTTGCCCTCGACTCGGATACCGTCACCGGCCGTGCCTTCCTTCAGCTGGCCGCTGCCGTAGTGCGTCAGGTAGACAAGCGCAACATTGAAATGGAGCCTACACGCATTGTGCAGGTGAAGAAATAAGCATTCACCACAGAGTGACACAGAGTTTCACTGAGTCTTTCCCTTCTTATGACTCCGCGCCACTCTGTGCCTTCTGTGGTGAAACAATTTATGTAAGAGAGAATTTGCTTATTGCAATGAGAAATTGACAGGGAATATGAACCTCACGTTGACCGGCTTTCCGTCCTGCATTCCCGGCTTCCAGTCAGGCAGACTACTGGCTACACGCAGAGCCTCCGCATCCAGGACAGGGTCCGCACCCCGAAGGACTTCAGCATTTGTAACCTTGCCTTCAGTATTCACTACTACCCGTACCGTTACCCGACCTTGAATACCTTTCGCCTTAGCCTCCTCTGGATAGCGCAGGTTCTTGGTAATATATTGCATCAACCCCGCCATACCGCCGGGAAACTCCGGCATCTGCTCCACCGCTTCATACACGTCTCCTGTCACATTGTCTGACGGCTTGGCAACACCTTTAACCACTATTTCATTCACTTTTCCCTCTACCGGTTTGTTGGGCAGACGGAACATGACGGGCACCGTATATCTCACCTTGACAGCCTTCCCCTTCTGCATGCCCGGTATCCACTTAGGCATGGAGCTGATAACTCGGATGGCCTCCTTATCCAGTTCAGCGTCAACACCTCTCAGGGTTTTCACGTTGGTGATGCTTCCATCCTTGTCTACTACAAACACCACGGTGACGCGTCCCTGTATGCCAGCCACCTTGGCTGCCTCGGGGTAACGGATATTGTCGCTCAGGTACTTCATCAGACCCGGCATGCCTCCGTTGGGGAATTCGGGCATCTTCTCTACGACCTCAAATACGTTGGGGTCGGCCCCGTGAGGGCTGGAAACCACCGGTATCAAAACGATAACCAGATTGTCAGGGCCCATCTTGGCCAGCTCATCGGCCCGGTATCCCCTCATCAGTTTCCGGCCATCCTTGCCGGTATATTCAAAGATGATTCCGGCTTCGGAGGAAGTCTCTACCCGGAACTCCCCGTCAGTGTTGACGGTGCTGACGGTAGTGGACTGAAACTTCCGGTCGGTGATAATCTGCACGTCGCCCAGCGGATTGCCGGCCTCGTCGGTTAACTTTCCTTTATAGGTCACCTTCTCGGGCTTCCCCTGCTGGGGCCGGGTGAGGGCGGTCTGTGATTGGGTAGTGACAGTGCCCTGTGATTGTGATTGAGCCTGTACAACGGCTGTTTCGTCCGGCTTGACTGACTCGATGACTTCGCTTGCTATCTTCTGTGTGGCACGTGCCACGGCCTCGATGTTGCTGACTATCATCAGCAGGGCGGCCAGCGGAAGGAACATCAGATACTTGGTCCTCCCTATTTCTCGGGTTCTTCTTTTGTTCATCATAGTGATGCGTCTTTTTAATGGTAAAACATTGAAACTGTTATAGATGGTTGCTGCAGCCTTATGATGTGACAAACCCAACAAGTGATATTGGTAAGTGCGCGAGTCGTAGCCGGTCTCCAACACCTTTTCGTCGGCCATGTACTCCAGGTTGGTACGTATTTCCCGCTTCATGAGCCAGGCAAAAGGATTGAACCAGCAGACGATGCAGGCCAGTTCGCCCACCAGCACGTCAACGGAGTGCCATTGGCAGACATGGGTGCGTTCGTGCGTCAGTATCTCGTTCAGTTCCTCGCGGCTATGGGCGCCGGGACAGACAAATATCCAGCGGAAGAACGAAAAAGGTCCTTCGGCACGTGGAAGCAGGTGCACGGTGGTGCCGTCTATTTCCTGCACGGGACAGCGCCTTGCCAGGCGGAAGATGCCGGCCAGCTGCACCACAAAGCGCAAAGCCAGCAGGGCGACCACCAGCCAATAGACGATGTCGATGCCCTGCACCAACAGCTGCTTCCAATCCATCTGGGGCTGTGGTGTCAAAGTTATCTCGGGCAAGACCACCGCGGCATACAAGTCGGCCATGGCCACCATAGGCTCTTGCTGCACTATCCACGTCTGTATGTTGAACAACGGCACGGCTGCCGAAACGGCAAAGAAGCACATCAGAGCCGTACGCCGCCAGGCAAAGAACGTGTCCTTGTAGAAGAACAGACGGTAGAATGCGTAGAACAGTGCTATCGCTACATTTACTTTCAGGAAATAGACCATAAATTCAGTGGTTAGTGATTAATGATTAATGGTTAGTGATTAATGGTTAGTGATTAATGGTTA